>UETR01000050.1_pt1 | contig 20749 bp, 4 predicted proteins | sample 1817881 | NCBI WGS metagenome assembly UETR01 (sample SAMEA4730918, study PRJEB27012) | Candidatus Amarolinea aalborgensis | place: Denmark | collected 2014-01-09
GGACGCACACCGCGGGCGATGTTCGTCTCCAGCCAAGCCCCGTTGACAGGGCGCTGCGGCGCGATTCACCGCCGGGCGGCCGTCGCCGGGCGGATGAAGTCCTCCGGCTACGAAACGGCGCCCGGTGAACCGGGCTGGCGTACTGTCCAGCATCAAGCCCCGTTGACGGGGCGCTGCTGTGTAGCCGGGCGAGGGCGCACTTCAATGTCGCCGAATGAATTCGGGGCAAAGGGGCGTTCCGCCGCAAGGTCGGCCTGGCGCCGACCGGCATTGCATCCACGGGCGCGCTACTCGCAGAAGCGACCAATTTCCACATCGCCCAGGGCCTGACGCAGCGCTTCGGAGCTGAGGATCACTGTTACCCCGCGCTCGCCGGAGCCAATGGAGACTTCGTCCGGCGCAAACACGTTCTCGTCCGCCAGGATCGGCAGAGGGGTCGCGAGGCCAAACGGCGACACCGCGCCAATCTGGTAGCCGGTGACGGCCAGCACTTCGTCGGGCGTCGCCATGGTGACGCGCGACACGCCCAGGTGACGGCGCAGCGTGGGCCAGGAGATCTGCGCTGGCCCGGCCACCAGCACCATCCGGTAGTTGCCCTCGCCGAGCCGAAAGAGGATGCTGCGCACGACCTGTTCTGGCTGTTGACCGCGCTCGGCGGCCGCCTGCTCCAATGAATGTACTGGCCCTGGATGGCGAAACACGCGGTGCGGAATGTTCAGCGCCGTCAAGGCGGCTGAGACTGGAGGCAACTGGCTCATGCCAACTCGCCGCGCAGCCGCGCCAACTCGGCGCGCAGAGCCTGCACTTCGGCTTCGGCCAATTGGCGGGCTTCATCATCACTGAGCAGGCGCTGACCAGTGGCCACGTTGTAGAACTGCAACCGGCGCTGCTCATCCAAAGCCAGGCGCAAGCCCAGCCGCGGGCTGATGAACTCTGGCGGCTCGCCTTCGCCGAGCAAGAAGGCCAGATCGCCCACGCGCACTTCTTCGTTCACGGGCTGCATGGGGATGAAGCCGCCGCCAGCCAGTTGAAAAGCTGCCAACGGCGGTTCCAGGTAATCGCCGGTTGGATCGTACAGGTAGTATTCCTCCACGCCCAACTGCGCATAGAGGCGCATCTTGCCGCCGAGATCGTCGCGCTGAGTGGTCTTGGACGAAATCTCGAAGACCACCTGCGGCGCCTGGCCTTCCTCCCACAGCTTGTAGTTTGGCCGGTAGCGCGACTCCACACCCCACACGACAAAGCAGTCGGGAGCCACCGATTTGCGCGGGTTTCCCTGCTCGTAATAGATGAGCAGGTTGCCGCTGACATACACGCGCTGACCCGCCAAGAAGCGCTGCAGCAAATGGATGATCCAGATCATGATTTCGCGGTGCAGGTCGGTTTCCGCCATCGGTTTGCCGTCGCTTTCTGGGTAAAATATCTGATCTGCCGCCTTCGTCGGCGGCTCACGTTGCATGATCGTCATGGTATTACCTCACGCGCCACAGGGGCTGGTTGTACACCGATTGTAGCACAAGGAAAGGCGTTCAGGCGAGCAACGACACCGGCGCATGGGTGAGCGACAGGGCGTTGTCCACCGCAGCCAGTGTGCCCTGCATGGAGTAGGCGCTGGCCCAGGTGATGCGCACCTTCGCCAACTGGCCGCGCCAGTTGCCTGCATCCTCAAAGAAAACCAGCTTGTTCTGGCGCGAGCGGCCGCGCCATTTACCTTTGTGCTGATCCTCCACGAGCACCTCGACCGTTTCACCGAGCAGCGAGCGGTTCTTTTCGGCCTGAATGCGCTCTTGCAGGTCTTCCAATGCGTGCAGGCGGCGGTGCTTTTCCGCGTCAGGCACATCGTCGGCCATGCGCCGGGCGCTGACGGTGCCGGGGCGCGGGGAATAGCGCGCCAGGTGCGCCTTATCGAGCTTCAATTCTGCCAAAAGATCGTAGGTGTCCTGGAACTGCGCCTCGCTTTCGCCGGCGAAGCCGACGATCACGTCGGTGTGAATCGCGGCGTGGGGGATGCGCGCACGGATGCGGTGGATGAGCGCGCGATACTCAGCCACGCTGTAGCCCCGCTTCATGGCCGTCAGCACTTCATCATTGCCGGCCTGGCAGGGCACCTCGATGTGCTCCATTACCTTCGGCAGGTCACGCACCGCGTCGAGAATGCGATCGCTCATGTAATTCGGATGGCTGGTAAGAAAACGAATGCGCTGCAAGCCCTCAACCTGGTGCACTGCGTAGAGGAGGTCGGCCAGGTCAGGTGCATGGCCTGAGGAACGCATGTCGTAGCCATAGCGATCTACAATCTGCCCGAGCAGCGTCACTTCGCGCACGCCCTGGGCCACCAGGCTGCGCACCTCGTCCACGATCTCATGGATGGGCCGGCTGCGCTCAATGCCGCGGCGGAAAGGGATGATGCAGAAGGTGCAGGCGTGCGAACAGCCATACACGATCGGCACATGGGCCGCAATCGGCGCCTCGCCGTGCGACGAAATGTGCTTCACGCTCTGCCAACGTGGGGCAGCCTCATCTTCATCCTGCACATGGTAGCGGCGGGCCAATTGCCCGGCTTCTATGGAGGCTAATTCTTCGGTCAGCCGCAGATTGCGGAGATGATCCACCAACGGCTGCGGATCCGAGGGTGCGAGCAGGACATCCACATGCGGAAAACGTTTGAGCAGTTCCGGCGCGGGCTTGACGCCGACCAGGCAGCCCATCAGGGCGATGGTGGTGCCTGGGCGGTTCTTCTTCAGCGGCTTCCAGGCCCACAATTTGCCGACCGCCTTCTCTTCCGCGCTGTCCCGCACGACGCAGGTGTTGATGACGAGAACATCCGCGTTCTCTTCTTGATCGGTAGGTGCATAGCCCAGGCGATCAAGCTCGGCGGCGACATGACCGCTGTCGGCCACGTTCATCTGGCAGCCGAACGTGTGAATGTGGTACGTTTTGGACATTGGTTCCTCCCATGGTGACCGGCGTGCAACCGGGCAGGGAAATGCGCGGTCGAACCGACCGCGGGGAGTGAAGATTGTAGCAGGCCGCGCCGCTTTATCAAAATAGCTGCGCAAGCGCGCCTTCTCGTCAGCGACACGGGGGACGCGCCGCTGCGCCGACGACAGGTCAGACCTGGTCTATTGACGGGTAATTGCAGTCTGGTACGCCGCGGCGACTTCGTTTGCCTGCGCCGCGCAGAAATTCAGATCCCGCAGCAGCCCATCCTGGAGGTTATAGATCCAGCCATGGACAGTCAGCGATTGTCCCCGCTGCCAGCAGTCGCGGACAATTGTGGTCTGGCAAACATTGAGCGCCTGCTCGATCACATTCAACTCGCATAAGCGCGCCCAGCGGCTGCTTTCTTGGGCGATGGCGGTCAACTGCGTTTCGTGCTTCTCGACCACATCGCGAACATGACGCAGCCAGTGGTCAACCAAACCCACGCGCTGATTCCTCAGGGCCGCGTGCACGCCCCCGCATCCATAATGGCCACACACGATGACATGTTTGACCTTGAGCGCGTCAACCGCATATTGCATCACCGACAGGCAGTTCAAATCCGTGTGGACGACGAGATTCGCCACATTCCGGTGCACGAACAACTCCCCCGGCAAGAGGCCAACTATTTGGCTTGCTGGCACACGGCTGTCGGAACAACCGATCCACAGATAGGCAGGCGACTGCTGATGAGACAGATTCTCGAAGAATTGTGCGTCATGGGCGCGGATGTTTGCGGACCAAGCTCTATTCTGATCAAAGAGACGCTGTACGGCTTCCATCTACCTCTATTGTCCTCTCTGGCGGCGTCAACTCGACAACCGCCGGCAGCGGTTTGCTCATGGCTACCTCAGCCATCTTCAGGTTGCAAGACGATATGTTATACACGATTTGCTTGCGGGCGTCAAACCACGACTCCATCGCGCCCCGCCCAAGTTCGTTCCTAGGAGCGTTGGCGCGCCGGAATTGTATACGAGGAGGAACTGCGTAGTCAAGCTCTCAAATCCGTTTGACAACTTGGCTTGTCTATGATATAAACGACATCCCGTTTCAAAAACACTTAAGCGCACGTTTATCTCCTCATTATCTCAGAAGCCGCTTGGTGCTCTCGTCTTTGCACTCATTCACGTTTCCCCCTTCTCTTGTGACGCGAATCTGGAGACAAGGAGCCAATCTCTATGAACAACAAATGGGTTGCTCGAATCGTCCGGACAAGCCTGGTTGGCGTTACCCTCTTGGTGATAGGCCTACTGGTTTTCCAGCAGCGGTTGGGCGCCGAGGCCGCCGCGGCGACGCGGGTCGAACAGGCCTGGAACAACATCCGCCTCAGCGCCAGCTATGCCTTCTCGGGCGACACTGTGATCAAAACCATCCCCTTGCCCACGCTAGGCAATATCGGCCGCTTCAGCAAGACCGAAAGCCTCTATCTGGAAGGAACCAACGACCTGCGCGACAACAACTTGCAGTTGGCGCTGTGGGGCGGCGCAGTCAGCGCGGCCGACCGTAATGCAGCCTACCAGATGCAGATCAAGGATGGCAAAAGTCAGACGCGGGCCTCAGATGGCGAATGGAGAGCGAGCGACTCGAACGACATTGCGTTTGCGCCCGAAGGGAATTTCCTGGCCTTCCTCGATTTTGCCAAAGACATCGTCTATGTCGGCGACGAAAGTGTTGGTCGGCAGCAGGTCGCCAGGTACAGCTTTGCGATTGACGGCCGGGCCTATGCCGACCGCATGCGCCAAATCACGCAAGCGCGGTTGGTGGCCGCAGGGACGCTGCCGCGCGAAGTCACTGTGCAGGCGCCCGCGCATCTGGCGCAGATGACAGGTCAGGGCGAGCTGTGGGTGGATGCCCGCGGCCTCCCGCTGCGCGAGATCATCCGCCTGCAAATCCCAGCCGCCGCCGGCGCAGATTACCGCACCGAGGCCGAGCTGACCATCCATTTCACCAACATCGAAGGCGTGCCGGCGGCGGGCGGCTGGGGGCAGGCCGTGGCCAAGGCGGGCCTGGCGCTCAAGCGGCTCAATCTGCCGTCGCCGGCGCAAGCGACCGGCAACCTGGGGCTGATGGCGGCCACCCTGCTGCTGGCGCTGCTGGTGGCGCGTCCCAAGCGGCGCACCCTGGTGGCGGTGCATGTGGCGGTGGTGGCGATCTTGATCGTGGGTCCGCTGGCGCGGACCGGCGTGGTGAGCGCGCAGAGCGACAGGCTTGCCGCGTACCAGGCGCAGGTCAAGCAGACCGCGGCCCAGGCGGCCGATGCAAGCGCGGCCAGCGTCTCCCAGGCAAACGTCCCGCAGCCTTTGGTCCCGCTGGAGTCGTTGGACTTACGCAGCAGCAATAGCAGCGCAGATTCGGACAACGACGGCCTGACCGATGAGATCGAAGATCGCATCGGCACCAGCCCGCTCAACAGCGACACTGACTTCGACGGCATCAGCGACTACGATGAAGTCACCGGCTTTGTGGTCGGCGGCCAGCGCTGGTACGGCAACCCAATGTGGCCCGATACCAACAAAGACGGCATCATTGACAGCCTGGAATGGAACCTCACGACGCCTGACCGCGACGGCGACGGCACGCCCGATCTGTACGACTTCGATGACGACGGCGACGGCGTGCCCGACGACAGCGACATCTCTCGCCTGACCGCCAGCAAGGACAACGCCGGCAATCTGGTCGCGTTCAACCAGGCCAATCCCCTCAATCTGACCATCAACGGTCTTCAAGCGAATCGCTACACCTACGTCAGTATGCAACTGCGTCCCACCCAAGCGGACCACCTGTGGTACGCCTTCAACGTCCTGAACTGGCCCAAGGATGAAAAAGGCAACATGCAGGACTGGGACAACAAGACGCTGTTCGATTACTGTGTCGCCACGGGCGGCAGCAACTGCAACATGACGCCCGACGCCAACGGCGATATCAAGCTGGTGCCGATGCTGGAAGTGCAGCTCAACGACCTGAGCAGCCTGCCGCGTACGACGGGCGGCGCGCTGGACACGCAGCTACTGGCGAAATACAACATCAGCGTCCAGCCGGCTGGCAACGGTGGCTACTACGTGTATGCGCCGCTCAACCTGGTCGAAGACAAGGCCACCGGGCAAAAGGTCGCGTTTAGCGCGCAGCTGCTCTACCAGACCGGCGCAACCTGGCAGCCGCAGCAGGTGCGCCTGAGTTGGGGTGTTCAGGTGCTCAATGAGCAGTACGCCAGTCCAGACGCGTACGCCGCGGTCATGAACAAGATCGCGGGCAATAAGCTGACCATCCTGCACGCGTATTACGACGATTTCTATTTGACCGGCCTCAACGTCCGTGAGGATCGCGGCGTCGAGATGGCGATCGTCTACGAAGACCCGGCCACCGATCCCGATGTGGCCGAGGACGACGCGCTTGTGCAGATGATGAGCGGCTTGGACCGCAGCTACCTGGTCAACCGCGACTGCGATCTGACCGACAACCAGGGCTACTGCATCGGCGACGGTCAGCGCGACATCACCATCCCCATAATCAAGCAGCGCTGGGACCGGCTGAGCAACAGCGGCGCCACATTAGGGCAGCGTTGGGGCATCGCGCAGAACCGGCTGCGCGTGGAAACGCACAGCTTCGCGCACGAAGACGAGGCGACGATGATAGCCGGCGGGCAGTTCGCCCCGGCGATCCTCAACAGCCATTTCAGCGGCACGGCCGCCACCAAGCCATCGCTGCTGTTCGTGCGCGAAGCGCGCTTCCGCGCCAGCAACATAGACATGCGCGCGGGCAGCAACAGCAACATCGCCTGGAGCGGTCGAAATGTCCAGGTCAATCTGGCCGATGTTCCCGAAATGATCACTGGCGGCTACACGTTGGCTCCCTACCGCTACGTCAACAATGGCTGGGCGCGCCAGACCCCACAGGAATATCTGGCGGAACTTGAAAACCGCTACCCGCTCACCGACAGCAACCCTGGATCCCCGTCGGCCGTGCCATTGGCAGAGCAGTCCGCAGTCGTCATTGTCACGATGAATGGGACCAGCAGTTCGGAGCAAGTGCTGTCGCAGAGCGGCCCCACTGGGCTTGGCTCGGCGCTGACCTCGAACGGCGCTATCCGCATGCAGGCCGCCGACATCAGGGATGAGGATCTGCGCCGCATCTATGAGCAGGCGCTGGCGTCGGCTGGCCGAGCCGTGCCTTACCTGGCAATGCAAACGTTGTTGAAGAGCACCGGCTTGACCGACGCCGCGTGGCGGAAATTGAGCGCCTCGATTCTGAACACGGTCCAAATTGTCAATAACTTTGGGTACTCCGCAGGGCAAGCACAACAGTTGAAGCTCAAGCTCGAGACGCAACGCGCATTTTCGCAGATCTCCGTCAGGGAGACGGCCCGTTACCGGCAGGCCTTGGTTGGTCCGATGCTGGTCTTTACCGCGCTCGGCTTTGCCTTGACCAATGTCAAGGGCGGTCAGACGGCCGGCCAGATCATGCTGTCCTCACTGACCGCGATCAACAACACGATTGAGGCCGTGGCGCAATACCGAACTGTCATGGCCACCGTTAGATCGTTGCCTTATAGCGATAGCATTCGAGGCATCGAATCGTTCGTGTTGGGCTTCCGCCACTCCTTCAGTTCGAGCGTAGCCAAGGCTGGCGCAGTCGGCGCGGCCATTGGAGGCATCGCCACATGGGCGTTCTTCTTTGCGGCCTGGGGCAAGGGCGGCCTCTCCACCGACAGCGTGGAGTTCAATAATCTGCTGGCGGGCGCGATCGCCGCCACGCTGGTGATCGTCGTGACCTTCCTCCTGTCGCTCACGGTCGTCGGCGCTATTGTGCTTGCCGTCGCTGCGATTTTTGACCTGATCGCATTGATCATTTGCAAGGCGGGCGTCAAGGCGGCGTGCAGCCTGGGCATCACGGAGGCGATCACCAAGCTGATCACCGAATGGATCTATACTGGCGGGGTCATGATTGATACCAAGGCCGATCCGTCCATTACCAACATCGAAGATGCCCAACTGCGCCTGACCAGCCCGGAGCGCGGGTTGGTGGTTGGCAACGGCGTGCGCTTTGTCGTTGATCTGTGGACCTATGTGCGCCACGCCGCGCCGGAACCGGGCGTTGTCTACCATTACCCCGAGTTCTTCACCGCCGAAGATCTACGCTCCACCACCGTCAGTTACGCGCTCGAGAACGTCGAGCGCAAGTTGAAGCCCGAACTGAACCAGACCAGTTGGGCAGATGTGATCGGCTACGGTTGGGTGGAGGCCGAAGTGCCGTCGCCCGTCGTCGGCTGGCTCGTGCCAACGACCAAGAGCAAGAATCTCTACCAGGGCGCGCGCAACGACCGCCTGGTCTCCGGCCTCTATCCGTTCAACAGCGCCAAGATCAACCAGATCTTCCCGCTTTACCTCAACACTGGCCTGGCCCTGCCGCGTTACGACTGCTGGTTCCAGGTCTGCACGCACAAGTCGGCCAAATCGTCCATCAGCACCGACCTGGGCAAGCAGTTCATTCTCGACATTCTGCCCGCCACGCTGGACGAGTTCGTCAACTGGAGCCAACTTGGGCCGCAGGCTGACCGCGACGGCGACGGCGTGTCGGTCCAGATTGACCCCAACGACGCCAAATGGGACACGGACGGCGATGGCCTGCCGGATGGCGTGGAGATGAAAAAGGGCTTCAATCCGCGCGTCGCAGATGCCGACGGCGACGGCTTGAACGATGCGTTGGAATTGCGTTACGGGACCAACGCCGTCGCTGCTGACACCGACAGCGATGGCATCTCCGATTTCGACGAGATCTATGGGTACATGCTGACGTTCAACGCCCGCAGTGTGCTCGTGACGAGCGACCCCACGCTGCGTGACAGCGACATGGACGGGATCAGCGACGGCGCCGAGCGCCGTCTGAATGGCATTGACCCGGTGCGCTACCCCTTCCATCCGCGGGTCTTCAACGAGCCGCCGGTTCGCATTTACAGCCAGATGGCCGATCTTGACCGCGTGTTGGCCATCGGCGCGACCACCACCGTGACCACGACGGTCTTCAACGGCACGGCCGTTGAAAACGCCCTGGCGGCGAGCGGCCATTTCAGCGTCACCCTGCCGGCCCTGCTGGGCGGCGCCAGCCAGACCCGCAACTTCACCCTGTTGCCCACCGTCAGCAGCAGCATCGTGCTGCCTGCCACAGCCGGCGGCGCGACCAGCAGCCTGGTTGCCATCAACAGTCGCGCCGCAGCGGACCTGATCCCGGTGGGCAGTGCGCCATCGGGGCCGCCCGACGACATCATCCTCGACAACCCGCTGCCGGTGACCATTGACGCCGACCCGCCGAACGCGCCGGAGCTGACGCTGGGCCAATTCGTTCAGCCTGGCAACACAGTCATCATCGGCGGCGTAGCCAGCGACCCGACTTCCTACGTAGATCGGGTGGAGGTCAGCGTCAACGGTGGGCCGTTCGCGCTGGCGACCGGAACTTCATTGTGGGCCTTCCCCGTGGACATTCCCAACCAGCCCAGCGGCGCGGTGCCCATTGTGGTGCGCGCAACGGACGCGGTCGGCTATACCAATTCGGCCAACTTCTCCCTGACCATTGACAGCGTCTCCCCCAACGTAACGCTTGACCTGGCCGCCGGCGGCCTGCGCCAGGTGCGGCGCAACGCGGCAGGAGCCTGGACGCTGCGGCTCAGCGGCGCAGTCACGGATGCGCTGGCCGGCGTTGAGTCGCTCACCTTCCAGGTTGGGACCAGCGCTAATGTGGTGATCACGCCGACGGGCGTCCTGACGACCGGCATCGCGACCGACGGCAGTTGGCTGCTGGACTATCCGTTCAGCGATCCGGCCTTCAATCTCGATCCGCGGCCCTCCGGCCCCATCACCCTCACGGTCACGGCCCGCGACATGGCCCTACCGGACGGCAACCCGACGACCCAGGTCATTCCCTTTGTCATTGACATGACGCCGCCCACCGTCAAACTGCTCTCCCACCAGAACGAACGCCTGCTGACCGACGGCGCGGTGATCACCGGCACGGTGAGCGACGCGTATGCGACCGTCGCCAGCGTGGAGTACGCGTTCGTGGATGCCGCCACGGCGTTGACCGCGGGGAGCGCCTTGCTCAACCTGCCGCTCAACGACCTGCCGGGGACTGTGCTTTTCAACAATCAAGGCGCCGATCCGGTGCGCATCTACTGCCTGGACGAAAGCTGTCCCACCAGCGGAGAAGACGGCGAAGACGGCACAGCCGCGCGCTTCGACGGTGTGAACGACCTGCTGCGCACCTTTGAGCCGTTGAACCTGCCGGAGAGCGGCCTGACGACCTCGCTCTGGTTCCGCACGACCTGCGCCAACTGCGGCTTGTTCAGCGTGACCCAGGGCGCGTATCCCGCGGTCACCCAACATGACCGCGACCTGTTCCTGGACGCCGGCAAAGTGTGTTCCTCCATCCTGATCGGCGGCGCGAACACCCGAGAAGTGCGCTGCACCGTGGCCGACGCCTACGCCGACGGCCAGTGGCACCAGGTAGTTCACAGTCTGGGCGCAGGCGGCAACGCGCTTTACCTGGACGGCAAGCTGGCGGTCAGCAGCCCCACCAGTGCCTCCACTTTCAGCGCCCAGAACGGCGCACTCGTCGGCTACACCGCGGCCGCGGCCGCGCCGTTCTTCAACGGTCGGCTGGACAATGTGGTCATCTACGACGGCGCACTCTCCGCCTCGGCTGTGGCCGCCCTCTATCGCCAGTGGCGCCCGGCGGCGCTCACCAACGGCGGCAGCCAGTGGTCCTTCGCCGTCCCCGCCGGCATCGAAGGCTATTACCAGATTGACATGCGCGCCGCCGACAGCCTGGGCAACCGCGTCGAAAGCCGCGGCGACTGGCCCCAGTTCCGCGGCCCCGTGGACACCAAATTCCCCTCCTTCGACGTGGCGGCCAGCTATCGCGGCAGCGGCAGCGCGGCGCAGACCGTCTACAGCGCCAACGTGCGCGACTATAATCTGACCACGGAGAACTACAACTTCGTCTGCCCTCTGGCCAACGACCAGCTGCGCTTCAACACCGACGCCCAGGACCTGGGGCTGAGCAACCAGCCCAGCGACCAGCTCGCCGGCATCGTCGCGCAATGCAACGCGGCCGGCTTCCAGACCAGCCTGGTGGCGGCCAGCGCCTGCGATACGGTCGGCCACTGCGGCGCGGCCGTGCCGCCCCAAACGGTGGCCTACATGGGCACCACCAACAACCGCGTCCAGCCAGTTGGCAGCCTGCCCAACGCCATCGAGCGCGCCAACCTGAGCGACCCCGGCCAGCGGGCGCGCCTGATCGAAAGGCCAGGCAAGGTCATCCTCGACATCGCCGTGGACGAGGGCCACGGCAAGCTCTACTGGGCCGAGATGCTGCAGGGCGACTACGCCCAGCCAGCCGGCGTGTGGCGCGCCGACCTGGATGGCAGCAATCCACAACAACTGGTCAGCGGCCTGACCGCCTATGGCGCAGAGGCCCTGCAGATCGCCCTGGACCCGGTCGGCAACAAGCTCTACTGGACCAAGGGCCATGAGCTGTGGTGGGCGAACCTGAACGGCAGCCTGCCCCAGGTCATATACAGCATTCCGCCCGACCCGCGCTATGTCGGCAGCGGGCTGCAGTTGATGCAGATTGGCGATGTGGTCGTGGACCAGGCGAATGACCGCCTCTACTTCAGCGAGCGCCGCCAGCGCGGCGACCTGGCTGGCTACAACGCCGGCATCCGCAACTTCGGCCGCACCGACAAGCACACACTGATTGTTCAGACCAACCTGAACGGCGCAAACCCAACCTTCTTTGCTGGCGCCGGCCCGAGCTGCACCTACGCCAACTTCTACCAGAACCTGGGGACCGGCGTTGGCCCCGGGGCGGATCCAACTTTCTGTTTGACCTCCGGCGCGGACGGCTTCGACGTCGAAGCGTTAGCCCTCAGCAACGGCACGCTCTACTGGAGCGCGATTGACAACAACGGCGTCAGCGCCGGCGTCTACGGCCGCACGCCCGGCCAGCCCATCTTCACGGTGGCGCCGCTGGACATGCCGGGCAACGCCAACGGCCTGCGCACCACGCCGCTGCCCCAACTGCACGTGGATGACGCCTCGTCCGGCGTCTTCGCCATGCTGGGCACAGACATCGTGCGCGGCGAGGCTGGCGGCGAGTTCACCGTCTTCACCAGCTTTGTGGACAACACACCGCCTGCGCCCGGTAACACCCGGCGCAGCAGCAGCACCCTCTCGGCCATGACGGTCGTCAAGACCAGCCAGGACACGCAGACCGACACCGATCTGGCCGTCGGCATCACGTCGCCGGCGCTGGTCATCGTCAACGGCCAGACCGCACGCTATGACATCACGCTGCGCAACGAGGCGGCGCTGGCGGCCGCGGACACGGTCCTGACGCTGACGCTGCCAGACGGCGCCAGCTATGCCGGCGCCAGCCGCGCCTGCGTGGATGGCGGCGCGACGGTGACCTGCAACTTCGGCCGCTTCCCGGCCCTGGCGCAGCAAAGCGTGGCGATCAGCATGACCATCGCCACGAGCACGGTGCGCGATCTGACGGCAACCGTTAGTGTCGCTTCCAGCACGGCCGAGCGCACGCCGGCGAACAACGTCGCCAGCCACAGCCGCATCACGGCCGCGCCCACGCTGGCCGCGCTGCCTGGCATCCCGTACATCTACTACGGCGAGGCGACCCGCCTGACCCGTGTGCCGTTGTTTGGCGCGTACACGGCCGAGCCGCTCTTCATGGACCCGCCCATCAGCGGCGAGGTGCTGGCCTCCGACCCAGCCCGCAACAAGCTCTTCATCGTCACGGCGATGGACAAGCTCATCGCCGTCAACCCGGACGGCAGCGGCCGGGTGGAATTGGCCGACACCAATGCGGTCGGGCTGTCCACCGACGGCCGCAACCGGGTGGCCGTAGACGACGCCACCGGCCGCGTCTACTGGTCAGAGATCAAGACGCTCTACCTGACCGACATCAAGAGTGCGAACCCGGACGGCAGCGACGTGCAGACTGTGGTCAGCAACGTGCGCAACCAGCGCGGGCTGCTGGTGGACCCGGTGCGCCGCAAGCTGCTGTGGGTGGGCGCGGACACCTGGCTGCGCCAGGAGCTGATCTTGAGCAGCAGCCTGGACGGCAGCGGCGTGGAGATGGTCTATGCCGCGCCCGAAGGCGCGCAGATTCGCGAGTTGGCCCTCAACCCGTACAGCCAGAAGCTCTACTGGCTCGACCCGACGATCGGGGGCGGTTCACTCCTATGGGCCGACGCCGACGGCAACCGTGTGGCAACCCTGGCCACTGGACTCGGCAGCGTCGCGCGCGGCCTGATCGTGCGGCCCTTCGAAGATGCGCTCTACTACGTCAGCGACGTCAGCCTGACGCGCGCACGGCTGGATGGCAGCAACGCGGAAAACCTGGCCGACCTGAGCCAACGGGCCTACACCGGATTGATGCTGCCGGTCAACGCGGTCAGCTTCTCGCCGACCTACATCGTCCGGCCGGCCGGCAACCTGGCGTTCGTAATTGCGGCGCCCTTTGGCGCGCCGCCGTGCGTCCTGAACGACAGCTTCGAGCCGAATAACAGCGCGGCCGCCGCGCGCGCCATCACGGTGGGCAGCGCCAACGGCGCGCTCTGCACCACCGACGCCGCGCTCCCCCAGGACATTGATTACTTCAAGATCACCGTGCCGGACGGCAAGCAGCTTGACCTGAACCTGGGCAACCTGCCGGCCGATTACGGGCTGTACGTGCAGCGCGCCGGGCTGACTCTGGCCACCAGCCTGAACCCCGGCCTGGCAAACGAGACGATTGCCCTGCCCAACTATGACGGCGACGGCGAATACATCATCGTCGTCTTCACCAGCGCGCCGGTCAACAACCCGTCGCCCTACACGCTGGCCGTGGGCCTGAGCGACGCGCCGCCGTCCACCAATTTCTCGAACGCCCAGTGTCTGTCGGTGGATCCGCTGGACGCGCCCGGCCTGGCCGGCAACCAGTTCCAGAACCAGGCGACGCCGCTCACGGTCGGCAGCCCGGCCACCGGCGCGCTGTGCTACCGGGACGACGTTGACTTCTACGCGTTCAATGCGGTGGCCGGCCAGCGGTTGAACCTCGACCTGCCGGTGCGCCCGGCCGACTACGAGCTGCACGTCTACCGGCCCAACGGCACCTTCTTCAACGCCTATAGCGCGGGCGGCGTGTGGCGCTACCCGGCGCAGGTGACCGTTGACGCCACCGGCGCATGGGCCGTCGCCGTTCGCACGCCCAACCTGACGCCGACCATGAGCACCTACCAACTGCTGGTCACTGATGGCACGTGCAGCGCCAACGACAGTTGGGAGCCAAACAACACGACGGCCCAGGCGGCGGCGCTCGGCGCACCCGGCCGCGTCAACGCCACGTTGTGCTCGGCCAACGACGTGGACGCCTACAGCTTCAGCGCCGCGGCCGGCCAGCGGCTAACCGTCAACTACCCGGCCAACGCAGCCGGCGCAACGCTGCGCCTGCTCGACGCCAACGAGACGGAGCTGGGCCGCGTCCAGCCCGGCGCGCAGGGCAACTTCACCCTGACGGCCGGCGGAACCTACAGTCTGGTCGCCGCCAACAACAGCCTGGCCGGCAGCGACGCGCCCTACATGTTCCAGTGGCTGCTGGATGCGCCGCAGACCGCGCCGGATCAGCAGGTCGTTTACTATAGCAATGGGCTGCTGGGCCAGCTCTTCCGCGTGGCGCTCAGCCCTGATCACACGACGGAGCCGCTCTTCCTGGCCCCAGCGCAGAACTCCAGCGGCCCGGCCATCGCCGCCGACCCCGTGCGCAGCCTGCTCTACAGCTACGACCCGTTGATCGGCGGCGACGGCGCCATCATGCGCAGCAACACCCTGCCCTTCGACGGCAGCGGCTTCGCGACGGTCGTGCCCGCGCCCAACCCCGACGGCGTGGCGAATCCGCCGGTGGCGATTGCTGTGGATGAGCAGAGCGGCCGCATCTACTGGGTGCAGCCGCAGGGCGGCAGCGCCAGCCTCGGCAGCACGATCCGCAGCGCCAACGGCGACGGCACGGACAACGTGCAGGTCGTCGGCAGCGGCATCGCCCGCACCAGCCTGGTGGTAGACTCAGTGCGCGGCCTGCTCTACTGGACCGAGAACGACGCGATCAAGCGCAGCAAGCTTGACGGCGCCGACATAACCGAAATCCGCGCCGCGGTCGGCGGCCAGACGCCCACGGATCTGGCGCTGGATCCCTTTGCCCAACGGCTTTACTGGCTCGACACGGGCCGCTCGGCCATCGTGCGCGTCAGCGCCGACGGCAGCGGCGAAACGCTGCTGGTCACGGGCCTGGCTGGCGGCGCGCGCGGCGTCGCCGTGCTGCCGCTGCAGAACGCGCTGTTCTACAGCAGCGGCGGCGTCATGCGGCGAGCCGCGCTCGACGGCAGCAATCCGGTGACAATCGCGACGCTGTCAGGCGCCTACGCCGGACCGAGCAACCTCAATCCCAATGTCTTCCCGCAGGTGATCATCGAGCCGCCGCAGTCGCCGCTGACCATCGGCAGCGGGACGCCGCTGATCAGCCCCTGCGCGCTGGCCGACAGCTACGAGCCGAATAACGACATCCCCGGCGCCACGCTGCTGACGGTCGCCCCGCAGACGGAGGTGCGCGGCGCGCTGTGCAACAGCGTGCTCAACCAGCCGGCCGACCTGGACTACTACCGCGTGACGGTCGCTGACCGCAAGACGCTCAGCGCGGCGCTCAGCGAGCTGCCCGCCAACTACCGCGTCATCATCCAGTCGCCCGCGGGCGTTACCCTGGCCTTCAGCGACAACGACGGCCTGGCCGACGAGTTCGCCGAGGTCAGCAACACCAGCGGCGCGACGGGCGATTTCATCGTCCTGGTGATGGGCTACGGCTTCCAAAACACCAATCAGTACAAGCTGACGCTGGCGCTGGGCGATGTGCCGCCGCCGCCCGACCCGGACAACGACGAGTGCGGCTTCGTGGACATCTACGACGCGCCGGGGGTGGGCAATGGTACGCTTGCCACGGCAACGGATCTCACCCTGAACGCGTCCATAGCGGCCGCGCTGTGTTACAGCAACGACGTGGACATGTACGCCTTCAACGGCCTTAACGGCCAGACGCTGACCTTCGACCTGCCGATCCGGCCGGCCGATTACACGCTGACGCTCTACAATCCCAACGGCGATGCCTGGGCGACGCCAACCTATGGCGGCAGCGTCACGCTCGACGCCAGCGGCCGCTGGACGGTGGCCGTCTCCCAGCCCGCTCTGACCCCGACCGTCCAGCAGTATCAGCTGCTGGTGACAGACCAGAACTGCGTGGCCAGCGACGCCAACGAACCGAACAACAGCGCCGCCTTCGCCACGCCGCTAAGCAACGGCAGCCGCGTGCGCGCCACCCTGTGCAGCGCGGCTGACGTGGACTTGTATTCGGTCAGCGCGACCGCCGGCCAGGAGCTTACGCTCAACTACCCGGCCAACGCGACCGGCGCAGTCGCGCGTGTCGCGCCGGCGGGCGGCGGCGGCGACCTGGGTCAGGTGACGGCCGGCGGCCAGGGCGTCTTCACGATCCCCGCCAGCGGCGACTACCGCGTCGTCGTTGAAAACAATGCGCTGGCCGGCGCGGCCGCGCCCTACCAGTTCGAGCTGCTGCTGGGCAACCCCACGCCGCCGCCCAGCGGTTCGCCTTACATCTACTACAGCCGCGCCAGCGACCTGATCCGCGTCGGCGACGCCGGCGCCCCGGTCGAGCCGCTCCTGCTGCCCGACGGCTTCGTGGGCGGCCCGGTGATCGCCTCGGACACCGTGCGCGGCAAGCTGTACATCCTCGACAACTTCGAGCGCGTTGTGCAGGTCAACCCGGACGGCAGCAGCCCGCAGGTGGTGGTGGCCGACACCGGCCCCGGCGTGCTGCGCTTCACCGAATCGCTGGCCGTGGACGAGCGCAGCGGCCGCATCTACTGGGCGCAGGCGACCTTCGGCGTCGTCAGCGACATCAAGAGCGCGGCCGGCGACGGATCGGACGTGCAGACGGTGGTGACCGACGTCGCGGCCGACCACGGCATGGCGGTTGACCCGGTGGGCGGCCGACTCTACTGGGCGCAGACCTCGCTCTACAACGGCGCGGTCGTTGACCACATCCGCCGCAGCAACCTGGACGGCACGGGCGTAGAGGTAGTCTACGCCGCGCCGGAAGGCCGTCAGATTCGCGAGCTGACCGTGGATCCCTTCGCCCAGATGCTATACTGGCGCGACCCCACGCAGAGCCTGCTGCTGCGCGCGGCGGCCGATGGCAGCGGGAGCCCGGCCACGGTCGCCACGGTCAGCAGCGCGCGCGGCTTCGTCGTCCGGCCGCTGCTTGGCGAGCTGTACTACACGGCGGGCAGCCAACTGATGCGCGCCGCGCTGGACGGCAGCGGTCCGGCCGCGCTGGCCACGCTGGATGGGGCCTATAACGGCGTCAGCAACCTGAACCCCGGCGCCTTCTATCCGACGATCATCAGCCCGCCCGGCTCCAACCTGGCGCTGAGTTACAGCGCGCCCTTCGCGCAGCCGTGCAGCGCCGTGGACGGCTACGAGCCGAATAACACCCTGGCGACCGCAGCCGGGATCACGCCCGGGACGCTGACTGCGGCGCTTTGCTCGCCCGACCTGGTCACCATTGACGACTACGACTACTACCAATTGACCGTGGCCGACGGCAAGCAGATCACAGTCACGCTGACCGACCTGCCGCAGGACTACAGCCTGGTGCTGTTCGCGGGCGGGGTCGGCGTGGGCTGGAGCTACGAGCCGGGCACGGCCGATGAGGTGCTGACTCACGTCAATCGCACAGGAAGTCCGGTCGTCTACGCCATCATGGTGGGCCGCTTCCCCGACTTCTACGACAGCCGCCTGCCCTACACCCTGAATGTGGCCGTCGCCGACGCGCCGCCGCCTCCCCCGCCGCCGCCGCCGCCGGCCGATGGCTGCGCCTCGGTTGACCCTTACGACGCGCCTGGCGTGCTGGGCAATCAGACCCGTGACACGGCCACCAGCATCAGCTTCAACCAGACGATCACGGCCGCGCTCTGCTACAACAACGACAAGGACTATTACGCCTTCAATGGCGTGGTCGGCCAGAACGTCCGCATCGAGATGCCCGTGCGCCCAGCCGATTACTACATCTCCGTGTTCAACCCGGACGGCCAGTACGTCACCGGCATCTTCCCTGGTTCGTGGCTGCAATACGGCGACCAGTTCACCATCAACACGGCCGGCCGCTGGACGCTGGGGGTTTGGCATCCAAACCTGACGCCGACCACCGACCAGTACCAGCTGCGGCTAGGCGTCAATACAACGTGCAGCGGTCTTGACCCGTATGAGCCGAACAACGAAGAGTACAATCCGCGCGTCATCCTGACTCGCACGTTGACCCTGCGCACCATGCTGTGCGAAACCACCGACCAGGATTGGTTCGCCTTCCCCATGACGGTGGGCGATCGCATCCGCATCACGCCGCGTATCCTGACCAACGGCGTGAACAGCAACAGCGAGACCGTCAACATGAACATCGCCATCTCACCGCCGGGCTTCGGCTTCGGCGAGATTCGCGAGCCGTTCGAGACCATTGCCCGCAGCAACGGCGATTTTCGTATGGGCATCTACACGCAGCCGCGGGTGACCGAGAACCTGGCTTACGAGGTTGACGTCGAGATCATCCCGCCCCCGCCACCGCCGCCGGTGCCCAACAACTGGACCTGCACGGTTTATCCGAGCAGCGACGTGCCGCAGCCGATAGACGACCTGGCGACCATGGCCTCGACGGTCAACGTGCCAGCCACCGGCGCCGTGACGCGCGTCAGCCTGCGCGATATCACCTTCGATCACGGCGGGCTGTTTGACCTGACCTTTGGCCTGGCTGCGCCCGATGGCACGCAGGCGGAGTTGTTCGCCTTCAACGACTACGGCTACTACACCTGGTGCGGCGGCAGCAACTGCCAGTTGTCGCTGGACGACTGGGCCATCGAAGGGCTGGCCCCGCCCCCGTTCCCGAACGACGGCGGCGCCTTCCGGCCCAGCCGCAGCAGCTTTGCCCCGTTCAACGGCAAGCCCAGCAACGGCGTGTGGACGTTCTATATCACCGACGACGGGTTGACCGATCCGGGCGGCGAGGGCGGCGACACCACGGGCGACCTGTTCAGTTGGGGCCTTGAGGTGTGCGTTGACAACGGCCTGCCGCCCGATCCCACACCCACGCCGACGCCCACGCCGACCCCAGCTCCGCTGCCGGATGACGGCGCGCCCCCAGGGGCCACCGCGCCGCCGGTCGTCATTCCGACGCCCACGCCGCCTGCGTGCACGCCGACGCCTGACGCGTTCGAGGACGACGACACCTATCAGACGGCCGCGGCGTTCGACACCGCGGTGAGCAGCAGCGCCGGCCATAACTTCGACAGCCCGTCCGACGCCGACTGGCAGCAGATCACCCTGCTGGCCGGGCTGCAATACACACTGACCGCGACCACGGCCAACCCGGCGCAGGCTGTGTCGCTGGCGCTGTATCAGCCCAACGGCACGACCTTCATCAAGACGCAAGCCGGCCAACTCACCTACGAGCCGGCTGCCACCGGCAGCTACTATGTGCGCGCGACATCCGCCTCTGGCCTGGCGGTCAACCTGTGCGAAAGCGGCTACAGCCTGGTGTTGACCAGGCGCAACCCCAACGCCGCGCCTGTGCCGGTGCCTCCCGGCCCACCGCTGCCGCCCGGTCACGCGGCGCCGCCGCGCAGCGCGGGCGTGTTGGCGCCGGCCGACGGCGCGGTGAAGACGCAGCTGCAGCCGATTCTGATTGAAATCGGTCTGAACGCCGAAGACACGGTCCAGAGCGCCGCGCTGTTCGTCAACGGCGTGCAGGTTGCCAGCTATCCGACCCTGCGCGCGTCGCCGCTGGGCGATTTTCCGCAGAAACGCCAAGACGATTACGACCTGCTCTGGACACCGGAGTGGACGCCCCCACAGGCCGGCGCTTACGATCTGACGGTGGTGATTACCGACAGCGCCAACCTGACGGCTACGAGCCAGATCAATAAGATCTATGTGGATCTGGCTGATCCTTCCGTGAGCATTGCGGCCGAGACGATCACGATGGCGAAACTAAGAAGCGACGGCGCGTACGTGCTCATCGGCACAGCCGCTGACGACAGCCAGGTAGATAAGGTGGAAGTGCGGCTGGACGGCGGCCCGTGGCAAGAGGCGGTGCTTGACGGCAGCGCCTGGTCCTTGGCCCTGGCGCCCCTGGCCCAGGCCAACCCAGACGGCGGCACGCTGGCCATCGAGGCGCGGGCCACCGATAAGGCCAGCCGCACGGCGACCGCGGCGGCCAATGTCCTGCTGGATGTGATTCCGCCGGCGATCTTCACCAGCACAACCAGCCTGACCAGCGGCGCGATCATCTCGCCCAGCCAGGTCATCAACGACCTGAGCGTGCGGCTGACCTGGCCGGCCATCAGCGGCGCATCCAGCGTCTACGCCGGCTGGACGACCGCGCCCACGGCGACACTGGGCGCGCTGACCTTCTACAACAGCCCGGCGGCCGGCGCCCATGACCAGACCATGCCCGAAGCCGGCGCCATGTTTGCCCATGTGGTGGCCGTGGATGCGAACGGCAACCAGAGGGCCAACAGCAGCGGACCTTACTACTTCGATGGGCCGCAGACGCCTGACCTGGTGGCCGACGTGAGCATCCAGAACTGGGTGAACAGCGGCGGCAAACAGGTGGG
>UETR01000051.1_pt1 | contig 19785 bp, 19 predicted proteins | sample 1817881 | NCBI WGS metagenome assembly UETR01 (sample SAMEA4730918, study PRJEB27012) | Candidatus Amarolinea aalborgensis | place: Denmark | collected 2014-01-09
CGCCTGAACGCGGCCAGCGGCGCGCCCTTCACGATCCAGGCCAGCACGGACCGGCGCGCGCGGCTGCCGGGCGCGGACTTCGTGGTGATCGCGGTCGAGGTCAACCGCCTGCCGCTCTGGCGCCTGGACTGGGAAATTCCCCGCCGCCACGGCGTGCGCCACATCCTGGGCGAAAACGGCGGGCCGGGCGGTCTGCTGCATGCCCTGCGCACCGTTCCGCTCGTGCTGGAGATTGCGCGCGACATCGAGGCGCTCTGCCCGCACGCGCTGGTGATCAATTTTACCAACCCGCTCTCACGCGTCTGCCTGGCTCTCAGCCGCTACACCTCGCTGCGCGTGGTCGGACTGTGCCATCAGATCGGCGCGGGCCTGGCGAACGTCGCACAGACGCTGGAAATGGATGAAGCCGAGATTGACCTGCAGGCCGCCGGCATCAATCATTTCACCTGGATCACCGCGCTGCACCATCGCCAGAGCGGCCTGGATCTCTACCCCGCTTTCCGCACGCGGCTGGCGCAGCGCCCCGCGGCGTTCGAGCCGCTGTCCCGACGCCTGTATGATGCCTTTGGCCTCTTCCCTGCGAACGGCGATGACCACCTTGGCGAGGAGATCGGCTGGGCGTGGGAGACTGACCCCCTGGCCGCAGACACGACCGCGGCCGCCGAACCAGCCCTCTTCCGCAGCCAGCAGGGTCTCAAGGAAGTAACCGCTGCCGCCCTGGACGAAGCGTTACACGATGATGATGCCCTCACCGCGCTGCTCGAGCATCGTTCGGACGAACGGATCGTCCCCGTCATCTGCGGGGTGCTGCACAACCGTCGCCAGGTCGAAATCGCCGTCAACGTGGTCAACCGCGGCGCGGTGCGCAACCTGCCCGAGTGGATGGTGGTCGAAGCGCCGGCCGTGGTCAGTCGTGCCGGGGTGCAGCCGTTGGCCGTAGGCGATCTACCGGCCGGCTGCGCGGCCCTGCTGCAGCAGCGCAGCGCCATCGCCAGCCTGACCGTGGAAGCTGCCGTGCACGGCGACCGCCAGGCGGCCCTGCAGGCGCTGCTGCTCGATCCCGTGGTCAACAGCTATACCGCCGCCGATGCACTGCTCACGGAGCTGCTGGCGGCGCAAGCGCCTTATCTGCCGACCTTCGCCCGGCGCGCAGGAGCCTGAGGGGAGCCATGTCCAAGCCGTGGTTGATGGCTTTCCTGGTGTTTGTCAACGTCGTGAGCACGGGCCTTTCGGTCGTTGCGTTCAAACATGCCGGTATGGCCTCACAGCCGCGCGGTTTCCTCTGGCAGCAGGTCTTGGGCAATTTTTGGGGCTTCGTCAGCGTGATCGCGTTCACGTTTCTGACCCGGCACCTGGCCCTGAATGTGGCTTACCCGGTCACGGTGGGGTTGGCGGTTCTGCTCGTGCAGTTGATCTTTGCGCGCCTCTATTTTGGCGAAGCAGCCACGCCAACCCAGATCGTGGGCGCGTTCCTCATCGCCGCGGGCATTGCGCTCGTGGCCGGCCGGCGGTAATGCCCGCGCCTCAACGGCGGTTTGGATTCATAGGAGATCTCCATGCAAGCCATTGTCTTTCGTTACAGCCTGCCGCGCTTTGCCCTGGCGACCGCACTCGGCGCGCTGACGCCGCGCGCCTACGCCGGCCCGATCGCGCCCACATCCCTCGTGGATACGCCCGAACCGACGCTGCTCGCGGCCGATTGGGCCATTGTGCGCACGGCGTTGTGCGGCATCTGCGGCAGCGACACCAAGCAGATTTATCTTGACGGCGCATTCGACAACCCGCTGACCTCGCTCATCTCGTTTCCCCACATCCTGGGGCATGAGATTGTAGGCGTCATCGAAGCGGTCGGGCCAGGCGTCACAACTCGTCGGGTGGGCGAGCGGGTGGCGATCAATCCGTGGCTCTCCTGCGGTCCACGCGGCATTCAACCACCGTGCGCCGCGTGCCAGCAGGGCCAGGTGACGCTGTGCGCGCATTTCACCGAAGGTCATTTGGCGCCGGGGATTCACCTGGGCAACTGCCGGACGGCCGGCGGCGGTTATGCGCCGCGGCTGGCCGCGCACGAATCGCAGTTGATCCCCATTCCCGACGCGGTCAGCTTCGAACAGGCAGTCCTCGCGGACCCTTTTGCCGTTAGCCTGCACGCGGTGCTCAAGGCCCCGCCCGCGCCCGGCGCCGCGGTGCTGGTTTATGGCTGCGGCACGTTGGGATTGTTAGCCATTGCTATCCTGCACGTTCTCTTTCCAAAAACGCACATCATGGCCATCGCCCGCTATGCGCACCAGGAGCAGATGGCGCGAACGCTGGGCGCACAGCAGATCATGCGCACACGCGAGTCCGCGCAGATCATCGAAACGATGGCCGAGTGGACGGGTGCGCCCATCTTGCGTACGCGGCAAGGTCAACCGTGGCTGCGCCAGGGTGTGGACGTCATCTATGATATGGTCGGTTCGCCCGAATCGTTGGCCGTGGGCGTGCGTGTGACCAACCCACGCGGCCGCATCGTCATCAGCGGCGTGGATCGGCCGGCGCGTTTCGAGTGGACGCCGCTCTACTTCAAAGAGCTGCAGCTGATCGGATCGAACGCATTTGGCGTGGAAGAATGGAACGGCGTGCACCAACACGCGATGGCGTTCTATTTGCAGTGGACGGCTGAGGGCCGATTCGATCTGGCTCCCATGATTACGCAGCGCTTCCGCTTGCCGCAGTATCAAGAGGCTTTTGTCACCGCGCATCGCAAAGGCGCGCACCAGGCGATCAAGGTCGTTTTCGATCTGGCTTCAGCCTGAGTCTTCGTCTGCAATGAGAAAGGTGACAAAGAAGGTGGTGCCGCGTCCGACCGCGCTTTCAAGCCAGATACGACCGCCATGCAGTTCGATCAAACCGCGCGCAATGTGTAATCCCAGGCCGGTGCCGGCTTCGCTCGTCAGATACGCGCTTTCGGCGCGGAAAAAGCGATTGAACAGTCTCAGTTGATCGTTGGCCGAAATTCCCACCCCAGTGTCGCTAACGGCTAACAGCGCAAACCCAGGCTCGGCCGCCAACGCCAGGTTAATGCTGATATGACCTCCGCGTGCCGTGTACTTGCAGGCATTGTCAAGCAGATTGCCGATGATCTGAAGGGTCCGCATGCGGTCGCACAAAACCGGCGGTAGATCAGGCGCGATGGTCATCTCGATGACCTGCTCTTTGGCCTCGAGCTGGGGCATCATTTCGGTGACGACTTTCTGAACCAGCAGCGGCAGCGCAGAGGGAACCAGGATCAACTCCACCCGGCCGGCCTCCAGGCGCGTCGCATCGAGCAAGTTGCTGGTGATCGAAATGAGGTGTTTCACGCTGCTTTCAATAATATGAAGGGCTTCTTCCTGAGCCTGAGATAGAGCGCCGAACATGCCCTCCAGGAGCATCTCCAGATAACCGTTGATTGACGTGAGCGGCGAGCGCAGTTCGTGCGCCGCAATCGAAACGAACATGGATTTCATCTCATCCATGCGTTTCAACTCCGCGTTGAAGCTGGCCAGGTGCTGGTTTTGGCGCAGCAGCTGATCGCGCAGCAGGCGCAGCTCATTTCGTTGTTGAACCAGGTGCTGACCCGTTTCGCCCACAGACGTATTGTCTTCCAAGAGGTGCACCAGGCCGTTGATTTGGCCGGCGGCGTCACGGTGCGGCAGATTGATCAAGTTGAGATAAAGGGTCCTTTCCTCACCGTCACGGTTTAGCCACGACAGTTCGAAGCGCGGTTGGCGCCCGGCCAGGATATTGTCCATCTCTTGCTCGCTGCCGATCAACTCCGGCACCAGGTCGTACACGGACAATCCGACACAGTCCTTGTCTGCACATCCAAACAGAGACAACTCACCGCCCAACCGCACGACGCGCAGAGCCGCATCGCTCATGGCATAGGCCAGGCGGCGCTCTTGAAACAACAAATGTGCGATGCTAATATCGAGTTCGTTGTTGATCATGTTGCTGGCGCCTACGCGAGCATGGCGCGACCCAGGTGGCGAAAAACGGATTCAACCTCTACGCCGCTGCGGGCGCTGGTCAGATACCACGGAAAATGGTTTTCGTTTGCCAGGGCTTCGATCTGCGATGGCTGCAACAGGCGTTGGTCGAGCAAGTCGCACTTGTTTCCAGCAATCACAATGGGCGTAGATGGGCTGACGGAGGCAAGGTCTCGCAGATAGACATGGAGGCTGTCAAGCGTGGACGGCCGGGTCAAATCGCAAACAAAAATGGCTCCGGCTGTGCCGCGCAGATAGCTGGCCCGCACGCGGTCGAATTCCTCACTGCCCGCCAGATCCCAGAGCATCATGGTCATTTCGATCATCTCCTCCTGGCGCGGAATCACGACCGTCTTACGGCTTACTTTGACGCCGACAGTGCTCAAATAGCGATCATCGAACAGATCATACACAAAACGGCGCACCAGGCTCGTTTTGCCCACGCCAAAATCACCCAGAAGGCAGACTTTCTTGCTCACGACGTTCATGATGGCAATCCTTGGCGCTCAAGCCAATTCAGAGGGGGCAACGTCAATCCAGGGGATTCTGCCGGCGCCTGGCGAGACATGGGTGGCTGCACACCGCTCGGCTCGTCGAGCGCCAGAAAACCAGCAAACACCCAGCCAGGGAGGCCGCTGCTCGAACAACAGATATAGTACCAGGTATTTGTTTCGTTGCGTTTCAGGATCTCGACACGCTGACCACGACTAATACTGCCGATGACTGCATAGTTCGGACCTGGACCTCGACGCACGTTCTGCAGCGCCACCGTTGATCGCGCAAACACCTGCGGCGTCGGCGTTGTTGTGGGCGTGGCAGTCGTCGTGGGGGTCACGGTGGCTGTGGGAACAGCGGTCGGGGTTAGCGACGGGGTGGCTGTCGGGGGCAAGGGAGGCGTCACCTCGATGTAGATCACCGTCGGTTTCGATAGATTGTTTGCCCACTGGGCTACGGCTCGCGCCGCCGCACAGGTCAAGACCAGGCACAGGCCCACCGCGACAAGGGCGCCGATTAGGATACGCTTCTGGCCGCTCGTCAAACCCCGTGACGGGGTTGGCGTTGGCGCGTCCGGGGTGAAGAGCGACCGCAGGGGAGTCTCCACCGGGGCCAGCGGCGAGGCATCGCCATCGTAATCGCGCAACACTTCTTCGTACTGATTCTGAATGTCAATCAGCAGGCTGCGCATCTGGGCGCGAAAGCCTGGCGGCTCAATGCCATCTACGACGACCGCCAGATAAACATGCTGCACGGCTTCGATCACAATCCGACGATCGCCGTACTGAATCTCGTCCAGTTCTCTATCGTTGACCGCGCCAAAAGCGTCCTGCGCAAAATCGCGGATGGCGGTCAGCATACCGCTGATGACGTCAGAATCGCGCAGCTCAGCGGGTTGAGGCGATGCATACCAGAGCAGCAGGCCCGTCGGTCGCTGGATCAAGAAAATCTCGGCGACAGTAAATGGCAATGCCTGGCGCAGCACCATTTCACCGTCGGACACGCCGCCCAGGCGGGCGCGTACGCGCCCCAACACCGCGCTGGGGGTCAGCGACGTGCGCATCTGGGCGTCCACACTGCGCGCCAGGTCGCGGATCGCTTCACTGACCGCGCGCACCACGACCTGGCCCATGATCGGATAGAGGGCCTCGATCATTTCGGCGCGTGCGTCGCGAATCTTCTGTCGCAGAACATCACCCAATACCGGCATCAGAAGCGCAATGAGCGCCTCCTTGTCGGTGACTTGCCGCTCCAGATCGGCGACCTGTTTGGCTAGATCATCGCTTCGCTCACGTTCGGCGCGCAGCAAAATCTCGCGCAGATCATCGGCCGAGGTGTCTGGCGACGCCGGCTGGTCAAGCGGCAGCCCGCCCGAGAGGCCCGTGTGACCCTGCTCAGACGAGAAGGCCATCGCCGGCAAGACTCACAAGGTTGCCATTACTCACTGGGAACCAGGCCGTGCAGAAGTTCGGCCAGAGACCCGCCAGTCTTCAGGTGCGTGCCGAGGTTGACAAACAACTCGCCCAATGCGGCGCGATCCGCCTTCTCGAACGACAGGGCCTGAGCGGTTTGGCGCAGCTCGGTGCGCACGTCCTCATCGCCCTGGCGCAGATCGCGGCGGACGGCCTGGATGCGCTTGTTTTGCTCACCATCCTGGTCGGCCAACTGCTCGGTCAGGCGGTCAATTTCCTGCTGCAATCGCTCGGCATCACGCTGCAAGGCCTGAAAACGCTGCTCGTAGTCACGAATCTGGGGACCAAAGATGATGTCGCGAATGCGATCCACTTCTTGGGGAGTGCTGGCGGCGGATGGCTGGACTGGCTTCTGGGTCATGAGATTCTCCTCAGACAAAAATGATGATGGGCCATCAAGATGACCGCTACGATGACGCGAATGCACAGGTTGGTTGCTGTGGAAAGCTGTAGCCTTGCCCGCGTTCAGTCACGATGTAAACCGGTTTCGTAGGGAGCGCTTCAATCTTCTGGCGGAGACGATAAACATGCACCCGCAAGGTATCTTCAAAAACCTCATCAAGCGGCCACAGGCGGCGCAACATGAAATCAGTCGAGACCGTATGGCCGGCGTTGCGCATCAAAATGAAGAGTATCTTGGCCTCTGTGGGAGTCAGGGCCACGACCTGGCCCTGTACGATCGCCTGTTGGTGCGCAAAATCAACCGCCAGGCGCTCATCAATTTGAATGACCGGGTCGAGCGCGTAGGCAAAATCGCCGATACGGCGTAACACCCGTTCAACGCGGGCGACCAGTTCGCGCGGGCTAAATGGCTTGGTGACATAGTCTTCAGCGAAATGCTGAATTCCGCGGATAACGGTTTCTTCTTCATCAACCGCCGTCAACAGAATGACGGGCAGATCGCTGAACTGCTGCACTGTTTTGCAGAATTCAAACCCATTCATGCCCGGCATGTTAATGTCCACGATCGCCAGGTGAGGCAAGCCAATCTGGGCGATGACATTGAGCGCGGCTTGCCCGGACGGCGCCGTCACCACGTCATAGCCAACATACTCCAAACGATCCTTGACCAGGCGCACAATGGCTGGATCATCGTCAACCACGAGGATACGTCGGGTGCGGTCTAGTGAGCGCTCTTCGATACTCATGTTGATGTGTCACCCCAGTCCTCGGCTGCGCGGATGAAAGGGAGCCGAGTCCGGCCAAGATCAAGAAAACTGGTCAGAAGCGTACCAAAGCATGACCCCAATCAGTGGTCTTATGAAGGGGGAACTACATGACGATAGCCAAGCCTATCTGCCGTGTTGAGTCAGCAAACGACTACCGTCATTTTAACATGCGAGCGTTATTTGAGCAACTCATTATGGCGTTACGGGTGCATGCCCTATACCTGGAACTCACCGTTCTTGTAGAAAAGGTCGCCGTCTACCCAAATCTCGCTCTCCTGGCGCATGTCACAGATGAAATCCCAATGAATGGCCGAGACATTGCGACTGCCGACCTCTGGGAAGCCGCGACCAACGGCCATGTGCATGGTGCCGCCGATTTTTTCATCGTAGAGGATGCTCTTGGTGAAGCGTTGGATGCGGTAGTTGGTGCCGATGGCCCATTCGCCCAAGAAGCGCGCCCCGGCATCGGCGTCGAGCTGGCTGAGCAGGTAGGCTTCGTTCTTGCGCGCGGTGGCCTTGACGATCTTGCCTTGCTCAAAGTAGAACTCCACCCCTTCGACCTCACGTCCCTCACGGATGGCCGGATAGGTGAAGCGCACCCAACCGTTGACCGAATCCTCGACCGGGCTGGTGAAGATCTCGCCGGCTGGCATGTTATGCCGGCCATAGTCGTTGATGAAGTTGCGGCCCGCAATCGAAAGAGTCATCTCCGCGTTAGCGCCTTTGATGACCATCTGCTGGCGGCCCTGCATCCATTCAACCCACCGCTGCTGGCGATCGTGCACCTCACGCCAGGCCTGCACCGGGTCGGGCTGATCAGCAAAGGTGGTGCTGTAGACAAAATCCTCATAGTCGCCCAGGCTCATATCAGCCTCTTGGGCCAAGGCCGGGCAGGGGTATTGGGTGCCAACCCAGCGCAGCGCGCCTTCAGCCGAACGCTGCATGTAGGTCCCCATCAGATCACGCCGCGCCTGCTGATGCAGCTGCTGGCGCTGCGGGTCAACCCCGCTCAAGGCGCGTGTGTTGTCGGTGGCGTTGAGGACAATGAGGGCGTCGGCCTCTTCCAGGGACATCCGTTCCAGCGGCGAAATCCATTGCAGCTGCGCATCGTTGGCCTCGCGCAGCATGATCTCGCCCAATTGGCTGTCGCTCAGGACAACCGTTGGGTTGCCCCCGGCGCGCAAGATGCGCCGCGTCACCTCGTGCAACAGCGGCAACGCCAACACATGGCTGCGGACAACCACCCAATCGCCAGGCTGGACAGCAATCGAGTAATCCACCAGGATCTCAGCTAGTTTTTCGACACGCGGATCTGCCATGATAATTACACTCCTCTATTTTGGTGCTTGTGGGCAAGTCTACACGTGAAAGCGGTTCTGTGTCAAATAAAGAGAGTGGAGTCTGTTCTTCATTCCGGTTAGGGCGTCAGGGCCTCAAAAAATCGTACCGCCAAGGCGCTTGCTTGCTCTTGGCGTCTTGGCGGTAATCCTCAGCACTAATTATGCTTTTGCACGAGGAGCCGGTCTTCGGTCAGAAAACGGGCTGCCCGGCCTACGATCAGATAAAGATGATCTGCGCGCCTTCGGTCATATCCATGAAATCGCTGGCGGTGACGATGTCAATGACGCCATCTACGAAGTCTTCCTTCTTCAGCCCCATCATGTCCACCGACATCTTGCAGGCGTAAAGCTTGGCGCCGCCATCCACAAGCATCTGGAGATATTCGCCCACCGGCGGCGCGCCAACCGCAGCGATCTTCTTCTTCATCAGGCTGGTGGCAAACGCGGTCATGCCAGGCAGCGCGCCCAGGAAGTTGGGGATGCCCAGGTTGCCGGTGTTGAGTCCCATCATGCTCATCTTCATGCTGGTCTTGCCTACTGGCGCCAGTTCCAGATGATCCTGCCGGCTCTTGGTGATCATGTCCATTCCCCAGAAGGTGAAGAAGATGGTGACATCAATGCCGTTGCCCAGCGCGGCCCAGCCCATGACGAGGGCCGGGTAAGCCATGTCCAAATCACCCTTCGAACAAATAAACGCTACTTTGCGCGTTTCATCAGCCATTGTAGATTCTCCTTAATTCGGTATCTTCAGGTTTCAATTCAGTCACCCATGCCCCGCGGTACACGCGTGGGTAAAAACAGGCCATCTGCGGCGATCCGTCTTCATCCGCGGCTTATTTCAAGGTTAAACGCAGCCTTCGGGCTTGCCCAGCCCGGCAATGCGCGCGACCTTCTTGGCCGGGCCTTTGGGAAACAGGGCAAATAGATCCTTGGTGGAGACCCCTGTGCCCGTGGTGATCTGGCGCAGCGTGGGCGACTTACCCGCCAGCTTGGCTGAGCTTTCACGGCAGTAGTCAATCACCTTCCAATGGGCGGCAGTCAGTTCGGGCAGCCCTTCTTCGCCCGCAATCGCCACCGCAATCTCCTTGTTCCATTCGGCAGGGTTGGTCATGAACCCTTCATCGTTGACCTGAACGGTCTTACCAGCAATCGTACGCGTCGCCATACACTCTTCTCCTTAAACTTGTTCGATGCACTTAGTTATGTCTTTAGTTCACGTGCTGTGAGCCGGGGGAGGTCTGCATGCCGAGATTGCGCAGCACGCGCATCGTCAGCGCCAGTCCCCGGCGCACATTCGGATCGCGCATCTGCCCCAACAGCGATCGGTAGGAAATGCTCACCTCGGCCCCGCCCTCACTCTCGATGGCTGTCACCATGTTGCGGGCGAAGTTCATCACTTCGGGTTGCGTCATTTCTTTGACCGTCTGCAGGATGAGCACGACGTTGTTGCCGAGCTGGCGCACATCGTCTTCACCAAAGGACGTCACGATGTTATCCAAAATCTGCCAGCCACCCCTGGCAAAGGCGAAGTAGCCCTTGCGCTCCATCGTCGCCAATTCATTCACCGCCCGGCTGAACGCGGCATCGCTCAGAGGCGCCACCGTCTCGGCCAAATCCATGACGCTTTCGAGCTGGTCGAGCATCTTTTCGATGTTGCGCCCGTTGCGCGCCAGCCGCTTGACCAGGCGCAGCAGATCGTCCAGGCTGACATACTGCTCCACTTCCTCCAACTGCTCAACGGTTAGCCGGTAGGCGTCATTGACAATCGGCGTCAGATCGCGCATCAACTCGGCTCGCGCATCGCGCTCACGCTCTGCGCGTTGGGTCTGTTCCGTGAGATAAGCCACCTGGGTGGTCAACAGGTCCAGCTTTTCGTGCAGTTCAAGCAAAGCCTGATCCATAGCGCCTCCTTACTTGGCCGCACCGTTGCCATTCCACTTGCCGGCCATGCTCATGCGCGCGGGCAGCGGCAAGGGCTGCCCCTTGAGCAGCAGGTTCCAGTACATCCAGCGGAACATGACCTTGCCCCAGTGATTCATCTCCGATTCCTGCAAGAGAGAAAATGGTCCAACGCCAGGCAGCGGATACTTGCCAGGCAGCGGCTCGACATCATAGTTGAAGTCAATCAGCAGCCCCTTGCCAAAGCCGGACTCGATGAAGCAGTTGGCATGGCCGTCGAACGTTGGCAGCAGCTCCAGGCCGTCCACATAGCGCACGAAGTTTTCCGTGAACACATCCACAGCAAAGTGCGCCACGGACCCGGCCTTGGAAGCCGGCGCATTCGTGGCATCGCCCAGGGCGAAAATGTTGGCGTAAGCATCCGCGAGAAACGTGTGCTTGTTGACCGGCACGTAGTTCAGGTCATCCCCCAGGCCAGAGCGAGCTATCACATCGCTGCCCATGTTGAGCGGAACGCTGACCAGCAGGTCATAGCTCACTTCTTGCTCGTCGTAGGAGACGATCTTCTTGGCGTCAGCATCCACATGCTCGATCAAGAAATCAGGCACCACCTTGATGCCCTTCTGCTCCAGGATGTCGCCCAGGTACTTGGACGCCACCGGCTTGGTAAACGCGCCCGGCAGCGGCGTGACCAGGCTCAACTCCACGCGGTCACGCAGATGATGCTCGTGGAAGAACCAATCAGCCAACATGATGAACTCCAGCGGCGCCACCGGGCACTTGATTGGGTTGTCCACGATGTTGAGGACCAGGCGGCCGCCCGGCCAGTTGCGCAGGTAGCGCGCCAGGGCGACGGCGCCATCCACCGTGTAGAAGTCGTGGATAGACTTGTGCCATTCATCCTCGTGCAGGCCTGGCGTCTGCTCCGGGTGAATGTTGGTGCCGGTGGCAATGATCAGAAAGTCGTAGTTCAGATAGCGATTGTCCTTGCTGATGCGCACCCGGTTGTGCTCAGGCTCGATCAGCTCGATGGGCGAGATGATCATCTCCACCTGGCTCGGGATGAAGTCTCGCTTGGGTTTGATCACATCGCTCTTGCTGTACATGCCAAACGGGATGAAGAGAAAGCCCGGCTGATAGTAGTGGGTTTCATTTTGATCTACAATCGTGATCTTCCACTCATCAGGGTCCAGCTCCCGGCTCAGCTTATTGGCGGCCATGGTGCCGGCCGTGCCGGCGCCGAGAATCAGTAGTTTCTTCATAGTTCCACAAATCTCCTCAAGTCACGACAAGGTGGTCAGGGATGCGATGGCCTGCAAACGGCCGGTCAGGGCCTGGCGATCTTCCAAGATATGCGAATACACATCAGCAATCCGCTGCACAAACTCAAGCGCGCGCTCTTGGGCCGCGCGGTCCAGATAATAGACTTCGTTCATATGGGCTTCGATGAAGCCCGGCTCAATATCCAGGCTGGCCGCGAGGGCCTTGACTTCCTGGGACGTTGGCGGCCAGGCGGCGGGAGCGATGCCGCCGATAAAAACCATCCCTTTCAGTTCGTTGCCAGCCCGAATCAGGCCGCGAGCGCACAGGAGGCCCAGTTCACTGGCCGAGAACTTGGGCTGCAGCGTGGGCGCGCCAGCCAGCTGCTGCCAGGTGCGAATACAGTGCGCCACGCCTTCCGGGTCTTGAATGACCGCGCGATAGAGGCCGCACGCGTGGCTGACCTGGGTGACGGGCTGGCCTGCCATATCCGTAATCACCATCATGACACTGAGGGCTTCGGCGAAAGTGTCTTGGATCATCTGCGCGCAGGCCAGGGGCAACAGCTCGGCCAGGCCCGCAGGGTGGTGATCGCGCGCGGATCCTAAGATGGATGGCGGCGGCGCGTGGCTGACCATGGGGGTCATTCGGCCTGATGCTTCGGCCACGGGCGACTTGTGCAGGAGTCTGTCAATATCAGCCTGCGCAAAACGCCACTGCTTGCCGACACGCACCGCGGGGAGTTGCCCGCTTTCGACGAAGCGGTAGATCGTTGTGCGATCTACCTGCAGCATCTCTTGCACCTGCCTGGTTGTCAACATATCGGACATGCACTTGCTCCACATTTCACAATCTAGAGCGAGTATAACGGAGGTGAGTCCTGCTGTATATGACGCAAATCATACGCATCAAAAGTAGATCATAAGTCACTCATAAAGCTATTTTTGATGTATAGGATGTATTCAATGCACCGCTGGGGGCGCAGCCCCGGAGGGGCTTGCACCTCGTAGCCGGATGGCCTTTGGCCTCCGGCGGGGTTGTCGGCCGACTGCGGTGCGCGCAACCAACGCCGCCCGACCGTGAACGGATCGGGCTACAAGGTGGAAGGCCCTATCGGGCCTGACAACGCGGGAGGGGTTTGTATTTCGTGGCGGGCGCATTTCAGTTCTGCTGCGTAGCCCACTTCGGTTGGGCTTTGCAGTGGTTGCAGCGATCGTTCGGCTGAGCTCACGACGAAGCCTCAATCGCTCGACGCCGGACCTGCCCCCAGTTTGAAATGCACCCGCGCGTGGGGGCGCATTGCGTGAATTCGATGGAAATGGTATGCTTCTGATAACCGTTGTGATTGAGGAGGCACCGCATGACCAGCAACTCGTCCCCAGCGCCGGGCGACAACGCCGGCAAGTCCTCACAACCCCTCATACGCCGCTTCGCGCAGATCGGCATCTGGATCGTGGTCTACGCGCTGCTCCTGTTCGGCGCGGCTGGCCGGCTGGATTGGGGCGCAGGCTGGGCCTACATGGCGCTCTACCTGGCCTTCATCGCGCTCAACGGCATCCTCTTGCTACCGAACCGGCGTGAGTTGATCGCAGAGCGCGGCCGCGTGGCGCCGAACACACAGCGCTGGGACCTGGTGCTGGCCGCCCTGTACACCGTGATTGGCCCAGCGATCCTGGTGCTCGGCGGTCTCGATCAACGCTTCGGCTGGAGCGCGCCGTTTGCGCCGGCCACACCGGTCATCGCAGGCCTCGTGATGGCCCTGGGCTACGGGATTTTTTCCTGGGCCATGGCCTCGAATCCATTCTTCTCCACCGTGGTGCGCATCCAGACCGAGCGGGGGCACACCGTCTTCACCGGCGGGCCGTATCGTTTTGTGCGCCATCCGGGCTACGCCGGCGGCCTCATCTTGACCCTGGGCACCCCGTTTCTGCTCGGTTCATGGCCGGCCCTCATCCCAACCATGGCGCTGGTGGGGATCCTGGTGGTGCGCACAATCCTGGAAGACCGCACGCTGCACCGCGAACTGCCCGGCTACGCCGAGTACGCGAGCCGTGTGCGTTACCGCCTGCTGCCTGGGGTTTGGTGATGGCAGCGCGACAGCGCAGGATCACGCGCCAGGCTACTCCTCCAGGCGCGCCGCGCGGGCATCCTGGCTGGCTGCATGCTGCGCTTCCTGCGCCAGCAGCGCCCGTTTGCGCGCCAGGCCCCAGCGATACCCGCCCAGGTCGCCGTCGGAGCGGATGACGCGGTGGCAGGGGATGACCAGCGCGGCCGGGTTGGCAGCGCAGGCCCGTGCGACGGCGCGCACAGCCGTTGGCTGACCAATCGCCGCGGCCACGTCGCTGTAGGAACGGGTGCTGCCATAGGGAATCGCGCGCAGCGCTTCCCAGACGCGGCGCTGGAACGCCGTCGCGCGTACATCCAGCGGCAGGTCCAGGTGCGCCTGCTGACCGTCCACATAGGCGAGTAAATCGGCAAGCCAGCCGTTCAGCTCCGTCCCTGCACGCTGCAGATCGGCCGCAGGGAACTCTGCGGCCAGCGTCCGCGCCAGTTCTTCCTCCGAATCGCCCAGCCGCACCGCGCAGATGCCTCGCTCCGTGGCTGCCAGCAGCAGCTGGCCTAATCCACACGGCGCCACGGTGTACCCAACCCGAGCCGCGTCGCCGCCGCGGCGGTACTGACCCGGCGTCATGCCGAGCTGATCGGTCGCATCGGTGTACGCCGTACTGCTGGACTGGAAGCCGGCGTTGTAGACGGCTTCGGTCACACTCAAGCCTTCTTTCAACTCCCCTTTGAAGCGCGCCAGGCGCTGTTCGGCCGCGTACTGCCGCGGGCTAACCCCCACGATGCGCTTGAAGGTGCGCTGCAGATGCGCAGGGCTTAGACTGAAGCGATCAGCCAATTCCTGCAGGCTGGGCATACGTTCGTGCGGCTCGGCCAGATAGGCGCACACGTCCTGAATCAGGGAGAGGTTTGGCTCAGCCGGGATCGGGCGATCCGGCTGGCAGCGCCGGCATGGGCGATAACCGGCGGCCTCAGCCGCGGCCGGCGCGGCAAAGAAGATCACGCCATCGCGCCGCGGCCGCCGCGATGGGCACGAGGGCCGGCAATAAACGCCGGTCGAGTGTACTGCGTAAATGAATTGACCGTCGAACTGCGCATCACGCGCCAGCACAGCCTGCCAATAGCGATCTTGATCCATCATTGATTCTCCTGCTCAGATTCCAACACGACTCACTGCGACGCAGTATAGCGGATTCGCGCCGCCCGTGCTATCGGAATCTTGCGCATCAAAGTGGAAAATGATCTGCTTCGCGCAGCCGCTTTCATGCAGCAGGTGTCACAGCAGTGACTCGATCTGCGCCAGCTCCGCTGCGCTGAACGTGAGGTTGTCGAGCGCGGCCACAGCCTCTTCGATCTGGCGAACCTTGCTGGCGCCGATCACGGTGGAGGTCATCTGCGGGTGGCGCAAAACCCAGGCGATCGCCATCTGGGCCATGCTTTGCCCACGCGCCTGGGCCAGGTCGTTCAGCCGGCGCACCGTCGCCACGCGCGCCTCGCTGACGGTGTCGCCCCAATGGAACTCGCCGCGGAGTTTGTCTGCACGCGAACCTTCGGGAATGTCCCGCAGATACTTATCCGTCAGAATGCCTTGATCGAGCGGCGAGAACGCGATGCAGCCGACGCCTTCGTCCGCCAACACGTCCAGCAGCCCCTCCTCGATCCAGCGGTCGAACATGTTGTAGCGCGGCTGGTGAATCAGGCAGGGCGTGCCCAGGCTGCGCAGGATGCTGGTTGCCTGGCGGGTCTGCTCGGGGCTGTAGGTGGAGATGCCAGCATAGAGCGCGCGACCGCTGCGTACGATGAAATCGAGCGCGCCCAGGGTTTCCTCCAGGGGCGTGTTCGGATCCGGCCGGTGGCTGTAGAAGATGTCCACGTAATCCAGACCCATGCGCTTGAGGCTCTGGTCCAGGCTGGCCACCAGGTACTTGCGCGAACCCCACTCGCCGTAAGGCCCCGGCCACATGAGATAGCCGGCCTTGCTGGAGATGACCAGCTCATCGCGATAGGCAGCCAGGTCTTGCGCCAGAATGCGGCCAAAGGTCTCCTCGGCCGAACCGGGGGGCGGGCCGTAGTTGTTGGCTAGATCGAAGTGGGTGATGCCCAGGTCGAAGGCGCGGTGGATCATCGCGCGCGCGTTTTCCAGCGAGTCAACGCCGCCGAAATTGTACCAAAGGCCCAGCGAAATCGCGGGCAGCAGCAGACCGCTGCGGCCGCAGCGGCGATACGTCATCGAGTCATAGCGGGTGCTAGCAGGTAGGTAGGTTATCATTTGTTTTCGTGCCTTTCAGATGATTAGATATGCTGCATGACAGACTCAAGGTAGGCGTCGACGCGCGACGCCAGCAGCTCTGGGCTGAGAAGATCGAGCCCGAAATCCTGCCAGGGTGGGTAGAAAAGAGGCTCCGGCAGGCACATATCCAGCAGGGAGTCGAGATCCCAATACGGATCGTAGGCAAAACCAGGGTCTGCTGTGCGGTATGCCGCCAGAAACTGGTCCGCAGCCGCGGGGCCGTACATCGCGGCCAGGTTAATTCGACAGTGCGCCACATCCACGCCCGCCGGGCCTTGACAGGCGTTGATCCAGTCAACCACGCCGCTGACCTCGCCGCCCTGCCACAACACATTCGTCGGGTGATAGTCGCGATGGATGAAGACCGGGGGCGCCGCTGGTTCAGGGCCGCAGACCTGTTCGATGGCTCGTTCCCAGGCGCCGGGAATCGTCGTCCACGGGGGCGGGGCCAGCAGCGGCCGGTTGACCCAACTGCGGAAGCGCCAGGCAAAACCGCGGCCGGGATGCTGGTGAATCGAGGCCAGCGCGCGGGCCAGGCCGGCCAGCCAGGCCTGAAAATTCACCGGGGTCAAGTCAATGCGGCCTTCGATGAAGGACATCAAGACCGCGGGCGCGCCGAAGCCCACGTCGTCTGCGGCATAGGCCACGAGCCGAGGTGCGGCCAGGCCTGCCTTCTGCGCTTCGTTCAGCGCCGCGGCCTCGTGCGCGGCCAGGTCAGGCTCGTTGGCCAGCCATGCCGGGTTATCGAGGACACGCAGGACGAACCGCTGAACCTTGTCGCCGCGCCTGCACTGCACCAAAAATAGAGACGAGGAGGTTGCGCCTGGCAGCCGCGCCAGGTCAAGTGCCGAAGGGATGGCGTCCACGGCGCGGGCCAGCCAGGTATAAGCCTCAGGGGCGAACGTCATGCGCTATCTTCGTATTGGGTCAGCCTGCTGTGGCTCAATCGCATGCTCGTTTTCATCTCATGGTGATTCGAACTGATCATAATTGCCGCTGTTGAATTCCACCAACTTGATCCAGTCAATCGCGCCGCTTTCGTTGCAGAAGCGTTCGATGAACTGGTGGGTGAAGCGATTGGTGATTCGGGCCAGTTCTTGCTCGAAAGCCCCTCGAAATGTTTTGACTCGAGTCGCGATCGGCCAAACGATGGTGGCGTACAGGTTCTCGTTGCCACTGATCAGATACCAAAAATCTGAGCCAACAACCTTGAGATAGCCGCGCTGGTCACTGGTCTCCGCTTTGCCATAGCAGATACCGAGAACAGATTGAATCGCGGCCTTGGAATGGATCGCCTGGTTGGTTGCCGCGTGGCGCAAGGCTTGTTCATGAACGCGGTGCCACAAGTCGTTGCCCACGGTGTAGCATGTCCTGATACTGACCACGTATGAGACGCCGTTGTCGGAAAACTCCAGGTCACTATCCGGAACGACCGATCGCCGTCCATCACACGTTCTGCTGGCCACAAAAACGGCCAGATCTACTAGCAATTCGGCGAACATCTCCTGTTCGTGTGCCGCTTGTGCGGCGTCAAGCCCTGCGGTTATGACGTGTCCCGCCTGACTAGACGGTCCGGCCACTAAAAAGTAGGGGTTTGGTGCCAGCAACGTGTCAAAATTCAGGCTCTTGAGCATCTCAATCCGGCGCTGGTTCCAGCCGGCGAAGCGTTGTTCAACGAAGGCTTGGACGTCGTTGATGTCTAGTGGTTTCACAAGGGCTCCTCTGCCGCCGCTTCTTCTGCTTAGTTCGCCTGGCTATCAGGCTTGCCGGATTCCCGTGCTTCCCGTTCCTGTCGCAGAGCGCTGCCCACTTCTTCGATGACAGCAAGCAACTGATCGAATGTCCCTGCGCCACCAATTGCATCCCAGAATTCCTCGCCCATCAGAATTTCATCCTGCATGTCCATGATTTTCTTGGTCATGCCGTGTTTGTAGTTTGCCCGCGTCGAATAGGGGTTGTATGGGAAAGCGAGGTAGGCCTGTGGGTTGTCCTGAGAGCGCAATGCTAAGAATGTTAGCATCTTCTGTTTTGTTTGGGCGCCGATATCCAGGTTTGGCTTTGATGTCTTGATCTCAACGAAGAGTGGGCCTGTGCCGAAATCGCCGATGAAAAGATCCGCAATGACTCGCACTTGTACCATCTCCTGGTCGCTATCATCATCGACACGCAGGACTTCGGCCAGTTCGGCCGCGTGATTGGGGCGGCGCTGACCTGACCGCAGTTCGCGCACGATTCTCGAAATCGCGTCCGTCGCAGACTTTCTGAGAAGGCCCTCAATCTCGTGCTCCACAGCCACTTGCTGGTAATGCTCGCTCGCAATGCATTTGGCCAGCCGAGGGAATAGTAACATTCCCATCTTCGTCACGGCGGAACGCTCTCGCTTGGCTGCGATCAAGCCTGCATCGTCCAGGAATAGTTTATGAAATGGGTAGGCCCGTTTGAGTTCTTCGATTTCTTTTACGTCATACTGCTTGAATGACTGCTGTGCAAAAATCCTAAGCAGGTCATAAACCGCCTGGTGCGTGTTCGGATTCATGGATGCCCCCACAGACTCACGGTTTGCGCCACACAAACACCGATTCGTAGAATTCACTCGCTCGTCGCCCGGTACGGCGGTTCACATGGCGCTTGAGCACGGCCTCGACTTCAACCTCACACAGCCTGGCGATTTCGTCATAAAGCCCGAATTTGTCGCCGGCCACCACGATCAAGATACCGCCTGCCGGCATAGCTCCACAGGCGCGGCGGAAAACCTCCGCAATGGACTCCTGGTAGGTGCGTTGCGCCTTCTGACTGGAGCCTCGCTTGGCCGCACCAATTTCTGATTCACTCTTATCCTGAAGACGGAGCAGTTCATAGGCGTAGCGATGCTGTTCGTGATAATCAATCAAGCCGACATACGGTGGGCTGGTAATGACACCATCTATAGGAGGAATATCGGCCAACCGGCTATCTTCATGCTTGATGATCACCGTTGCGTTGGTGCGTTGGCCCGCGAATTCCTCTAATCGCGCCATGGTGTCCAGGCTGTAATGCTTCAAAAATTGATAGGCTGTAGTTGTGGGCATACAGGTGCGGCTGTGTTTGTAGCACCAGTACGGTTCGGTTTGTGGCGCCTTCGGAAAATCCAGATCAAAGTGAGTAGTCAACCGCGCTGACCTTGCCGATCGTGAAAGGATGATTTTTAGAATCTCCTGATTCCGATAATTCTGAATCTGGTCACGATACGCCAGTAATTCTTGCAGCGCCTGCGGCGCAAACCACCGTTGCAGATAGTCGCTGTTTGCCGCTGGTCCGTGGCCATTGCCGTTCCCGTTTGTGCTCCATAAAGAAAGCTGAAGGCCACCAGCTTGGGTGGCATGGCGTGCTGCATCCAGAATATCCAAAATTTCTTGGCGTACGGTTTTTAGATCATAGTGTTTGGTTTTTGCCGTCGCTAGGAGCGCATTGAAGGCAGAAACATCGTAACCGATGGCATTGACACCCAACTCATTGGCTTGTACCAACGTGGTGCCTGAGCCTGAAAATGGATCAAGCACCGTCTGTCCTGGGCTAAAATACTTCCTAAGAAACACTTCGACCAGTTGAGGGATAAATTTGCCAAGATAGGGATGCAGGCGATGAACATGACGGGTACGCAATTTTTCAGGTAGATCACGCTCCCGCCAATTCAGATTCAACTCGCTCAACGGCGTATCCGGTGTCACACTGCTCGGTATCGTCGGTTCATCGGTGGTGGCATAAAACACGACTCGTTGTTCTTCGTTAGTCAGCGGCAGCATAATTCCA
>UETR01000052.1_pt1 | contig 19341 bp, 13 predicted proteins | sample 1817881 | NCBI WGS metagenome assembly UETR01 (sample SAMEA4730918, study PRJEB27012) | Candidatus Amarolinea aalborgensis | place: Denmark | collected 2014-01-09
GTCCTCCCCAGTTTGAACCTTCACATCCTTGCGGAATAGGTGTTATGGTAGGACTTCCGGGAGGGGCAGATGAAGAGCTTCCGCTTCCGGCGCAGTCACTGCTCTGGCCTGTCCCCCATACAGTTTGGTTGGGTGTGCAAATACCGTTATATGCTCCTCCAATACAAGTCACAGCCTGACCATATGCATTACAGCAGGTTTTGTAAATAGAAGTTCCTATAGCACACCCATCAGAGGTACATTTTCCCGGCCGGAGACCAGTCTGACCCATACAGCTGTCTGTCGCAGGACATTGATCGCGTTGCCAGTGGTATGAACAATAGGTTTCAAAAAAAACGGGATCTGAAGAATCAACAATACATTCAGCATTATGAAAATATGTCCATACCGGCTCACCAACACATACAGATGCAGAGCTACCTGAAACACAACATACGTTTGGAGGCGCCGGCACAGTGCAGCCGTCAGGACGACACAAAGCGCCTGGAGCACAATCAGGGTCCGGATTATCCGGATCCCCTGAAGCTTCACAATGACAGTCGTCTGCACAACTCCGCGCCTGAACAGTAAAAAAGGTCGAATATCGATGAAGTATGTTTACAAAACTTAAAACAAGAAAAACTGCAATTACTATTGTAAAAAATTGTCTCATAACGGAATAAAATCAGATACATTAATCGGTATTATTGGATTTATTTTGTTGTCTAAATGCCGAATAGAAATAATCAGGTTTAGTCCGGACTGATCAATGCGTCCCTCTCGCACTCCTCCGATTTTACCTCCTTGTTTTACAGCGTCATATCGAGTAAAGTCCTGTCCGGTTATCTGATAAACCGCTTCTGTTTGCTTTTCTTTGTTTTCCAAAATAATAAGCGGTTTGCGTCCTTTGGAAGATGCAACCCATCCTGGCCGCAATCCTCCGCTAAATATAGCATATAAAGGTGTACCAACTGGCACAGAATACCCAATACCGGTAAATTGACCTTTCACTTTGATCACCTTTCCTTTAGTGCAATATTCTTTTGGCACCGGACATAGTAAAAGAGGTAAAGGAGTTGGTTGTGATGGATTTTGTTTAGCCGTTCGACGAGAAGTTATATAGACAAAGAATAGCAAGATAGTAAAAATAAGTAAGAAAATACCGAGAAACAAAAAATGCTTCATACTCTTCATTATAAAGAAGAAAGTTCAGAGAAGTCAAACTTAATTTCGACAAATAAAGGCGTTCCCGATCATAGAAAGGTTATTAAGAGCAAATGAAGGGCCTGGTCGAGGGGAGGAATTTAAAGCACTTGTAGTTAGTATAGCTTGAACTTGTTGTCCGTTGGGCAAAACCACTTTTCCATTAATTTGTTCAGCCAAGATGGATCCAGGCTGCATAACTTTTGGAGTATCATTAGCATATACTCGTGCTGCTTTTTCAAAAATGACTAAAGGCCCCCAATTATTACCAGCTCGCTCATCGTAAAATTTTATATTTGTCCTGCCTGAAGCCGATCTTAATCTACTAACTTTTATTGGAGTTGGATACGGGTTAACTAAAATACTATCTGGCGGAAGATAATTTAAGGTTAAATAGCTAACTCCCTCAGGAGTTATTAATTCTTGAATTACAGTATTTATTCCCGGTTTAATAGGTAATGGAATTTGCCAGTTCTCAATATTAGAATTTGCTTGTCTCTCTGATAATATTTTCAGAATTATTTGGTTGGTTAAACAAACAACAGGTTTACGAACAAACTCAGGAGGTGGAGGCGCTTTTGTTTCAGGATCTACTGGTCCGCTCACTTTAGTTAACACCAACACTGATCTAACATTTCCAACTTCTTCTCCCACTTTTACACCATAGGGATTACCCTTTTCCGCAACATACTTTCCATCCACAAGCTTCAACCCCTCAATCACCGGCGCTGCGAGTGCTTCTGGAGTAGAAGTTGCAGTAGGGGCTTCTGTTGGAGTTGCAGCATCTGTTGGTTCTGCAGTTTTTGCTGGAGGAGTTGGAGTTGCAGGAGGAGGTGGTGTTTCTGATGGAGGAGGTAGAGTTCCTGTTGGAGTTGGAGGAGGTGTTGGGATTGCTTCTGTCGCTGTTGCCGCCGGATTTGGAGAAACGCCGGCGGTTGGTGAGCCTGTTGATTCTGGAGGTTCCGTGGATGGAACGACGGTCGTAGGCGAAGCCGGGGTATCCGACCTGACCGCCGGGGTGACGGTTTCAGCTGCGCGGCCGGCGCTGGGCGTCGGCCCGCCGCACGCGCTCAGGACGAGCAGCATGCAGACAGCGAGCCAGGCTATGTATAGCAAATGACGCTGCATTTTCATCGTTGTCCTCCAAGCGCCAGGGTGACAGGGAGCCTGACCGGTGTTGAGCGTTGGCTGTATGAGCTCGAGCGTGGTCATTGTGCACCTATCGGGGCGCCCTCCCAGGTTGTCGCAAGTCACAGTCCGATTATAGCCCACCCAGCGGGCCGCGGCAAGGGCATGACCCGCCGGGATAGCAATTCCACATAGGTAGTCAGGTATTTAATCACCATAACCACTGGCCAGAGTCAAAAGTAGACCCAACGTAAGAAGCTCTCCAGAGGCGCGGGTGCATTTCAGTTTAGGGGAAAAGGAGTGGTATAATCTAGGGAAGCTATGGGAAAAACTGGCGGTAGGAGAATGAAGGGCAACCGTCAGAGGCGGGGTGTATTTCAATTTCGGGGCGCAGCGCACGCAGGTAAGTTTCGCAGTGGTTGCCGCGATCGTTCGGCTGAGACCTCGGCGAGCTCGGTCGAGCCGCTCACGACGAAGCCTCAATCGCCCGGCCCTGCCCAGTTTGAATGGCGCCCGATGCGTTGTTGATACGCTTGAGTCAGCCGTAAATCCAGTCGCGCCATGTCGTCTAACCATGAAAGGGCTGTCACATGACCCCATTTCTGCAGCTTGTCTTTTGTCTGATGGTGATCATCACAGCGGCAAAAACCGGCGGCTGGTTGGCCAACCGCCTGCATCAGCCAGCCGTCCTGGGCGAACTGCTGGTTGGCGTCTTCCTCGGCCCCAGCGTGCTTGATCTTCTCCACTTGCCGTTTCTGGCCAATCCGGTTGAGCCGCACCTGCTGACCGAAGCCGTCTACGAGTTGGCTGAGTTGGGGGTGGTCTGCCTGATGTTCCTGGCCGGTTTGGAGGTGGACGTGCGCGAGATGCGGCGCGCGGGACGCGTGGCGACGCTGGCAGGCGTCAGCGGCGTGATCGCGCCGCTGGCCCTGGGCGCACTGGTCGTACTGCCTTTCGGCTACCAGGGCAATGCCGCGCTCTTCGTCGGCATGATTCTCACGGCCACCAGTGTGAGCATCAGCGCGCAAACCCTGCTCGAGTTGGGGATGCTGCGCAGCCGTGAGGGCATTGCGCTCCTCGGCGCGGCTGTCGTGGATGACGTGCTGGTCATCCTGTTGTTATCCATCTTTGTCGCCGTGGCCACCAGCAGCGCAGGGCTGGCCGCGGTGCCGCTCATCCTGCTGCGCATGGTCATTTACCTGGGCGCGGCGGGAGCCGTCAGCTTCCTGCTTCTGCCGCGGCTGGCCGACTGGGTGGACCGCCAATCCATCAGCGAGGGGTTGGCGGCGCTGGTCTTGGTCGTGGCCCTGGCCTTTGCCTGGACGGCCGAAGTGGGCGGCGGTCTGGCTGCGATCACGGGCGCGTTCATTGCCGGTGTTGGCTTCGGCCGCAGCCATCTGCACGCCAAGATCACGCGCAGCATGCACACCATCACCTATGCGTTCTTGGTGCCGATCTTTTTTGCCAGTATTGGCCTGAAGACGGACGCCCACTTGCTGACGGGGCCGAATCTCGTGTTGATTGCGGTCCTGGTCGTGGCGGCCGTCATCTCCAAGGTCGTGGGGTGTGGGCTGGGCGCGCGGTTGGGCGGCTTCACGAACCGAGAGTCGCTGCGCGTCGGCCTGGGGATGATCAGCCGCGGCGAGGTGGGCCTGATTGTGGCGGCCGTCGGTGTGGATGCCGGGTTGATTCAACCCGAGCTGTTTTCCAGCATCACATTCATTGTCTTGATTACCACCTTGATTACGCCGCTCCTCCTGCGGCGGGCATTTACTGAAAAAGAGGTAAGTTATGCCTAGTATGGTCGTAGCGGTCTTGCCGAGCCTGGAAAAGAGCCAGGTGGTGCTGAGCGCCTGGGAAGCCTTTGGGGTCACCGGCATCACGATCCTGGAGAGTATTGGACTCCACAAACTGCGGCAGTTGCGCGCGCAGCGCGATGACGTCCCCTTATTCCCTTCATTGCGCCACCTCCTCGAGGAAGAAGAGTATCACCATCGCACGATCTTCGTGGTCGTGGATGACGCCTTTGACCTGGAGGGGCTAATCCGGGTCACTGAAAAGGCGGTCGGCGGCAATTTCAACGCGCCGAACTCCGGCCTGCTCTTTGTCATGCCCGTGACGCGTGTGCTTGGGCTGCGGCCGCATTGGACGCGAGAGCGCAAGTAGACCGGGCACAGACGAAATCTGCACGTTTTTTGTGCTGAGAGGTTGTCAATACTCCAAACAGCGGACTTCATGGATGGAAAGGCGTTTGTTACGGTCGAAGATACCGGCCGCCTCTATCGAGGCTGGCGTTTAGGACAATAGCTGGATGGCGTCCGTTCATCACACACAGACTGGAAGCATCCTTCTTCCGGTGTCCAACCCCAGCCGTGCGGCCAGCCTGGCAGCCACGGCAGCCCGCATCGCCTTGGCTCGATCTGCCCCGGTGATCGTTCTGACCATTGTCTTGCCGACCGATCCCTCGCTTGCGCGACTCGAGGGTGAGACAGGCGCGGATATGCAGCCGGCTTTGCAGACGGCGCTGGTTGTCCTCCACGCAGCCGGCGTGAGCGCGCGTTCGATGGTGCGCGTTGCCGACGACGTCGGTGTGGCCATTCGTCAGACGATCCGCGAGCTGGGCAGCCAGCTGATTGTGCTCGGATGGCGCGGCGAAGCCCAACCCGACGGCAACTATCTCAACGCGGCCCTCGCCGCTGTGTTGGAAGATCCTATCTGCGATGTTGTCATTGTCGGCGGATACGCCCCGCAGCAATTGCAGCGAATCCTCGTGCCGGTTGGCGGCGGACCTCATTCCGCTTTTGCCTTTCGGCTGGCTTCAGAGTTGGCTGGCACTTCTACCCAAGGCTCTACGCAGCATGTGAAGGTAACTGCCCTGCATGTCGTGCCACAGGATTACCATCCCCGCAGCACATTCATTTCCTCGGCTCGTCATCTTGAGCAAATGATCGGTGACCGCCTGCATGACTCAGGTCTGGTTCGCAAAACCGTGGTGGCGAATGACACCGCACAGGCAATCCTGGAAGAGTTTGCGACCGGATACGATGCGGTCTTGATGGGCACCTCACGCGAAGCCTTGATTGACCGGCTGCTGTTTGGGGATCTACCACAACGAGTTGCTGAGGAGAGTCGCGCGACAGTAATCGTGGTTCGACGACGCACCGGGTTTGTGACGCGGGTCCTCCGGCGCGCCTGGCATGGTATCATCGCCGCCATGCCCGCGCTGACCCCCAGTGAGCGAGACGAGGTGCGCACCGTCATCCGGGAGGGTGCGAGGTCTCGCGCCGACTTCTTTGTCATGGTCGCGCTGGCTGCCATCCTGGCAGGTTTGGGTTTGCTCTTGAACAGCCCGGCGGTCATCATCGGCGCTATGCTGGTCGCGCCGCTGATGACCGCCATCGTTGGGCTAGGGTTGGGAATTGTAGAAGGTGACACCGGTCTTCTGAGGATGGCAGTCTGGGCTTCAGCCCGTGGCATACTGCTGGCCATCTTGATTGGCGCCTTGTTGGGTGTGCTTGTGCCGGATGCGGCCACGACGCCTGAAATCATGGCGCGTACGCAGCCGAATGTGCTGGATTTGGGCGTCGCCCTGGCCTCGGGCGCGGCCGGCGCCTACGCGTTGTGCCGCAAATCGGTCTCTGCTGCCCTCGCGGGCATTGCGATTGCCGCCGCACTGGTGCCGCCACTGACCACAGTTGGCATCGGCCTGGCACTCGGTCGTCAAGACATCGCTGGCGGCGCGCTGCTCCTGTTCGTGACGAACTTGATCGCGATTGCTGCGGCCAGCGGGCTATTTTTCCTCTTATTTGGGTTCGCACCGCCTGCCAGGCACAAAACACAGCGCGCTCTGTTGCGCCGAGGACTCTTAGGCGCGCTCATGCTCCTGGCGGCCGTCACCGTGATCCTCGGCATCCTCACGACTCAGACCCTACGTGTCGTGCGCCTCGATCGAGCCATTGACGCAGCGATTCAGGCCGAACTCGAAATTCTGCCTGATACTGAACTCGTCGAAGTGCGGCGTAGCCAGACCGATGATGGCGTCCTACACCTGGCTGTCACCTTGCGGTCGGTCCACCAATTCCCACATGAAACAGCGTTGACATTTCAACGAGACATTGCCACTCGCCTGCAACAGCCGGTCGCGCTCTTGCTCAACGTGATTCCCGCGACCCGACTCGATCCATTGGTGCCGCCGACATTCACGTCAACGCCAACGCCGACTCGAACGCCAACCCCCGGGCCGACGGCTACGACCACCTTCACGCCAACGCCATCACCCCCGCCGTCCCCCACGCTTACGCCGACAGCGACGGCATCCGCTTCACCCAGCGCCACGGCTACCGCGACCGCGCTCTCGACTGTGACGCCGACCGCCACACCGACGACGCTTCCGACGCCGGCGCCAGCCGTGGTGGTCAACACAAGCGGCCGCGGCGCCTGGTTGCGAACAACGCCTGGCGGGTCAATTGCCGGCGCGGTGACGGAGGGCACGGCAGTTTTTCTGTTGGGAGAGCAGATTGAAGCCAACGGGCGGCTGTGGGCACGCGTCTTGATCCCCCGGGGACTTACCGGTTGGATTGCGCTGGATTATCTGAAGCTCGTTAGCGCTACGCGTTAACCCCGTACGAAATTGAGGTACTGGTTTATGCATCGTTCCTTGTCTGTCATTCTCAGCAATCTGCGACGGTGGCTAGAGCGCCAGCAGCCATCTGGCTTGGCCATCCTGAGCGCGATCGGCGTTATTTTAGGCCTCATCACGGGCGCGGGCGTGTGGTTTTTCAAGCAAATGATCGCCTGGACACACACGGCGGCTTACGGCTGGTTGGGTGGGGCGCTCAACCCCCTCGGGCTGTGGACCATGGCGCTGCTACCAGCCCTGGGGGGGTTGCTGGTGGGATTGCTCTGGCACTACTTCGTCGGTGAGGATCGCTACCACGGCGTCTCTGGCATTATGGAGGCTGTCGCTCTAGTCGGTGGGCGCCTGGAGTATCGCCTGGGACTGGTCAAAACCGTGGCCGCTGCGCTCTCCATCGGCGCCGGTGCGTCAGTCGGACCGGAGGACCCCTCGGTTCAGATCGGCGCCAACCTGGGATCCTTTGCTGGGCAGAAACTGCACTTCTCTGATGACTGGATTCGCACCCTGGTGGCCGCAGGCGTTGCGGCTGGGATTGCCGCGGCCTTCAATGCGCCCATCGCCGGTGTCTTTTTCGCGCTCGAAATCGTGCTGGGGGAGATCGTTGGCGGTGGACTGGGTGTGATCGTCCTGGCCGCGGTGACCTCTGCGGTCTTCACGCAGTCCATCTCCGGCCCACAACCAGCTTTTCGCGTGCCCCAGTATGCTTTCCATTCAAGCGCCGAATTGCCGCTCTATTTGGGCCTGGGGATACTGACCGGCCCGGTAGCGGCGCTCTATGTCGGCGCGCTCTTCACCGCCAAGGACTTCTTTCATCGTTGGCGTGCGCCGGTTTGGCTGAAGCCGGCGGCCGCAGGACTAACGGTGGGTATCATAGGAATCTGGTTGCCGCAAGTGCTCGGCACAGGTTACGAGACCATTGACGCCATCTTCAACGGCCAGCAAATGACGGTGCTTTTGCTCGTGACGCTGCTAATAGCCAAGCTGGTAATGACCGCTGTCAGCATCGGTGGTGGCTTTCCGGGCGGCGTGTTTGCTCCGTCCCTTTTTCTGGGCGCCACGCTAGGAACCGCCTACGGCTTGGTCGCGCAGCGGCTCTTCCCGGCGCTGCTCATTGCGCCCCCAGCTTATGCCATGGTGGGCATGGCTGCCGTACTGGCTGCCGCCGTACACGCCCCCCTGACCGCCATTATTCTACTGTTCGAGATGACTCAAGACTACCGCATCATTCTGCCGGTGATGTTTGCCGTGGTGGTTGGTCTGTTCGTGGCGCAACGATTGCGTCGCGACTCTGTCTATACTCTGGGACTTGCGCGCAAGGGGCTGCGCCTACAACGGGGTCGCGACGTGGAGGTGCTGGAAGGCATCACGGTCGGCGAGGTCATGGAGACGAACATTGTCACGCTGCGCGAAACGTACCCACTCGCCACGGCAGCCGACCTTTTTGCACGGACGCGCCACCATGGACTGCCTGTCGTGAATGACGCGGGTGATCTGGTTGGTATCCTCACGGTACAGGACCTGGAACAGGCACGAAACGAAAATGATGACTCGATCTGCACGGTGGGCGATGTGTGCACGCGCGAGATGCTGGTGGCGCATCCCGAGGAAAGCATTGGTTCTGCGCTGCGGCGCATGAGCATCCGCGATGTCGGCCGCCTGCCGGTTGTGGACCCACGCAATCCACGTCTGCTGCTGGGCGTATTGCGCCGTATTGATCTGGTCCGCGCGTATGATCTGGCCCTCACGCGCCGCTCGTCGCTGCGCCATCGCGCGCATCAGGCCAAGCTTAACGCCGTTTCGGGCGAGGCGGTTTCCGTTGAGGAGATAGCAGTGGAAGCAGGGGCGGCGTGCGATGGCCAGCGCATCCAAGACGTGCCCTGGCCACGGGATTGCGTAGTCGCCAGCCTGCGACGCGGTCGGCGCGTGCTCATCCCGCATGGCGATACGCTCCTGCAGGCGGGTGACATCCTGGTCGTCGTGGCAGAGGAGCAGACGCGCGAGGCGCTGCAACGCCTCTGCCAGGGGTAATTTGCCCTGCGTGCGAGCTAAGCTGTGGCGCGTGATAGGGGCGCGGGAACCATCCCGCACTGGCTTACGTCTCGATGGCGCACTCGAAAGGAGGTGCTGCTATGAACTACCGTCTAGCCAGGCGCTTCTGGCTTACAACCTGTCTGTTCATCCTGCTCGCCCAACTCGTGACCGGCTGTGAACCGGCGTCAGTGAGGGCGCAACCCGAACCACCCCCGGCGCCTGCCACCCCCGCCCCGGCGGAAGACTTGGCCCAGCTCGCGGCCGGGCAAAATAGGTTCGCGACCGACCTGTATCAGCGGCTGCGTGACACCCCGGGCAATCTTTTCTTTTCCCCCTACAGCCTGGCCACGGCGCTGACGATGACCTATGCCGGCGCACGCGGCAACACCCAGGCCCAAATGGCGCAGGTGCTGCACATCACGCTGCCGGATGCCAGGCAGCATGCAGCCGCGGCCACCCTGAACTGGGCGCTCTACCCCGCGCAGCAAAGCAGCGCGCGGCTCAACACGGCCAATGCCCTGTGGGCCCAACTCGACCTGCCGCTGCAAGCAGACTTTGTGGCCCTGATGAAGCAGCACTACGGCGCCGGCGTCAAGCCGACCGACTTCAAGCAGGCGCCGGAAGCCGCGCGCGTGGCCGTCAACGATTGGGCGAGTTTCCAAACCGCCGGCAAGATCACGGACCTGGTTCCGCCCGGTATGATCAGCGCGGACACCCGATTGGTGCTGGCGAATGCCATCTACTTCAAGGCGGATTGGCTTCTGCCGTTCGACAAGGCGCTCACGCGAGACGAGCCGTTCATCCGCCTGGACGGCAGCGAACGCCGCGTCCCCATGATGTTCATGCAAAAACCTGCCGATCTCGCCTACGGCGCCGGCGACGGCTACCAGGCTGTTACCCTGCAGTACACGGATACGTTGATTGCCATGACGGTCATCGTGCCGGACCGCGGGCGCCTGGAGACTGTCGAAGCGGGTCTGAGCGCGGACTGGCTGCGCAGCAGCATGGGTTCCATGACCTCACGCAAGGTCGCGCTGGGCCTGCCCAAATTCCGCTTTGGCTCGACCTTCTCTGTCGCGGATGTGCTGGGCGAGCTGGGCATGCCCGACGCCGTCACGCCTGGCAAGGCTGATTTTTCCGGCATGGACGGCGCGCGCGATCTCTCCATCGGCGCGGTGCTGCACAAGGCCGTGGTGGAGGTGGATGAGAAGGGCACCGTGGCGGCCGCCGCCTCGGCCGTGGAGATGAGGCTGACCTCGATTCAAGTAGAGGAGGAGCCGATCCACCTCACCGTTGACCGCCCCTTCCTGGTGGTGATCCACGACCGACAGACCGGCGCGATCCTCTTCCTGGGCCGCGTGGTGGACCCGGCTTAAAATTTCAGCAACGTCCCCGGCGCGGGCCGCATGAAAGCGCATCGAACGGCGCTTTCGTGGGGCGTGCCGGGGACGGGGTTTCCGGTGAACGGCGGTTCCGAGGCACGATATACCTTCATCTCTGATCGCTTGTAGAAGCTGCCAGCCCAACGCCCCTGACGCCGGGCGTCAACGCAAAGGAAGCCCTGACTGTCGAGCAATGGACTGCCCTGCAACAGTACACGCGGCTGGGCGCGCAGGTACAAAAACTCGACCGCCTACGCCAGCGGGCAAAACACCAAGAAGCGTGACAGACAAGAAGCCGGATGCAAGATACATCCGGCCTTCCTACGACGGCTCTATGGGCCGCCGCAGGCGATTTGACAAATCTGCAGACGCCCTCAATAATACAGACAGATGAGTGCATATCAGCGTGCCCCCCCGAATCCCGCCGCATAGCGCATATTTCGCTCCAATTCGGAGCGTGCATGCCTATGTTCCACGTCACACCCATGCAATGGGGAGAATATGCTCACCAATACAAGCCAGTATCAATTCATCGTCATAGAAGGCATTGACGGAGTTGGCAAAACAACTACCGCCAAGCGGCTCAGTGACCGTTTGCCAGCGCATTATTACAAACTACCGCCAGCGTTGCTTGAGCATTGCCACCTTGTTGGAGATGAATACAACACGCAATCCTTGAGAACCTTCATTGATGAACTCGCTTTCACTTTGCCGCACGCACGATTTCTGTTCTACCTTCTTGGGCTGGTGAAAGCCACTCAGGAAATTCAAGATTTACTTCTCAGCGGGCATGTAGTCGCAGATCGCTACCTATCCTCCACTTTAGCCCATCATTGGGCAATTGACCCAAATCTCAAAAAGGCAGATTTGAGTTGGCTTTCTATCCTGAAACCAGACCTTGAATTTTTGCTAGTTATACATGACAGAAAAGAACATGAAAGAAGGATTTCAGAGCGCACAGGTGTGCGGTCAGATTTCCTTTTAGAAAGTGATCGAGATTATCTATTTCAGGTTCAAGAACAATTCATAGAACTTAATCTAATTCAGGTAGATGTCAGCCATCGCTCTGTGGAAATCATAGTTGACGAGTTGGTAAAGCAGGTAAAAAGCAATGGAACCCAAAGATTTTTATAACACGCTCTTTCAGAAAACAGCCAATTCGGTTTCAATTCCTTTAAGGACATTGCGTTTAAAAGTAACTGATAGATGCGCTTGGAATTGCTGGTTTTGCCACAATGAAGGTTCAGGAGAGCGTAATCCTCAAGAAGTGGGAGATGTAGAGTGGAATGAAGAATTAGCCAAAGTTCTTACTACGCTTAAGAAGGATTTAAGCATCAATGAAATACACCTAACTGGCGGTGAGCCAACTGCTCATCCTGCTTTGCCTATGCTAATTTACAGCATGAAACAAGCCGGGTTTCATGTGACGGCGACAAGTATAGGCTGTCCGAAAGAACGACTGAAGGTTCTAATTGAAAGTGGTTTGGACAGGCTTAATTTTAGTTTTCACGCATTAGACGCGGAAGTTTTGCGTTCGACGCAAACAAATCATTCTTTAGCATGGTCTGAAAAGCAACTCAATCAACAACTTGAAGCCATCAGTTTAGCAAAGGAGTTAGGAGCAGAAGTAAAATTAAATACTGTCTGCTCGAGTTCTAAAGATTACCCTAGAGTTCTAGCGGTCATTGAGTGGGCACGGGTGAACCAAATCCCGCTACGATTATTGCCTGAACTTGGGAACGCTCAACAATCTATTCGGGCAATAATTGCGCTCTGCAACCAAATCGGAGCGATTGAGATTAGTCGTCGCTATACTAATGGGAGTTCAAATTCGACGATATTTTTTCGTCTCCCTAATGGTTATACTCTTGGATTTAAGTTCATTCATGAAGTGTATTTGAGCCAAACTATGTGCTTGGGTTGCCCGATAAAGCAAAAGAACCAATGCACGGAGAAATTTTACGGGATTAGACTTGAAAAAAGGCTTGCCAATGAGAAATGGCGTTTATTTATACGCCTTTGCCTACATCGCACGGAAACGGACTCTTATTTAGCACCCGATGAATTTCTCGGAAGTAAGCAATACGCTGAAATTCAGCGGCTCGTAACACAGACGGGATAATCATTCACCGACATTTTCAATGGAGGTAAAGGCATGGATGCTGATATTAACGAATTGCTCGAAAGAAGGAAGAAACTCAAAGCATCTCTCATTGTCGCCGAAGAAACCCGCAACCAGATGGAAGGGAAAATGCAATCTCGATATGATACGCAGAAGGAAGAATGGGCTTTACAATGCGATATCTACGAGAACCAGATTGAGCAAATAGATAAACTGCTGGCTAAACTTCAAAAATTGAAGGATACGCCAACTGAGCCGACTCAAGACACCGTTATTCTTGGCTCACAAGTGGAACTCCGGATTGATGACGACGATCCAGTGACTTATATTCTGCTTGACGAAAGTGGTGGGTATAAATTGAAAGGCATATCCACTCTATCTACAAAGTCGCCTATCGGAAAAGCAATTCTAGGTATTAAGGCAGGTGAAACAATTTTCGTGGCTGTTCGCGGCATCAAGACAATGGTTCAGATTATTAGTTTGGCAACAGTAATCAAGGAAGATGAAAATGCGCTCACTGTGCCAATGACGGCTGAGACAGATTAAAGGCCAAATTCATTGTACAATTCAGAGAATGAGAGTTGTACATGTAAGACGCCAAGACCGTTCAACCGAGCAATGACGGCCCATCAGAGGCCACCATCTTCAGCACGGCGAACCGGGAAGTGCTTCCGAAAGCCGAATGGCGGCGGTTCACCGCGGAATTCAAGTTGCGCATTTTAGCCGAAGCCGTCAGTTGCACGAAGCCTGGCGAAATCGGTGTGCTGCTGCGGAGCGAAGAGTTGTATCGGTCGCACCTGGACAAGTGGCGTTAGCCCAAACGCCAATCAAGAAACCCTGAGAGAACCTACCCCCAGGGCTTTTCTACAGCAATTCCATTGGCCCACTCGCAAGCCGCTTCCGCCTTCGCGTCCTCGCCGCATTGGCCGCGTCATGCCGCGCGTCATACCTCAAATGACACCGCTGGCACAACGCACGCAGATTATCCTCCGAGCAATTCATCGGATCATAGTCAAGATGCGCCACGGTCAGCTCTCGCCCTCGTTCTCCAACCGCCGCGGCGGCTACTTCTTTCACCAGGGGCTTTACCGACTGCGCAAAGGCACAGTTTCTGTGGTATACTTCGGGGCGCTAATCACCAGACGTGGGCAAGGACAAACGCTCGATGCGCCAGGAACTCGATATTTACATTCGTGCCCGCTATCCGCTGTTGTACGTGGTGACCGCGGAAGAGGAACGCGCGTTGGCCGAAATTCAGAAGCTGGCCGATGAATCCAAGACGCGCAAGCAGGTGATTGCCTGGTCGTGTACGGAAGGCTTCGTCAACCAGGCCAACGGCCGTAAGGATCAGACCAAGCGCGATCCGCTGGTCGCGCTCAACAGCATCATGGAGGACAGCACCCCGACGCTGGTCATTCTGCGCGACTTTCACCCGTTTTTCGAGAATCACGAGATTGTGCGCAAGCTGCGCGACCTGGCCCAGGCTCTGCAAAAGGGCCATCGCACCGTGATTCTGCTCTCGCCCGTGCTGCGCATCCCACCAGAGTTGGAAAAAGAAATCACCGTCATTGACTTCAGTCTGCCCAATGAAGCCGAATTGAATGACCTGTATGAGCGCGCGGTGCAGACGCTGGAGGCTGACGGCAAGGCCCGTATTCAGCTCGATCGCCGCGAGCGCGAACGCCTGGCCAAAGCGGCCCTGGGGCTGACCCTGTCCGAAGCCGAGAAGGCGCTGGCCAAGGCGATCATCATGGCCGGCGGCCGCCTGGATGGTCGCGCGGTGGAGGCAGTGATCGCCGAAAAGAAGCAGATCATCCGCAAGTCGGGTTTGCTGGAATTCTACGACACCTCGGAGACGCTGACCGATGTGGGGGGCCTGGATGTGCTCAAGGAATGGCTGCGCAAGCGGGTGCGCGCCTTTTCCGCGGAGGCGCGCGCGTTTGGCCTGCCGGAGCCGCGCGGCATCTTGCTCGTGGGCGTCCAGGGCTCAGGCAAATCGCTGATGGCCAAGGCGGTCGCCAACGCCTGGCGCCTGCCGCTGCTGCGCCTGGACGTGGGACGCCTCTTTGCCAGCCTGGTCGGTTCATCCGAAGAGAATCTGCGCACCGCGATTCGGGTGGCGGAATCCATTGCGCCGTGCCTGCTGTGGGTGGACGAGATCGAAAAGGGCTTTTCCGGCGTCGGCAGCTCGAACGTCAGCGATGCGGGGACCGCGGCGCGTGTCTTTGGCAGCTTCGTCACCTGGCTGCAAGAGAAAAAGGCGCCCGTGTTTGTCGTTGCCACCGCCAACCTGGTGGATCAACTGCCGCCGGAACTGGTGCGCAAGGGACGCTTCGACGAGATTTTCTTTGTGGACTTGCCGATGGCCTCAGAACGGGAGGATATCTTCCGCATTCACCTGCGCAAACGCAACCGCGACCCGCAGCAGTTCGATGTGTCAACCCTGGCAATGTCGAGCGAGGGCCTCAGCGGCGCGGAGATCGAGCAGGCTGTCGTGGCCGGGCTGTACGAAGCCTTCGACGAGGGCCGGCCGCTGGCGACGGACGACATGATCAGTGTGCTGGCCGAGACGATTCCGCTGTCGCAAATGATGGAAGAAACCGTCAACGCGCTGCGTGCGTGGGCCAAACACCGCGCGCGGCCGGCGTCGTCGCAAACCCGCTTGTTTTGAGCGAGCATTGAACAGAGCCTATGCTTGAACGATTCGAATGGCTGGAGATTCCGGCCGAGACACAGGCGCCCAAGAAGCGCCGCTCCACGGCCGATGACGTGGTTTTGGGCAAGCGCTGCCCGGCGTGCGGCTGGCTCGATGAGGAGACCGCGCTGGAGTGCTTCCGCTGCGGGCATCGTTACAACCGCCAGACGCAGTTAGTCAGCGCGATCGAAGCGCTCGGCGTGCAGCTGCCGCCGCGCCTCATCGAAGGGCACAAGGAGCTGGCGCGCTTCCTGCGCCAGCAAGAGCCGGCCAGCCTTGACCTGTTTCATCTGCGCGTGCGCGCGGAGACGCTGCGCCTGTCACGCGGCTTCGATGAGTTGATCTGCCTGGAAGATATCGCGGTGGATCACTACGACCATCAGTTGGACACGGCCCGCCGCGCCCTGCGTGACATGCGCGGGCGCGCGCTGCTCGCCGATGAGGTCGGCCTGGGCAAGACGATCGAGGCCGGCATCATCATGAAGGAATTGATCGAGCGCGGGCTGGCGCAAACGATCCTGGTATTGACGCCCGCGTCGCTCACCGAGCAGTGGCGTGAGGAACTGGAGAACAAATTCCGTGAGCCTTTCACCATTCTGGATGCTGCGGCCGACTGGCGCGGCGTGGCCGGGGCCACCGCGGGGCGTTGGATCGTTTCCCTGGACACGGCCAAACAGACCAACCGCGCCGCTTTCCTGTTGGAACGTGATTACGATCTGTTGATTGTGGATGAGGCGCACAAGCTGAAGAATCGCAGCACCGTGGCCTGGCGCTTTGTGAACCAGATTCGCAAGCGCTATGTCCTCATGCTGACCGCCACGCCGGTGCAGAACGATCTGACGGAACTGTACAGCCTGGTCACGATCCTGTCGCCGGGGCACCTGGGCACGGTGCGCGGTTTCCGGCGGCAGTATTTCGATCAACGCGACGGGCGCCAGCCCCGCAACGCGCCCGCGCTGCGCCGCCTCCTGAACGATGTGATGATCCGCAATCAACGCAGCAAAGTGACCGTGCGCCTCCCTGCCCGCCGTGCGGCCGTTTATCATTTGAACTTGTCCGAGCCTGAGCTGGAGCTGTATCGGCAGGTCACGCAGTACATTCGTGAAGAGTTTCAGCAGGAGGCGGGGAGCAAACATCTGCGCCTGGTGCTGCTGACATTGCAGCGCGAGCTGTGCAGCAGTCCACAGGCCGTGGTTGGCACCCTGGAGAAGCTGGTCAGCGACGCGCAGTATCCAGAGGCAACGCGCCGGCGACTGACCGCATTCCTGGCGCTGGCGCAGACGATTGGCGAAAGCCGCAAGGTGAACGCGGTGCGCGAGATTCTGGAGCGCTTCCCGGGCAAGTTCCTGATCTTCACCGAGTATCGGCACACGCTGGAACAGATTGTCAGCCAGCTGCGCGCGTGGAATATCGCCGCGGCTCCTTTCCATGGCGGCATGAACGTCTTTCAGAAAGAAGATGCGGTGCGCGCCTTTGAAAAGGACACCCGCGTGCTGGTCAGCACGGAGTCGGGCGCGGAAGGGCGCAACTTGCAGTTTTGCCATCAACTCATCAACTATGACCTGCCCTGGAACCCCATGCGCGTCGAGCAGCGCATCGGCCGCCTGCACCGCCTGGGCCAAAAGCATGAGGTCAGCATCTTCAACCTCTCCAGCAACGAAACAGTCGAATCGCACATCCTCGATCTGCTGGCCTACAAGATTCGCATGTTCGAACTGGTCATCGGCGAGCTGGATCTGATCCTGGGCACGCTCGATGCCCACAAGAGCTTCGAGGACCTGGTGCGTGAGGCCTGGCAGGGCAGCCGCAGCGAGGATGATCTGGCCGCGCGCATGGGCGCGATCGGCAGCGCCATCGAGCGCGCCCGTCGCGAATTCACGGCGATTCGAGAATCGAGCGATTTGCTCAACACCTGGTTGGAGAATTAGCTGGCCGGTGACGGCGCGCGGCGCAGTCAACCGGCGCCAGGCATCAATCCCGGAGTTCCCGGTGGATCTTTCAGTCTGATGGCACGTAAAAAAGCAGCACCCAAAACCCCAACCGAGTCGCCTCTGCGCCAACTGGCGCTGGAGTTCTTCCACCTGTTTGGCGCGGATGTGCAAGCCAACGGCAGCAGCCCCATCACGGTGGCGTTGACGCCAGATCTGGCGGCCCATTTTGGCAAACCGGCCCTCAGCCTGGTGTTTTCGACGGCCGAGTTGTCGCCCTATCATGACCTGGTGGCCTACGGCAGCCGGGTGTTCGACCGCATGATGACCTACATCGCCAATCACGGCTCGATGGCGCGCGAGACGCTGCCGGCGCATTTCCCAGAGTTGGCCGTCAGTCGCTTGCCTGGCGAATTGACGCTGGCCGGCTGCGATCTGGCGCACAGCTCGGGCAAGGGCGGCTGGCGCTGCTTGATCCAGTTCAATTTTCATATCAGCTATCGCGCGGATGACAAGCGCGAAGAGGTCTTCTCGGTGTCCCTGGATGAGGACGGCCAACCGGCGCCCAACATGGGCGACCTCTTGGCGCAAGCTGCCCCGGCCGCGGCCAACGTGGCGGCGCCCAAGCTCGAATTGCTGATCGAACTGGCGCAGCAAGCCCAGAAGCTGGCTCTTTTTCATGCCGATCAGCAGTGCGGCGAGATGGAGCAGGACATTCTGCCGCGCCTGCACGTCATCCTCTCGCGGCTGGTCACTTATTATGAGCAGCAGGCGCTCGAAATTCAGGAGCGCGGCGATGACCCTGACTACGCCGCCAATCAGCGCGAGGCGCTGCGGGCTGATCTGCAGCGCAAGATCGCCGAAGAACTTGAGAACCATCGTCTGCGTGTGGCGGTGACGCTTTTCAGCCTGGCGCAGGTGATGCAGCCAACCTGGGAGCACAGCCTGACGCTGCGCAGCCGCGCCGGCGGCGCGACCCTCAAGCTGCCGTTGACGCGCAATCTCTACACAGGCCAGCTCGCCCTGCCTGTTTGCCACGCCTGCGACCTCCCGACCGCGGTCGTGGGGGTTTGCGCGCACGAGCATGTCAGTTGTCCGACCTGCCTGGCGCATTGCCACGCCTGCGCCCGAGACATCTGCCTGGAGTGCGGGGTGCAGGGGTGCACCGTGTGCAAGGAGCTGCTTTGTCAAGACTGCGCCGTCACCTGCCCGGCCTGTGGCCAATGGGCCTGTCGCGAACACGCCGCGCGCTGCCCGGTGTGTCAAGAGACCACCTGCTTTGCCTGTCAGGATGCCTGCGCGCAGTGCGGGGTGCGCCAGTGCAAGAGCCATCTCGTGGCCGATTACCTGGCGCCGGGCGCGCTGCTGTGTTCAGCTTGCGCGGTCATCTGCCCTCACTGCGGGCGCCCCAGCGCACAGACAGCTCACTGCGACTTTTGCGGCCAGGTTTTCTGCCGCGGCTGCACCGACGCCTGCTACGCCTGCGGCAAAATCTACTGCCAGCCCCATCTGCTGGCAGACCCGATCAACGGCGGCGCGGTGTGCAAACGCTGTGTGATTCCCTGCCCCCACTGCGGCATGGAGACCGCCTCGCTGACCATCTGTGCGGTCTGCGGCGTCAAACAGTGTACATCATGTCTGCAAGGTTGTGCAGAATGTGGTACAATGGTGTGCGAGGATCATCGGGAACGTTGCACGCTGTGTGGGCGTTTGCACTGTGAGCTGCACAGCGACCGCTGCCACATGGATGGAAAAACGGTGTGCGTCGCGCACAGCTTTGCCTGTCCGGTCTGCGGCGGAACGGTGTGCCATGGCCATCAGAAGTTCTGCATCGTGTGCAGCATGGCCTATTGCCCTGACTGCATCAACCTGGACAACGGCGTCTGCGCCACGTGCCAACAGTTGGAGGACTCGGAGCCGATCAACCTGGCGCAAGAACCGGCCGGTCATGACCCGGATGTGGCCGCGCTGGCGACAGCCTATACCTGGCGTGCGGCCAGCAACCGCGCTTACATCGTTTATGTTGGCACGCGGTTGATGGGGCAAATGACGTTGGTCGCCAACCATGATGGCAAAGTGGTGCACACAGCGCATGTCAAACGGCTGGAGTCGCTCATCAAGTGGGGCCGGCGTTTGTTGGGATGAAGCAGGATGGAACACGACCAGTTCTTCAAAACGCTATTACGCGCGTTCTTGGCCGAATTCTTGGATCTCTTTTTTCCAGATATCAAGGCGCG
>UETR01000053.1_pt1 | contig 19248 bp, 14 predicted proteins | sample 1817881 | NCBI WGS metagenome assembly UETR01 (sample SAMEA4730918, study PRJEB27012) | Candidatus Amarolinea aalborgensis | place: Denmark | collected 2014-01-09
CCTACAGTATTCACAGCAGCCTTGTGCGCGTTCGATCACTTTGCGCCTGGTGCGCTCTGACACCCGTGGCTCAGACATAAGTCGCCGGCTTAATCCCCAGGTCAGCCATGACCGCGCCGAGTGACGTTTTCCGCAGCCGCGCTAGTTCGACCAGGTAGGTCATCCGACGCGCATTCGCTTCTTCAATCTGATCGGAGATGGCAACCAGGGCCGTTTGTTCCTCTGGAGTCAGCTTCTCAGCGCGACGTTTGGCCACGAGCTCGTGATAGCGACGCCAGGTTGCTTGCGACAAACCCAGGTTGATGTGGCGCAGCAAGTCTGTCTCGACATCGGGAGTCGGCGCTGTACTGTCTTGCGCCTGGCGTAGGCGTTCTTCCAGCGTGCGCAAGATGTATCTTTTGGCATCGAGGCCGACTTTTGCCGCCTCGTGCATGAGTTGGCTTTCCAGTTCCGGTGCAATGTCAATCGTGATGGTCATCTTAGACTACCTCCACTTACCAGTGCGCTTTTACGTCTTACGATCGTTGATATCATCGTTTCGTCACGCGCACTCTTTCGATCTTCGGCCCGCGCATCTGCAGGACGGTGAAGAGCACGTTGTCGTAGCTGACTTCCTCGTCGGTGTGCGGAATGTGGTGTAACTGATACAGGAGAAAACCGGCCAGGGTCTCGTAGTCGTCTCGCTCCGGCAGGTTGAGTCCCAGGTGGGTGTTGATGTCATCCAGCCGCGTCTGCGCGCTGACCTCAAAAATCCCTTCTTCCAGGGCTTCCACCGACGACTCGTCCGTCACCCACTCATCGGTGACGCGCCCCACGACCTCTTCGATCAGCTCCTCGACGGTGACCAGACCGGCTGTACCGCCGTACTCGTCAATTACAATCGCCATGCCGATCTGCTCGCGACGCATTTCGTCGAACAGATCGCCAACCTTGCGGCTGTCTGGGACGAAGTGGGCCGGATGAATGATGCCCAGTTCGGCCAGGGTGCGCGTGCGCGCCAGCGGATCCGCGGTCAGGGCCAAGAGCACATCCTTGATCGTTACCACACCCACGATATTGTCCATATCGCCGCCGTAGACCGGGAAACGGGAGTGGCGCGCGGCGCTGAAGACTTGCAGCAGATCGTCGAGCGTAGCTCCGCGTTCGATGCCCACAATTTCCGTGCGCGGAATCATCGCCTCACTGACATCGCGTTCGCCGAACTCGAACACGCGCACCAGCATTTCTTCTTCCGTCTGCTGCAGCACTCCTTCGGCCTGGCTTTCGCGCACCAGCATCTTCAGCTCTTCGACTGAGTAGACCGAATGGTGGCCGCTGGCGCCCTTGATGCCAAAGAGACGCAGCACCAGGGTGGTGGCGCCGTCCAGCACCCAGATGAAAGGCCGGAAGATGCGCGTGAAGACGTCCATGACACGGGCGGACATCAACGCCGCGCGTTCGGGGTTACGAATGGCAAAGGTCTTGGGCGCTTGCTCGCCGAGCACGATGTGAATGAAGGTCACCACGCTGAATGAAACCACGGTGCCAATGCCGATCGCGACGCCTTCGCCCCAACGTGGGCCGACCAGGCGCGAGATTCCCGGTTCGACCATTTGCGCGATGGTCACATCACCCACCCAGCCCAGGGCCAGACTGGCAATCGTGATGCCAAGCTGCGCGGCCGCGATAAAGAGGTCGGTGTCGTTCTGCATCTTGAGCACGATGCGCACCGCCGCATCGGCGGCGCCGCTCATGGCTTCCAGCCGTGCGCGGCGCGCGGTGACCAGGGAAAATTCAACCGCGACAAAGAAACCGTTGGCTGCCACCAGGGCCGCCACAGCCAGCAAGCGGGGAAAGAAAAAGGAAAATCCAGTATTCATCAATTCAACTGCATGACAGGGATAGGCGGGCAACGGGGGCTATTATACCATAGCAGGCAGTGAAGGAAGAAAGGTAGAAACGGGATTGGCAATTCCAAAAGCTGACCGAGCCTTTGACTCCGCCAGCTTTTGACAGAAAAACGCGGTTGACTGGCGGCGCGAGCGCCAGGATCTAGCGCCTGGCGCGCACGAAAAGTGGCATAAAAGTCTTACCGGTCACGGCGGTCGTCGCCGTCCCGGTATTGTTGCCCCGCTCGATCTCCGGAGTGACGCCAGTGATGGTCGCGAGGTTGACCAGGCTGCCCGCCGTCGCGGTGGAAGGCGCCCTCGCCTCGATCATGATCGTGAATGGCCCGCTGCGCGCCGCCAGATTGCCGAGATTCCAGGTCAGCGCGGGCGTCACTGCGCTCGGCGGCGGATTTGCGCGGACAAAGCTGACGCCGGCGGGCAGCGTGTCGCTGATTGTCACGCCGGCGGCCGTGGCGCCGCCGCGGTTGCCGTAGGTCATGGTGTAAATCAGCGTGGCGCCGGGAGCCGTGCTGGGAGGGCCGGCCAGGCTAAGCCACAGATCAGGGTAGGCTGAGCCAAGGCTGACGTCATCCAGGTATGCCCACGCGCAAGGCCGGCCGGCAGTTTCGTGCAGGTTGAAGCTGAGCGTGACGGTCTTGCCCGCCCAGGGCAAGGGGCCAAACCAGCGATGGGTCCAATCGGCGACGGGGTTGGTTGTCGAAAAGATCGTTGTCGTGTTGATGCCATCGTTGGCCGTCACGCTCAACCAACGGTCTCCAGCCGGCGCCGTAGCGCCCAATTTGTAGAAAAAAGAAAGCGTCGCCGTGGTCATGGTGACAGGCACCGTAACCGTCTGGCTCAGGGTGGCATTACCGGTCTGAGTGGCCAGGGGGGCGCCCGCGTAAAACAAGTCTTCCGATCCTGACGCGTTGGGGTAACTCGCCCAAACCAGGTTAGCCATGCCTGACGGGGCGATGGTGAAGAGATAATCTCCTATCGCGTTATGCCCAGGTGACGCATTGACTGGAGTAGCCCAGACCTGATTATCCAACAGACGCGCATAGTAGATGTGGTTATCAATCGCGCTTCGCCAGAGCAGGTAGACGTGGTCCTGCTGGTCGCGTACAAGTCTTTGAGAATCGGCAACAGCCCGCTCTGAGGGCAAAACCGCAGCCGGAGGGGTCCACGAATCAGGGCCAATCTTGCGGGCATAATACAGATGGCCCATGTTATCCACCCAGACGGTATGCACGATGCCTGATCTATCAGCAACGATTGGAGAGTAGGAATAGCCTGCCGTCGGCATCAAAACCGGAAGCAGCCACTCCTGATTGACGCGACGCTCCGTGTACAACACCATGTAAGAGAAAGTTGCCCATACGAGATAGACCGTCGCATCGGAACCGACGACCATGCTGAATGACCGGACATTTGGATATGGTTCTATGGGTACTCGCTGCATTTCCGTCCATGTTCCATCAGTCCGTCGTTGCTTGTAGAAAATAAACACAAACTGTTCCGCCCATGCCACATGGAGAGCGCCATTCGTATCTAGTATCAACTGCGCTCCCCCGCCAGCTACTGCAAGTCGCACAATGGGAGACCAGATGCCATTAGTACCGCGATAGGCGTAGTGAAGACCGGAAGCGCCACTCGCGTCGGAATACCATATCGAATGGGCAACTCCGGCGGGCGTCACAGCCAGGCGCGGTGTCTCATTATCATCCAGGTTCGAATTACCCACGTAGTCCTCGGGGGCCGACCAGACACCGGCTGGTGATCTGAACCTGTAATAGACGGTGTATTTTCGATTTGTGTTCTCTGCCCATATCACATGCAAGCCGCCTTGATCATCGGCGCCGATTTGTGGCTTCGATTTGGCTCCGGCGGTGGTTGAGATGCGAAGCGGTGTTGACCATGAGCCAGCTAGATTCCGTTGTGCATAGAAAATTTCTCCCACGGTATCATAATTCTCATACAACTCAACCCACACCACATGCAACACGCCGTTTTGGTCCATCTTCACAGCCGGCATGACCGATCGCTTTGAACTGGCAGAGATATTGGTTGAGGTTGAGAATTGCAGCGGTGAACAACCGAGGAGTGCGGCTCGATCACCCGTATGCTTGACTTGTACCGTCGTGGAGACCGGGATCACGCCCGAATCTGTCCAGGGTGTAAGCGTCGGCTGTTCAAAGTCTCCATTGCGCAAGGCTTGATCGAGAGGTGGCAACACCGCGTGGAGCACCACATCGGCGTCAGCGCCAAAGTGCGTGATGGGCAGCACACCGTAGCCCATTTTGCTCCACGAAGCGGCATAAGTTGCCGCGGAGTTCCCTACATACGCGCGATAACCGCCGTTGGAATCAGTGGCGAATCCGCTGAACGCGGTCGGCGTTGTGCTAACGGCAGCGTCCACAATTGGTACGCCGCGATTGTCCCTCACGGTGCCGCTGATGCCCCACGAGTATAGGATTGTACTTGCATCTCCATTGCCTGACGGCCATTCCTCGCGGTTCATCGCGCGATCGAGACCGCGTGAGCGAAACGCGTAAGTTCGCAGCGGTGTGCCAACAAATGAGTTGCCCCTGGCCGCCGTGCGGACTTGCCAGTCTACCCAAGCATTCCCAGCCAAAGGTGCATCCGCGCCGGTTATGACCTGGTACTGAACGTCGTACGTGCGGATCCCAGAACCGCCCGGATCCGTGCCGCTCCATGTAATGACATTGCCATTGCGTAGATACTCCGGTAGTGGATCTACGGATGTGACTGGCGCCAACCCCTCCACCGTCGTGATTGCGTCAGGCATTGTGGGCCAGGTTTCGGTATTTCCAGCACGATCGTTCGCCTGGCTGCGGAAACTATACACGTGGCCGCCGACTCCGAATAAAACAGCCGACGTGGCTGTTGTCCTATCTTGCCAGACATTCCACCCATTATCATTATCCTTCACCTGTACCACGTAGTTCAAGATGCCCGAGCGGCCTTGATCGCTGCCAGACCAGCGAACGGTGAACGCGTAGGGGGATTGCACTGGCAGCGGCTGCACGTTCGACGCGGGCGGGATGAGATCGAGCGCCTGCCAGTCGGGGCGCCAATCGCGATCGCCGTTGCCGAGGAAGGCTGGCGGCGCCCAGGGCTGAACGCTGTCCAGCGCTCTGAGGCGGGAACTCGTCCAATACCACTGACCCTCATACTCGATCCATGAGAGATACATAAAGGCGATGTAGCGGCCATCCGGTGACCAACTGCCAACCCAGGCATCCGTTTTTTCATCCTCAGGCCGATACAAACGCCGCGGATTGCTGCCATTGGCGTTCATGACCCAAATTTCGTGCCAGGTATCGCCGTCGCTGTCCGCGTCATAGGCAATTCTGGTCCCGTCAGGCGACCAGGCAGGATTTTCAGCCGCAGGCTGTGTCGAAAGCCGCGTCTGCCCGCTGCCGTCCGCATTCATCACCCAGATGCCCAATTCACCGTTACGGCGCGACGTAAAGGCGATTTTCGTCCCATCAGGCGACCAAGCGGCCGCGCCGTCGTAGTCTGGCGAGTTGGTCAGGCGTTGTGGGTTGCTGCCATCCACATTCATGACAAAAACATCCCATTGGCCGCCCACATAACTCTCATACACAAAACGGGTCCCATCAAATGACCAGGCTGCGCCTGCGTTATCGCTGCCATTGGGCGTGATTTGCCACGGCCCGCTGCCGTCCGTGTTCGCCACGAAAATTTCGTAGGCGCCGGTGCGTCGTGATGTGAACGTGTATGGCAGCGCGGCTGGACCCAAGCGAGGCGCCAGGTCAGGGGCTGCGTTGTCGGTCAAACGCACGGGATAGCCGCCATTACCCCGCGCTACGTAGATTTCCCAGTTGTTGTCGCGATAAGATTGAAAAACGATCCTGCTGGTGGCAGCAAGATCATCAGGTAGAAAGTTGTCTATTGATGGTGCAACGGAGGATGGCTCCGTGGCGCGAAACGGGATTTCCTGCAGAGGCAGTGTGAGCACATGGGATGGAGGGGTAGGGGCGGCGGCTGAGTGCGGTGGTGAGCCGATTGTTGCAGCCAGGCACGCGACGATCAGCAAAAACAGAGCCGACGGCACACGGCTCCCAGGCAACGAGCGGTTCATGAGATCTCTCCTTTCGGGTCAGAGGCGGGCGGCTGATTCGGAACCTGTGTGCAGTATAACACCCGCGGCGCGCCCTTGTCAATGCCCCCATTCCAGTTTTGGGTTTGCTAACTCGGCTCTCGCCCTCCGGCAGTTCCAAATTTGGCCGAGCTTTTAGCCGCAGAGATTACAAAGAACACAAAAAACTGCTGTTTTGCGCTTAATCTGCCGTTTCTTTGCGTTCTTTATGTTCCTTGTGGTTGACCACAGCCTACACTTGGAATTCCTACTCGCCCTCGACGCGGCTTGACCCGAACTTACGGCCGGGGTAAAATCAGGCGCATGCATCGTGGTTGCCCTGATGACTTGTGCGCATGCATCAGAACAACACACCCCCAACGATTCCTTTACCAATTCTTAACAGCCCTCTGCTACACTTCGACTGGCGGGCGCTCGTACCCCACCCGCGCCCGACCAACGAGACGATGCAGGAGGTTTATACATGGTCAAGAAAATCATGCTGGTGATGGGCGTGTTGACGCTCGTCGTGGCGATCGGCGTGGTCACAGTGGGCGGCGCGCTGGCGCAGACGGCCACTCCGCCGGCAGGAACGACCCCCACCACCCCAACCATGCCGTTCGGTCGTGGCTTCGGCTTTGGCTTTGGGCATGGCGGCTCCACGGCCACGTTTGACGCCGTCGCCGAGGCGCTCAAACTGACCCCGACGCAGCTCTTCGAGCAACTGCACAGCGGCAAGACCTTGCAAGAAATTGCCACCGCGCAGGGTGTGGATCTGCAGAAGGTGCAGGATGCGATGAATGCCGCTCGCACCCAGGAAATGAAGGATCAAATTGCGCAGGCGGTCAAGGATGGCAAGATGACGCAGGCGCAGGCCGACTGGCTGCTGCAAGGCTTGGCCCAGGGCTTCCTGCCCAGGGGCGGCTTTGGCGGTCGCGGTCATCACGGCGGCATGCGCGGCTTCGAACACGGGATGTTCGGCCTGCCAGGCGTCGCCCCCACGGCCACGCCCACGCCAGGCACGTCATCCTGAGATGAAATCGGGCTGCGCAAGACGATGAGTCATCGAGCTGGCCCGTCTCCTGACCGAGCCAGCCGCGCTGGCCGGCCTTGTGGCCTGGACAGCACAAGTTCACTGTAACAGCAAGGGGATCGCGGCGACACGCCGCGTTCCCCTTCGCGTCTAATCCCAATGGGCGCCCGCTGGCATCCGCCAGGCGGGTAGAGCGCCCAGGGTGTAGACAGCCAGCTCGGGCGGTGTGTGTAAAGCACCGTGACATCACATGACATCTAGCAACATCAATCGAACCATTCTCGTTGTGGATGACGACAAGAAAATTGTCCAACTGGTCTCGCTCTATCTCAAGCGCGAGGGTTATCGCGTCCTAACGGCCTTCGATGGGCAAGAGGCTCTGGAGCTGGCGCGCAGCAAGCAGCCCGATCTGATCGTGCTCGACCTCTTTCTGCCCGAGCTGGATGGCGTGGACGTTTGCCGTCTCATACGCACCGAATCCCGTGTGCCGATCATCATGTTGACGGCCCGCGCCACGGATGAGGATAAGCTGCTGGGCCTTGACATTGGCGCTGACGACTACTTGACTAAGCCCTTCAACCCACGCGAACTGGTGGCGCGCATACGGGCCGTTTTGCGGCGCACGTGGCCGGAGGAGGATGCGAATCCCGATCTCAACTTTGGTCAGCTCCACATCAGCCTGCTGCGCCGCGAGGTGATTGCGCAAGGCCAACCGGTTGCCCTCACCCCAACCGAGTTTCGTTTGCTGGAGACCTTGGCGCGCGACCCGGGGCGCGCGTTCAGCCGTTCTGAGCTGCTCGACCGCGCGTTCGGCTTTGATTATGACGGCATCGAACGCACCGTGGACGTGCATATCATGAACTTGCGGCGCAAAATCGAGCCGCAGCCCAGCACGCCGCGGTACATCATGACAGTGCCTGGTTTTGGCTACCGCTTCGAGGGCAATCATGCTGCGTAGTTTGCGCGTGCGCCTGCTGCTCGCCATCATCCTCGTCGTGCTGGTCGCGGTCAGCGTGACGGCCATTGTGGCCCGCCAACGCACCACCGGTGAATTTCAGCGCTACGTCGAAAGCGGCGGCAATTCGGCCAATCGCCGCTTTGCCTTCGTGCTTGCGCGCTCCTATGCCGTCAACCAGGGCTGGAGCGGCATCCAGGCCGAAGTTGACCGCCTGGCGCAGATCACGGGCGAGCGCGTGGTGGTGGCCGACCAACGCGACCGCGTCGTGGGCGACTCCGAGGAGACATTGATCGGTCAACCGGTGCGCAGCAATTGGCCGCCGCCCTTCGCTATCATGGTTGCGGGCAACAGCCGCGTCGGCTCCCTCTATCTCGGCCCGCTGACCGGCCCGCGTGAGGCCGATGCCGCTTTTGTCTCCGCGCTCAACCGCTCGCTGCTGCTCAGCGCCTTACTGGCGGGGTTGGCCGCCGTGGCCGTGACGCTGGTGCTGTCTGGGCGCATTGTGGAGCCGGTGCAGCGGCTGACCGCCGCGGCCCGGCGCATGGAGAAGGGCGATTTGAGCACGCGCGTCAGCGTACAAACCGATGACGAGATCGGCCAACTCGCGCACGCTTTCAACGCCATGGCCGGCAGTCTGGGCAAGCAAGAACAACTGCGGCGCAACATGGTCAACGACGTTGCGCACGAACTGCGCACCCCGCTGACCAACCTGCGCGGCTACCTGGAGGCCGCCCGTGATGGCCTGGTGGGCACTGACGCCGCGCTGGTAGATAATCTCTACGACGAGACGATGCTCCTGAGCCGCCTGGTGGCCGATTTGCAGGAGCTGGCGCAGGCGGAGGCCGGGCGCCTGACGCTCATGCGCGAGCCGACGGCGCTTACCGGCCTGGTTGAACAGGCCGTGGGCATGCTGCGGCCGCAAGCCGAAGCGAAAGGCGTGACGCTCATCACCGATTTGCCAACCGATCTGCCAGCCGTGGACGTGGATCGCGCGCGTGTGGGCCAGGTGCTGCGCAATCTCCTGCAAAACGCCCTGGCCCACACGCCCGCGGACGGCGTCATTACTGTCGCCGCGCGGCCCGCCGAGCAGAGCGTGCTGGTTTCGGTGCATGACACCGGCAGCGGCATTGCGCCCGAGCACCTGCCGTACGTTTTCGACCGCTTCTATCGCGCCGATCGTCTGCACACCAGTCAGACCGGCCGCGCCGGGCTGGGATTGGCTATTGTCAAACAACTGGTGCAAGCCCATGGCGGCGTGGTCAACGCGGTCAGCGAAACGGGCCGCGGCAGCACCTTTACCTTCACCCTCCCCATCGCTCAACCTGTCTGATTGCCAGTTCCCCTGTCCATCCTGCCCAAGTTGGCGCACAAGGTTAGTCGTTGCCCTGGCATTGGCAATGCTGGCAGGCGCGCCCTTCCGTGCTATACTCCTCGGCATCCTCTCTGCCGGAGCGCACCGATGACGCCAATTCGCCTTGCTTTTATGCTGGTGCTCGTGTTTGGGCTGCTGCCCGCCGCGGCTATCACTCGCCCCGCGGCCGATACGCCGCTGCCCCTGCTCAACGGTGATTTCGAGGCCGGCTTCAGCCCGGTCCTCATCGGCGGCGTGAGCGGCGCCGTGGGCAACGGTTGGACGCCTTTTGTAATCAGTGGGACGCTGGCCTTCCAGGCCGGCCAGGTCGAGCCGCCGCTCAACCATTGGCAGGTGTTCGCGGCTGACGCAGGCAGCTACCGCGCAGGCATCGCGCAAACGGTAACAGGCGACCTGCAGCCGCAGGACGGCCTGCGCGCCACGGTCCGCGTCTACCCGCCCGCCAGCGTGGACGGCATCACCAAGACGATCGGCCTCGATCCCCTGGGCGGCAGCGACCCGACCGCGCCGTCGGTCGTCTGGAGCAGTGCGGGCAGCCAGGGAGCCTGGGCCACGCTGACAGTGACAGCGACTGCGGCGGCAACGCAGACGACTGTCTTTGTCAAGGTGGAGCAAGCCGCGGACGGTCGGCATGGCCTGGTCTTCGTGGATGATGTGACGCTGCTGCGCGTCGCGCGCGCCCAGCGCGCCTTTCTACCTTACATGACGATGCCGCTGGGCGCCCCAACCTGGCAGTACCAGGCCGCTGGCGTCATCACCGGCGCGGCGTCGTGCACTTCAACCGGCTTGCAAGGACGCGTGATCGCGGCCGGCGGCGCGCCGCAGGCTGGCGTGCGCGTCAAGGTGTGGTCCGCGCAGCCCGGCGGCCCGCAGATGACCGTGGTCACCGCGGCCGATGGCCGCTGGCAGGCGCTGCTCGATGCAGCCGCGCCCCTGGCCGGCCGTTGGCAAGTGGCCGTGGTGGACGGCCGCGAGCGCCTGCTCTCTCCCCTCGTGGGCCAGATTGGCTTCCTGGATTCGCTCAGCGCGGTAGAAGCGCCGGGCATCCCCACCAGCGCAGACTGCATCAACGGTCATCAATGGTTGACGGTCAACTTCCAGGCGCAGACCAGCTTCCCGGATTACACACTGGTGTCCACGCGCTACATCTCGTGCCAGGACAACCACATGAACCACAACCTGCGCGTGTGGGTCATCGAGGCCGATGGCGCGCAGCGCCGCGGCACGCTGGTTCGCTTTCATGAACGGGGTGGTTTTGAGCAAGATAGGCCCACTGGCGCCGATGCCTATAAGCCGGCCGGTTACATTGACTACAACTTGCCGCGCACCCAGGAATTTACCGTGCGCGTATTGGCCGGCCCCTCCGACACCACCGCTTTCTTGAGCAGCATGACCCCGCCCGTCATCGAAAGCTGCACGGGCAACACCTGGGGACATTATTCTTACGAGGTGATTTTTCAGCACCGCGCGGCAGCGAACGTAGGCCCGTAACCCTGAATTCGGTTAAGGAGGCGGCGGGAGCGCCCGGCCCGAATCCGGATTCACCATTAGAGTGGAAACGTCCACCGCCTCGAAGTCGGAGCCATGCACACGGATTTGCAGCTGGTGCAGATCTTCATCATCCCAGCGTGGGTCTGGGGCGCCGGAAAGAAACCAGTTGCTGCCATTATCGGCGATCATCATGCCGTAGCGCTTGAGCGCCGTCAAGATGACGCGGTTCGCGGCGGAAAAAGGGCTGATGTCGAAACTGGCCTTGAGCCGGAAGCGCTGTCCCATCGGCGGGCGGGCTGGATCAGTGGAATCCGAAGCAAAATGGCGCGCCGGCCACACGTAGGCGCGACGCGTGTCGTGCACGGTGAAGCGCAGCGCATGCGTAATCGCGCCGCGCGCAACCTCATCATAAGTGACCAGCCCGGGCAGGATGGGCAGACCCGCGGCATCGGCCGAGGTCCAGGTGGCGGGGCGCAGGTTGTGCGCCAGCAGATCAAAGACGGCGCCCGAACCGGCCTCCCACTGATTGCCAGATTGCGGCCACGCGTAGTACAATTCGTACAGACGGCAGTTGTCGCGTTCGACAACCAGCACATGCCGGTCGCCGCTGCTGTCAGGCCCGCCTTCGATCGGCGCATCGGGCGGGATCGGATAGGGACCAGGATCGCTTTGGTCAGGATACCAGATGAAGGTGATGGGAACAAGCGGTTGGCTGCCAGGCGCGGTGGTGAAAGGAATGCCGATCGGTCCACCATCCCATTCACCGGCGCCAAAATCAGCGTGTACGCCGGTGTTGGCCCCGATCGTGGCGATATACGCCTGGGACTGTGAATCGAGTGGCAAGGTATCCACTCGGGTATTCCAGATATTGTCCGATGGAAAGAAGGGACAGGTGCTCAGGGGTGTACATGCTTCTTGCCAGCGCGCCGCCACCTGCTGGATGTCGGTCACGGTAATAACGCCATCGCCGTCACGATCGAAGCGGGGATCGCTGGACATCGCCGGCCAGCGACCAGCCAGCGCCGTGACATCCTGGACATCCACGTGGCCGTTGTGGTCAAAGTCCGGGCAGGTTCCGGCGGCCGAGATCGGCCTGGCTGTGCCTGCCAGCACGACAAGACAAAGCGACGCCGCTGCGCTGATTAAGAGCCATTTTGATCGCATGAAGACCTCCGTTCGACCAACCTGCATCCTGATACGTGGCAGCATTATACGCGCACAAGCCGCGCGGCGGCAAGTGGGGGCAACCAACCCAATGCTCACGCACGAGGCGGCGGGGCGCTGCAGATGGCAGATAAAATTATCCTGAGCAAGGGCACAGAGATATGACGCAAGAAACCGTTGGTTATGTTGAACTTGAATGGACGTGCCGGCAGTGCGGCCGACGCAATCCAGGGGAGCGCAAAACCTGCGCCAGCTGCGGCGCGGCCATGCCCGCGGATGCCGCGTTCGAGGCGCCCGCGCAGCAAGAACTGATCACCGACAAGGGCAAATTGGCGCGCGCGGTGCTCGGTCCCGATATTGCGTGCGGCTTCTGCGGCACGCGCAATCCAGCCGACGCCAAGATATGCAAACAATGCGGCGCTGATCTGACCCAGGGCAAAGCGCGCAGCAGCGGGCAGGTCGTGGGCGCGCTGCGCACCGGGCCGGCACCCGAAGCGGCGTGTCCCTTCTGCGGCGCCATGAACCCGGTCACGGCCACCAAGTGCAAGCAGTGCAACGGTAACCTGGCGGCTGCGCCGCCGCCTGCGGTCGCGCCCGCGGCGCAGCCGGTCAATTCCCGCTGGATGTGGCTGGCGGTAGCTGCGGTCATCGGCTTGTGCCTGCTGGGCGTCATCCTCTTCAGCGCCACGGGCAGTCGCCGCACAGAAACCGTGGCGACGGTGCAGAGCGTGCAATGGCAGCGCACCATCGCCATCCTGGGCCTGCGCCCCTCGACGGCGTCAGCCTGGCAGGACCAGGTGCCAGATGGCGCCGACATCAACACATGCGAGGATCGGGTGCGCTACACCCAGGATGAACCGGCCGCCAATGCTGAAAAAGTGTGCGGCACGCCCTATGTGGTTGACCAGGGCAGTGGTTTTGGCAAGGTGGTGCAAGACTGCAAGTACAACGTCTACGAAAAATGGTGTGAATACCAGACGCTGCAATGGACGGTGATCAACACCGTGGTGGCTGAGGGTGCTGATCTGTCGCCCGCCTGGCCGCAGGCGCAGCTGACGCAGGGCGAACGGGCAGGCCAGCGCGGTGAAAAATACGTGGTGGTGTTCAATAACGACGGCCAGCAGATCACCTACACCCCGGCCAGTGCGGATGACTTTGCTCAATTTGCGCCCGGCAGCCGCTGGAGCCTGACCGTGAACGGTTTCGGCTCTATCACGGACATTCAACCTGCGCCCTGAGGAGAGTGTCGTGCCTGCAACGGACGCCCAACGCTGGAATCGTCGCTATCAAGAGGGACAACACGCCGGTTTTGAGCGGCCGCGCGCGTTTCTGCTGGCGCAGGCCGCCTGGCTGCCAACCCACGGCCTGGCGCTAGACGTGGCGATGGGCCTGGGCGCCAATGCTGGCTGGCTGCTGGCGCGCGGCCTGCGCGTCATCGGCGTGGATATCAGCGAAGTCGCCGTGCGCCAGGCCCGCGCGCGTCAGCCCGGGCTGCAAGCCGTCGTCGCCGACTTGACCGCGTTCAGCCTGCCGGCGCAGTCGTTCGATGTCATCGTCAATTTCTATTACCTGCAGCGCGATCTGTGGCCGCAGTTTGTGCAAGCCCTGCGCCCCGGCGGCGTCCTAATTCTTGAAACGCTGACGCAGGCCGTGCGCCAGGTGCGCCCCGACATCTCACCGGAGTTTCTGCTGGCGCCTGGCGAACTGCGCCAGGGTTTTGCCGGGCTTGACGTTCAAGTCTACCGTGAGGCATGGATCGAAGCCGGCTGCGACTCACGCCGCGCGGTGGCGAGCCTGGTGGCGACGAAACCGCGGTAGAAGGTCGAAGGCTCAAGTGCAGAGTGCAAAACGCAGAGTGCGAAATGCTGAAAGCTGAATGAGGAATGAGGAATGAGGAATGAGGAATGAGGAATGAGGAATGAGGAATGAGGAATGAGGAATGAGGAATGAGGAATGAGGAATGAGGAATGCCAAACGCAAAGTGGAAAGTGAAAAGCGTGCAGCGCGCCGCGCAGGACGTTGAACACAACGAGGAAAGCGCAACATCCAGCGCGCCGGGAGCGCGGCCTGGCGTGGAGACTCGCGGCCGATCTCTGATCTCCGATCTCCGGTCTCCGCTGACCAACGAGCACGATCATGCCCATGCCGACGAGCATGACCACGACCACGCCGGCGAGCATGATCATGACCACGCTCACACGGGGGGCCTGACGGGGTGGGTGCAGTCGTTTTTTCACCTGCATGGTCATGACGAAGAGGAAGATCTGGTCAGCGACTCGGTCTTGACCACCAGCCAGGAAGGCATCCGGGCCTTGCAGTGGTCGCTCGTCAGTCTCTTCTTCACGGCGGTCATGCAGATCATCATCGTGGCTATCAGCGGCAGCGTGGCGCTGCTGGCCGACACCATCCATAATTTCGCTGATGCTTCCACGGCCATTCCCCTCTGGATGGCCTTTGCGCTCAACCGGCGCCAGCCCACGCGCGGTTTCACCTATCGCTATGGCAAGGCCGAAGACCTGGCCGGCGCATTCGTCGTGTTAGTCATCTTTGCCAGCGCGTTGATCATCTTTTACGAAACCTGGCAAAAGCTGATTCATCCCGAACCGGTGCACAACCTGGGATGGGTGGCAGCCGCGGCCATCATCGGCTTCGTGGGCAATGAGGCCGCCGCGTATGTGCGTATTCGCACCGGGCGCCGCATTGGCTCGGCCGCCCTGGTGGCTGATGGCATGCACGCACGCACCGACGGTTTGACCTCGCTGGCAGTGCTGGTGGGCGCGATTGGCGCCTGGCTGGGCTTTGCCTGGGCCGATCCCTTGATCGGCGCGCTGATCGGCATCGCCATTCTGTTCATCGTGCGCGACGCCGCGCGTACGATGTGGCAGCGTCTCATGGATGCCGTAGATCCGGCCCTGGTTGACAAATTGGAGCAGACCGCACGCCAGGTCGCTGGCGTGAAGGAGGTGCATCAACCACGCCTGCGCTGGGTGGGGCATGCGCTGTGGGGCGAAGTGCACGTCGAAGTGGATGGCAACCTGCCCACGCTGTCTAGCCATGCCATTGCTGAAGAGGTGCGCCACGCCCTCTTTCACGCGCTGCCGCGCCTGCGCGAAATGACGGTTCATGTGGACCCGTGGCCGCAGCCCAGCGCCGATCCCTGGATCTATCACGCCATCACTGAGCACCACACGCGTTAGCACCTAATCAGTGAAATTCTGGTGCAGCCAGCAAAACACGCTAACGCAAGGGCGCTGAGACTCAAAGCCGCCGGGCGGTTTCTGGGCGTCTTTGCGTCTGAGCTGTTTCCTTTTCCTCTTCGGCCCCGGATTGTCCATGTCCGCAGCCTATTCCAAAAACCGATAAGGCGGGCGTTCTAACCAGCGCTGAACGATGGAGCGCTTTTTGACAGCTTCAGTCCATTTGGCTATAATGCTCCCGAACTGACCGACCGGTCGGTAACTTTGCATCAAAAGGAGTCAACCTGTGTACGCCCTTGTGTACGCCCTAGTTCTGATCCTTCATTCGCTCGTGCGTTGGATCATCGTGATTGCCGCGCTGGCGGCTGTCATACGCGGCATCAGCGGCCTGTCGGGCCGCCAGGCCTGGAGCGCGCTCGATCAACGCCTGGGAGTGATCTTCACCAGCGCGATGGACACGCAGCTGCTGCTCGGCTTGCTGCTCTACTTCTTTCTCAGCCCGATCACGACAACCGCCTTGCGCGACCTGGGCGGCGCCATGTCCCAGGCCGGCACGCGCTTCTTTGCGGTTGAACACCTGTTGGTGATGCTCATCGCCGTCGTGGTGGCGCATATTGGATGGGCGCGGGCCAAGAAGGCCAATGGCGATGCCGCCAAATTCCGCCAAATCGTGATCTTCTTTGGCGCGGCCATCGTCCTTGTTCTGTTAGCCATTCCGTGGCCCTTCTCCGCCATGGCGCGACCCTGGCTGCGCCTGGGCATGTGAGAAGCGAGGCGCTGTGTGTCTGCCACTGATGTGACTATGCCGGAGCGCATCCTGGAAGGGGCCACTCACCTCTTCGTCACGCAGGGCTACCACCGCATCTCCATGCGTGAAATCGCCGAGGCGGTGGGAGTCTCCAAGGCCGGTCTTTATTATCACTTCAAAGACAAGGAAGACCTGCTCCTGGCCATTCTCACCGCCTACCTGGACCACATCGAGCGCCTGCTCGACGGCGTGCAGCAGGCCGGCGGGTCCACGCGCAGCCAGGTGACCGGCCTGATGCAGGCGATTTTTGCGCAGGCGCCGGAGCAGCGGGCGATCATCCGCCTGGCCAGCCAGGAAATGCTTCAATTGAGCCAGGAAGCGCGCGCGCGTTTTGGATTGATCTACCATCAAAAATTCATCGCGCAAATTGAAGCCATTTTGCAGCGCGGCATGAGCCGCGGCGAATTGCGGCCGATGGATGTTCACCTGGCAACCTGGATATTGCTTGGGATGATGTACCCCTTCTTCTATCCCGCGCATGCAAACGAGTTGGGCGCGCCCGCGGCCGCTATAGATCTGATGCTTGAGGTCTTTTTCGATGGCGCGGGGCTAACGCCGTAACGCCGGCGGGCGCCGGCGACCCCGACGCTTGCGGGTCAAGACAGCGGTCGCAGGCCGCCTGCAAGCCAAAAGTGTGTGACATTGGGTTGCAGACCGGCTGGAAGCTGCGACGGCGTAGGTTCTATCCATAGTGAGGTTTTATGAGCGCAACAACCGCTGCGGCTGCGCCCGCGGCAGAAAAACTAGATTTCAAAAAAGTCTTTCCGATCTTCATCATTATTCTGATTGACCTGCTCGGCCTGACGATCATCATTCCCCTGCTGCCGCTGTATGCCACCTCGTTTGGCGCCAGCGCCTCGATGATCGGCCTCCTGGGCGCGTCATACCCGATCATGCAGTTCATCGGCGCGCCCGTCCTGGGGCGCCTGTCCGACCGTTTTGGCCGCAAGCCCATTCTGCTCATCAGCCAGGTGGGCACCTTGATCGGTTTTCTGATGCTGGGCTTTGCCAACACACTGTGGCTGCTCTTCGCCTCCCGCATCATTGACGGCCTTTCCGGCGCCAACATCGCCACCGCGCAGGCGGTCATCAGTGACGTGACTACCGAAAAGACCCGCACCCAGGGCTTGGGCCTCCTGGGCGCGGCCTTTGGCCTGGGCTTTGTCGTTGGCCCCGTGATCGCCTTCGCCTCGCTGGCGCTCAGCGCCAACAATTACCATGTACCGGCGTTCATCGCCGCCGGATTTTCGGCTATCTCTATTCTGCTGACCTGGTTCTGGCTGGACGAGACGCATCCGCTAGAAAAACGCAACACCGACAAGGCAAAGCCCACGCTCGGCTTGGGCGCCATGCTGCAAGCCTTGCAGCATCCGCAGGTGGGGCTGCTGCTCCTGCTCATCTTCGCGCAGCAGGTCGCTTTTGGCGGGTTTGAGCAGATCCTCGCCCTGTTCACCCTCAACCGCCTGGGCCTCAACGCATCGGGCAATGCCATCATCTTCGTCTTCGTTGGCGTGATCGTCGTCGCGGTGCAAGGCGGGCTGATCGGGCAGTGGAGTCGTCGCTGGGGCGACCGCCGCCTGATTTACCTGGGCCTGGCTACCTTGATGCTAGGTCTGGCGCTCACCGCCTTGACCCCGCGCCAGCCGCCGCCGTGGTACAACACCGCCGCGGTCACTACCGAACTGACGAGCTCAGGCGCGCGCCGTCTACCAGGGGAAACACCCCCAACCTACAGCTTGCCGATTGCTTTGCCGTCCGATGCGAACAAGGGTTGGCTGGGGCTGGGCTGGCTCTTGCTGGCGATGGTCCCCGCCTCGATTGGCGGCGGCATCTTGCAGCCAGCCATCAACAGCCTGATTACCAAACGCGTCGAAGATAGCGAGCGCGGCGGCATCCTGGGCATCAGCGCGGCGTTCCTCAGCGGCGCCAATGCCCTGGCGCCACTCTTGGGTGGCGCGGTCTTTCAGTGGGGCGGCGCCAGTGCGCCGTTCTGGATGTGGGCGGCTATCATGGGAATTCTGTTGGCCGCGGCCATCCGTGCGATCAAGCCGGGTCGTGAGGAGTTGGCCGCGCAAGTCGCGTAACGCACAGCATCGTCTTAACGGCGCTGACTCAACTCAGAGATGAGGACAGTCAGCGCCAGGCGATCTTCCATCTGGCCGGTTTTGATCGCGATGTCGGCGTCGAGCAGGCGCTCCATGACCCATTCTAACGTCGCCAGGCTGAGACGCTGCGCCTGCGGCCAGGCCTTCTTCATGGTGAACGGCTTCTGGCCGAGCGCGGCGCCGGCTGCCTCCTGGCTTTGACCCTGGCTCATCTGCTCTTTGACCTGCAGGAGCAGCCGGTACTGCCAGGCGATCATGCCCAGAATGCCCAACGGCTGCTCGCCCGCGTCGAGCAGGCTCTGCAGCAGGGCAACGGCCTGCTTGTGATTGCCGCTAGCCAGTGCTTCCACCATCTCGAACACGCTGCGTTCGCGGGCGCCGCTCACCAGCAGTTTGACGTCAGCTGCGCTGATGGCGCGTGCATTCGCGCTGTAGGTCAGCAGCTTGCTCAGTTCTTGATCCAGCAAACGCAAGTTGTGGCCCACCAGCTCTGCCAGCGCCTGCACGGCCGCAGGCTCGATCTTGATCTTGCGCTGGCGCGTGCGCTGGGTCAGCCAGTTCAACAACCATTCGTCCTGTTTCCACCACGGCCCGTCATATTGACAGAGCAAGATGCGCGCGCGCTGCGCCTGGGCCAGGGCCTCCAGCGCCTTCAGCACCGGGTCCGTCTTGCGCACCTGCGCTGGCTCCAACAAAACCAGGTCGGTCGTGTCTGGCAGCTGCGGCAGATAGGCGATCAGGCTGGCGCGCAGCTGCTTGACCGCAGCCGGCGCCGCCTCGCCATCCTCGCCGGTCTCGCGGCCAGTGACGCTCCCGCTTTCGCCGTCGTTTTCGCTGCGGCCTTTGCCCTGGCTGCGCTGCGCCTTGCGCGCCAGCGCGGTCAGCGCAGCGTTGAGGATCACCAGGCGCCGCGGCGCAAGAAACGGCATGGCGTCGCATGCGTGGTGTATGTCCGCCAGCGTGAAGCGCGTTCCGTCAATCTCGGTGGTGTTGAGCTGCGCAAATTCGGCCGGCCCCAGCACCGCTTGGATTTCAGCGAGGGCTTCGGCGCGCAAGAACTCTTCGTCGCCATGGATCAAGTAAATCATACACACCGGCTTGGAATAGACTTCCGAAGTCTTGGAGA
>UETR01000054.1_pt1 | contig 19109 bp, 14 predicted proteins | sample 1817881 | NCBI WGS metagenome assembly UETR01 (sample SAMEA4730918, study PRJEB27012) | Candidatus Amarolinea aalborgensis | place: Denmark | collected 2014-01-09
CCTGAACGACGCCGACGCGTTGTTGGCGTTCCTACAGCACGATCGCGCCTACGCAGCCTACGCCATCGGCGATCTGGAACCGGCGTACGCGGCCGCGTCGGCCTGGTTCGGGGCCTGGCAAGGAAAGACGCTGGCTGCGCTGGCCCTGGTGTACACTGGGCTTGAACCGCCGGTTCTGTTCACCCTGGGCGCGCCGGCCGGCCTGCAGGCGATCATGGCGCATGCCGGCTTACCGCTGACCGTGACCATTGCCAGCCGTTGGGAGCACCTGCCGGTCTTGCAGACGCGCTATGCCTTTTCTGCTTTGTCTCCCATGCTGCGTATGTCCGTGGAGCCGCTCGATTTTCGGCCCACGATGGGCGCGGCGACGGTGCAACGGCTGCATCTGGACGCGGCGCCGGCTCTGCGTGCGCTCTTTGCGCACGGCGGTGAGCATGCGCCGGACGCCTTCAGCCCTTCGCAGGTGGCCGAGGGCGTTTTTTATGGAATCTATGCTGGTATGGAGCTGGCGGCCGCGGGAGGCACGCACCTCGTCGCACGGCAAGTGGGCATCGGCGCGGTGGGGAACATCTATACCCACCCGGCCTACCGCAGACAGGGCTACGCCACGCTGATTACCAGCGCTGTGACCGCGTCGTTGTTGGCCGATGGGCTGACAGTGGTTCTGAACGTCAACGAACGGAACGCCCCGGCGTTGGCGGTTTACACAAAACTTGGTTATCGCGTCGCTTGCCGCTTCGTCGAAGGGATGGGGCGACAGGTTGTCGAGGAGCAGAGATCGGAGATCGAAGATCGGAGATCGGAGATCATGGATCGAGAATCAGTGAAAAGTGAGAAGGAGTAGATTGTGACGCAACATTTCGATATCAAAGACATTGACCTGGCCGAGAAGGGCCGTTATCGGATGCAGTGGGCCGCGAAGGAGATGCCGGTGCTGGATCTGATCGAGGCCCGTTTTCGCCAGGAACAACCGCTGCGCGGGCTGCGCATGGCGGCCTGTTTGCATGTGACGGCCGAAACCGCCAACCTGATGCGGGTGCTGCAGGCCGGCGGCGCGGAAGTGGCGCTCAGCGCCTCCAACCCGCTCTCGACCCAGGATGACGTTGCGGCCGCGCTGGTGGCCTACTACGAAATGCCGGTGTACGCCATCAAGGGCGAAGACAACGCCACGTATTACAAGCACCTCAACGCCGTGCTCGACATCAAGCCGCACATCACGATGGACGACGGCTGTGACCTGGTTTCGACCCTGCACAAGACGCGCACAGAACTGCTGCCTGGCATTGTGGGCGGCACCGAAGAGACGACCACGGGCGTGATTCGCCTGCGCGCTATGGCCGCGGAAGGCGCGCTGCGATTCCCGGTGATGGCCGTCAACGACGCCATGACCAAGCACCTTTTCGACAATCGCTATGGCACCGGCCAATCCACGATTGACGGCATCATTCGCGCCACCAACGTGCTGCTGGCGGGCAAGAACTTCGTCGTGGCCGGCTACGGCTGGTGCAGCCGCGGCATTGCCAACCGCGCCCGCGGCATGGGCGCCAACGTGATCGTGACCGAAGTGCTGCCGCTGCGCGCGCTGGAAGCGGTCATGGACGGCTTCCGCGTGATGCCCATGCTGGAGGCAGCCGCCGTGGGCGACATCTTCTGCTCCGCCACCGGCGACATTCACGTGTTCGACAAGTCGCATTTCGCGGTCATGAAAGATGGCGCGATCATGGCCAATTCGGGCCACTTCAACGTCGAGGTCAACATTCCAGCCCTGGAAGGCATGGCCAGCGAAGTGCGCCGGGTGCGTGAATTCTTGGATGAATACCAACTGGAAGACGGCCGCAAGCTCTACCTGATCGGCGAAGGGCGCCTGGTCAACCTGGCGGCGGCCGAGGGTCATCCCAGCGCGGTGATGGACATGAGCTTTGCCAATCAGGCCTTGGCCGCCGAGTTCATGGCCGTCAATCATGAAAAACTGCAAAACCAGGTCTACTCCGTGCCCGAGGACATTGACCAGGAAATCGCGCGCTTGAAGCTGGCCGCGATGGGCATCCATATTGACACCCTCAGCCGCGAACAGCAGGATTATCTGAATTCCTGGCAAGAGGGGACATAGGTCGGAGATCGGAGATCGGAGACCGGAGATTAGAGATCGGAGATCGGAGATCATCCGCCTTCCACGCACCCGATCTCTGGTCTCTGATCTCAGATCCCTGGAGACAGGGGAGTAGTCAGTGAGCGTGACGAGAATTGATGAGAGGGGAGTGAGTTGACATGACAACGACATTTATGAGTTCACCGAAGCTGTTCTATACGTCCGAATCGGTGACCGAAGGACACCCCGACAAACTGTGCGACCAAATTTCTGACGCGGTTCTAGACGCGATCATCGGCGCGGACCCGGATGCGCGCGTGGCGTGCGAGTGCGCCACCACCACCGGCCTGATCTGCGTGATGGGCGAGATCACGACCAGCACGTATGTGGATATTCAGACGATTGCACGTGAAACCCTGCGCAACATCGGGTACACGCGCGCCAAGTACGGCTTCGACTGCGACACCTGTGCGGTGCTCGTTTCGCTCAAAGAACAGTCGGCCGACATCGCCCTGGGTGTGGACAAGGCCTACGAAGCCAAGCACGGCGAAATGTCTGATGAAGCGATCGAGGCCATTGGCGCGGGCGACCAGGGGATGATGGTGGGCTTTGCCTGCCACGAAACCGAAGAGCTGATGCCGATGTCCATCGTCCTGGCGCACAAGCTGACGCGGCGCCTGGCGCAGGTGCGCAAGGATGGCGAGTTGACCTACCTGCGGCCCGACGGCAAGTCCCAGGTGACGGTCGAATATCATTATGGCAAGCCGGTGCGCGTGGACGCCATCGTCATCTCCACGCAGCACGCGCCGGACGTCACCCAGGATGAAATTCGCAGCGACATCATCGAGTACGTCATCAATCATGTCATCCCCGTGAGCATGATGGACGACGAAACCAAGATCTACGTCAATCCGACCGGCCGCTTCGTCACGGGCGGGCCGTTGGGCGACGCCGGGCTGACCGGCCGCAAGATCATCGTGGACACCTACGGCGGCGTGGCGCGGCACGGCGGCGGCGCGTTCTCTGGCAAGGACCCGACGAAGGTGGACCGCTCTGGCGCGTACATGGCCCGCTACATCGCCAAGAACGTCGTGGCGGCTGGCCTGACCGACCGCATCGAGCTGCAGATTTCCTACGCCATCGGCGTGGCGCGGCCGCTCTCTCTCAGCGTGGAAACCTTCGGCACCGGCCGCGTGCCAGACGAGCGCATTGTGGAGTTGATTCACCAGCACTTCGACCTGCGCCCGGCCGCGATCATTCGTGACCTTGACCTGCGCCGGCCGATCTACCTGCAGACCGCCAGCTACGGTCACTTCGGTCGTCATGACCTGGATCTGCCGTGGGAAAAGACCGACAAGGCGGCGGCCCTGCGCGCGGAAGCGGGACTGGTATAACGAAGCATTCGGAAGGCTGAACGCTGAACGCTGACCCTGCGATACGTTGTGGGGTCAGCGTTCAGCGTTTGTCAAGGAATCGCGCAGCGGTGAAAGCGCCCCGCCGTGCAACCGATATGACAGAAACGACTCAAACGACCAGGTGCAACGCGATCAAGGTCTGGGTCAGGTCGGCCATGAACTGCGCGTAGGCCGGGACACTGCTCAATCTCGCCAGGTTGATTTGTCGGGCCAGAGGCTCATAGACGGATCGTGGGTCAATACGACGGCGACGGCGCGGACGCTGGGCGAGAGCTCTCTGGATTACCGAGTTGAGGGTTCGCTTCGGATCGGGGTCAGACTCAACTTGGTGTGGATGGGCGGGAATGCCTAGCGCTTCGGCTGTCAGGTTAGCGCCGATCACTTCGCACAAAGCTGCATGATCCGCCAACATCCAGGCTTCAGTCGTCTGGATCGGAATGATAGGCACTAAATGATCGCAGACTGACAACTCCCGTGCGACGCGCGCTTGATCCACCCGGGTCTGGCCAGGTAAGAACCGCTCCTGCAATGCGCGCACCGGGGTTGGGTAATCGGCGTCGGCATGAACGATCAAAGCGTGAAAGCCAGATGCGCGGCGAGCCGCCTCCAATATGCGTTCGTCCCGAGCGCGGAACTGGAGGTCAATCGTGTGGTTCAAGACAATTGGTTCGAGTACATCCACGACGGTGTTCCCGCGGTGCGCCAGTACCTGCTCGGCAGTCCGTTGGATGACGACTGGCAAGAACCCCTCATCGGTACGGCCCTCAGCGTAAAGCGCCATCACCAAGGCGGTCATCGTACGTCTCCGAGCAGGGCATTCCGCGCCTCTCCGGTATCGGCGCTGTTTAGGTACTCAAGAACTTCACCTAGCGTGTAGGACTCCTCCTGGTTTCCGATATTCAGATTGAGTTTGAGTTGTGAAGAAGGCTGCACGGGAAGCACCCTGGTCACCCTGATCGTTTCTTGGGGCGACCCCGGGCGCACTCGGGTCGTCATGTAGGCAAAGAGAAGGCCAGGCAACACGCCGCGCTGGCTGACCAACACTGGGGAGTGTGTGTTGATCAGCAGTTGGCGAAGTGGCGCATCTACCTGGTCTGGATCAGAGAAATCGGTCGCCAGTCCACGCAGCAATTCGACCATGTTCTTGAGACGAAAGGGGTGCACCCCATTCTCTGGCTCTTCGAAGCACAAGACGCCGCGGTGCTGAAGGTCATTCTTGAGCGTCACCAGGGCAAGCAAACGCAGCGTGCCATCTGAGAGGACGCGCGACGAGAACGAACGGCCATCCTGGGTTTTGGCCCAAACAACGTAACGGTTCCGCTGCTGGTCTTTTTCGATTTCGATTTTGACAATGCCAGGGACCAGGTTCGCCAAATCGCGCGACACATCATTGATTGCTAGCGGGTCTTCGGCTTGCATTCTGGCCAATGCGCTGGGTAAGTTGCTGCCATCCGGCGAGACGACTGCGGGCGCGAGAAGGGAACTTGGCTGCCGGAGGACCTCTGGATTAAGTTGCAGGAAACCCCATGTGCGCATCTCCTCGCGGGCAGCAAATGCATGAGGAAATTCAGTATTGGTCACACCGCTCAACACGGTGCGTTCGACCTTCTCAGCGACGCTGGCTTTCTTTCCACCGTGACCATCTTGGTGCAGAGAAATGGTGGTCGGCCCGGATTCGATTTTCGTGGTGGAGATGAATAGCACGCCACGTCCGCCTTTGAGCGGCGGCAACCAGGCCTTCTTGGTTCCACCGACATATCGCCTAATCCAGGCATCATGTTCGCGACCAATGGGCGCCAGGGATTCATGCGTCACGTAAAGCCGTTCCAGGCCCTGTTCATCGACGCGTCGAGCGATATGCACCTCGTAGCGCAGGCGTGGATGTTTCAATTTCGCCTGGGCGCCCCAGCTATCGCTCACCTGGCGCTCCACGAGCATCTCGACCGCCAGGCGCATCTGATCCACAGGCTGACCGTCAGGCAGGGTCGTGAAAAGCTCGCCGGCCTCGCCGCGCAAGGCTTGAAAGGCCGATCGAAGATCCGTGTCTGCCAGTCGCGACAACAGCCGAAACGCGTCAAAGAGATTGCTCTTGCCAGCGCCATTTGCCCCAACGATCACCTGAAAAGGCGCAAGTTCCAGCTGAAAGTCCTGAAAAGTCTTGAACCCGTTCAATTCAACACGAGTAATCATAGCTCGATTCTCCAGCCGCTGCGAAATCAATCCTTCGGAATCTATTCTACCGCAAAGCCGTCCTTACCCCAACTCCGTAAACTCTCCAGGGTCTCCCGCAACGCCCCATCCATCTGCCCTTACAACTGCGCGGCCAGGCGATCAATCTCCGCCTCGATCTCATGTACACGAACCGCATCGCCGGCAGCCGTGGCGACATGGGCTTGCTGCAAGAGATTGGCCATGCGTGCCTTCTGTGCGGCCGCCTTGATGGCGCTTGTGATGTCCGGCGCGCGCTGGCGCACGAAGTACTCTAAATCGGTTGGTGTGCGGTCAGGCATTCACAAGGCCCCTCTTCGGTGTCACTATGACGACCTTTACTTGCTTTCCGGCAATTGACTGACATTGCCCAGGTACATGACTATCTTCGGATCTTCCTTGACGCGTAACCAGACATCGCCCAAGTCGGGAGACACATCAAATGGCAAAGCGATGCCGAGCGTGAGGCCCGGACTGATATCGTCGTAGAGATGACCAGCATGAAATTGCCAGGCTGCTCCTAGAACGGCATCGCCAAAGGGATCGAACTTGTACGTGCGTCCCTGGGCATCTTGGAGGTAAAAATTGAGATTGCGCACAGCCGTTGCTGTTCCGGACCCCGTATTCCGAAACTCAACGAGCGGAATCAAGTAAGTGCCCTGCGCAAAAGTACCATTACCGAACCAGTAGACTGTCTTGGAGCGTTTGACATCGTACAGCTTCAAGCCCCAGATTTTCACGATAAATTCCTGCTCTGGGCGAGTCTTGGGTAGTGGTATGGCCGTTGCAGGTGGCGGCGGTGGTTTAGGAATGTCAGTTGCTACGGCAACTTGGTTTGTCGGACCGGCGGTTTTCACGATGGACGCAGCCACCCACCCTTTCTTGCCAATGTAAAGCACTTGCCACCATGACGAATCGGTGTTGCGGCCCACAATCTCAAAGCGCTGACCTGCAGTTGCTTTCCCAAGTACGCCATACGTAGTGCCGGGACCGGATCGAACGTTCGCCTCCTGCGAGACGATGACCACCGGTTTATCGGATGCTACATCGGCCAACTGGTCAAGTCGAATCTCGACTTCACACTGAGTGAAGATCAATCCACTTGGCTTTAAGACCAGTGCTCTTTGCGTCCCGGCCGGATTGATATCGAACAAGGCAATCGTGCGAATTGCCACGCCAGGGGGAATGTCATCGTACCATTGAGAAAGACTAGAAGCCTGATCAGCGAAAATCAGTGATGTCTTGTCCGGTGCAAACGTCACAGAAGCGCCATCAAGTTGCGCCGTAACGACAACTTCATTACTGAACAACGATAGACTAGCCGTTTCGGACTGTGTGTTTTTCAACTGAAATTGGACAGCCATCCATTGACCTTTGGCTTGCTTATCGCTAAGAAAACGAACCAGGCCCCACGTATCCAGGCTTTTGAGGTTCTTGGCATACGATGGAGGCTGTAGAACAGTAATCTCATAATATTTCCCGCAAGTCACCGTGTCACCCACAGCGGGCGACCGTGGCTGCGCGGTGGCAGTCGGCGTGCTTGTCGGTTGCGGCGTGTTACTCGGCTGGACAGTTGGTGTACTGGTGGGTTGCGGTGTGTTACTTGGCTGGGCAGTCGGCGTGCTTGTCGGTTGCGGTGTGTTACTTGGCTGGGCAGTCGGCGTGCTTGTCGGCTGCAGTGTGTCGGCTGGTTGAATGGCGGACGTCGCGGTGGGCTTTAGGGGTAAGATAGGCTGCTCAGGTTGTTTCGGTGTAGCAGCAGTGCGTGTTCTCTCTGTGGTTGGAGATAGCTCGAATGTTGGTGTGGCCTCAGCCTGCGTCTTGACTGCGGCAGCTTGAGCCTCCGCAGTCACAGTGGCCAAGATCTCTCCAGCGACTTCAGTAGCGACCTGGGAGCGATCCACTTGCGTAGACGCGCCCCCGCAAGCGAGGATCACCAGCAGTACCCCAAGCATCGTGGATACAATAGCGAAACGTTGAGTGCGAGTCATGGATCTTCCTCCGAAAGGGACGATTACATTAAGCTTGAACAAGCTTGAAAGCGGCCCAAATCCAAGCCAGGCCGATGGGGAACGAACGATTTCTCCCAATACCAAATGTCAGGCAAAAGATCTCCAATGGAGCCGCCTGCGGCCGGTAATCAGTGATGAGAAGAAATGGACATGGCATCATTCTATCACACCAAAACAGATGTTGCCAGTCTTCTTGCGCGCAAACGCCTGGAATGGCGCTGTTTGCCCTATTCAGCTTTCAGCTTTCCTCGTTCAGCATTTCCCCTTCTGCCCTCCCCGCTTTGTACTTTGCACTTTGCACTTTGCGCTTTGCACTTTGCTCACGTCGTAGGTTATAATCAGGCAGGCAGCCGCGTGGAGGCTGCCGTGTCCGCTGCCCCTGGGTCAGCAGAAGGGCTTGAACGTGCGCGCACTTGTCACCGGCATTGCCGGCTTTGCCGGCAGTCACCTGGCCGCCTATCTCCTGCGCCATACCGCATGCGAGGTGCACGGTATCGTGCACCGGCATGATTGGCGCATCCTGGATCTGCGCGAGCAGTTGACCCTGTGGCGCGGCGATTTGCGCAATCCGCTGTGGGTCAGCGAGGTGATCCAAAAGGTGCAGCCTGACTATCTCCTGCACCTGGCGGCCTGGTCCGATGTCGGCGGTTCGTGGGAACAACCCTGGACCACATTCGAGCTCAACGTGCAGACGCAGCTCAGCCTGCTGGAAGCGGTCCGGAAACAGGCGCCAACCTGCCGCGTGCTGGTCGTCGGTTCGAACGAAATGTACGGCAAAATCGAGCCTGAGGATTTGCCGATTGACGAGGAGACGCCGCTGCGGCCGCACAACCCCTACGGCGTCAGCAAAGCCGCACAAGACCTGATGGCGCAGCAGTATTTCTTCAGCTACGGACTGCACGTGGTGCGCGTGCGCGCCTTCAATCAGGTTGGCCCCGGCCAGAGCGATGACTTCGCCGCGCCGGCCTTTGCACGCCAGGTGGCGGAGATCGAAACCGGCCAGCGGCCCCCGATCGTGCGCGTGGGCAACCTGAGCGCGCAGCGCGATTTCACCGATGTGCGCGATATGGTGCGCGCCTACTGGCTGGCCGCGCAAAAGGGCGCGCCGGGCGCCGCCTATAACGTGGGCCGCGGCGAACCACGGAGCATTCAGTCTGTCCTGGACTTCCTGCTCGGCGCGGCGACGCGGCAGATTGAGGTGGAAACCGACGCCAGCCGCCTGCGCCCCTCGGATGTGCCGGTCAGCTACTGCGATGCGCGCCATTTTCAGGCGGTCAGCGGCTGGCAGCCAGAGATCAGTTTTGAAACCAGCCTGACCGATGTGCTCAATGACTGGCGGCAGCGCGTACGGCGGGGGTGAGAGAGATCAGAGATTGGAGATTGGAGAGCGGAGACCGGAGATCAGAGACCGGAGACCCAAAAACTCCCTTCTTCCACGAAACTCAATCTCTGGTCTCTCATCTCTGATCTCTCTTTGGAGAGCGGCAAATCGAGAATGGAACAAGGAGAACAGTCGAATTCGATGGCACAAAAACGTGCGTTAATTACCGGTATCACCGGCCAGGATGGATCGTACCTGGCCGAATTTTTGCTGCAGCAGGGCTATGACGTGGTCGGCATGATTCGCCGCATCAGCGTCATCAACCTGGACCGCATCGAACATATCCAGGACAAAGTGACCCTGGTGCAGGGCGATCTGCTCGATGAGGCTTCGCTGATCAGCATTTTGACCGAATTTCGGCCGCAGGAAATCTACAACCTGGCCGCGATGTCGTTTGTGCCCACCTCCTGGCAGCAGCCGGTGCTGACCGGCGAATCCACCGCGCTGGGCGTCACCCGCATGTTGGACGCCATCCGCCTGGTGGATCCCACGATTCGCTTTTATCAGGCCAGTTCCAGTGAAATGTTCGGCAAGGTGCAAGAAGTGCCCCAGTCGGAGCGCACGCCGTTCTATCCGCGCAGCCCCTACGGCGTGGCCAAAGTCTATGGGCATTGGATCACCGTGAATTACCGCGAGTCGTACGGTCTGCACGCCACGTCTGGCATCTTGTTCAATCACGGCTCGCCGCGACGCGGCCTGGAGTTTGTGGAGCGCAAAATCTCGCTCGGCGTCGCCGCGATCAAGCTGGGCAGGCAGGACAAGCTCTACCTCGGCAACCTGGACGCGCGCCGCGACCTGGGCTTTGCCGGCGACTATGTGCGCGCGATGTGGTGCATGCTGCAACAAGATGCGCCGGACGATTACGTGGTGGCGACCGGCGAGACCCATTCGATTCGTGAGATGTGCGAAGTCGCGTTCAGCCACGCGGGCCTCGACTGGCAGAACCATGTGGCGAGCGATCCGCGCTTCTACCGGCCGGCCGAAGTGGACTTGCTGGTGGGCGACCCAAGCAAGGCCGGCGCCAAATTGGGCTGGGAGCCGATGGTCAGCTTCAAGGAGCTGATCACGATGATGGTGGATTCGGACGTGCAGGCGCTGCAAGCGGGCCGGCGCTTTGCCGACGTGACGGAAATCACCCGGCTCAAGCGCTGATTGATCTATCCAAACGGAGCCCGAATTCGTTCGGGAGCTTGACCTGCCAGGACAGTGTTATCCTCGTCGGCCTGGAATGCAGGCCGGACAGCGTGGGCGCAGGGAAGCGTGATCTGCCGCAGAGGTCGCCTGTCATGCCGGAGGCATGACCTACGATTTGAGGACGTTGTTCTGGCATTGCGGCTTAGCGTCAAGAGATTCTATAGTAGGAGAGCAAGAGTGACAGCACAGATCAAATTTGGTACCGATGGTTGGCGCGGGGCCATCGCTGAGGATTACACGTTCGACAGCGTGCGCCGCGCTACGCAGGGCTTTGCAGACTACCTGAAGGCAACCTATGCGCCGGCCGAAATCACGCGTGGGATCGTGATTGGCGGCGACCGCCGCTTCCTGTCCGAGCAGTTTGCCGCAACCGCGGCCGAAGTGCTGGCTGGCAACGACATCCCCGTGCATTTTTGCGGCGGCGGTATTCCGACGCCCACCATCGCCTACGCGGTGAAGGTGCGCCATGCCCTGGGCGCGGTCAACATCACGGCCAGCCACAACCCACCCACCGACAACGGCTACAAAGTGCGCGACCCCAACGGCGGCGCGATTGACCCCGCGGGCCTCACGCAAATCGAAGATCACATTCCTGCCGCGGTCAGCAGCTGCAAGCAGACAGCCTTCAAGGCGGGCGTTAGCGCCGGCCTGATTATGGAGTTCGACCCGGCGCCGGCCTATGTGGAACAACTACAGCGCCTGGTCAACCTGGAGCCGATCCGGCAGGCCGGCTTCAAGATCATGGTGGATCCGATGTGGGGCAATGGCGCGGGCTGGCTGACGCGGCTGCTCGGCGGCGCCAAAACCGAGGTCTTCGAAGTCCACAGCGCGCGCAACCCCATCTTCCCGGAGATGCTGCGACCGGAGCCGATTCCGCCCAACGTGGACGCAGGCCTGGCCGCGGCGCGCCAGATCCACGCGGATGTGGCGGCTATCACCGATGGCGATGCAGACCGCTGCGGTTGGGGCGATGAAAACGGCGTCTTCGTGGACCAGCTGCGCGTCTACGCCCTGCTGGCGATGTATCTCCTGGATGTGCGCGGCGAGCGCGGCCCCATCGTCAAGACGCTCAGCACGACCTCGATGTTGGACAAACTGGGCCAACGCTTCGGCGTGCCGGTCATCCACACCGGCGTCGGCTTCAAATATGTGGCGCCGGCCATGATCAAATACGATGCGCTGATCGGCGGCGAGGAGAGCGGCGGCTACGCCTTCCGCAATCACGTGCCGGAGCGCGACGGCCTCCTGAGCAACCTGTACCTGCTCGATCTGATGGTGCGCACGGGCAAAACGCCGACGCAGCTGCTCGATCGGCTTTTCGACCTGGTGGGCGGTCCGCACTACTACGACCGCATTGACACCCGCCTGCCCGATTTGGCGTTTGCCGCGGCCGCGCGCAAACGGCTGGACAGCGCGCTGCCCGCTACGATCGGCGGCAAGAAGATCGTGGACAAGGTGACGATGGACGGCTACAAGTTCGTCATGGAGGATGGCGGCTGGCTGCTGGTGCGCTTCTCCGGCACGGAGCCGCTCATTCGCGTCTACACCGAGACGATGGATCAAAGCGCCGTGCAGGCCATTTTGCAGGACGGGCTGCGCCTGGCCGGTATTGCTGGCTAATCGTTCATGGCGCTAGAACTCGTTGACAGTCACTGTCATCTGACCTGGAACAGCTTCGACGCCGATCGGCCAGAGGTCATTGCGCGGGCGGCCGCGGCCGGCGTCACGCGGCTGGTGACGATCGGGACAGACCTGGAGAGCAGCCGCCAGAGCGTCGCGTTGGCCCGCGCTTACCCCGGCGTCTACGCGGCTGTGGGCATTCACCCCAATGACCTGGGCGAGCAGACGCCGAGTTTGCTGGCAGAACTGTCCGCGCTGGCGGCCGATCCGCACGTGGTAGCCATCGGCGAAATCGGCCTGGACTACTACTGGGAGCGCGTGCCGCACCCAATCCAGCAGGCGGCCTTCGAGGCGCAGCTTGCCCTGGCCGCCGCGGTGGGCAAGCCGGTCATTATTCATGACCGCGAAGCCCATGCGGATGTAATGGCAACGCTGCGCGCCTGGGTTCACGCAGACGCGACCCGACAGTCGGCGCTGGCCGGCCGGCGCTTCTGGGGCGTGCTGCACAGCTTTTCCGGCGATTTGGCCATGGCCCAGGAAGCCTTGACCTGGCCCTTTTTGCTTTCCTTTGCCGGCCCCGTCACATTCAAGAATGCGCAGGCCTTGCACGCGTTGGTGGCGCAGCTGCCCCTCGACCGGCTGCTGCTGGAGACTGATGCCCCGTTTCTGACGCCGCACCCGCAGCGTGGTCAACGCAATGAACCGGCGCGCGTCGTCCTGGTGGCCGAAGCTGCGGCGCGTTTGCTGGGCCGACCGTTGGCCGACGTGGCTGCGCAGACCACCGCGACCGCCCGCGAATTCTTTGCTTGGAACTCGTCATGAGCCATTCATCCCAGGAATCCCCTTCTACCAATCAACCGTTGACAGCCCTGGTGGCCGCCGACCTGGCGGCGGTTGAGGCCAAGATGCGCGGCAACGAACAGGGCATTTTTCCTCCCCTGGCCGAGGCCTTTCTTTCGCTCATTGCCAGCGGCGGCAAGCGGCTGCGGCCGACCCTGGCCCTGCTGGCGACACGCCTCTTTGCGCCCATGTCAAACCAGGCCATCGCCCTGGCCGCGGCGGTCGAAACCCTGCACACGGCCACCCTCGTCCACGATGACGTGATTGACAATGCGCTCATCCGCCGCGGCAGCCCGACACTCAACGCCTCGTGGACCAGCGGGGCCACCGTGTTGGCGGGCGATTACCTGTTCGCACGCGCGGCCGCGTTTGCCGCAGAGACCGGCAACGTGCGCGTGATCACGCTGTTTGCGGAGACGTTGAAGATCATCTGTGAAGGCGAGCTGCGCCAACTGGCGGCCCGCTATCGTTGGGACCAGCCCAAAGAGGCCTACTACGAGCGCATCTACGCCAAAACGGCGTCCCTGTTTGCTGCGGCCACCGAAGGGGGCGCTGTGCTCGGCGCCGCGGCCGAGGACGATGTCCAACGGTTGCGCGCGTACGGCTACCACCTGGGTATGGCGTTCCAGATCATTGATGACATCCTGGACTTCACCAGCACCGATGCGGTCTTGGGCAAACCGGCCGGCAGCGACCTGGGCCAGGGCACCATCACCCTACCCGTCTTTTACTTCATCCAGGCAGCGGCCGATCGCAGCGCCGTGCTTGAGCCGTTGGAGGCGTGGGCCGCGGCCGATGGGCATGCCGCCACGCTCGACCTGGTTGCGCAGATTGCGCAATCCAACGCCATTGCCCGCGCCTATGATGAAGCCGCGTCCTTCATCGCCCAGGCCGTGGCCGCGCTGGAACCGCTGCCCGCCAGTGAAGTCCGCGGCGCGCTGCTCGAGTTGGCAACCGGCACCCTGGGCCGTCACCGTTGATGGTCGGCGAAACGACGCGCGCGGCCGCGCCTGCGCTCGATCTGTCCGTGTTGATCGTATCCTGGAATGTGGCCGGTCTGCTCAGCCGCTGCCTGGCTTCCATCGAGGCGCAGTCGCAGCCCACGGACTGGCCGCACGTGCGCTGGCTGCCCTTGCTGGATGGAGAGGCTCCGGCCGCGCTTGAAGTCATCGTGGTGGACAATGCCTCGGCCGATGACACGGTGGCGCGCATCCGGCGCGACTTTCCGTGGGTGCAGGTGCAGGCCAACGCGGACAATGCCGGCTTCAGCCGCGGCAACAACCAGGCCCTGGCGCGCAGTCACGGACGCTGGCTGCTCTTCCTCAACCCCGACACCGAGGTGCGGCCGGGCGCGCTGGCGGCCATGCTGCGCTTCATGCAGGCCCATGCCGAGGCCGGCGTGGTTGGCCCGCGGCTGCTTTACCCCGACGGCAGCGTGCAATCATCCCGCCGGCGTTTTCCCAGCGCGCTAACCGCGTTCTGGGAGAGCACCCTCCTGGAACAGTGGTGGCCGCACAATCCGTGGGCGCGGCGCTATCGCCTGGAGGATACGCCAGACACAACCGTGCAGGCGGTGGACTGGCTGGTGGGCGCGTGCCTGATGATTCCGCGCGCGGTGATGGAGCAGGTTGGCGGCTGGGACGAGGGCTTCTTCATGTACTCGGAAGAGCTCGACCTGTGCCGTCGCATCAAACAGGCCGGCTGGCAGGTTGTGTTCACGCCGCAGGCCGAGGTGATCCATCACGAAGGCAAATCAAGCGAACAGATTGTGGCCGCGCGCCACCTGCGCTTCCAGGCCAGCAAGGTGCGCTACGTGCGCAAATATCATGGGCGCCTGGCGGCCGGCGGACTGCGGCTGTTCTTGCTCGCCACCTATGCCTGGCAGCTCGTGGAAGAAGCCGTCAAGTGGCTGATTGGGCACAAACGCCCCCTGCGCGCCGAACGGGTCACAGCCTACTGGGGTCTGCTGCGGAGCGGACTGAAGATGTAACCAGAAGAAACCAGGTTTCTGCCAGAGAACTGGTTTCTGGGAACGACATGCACATTCTCTTGCTCACCGGTGAATTTCCCCCGCAGCAGGGCGGCGTAGGCGACTACTCGCACCTCCTGGCGCGCGCGCTGCTGGCGCAAGGACATGCGGTCGAGATCATGACCACGCAGGCGCGATCGGCGATCGGCGAGCGCTCGTTCCTGGCGCATGTCTTGCAGCCGACCGCAACCGTGTCGCGCTGGGATTGGCGCGCCTGGTCAACGATCCGCGCGACCATCGAGCGCGTGCAGCCCGATGTGGTCCTCATCCAGTATCAAACCGCGGCCTACGGCCTGCATCCGGCGATCAACCTGCTGCCTGGTTGGCTGCGCTTACGCCTGCGCGGCCGGCGTCCCTGCCTGGCGACCACCTTTCATGATCTCAAGTTTCCTTATCTATTTCCCAAGGCCGGCCCGCTACGCATGGCCGCGGTGCGTTTCCTTGCGCGCCAGAGCGACGCCGCCATCGCCACGAACATGGAGGACTGGCAGACGCTGCAGGGCTGGGGCCTGCACGCGTTCGACGGCGCCGCCGCTGTGAGCAGGCGCAGCCGCGTAACCGCCATGATTCCGATCGGCAGCAACATCGCCTGCGCGCCGCCGGCCGGGTTCGAGCGGGAGGCCTGGCGCGCACGCCTGGGCGTGCAGCCGCAGGACTGGCTGTTGTGCTATTTCGGCTTTCTCAACACCAGCAAAGGCGGCGAGGTGCTCATCAACAGCCTGGCGCACCTGGTGCAGCAGGGCCGGCCGGCGCATCTGCTGATGATCGGCGGGCAGGTGGGCAGCAGCGACCAGACCAACCGGCGTTACCTGGCGCACGTGCATGAGCAGATCGCCCAGCTTGCGCTGCAAGACCGCGTGCACTGGACAGGATTTGTGTCGCCGACGGAGGTGTCGGCCCATTTCCTGGCCGCAGATCTCTGCGCGCTGCCCTACCAGGACGGCGCAGGCCGCAGCCGCGGCAGCCTGATGGCCGCGCTCGCGCACGGCCTCCCCATCGTAACAACGCAGCCGCACGACCCGCTGCCCGGCTTCCGCGATGGCGTCAACCTGCGCTTCGTGCCGCCAACCGATGCGGCCGCCCTGGCCGGCGCCGTGACCGACATCATGACCAACCCTGCGCTGCGCTTGCGGCTGACAGCCGGCGCCCGCGCGTTGAGCGCACAGTTCACGTGGCCCGCGCTGGCGGCGCAGCACATCGCCCTGTTCAACGCCTGCCTGGCGCAGCGTTCCGGGGGCGCACGATGAAAACCAGGCGCGAACGTCTCACGCTGCTCTTGCTGGCGGTCTTGTTTGTGGGACTCGGCATCACCTACAGCATCAGCGTGCCCATCTTCGAGGCGCCGGACGAATACCACCACTACTTTTACATCCAGCATCTGCTCGACGGCAACAGCCTTCCGATACAGCAGGACGGTGTTGATCAACCCTGGGCGCAGGAAGGCAGCCAACCGCCGCTCTACTACGTGCTGGCGGCGCAGATCATTCGCCAGCTCGATGCCCACGTCGTGCGCATTGACACGCGCAACGCGCCGGCCCTGCTGTGGCTCAATCAGCACGCCAACATGGGCGTTCCCCTGTGGCCGGCCAACAAGAACCGCATCGTTCACCTGCCTCGTGAACGCTGGCCGTATCAAGGCGCGGTGCTGGCGATTCACATCGTGCGCTGGTTCTCGCTTCTCCTCGGCCTGGGCACCCTGCTCTGCGCCTACCGCATTGGCCGTGAGCTGCTCGGATATCGCCCAAGCATCGTATTCGGCGCGGCCGCGTTGGTGGCGTTCACGCCGCAGTTCGTCTTCATCAGCTCGGCGATCAGCAACGATAATCTGATCAATTTCCTGGCTACCCTGGCGCTTCTCCTGCTTCTGCGCCATTTACAAAACCGCGCTACGCTGCGCATTACCATCGCTTTGGGATTGGTTGTCGGCGCAGCCAGCCTCAGCAAACTCAGCGGCCTTTTCTTGCTTCCGCTCTCGGCCGTCATCCTCCTGGCGCGCGGCTGGCGTGAGAAGAACTGGCGGCAAGCCATACTGCGCCTGGGAATCGTTGCTGGCTTGAGCCTGGCCGTGGCCGGATGGTGGTATTGGCGCAATTGGCAATTGTACGGCGACATCAGCGGGCTGAATATGATGCTGCGCATTGTGGGCCAACGCCTGCCGCCGCCGACATTGGCCGGCCTGCGCAGCGAATTCCAGGGCTTGCGCATTTCCTACTGGGGCCTGTTTGGTTGGTTCAACGTTCCCATGAATGACTGGATTTATCGGGCGCTCGATATCGCCAGCCTGATTGCGCTGGGTGGATTGATCTGGGGCATCGTGCGCCGGCGGCAAAGCGAATGGCCGGCCGAACTGTGGCTCTTGGCCTTGCCCGCCAGTTGGCTCACGATTGTGCTGGCCGGGCTGGTGCGCTGGACTAGCCTGACCCCAGGCACGCAGGGGCGGCTCTTGTTCCCGGCCATGGCCGGCGGCTCGCTTCTGTTCGCCATTGGCTGGTGTCAATGGGCGCCGCAGCGCATGCGCCGCGTCTGGATGGGGGCCCTGGCCGTGGCGCTCTTTGCGCTGACCGCGATCGCGCCATTTCGCTGGATCATGCCAGCCTACGAACGCCCGCCGGTCGTCGCCCTGACCGATATCCCGGTTGCGGCGCGCATGGCGCCGGTGGATCACGGCGGCCTCATACGCTTCCTGGGCGCAGAGTTGGATCGCGACAGCGTTCATCCTGGGGAGATCGTTTGGGTGACCATCTACTGGCAGGGCCGCGGACAGTTCGACAGAGACTACACCGTATTCGTGCGCCTGCTCAGCCCAGATGGCGCGTTAGCCGGCCAAACCAACACCTGGCCGGGTATGGGCAGCCTGCCCACGCGCGCCCTGCGCCCTGGCAGCATTATCAAGGATCGCTACCCTGTTCTTATCAATCCTGGGACCACGGCGCCGGTGATCGTGCGCGTGGATGTGGGGCTGTTCTACGAACCCACGAGCGAAGAACTGGACGCGCGGGATGAGAATGGGCAAGAAGTGGTCAACACCATCGGCTCGCTGCGTCTGCTGCCGTGGCATACCGAAAACCTGCAACCAACGCAGCGGTTGCAGGCCACCCTGGGCGCGGCAGCGAATACGGGGGCAGCCCCAACTGCGGCCGCGATGGCGCCACAGGTCGGGGCGGTCAGCTCAGCGCCCACGGTGAGTGAAACTGGCCGCGCCAGCCTGCTTGGATATGACCTGACGCCATCTCCTTCGCAGACTGATCAGTCCCTGTCGCGCGCCGGCGGCGCGCTGGACCTGACGCTGTACTGGCAAGCCGACGCGCGTTTCACCGAGGATTACCACGTGCTCGTGCACCTGGTGCACGTCAGCGGGGTGACGGTGGCGCAGGCCGATAAACAGCCTCGTGGGGGCGATTGGCCGACCTGGGCCTGGGAGCCAGGGCAAACCGTTACCGACACGTATCGCCTGCAGATTCCGGCCAATGCGCCGGCGGGAGAGTACACCATCTATGTGGGCCTCTATCGCCTGAGCGACTTCACGCGCCTGCCCATCAGCCGCGCGCAAGCGCCGGTCCTCGACAACGCCCTCGGCCTGGTGACATTCAAGCTCACGAATTGAACAACGCGCCCAGCGCAGAGGGCGCAATGCCAGCTCCCAGTCCAGCCATCAGCAGCACGCGCGCCTTCTGCGGATTGAGGTCGCGCGCAAAGATCGCGCCCGCCTTCTGCAAGGCGATCCCGCCGCCGCTGTAGGCGTAGATTGGCCGTACTTCGCCATAAGGCACGCGACTGCCAATCACCACCGGAATGCCGGCGCTCAACGCCTGCAAAATACCCTGGAAAAGCGCATCATTCACATTGCCCGCGCCTACGGCATTGATGACCAGGCCCGCCGCGCCCGCCGCCAGCGCGGCCTTGAGCGCAAAATCGTCCACGCCCGCATACATCGGAATAATGTCCACCCGCGGCAGCTGCGCCGGCAGCGGCACATGCGTGCGCGGCGACCAGGCGCCACTGTAACGTACGCGCCCGGCCTTGACCCGCCCCAGGTCCGGCGGCAGCACCGACTGGAACGCATCTACGTCCGAGGTGTCAATCTTGGTCACCCGGCGCGCCGACTGGATGTTGCCGTTCATCACCACCAGCACGCCGCGGCCAGGCGACCTGGCATGAATGGCGACGGTCACTGCGTCCAACAGGTTGCCCGGCCCGTCCGGCTCAGGATCGGATGCCGCGCGCATGGCGCCGGTGAGAATAATGGGGACTTCGGTCGGCACGGTCACATCCAGGAAGAAGGCGGTCTCCTCCATGGTGTCGGTGCCGTGCAGGATGACAA
>UETR01000056.1_pt1 | contig 18547 bp, 15 predicted proteins | sample 1817881 | NCBI WGS metagenome assembly UETR01 (sample SAMEA4730918, study PRJEB27012) | Candidatus Amarolinea aalborgensis | place: Denmark | collected 2014-01-09
GCCCGGAAGACTTCCACAGGCGCCTCTTGCCAGTTTGCTTCCCAGTGCAAGGCGTCCAATTCGATGTGCGGTATCCCCAGGGCTAATGCCAGGCGTCGAGCAAGGGTTGTTTTGCCTGAGCCGCTCGTGCCAACAACCACAATACGCTGCATGATGACCAATCGCTAGTAGACCTGGTTCGTCATGACACCGCCGTCCACCGTCAGGCTGGCGCCGGTGATCCAGCGTGCGCCGGCCGATGCCAGGAACAGACAGGCATCGGCGACATCTTCTGGCCGCCCCAGTCGCCCCAGGGGCGCGGCCGCCAGATAGCGTGCGACGCCATCGGCCCAGCTCTGCTCCAATCCCTCGCGCCAGATCAGCCCTGGCGCCACCGCATTGACCCGAATGTTGAATCGGCCCAATTCGGCGGCCGCAGATCGCGTCATCATCAACACTCCGGCCTTGGACGCGCTGTAGTGACTATGTTGGGGCGCTGGGTTTTCCGCTTCGATCGAGGTGATGATAACGATGGCGCCCCCGTCACCCTGTCGAATCATCTGCCTGGCCACGGCCTGCGTGCACAAGAACGTGCTGCGCAGGTTGGCGTTGATGACGGCCTCCCACTGCGCCAGAGACATGTCCAACAGGCTGGCTTGGGGATAGATGCCCGCGTTGTTGATGAGCACATCTACCCGATTATAACACGCCACGGCCCGCTCCACCAGGCTATTTGTTTGCTCTTGCTGGGTTAAATCGGCCAGCACAGCCACCGCTTGCCCGCCCGCGTCCTCGATGCGCCGCACCACAGCCTGGGCGTCGTCTCGGTTGGCATGGTAATGGACGACAACCTGCGCGCCGGCTTGCGCAAAACGCTGTGCGATGCCTTGCCCCAGGCCACCGCTGGCCCCGGTGACGATGACGACGCGGCCGTGAAAGTCCAGCAAGGAATTGAGGTCAGGTATGTGCATGGGCTGTCTCTGTTATTGACTTGTGCGATTCTGGCAGAGCGAGCCAGGATTGCTCACACGAAGCCACTAAGCCGCCAAGTCATTGGTTCGCGCCTCAGTGTCTTTGTATCACTGTGTGAGTCATCTACTTCCCGCTTGTCCGGGTTGACCACCTGCCAGGCATTCAAGCGCGCGTAAGCGCCAGGATGAATTCCGCCTGCTCAGGATAATCGGACAAGAGCTGCGCCTGCTCGCCCAGCTCGAAATCTTCCGGCGTGAAGGCTGGCGCCATCGTGGTGCCCATGAGCGCCAGGCGTCCACCGGGGCGCACGCGTGAGCCTTGCCATGTCCCAGCCGGCACGACGAATTGCACCTGTTGCCCTGCCTCCAGGTCTGATCCGAGGTTGATCACCTGACTGACGCCGTCAGGGTGGAGGAGGAGCAGTTCCACCGGGTCGCCAAGATAGAAGTGATAAACCTCATCGGTGCGCAGGCGGTGCATGGCAGAGAAATGCTCATCGAAGAGCAGGTAGTAGATCGCGCCGGAGATCGCACGGCCGCCGGGTAGGCCTGCGGCCGTCGTTCCCGGCATTTCCGGCCCAGTGTATGTGCGTCGAAAGAAGCCGCCTTCGCCCGCCAGCGGTTCCAGGTTGAGCAGCGCCATGAGGCGCTCGGCTGTCAACATGCGGCGCCTCTATGGTTCAATATCATACAACACGGTCAGCAGCCGATCGTACTCGGTTTTCAAGAGCGTGGAGACTTCACGGGCGGCGCGCGTCAACCACGACAGGTCGTTTCCGCGTGCACTGTAAACCTGGCGAATGTGGGCCGCCAGCAGTTGTTCCGCAGGCAGCTCGCTTTCCGCGGCCAGCAGCAGGCGAAAATAGGTCAACTGATCGCTAAACGCGATCACGGTTTGCAGCTCACAGGGAAGGACGGAAAAGTGCAGCGGCGGCGGCTGTGCGGGCAAGTGCTGGCGCAGACGACCAAGCGGATCGCGATACCCTACCAACAGCGCGGTGAACTCGGTGCGCAGCGTCTTTGCCAACTGCGGATGATGCTGATAAATGGCGCCGTCGTAGGCGTCGTCGGTGCTGCGGCGCACCACCCGGCGCCCAGGGTCGAGGCCGCCCGTGTTGCCGAAACTGACGACCGCGTAGGTTGCCTGTCCAGCGGTCGGCTGCACCTCCACCAGGCTGCCCAGCGGCGGAGGCTGATGCAGCGTGAAGCTTTCCGCCACGAAGCTGCTGGTATTAGTTGCGATAATCTCGCCACAACGATCCATCGAAAATCTCTTTCTTGTTGCTGGTTCGCAACCGGTCAGGCCAACCAGAGGCCCTGCGTTTTCAGATGCTGCGCTCGCGTTTGCTGCGATCTTTCAGCGAGCGCGTCAATACAATCTGCTGCTGCGCCAATGCCTCTTCCAACAAACGTTCAACCAACTGGCGGTCGCCGGTGTTGATGACGGCCTGCTCGTGGGCTTCGACGAGCGCGGGGGGGAAGCCGCGGCCGCGGCGGCACTGATCCACCACCAGCGCATGCACCCGATTCAGCAGCGCAGCATCGTCTGCGACCCACTGCGGCACCTCGACGCGCCCGATTTCGCCCCCCACGTTCACGTAGAAGAACAGAATCTGCTGCGCGGGGTGCGGGTAGAACTTACGCACCACGGGTTGGCGGCTCATCCACAGGCCTGTGCGCTCGCCGTCCTCAAGCCAGGTTGTGAACAAGCGCCGGTCTTCCAGGGGTACAATCGGTGCGCAGGCAGCGACGCCCATGTCATGCAGCGTGGTGCAGCGCGCGCAGACAACCGGGTCATCGGGACACATGCCGACGCGTAGGGCGTTGACCACTTCATCGCTGCCCGGAAAACTGATGTAGCTGGCGACCGGCGCCCGTCGTTCGCGCAACGCCTCCATCGCATCCAGATAAGGCCCCAGAAAGCGATTGCGCACGTCCTCGCTCAGGCCGGGACTGTCTAGTCCCCACAAGATCAGTGTGCCATCGCGCAGCGCAATCACCTCTGGTTCTGTCGCCGCTTCCACCGCCAGCACCAGGATTTCCATTTCCGACACCGCCATCTTGACGGCGACCAACGCGCCGTCAATGGGCAGGGTCTGGTATTTCGGCGAAACGTAGACATCCTCGTCCGCGTAGAACAGCTTGCACTGGCTGCCCAACTCAGCGTCTGGATGCGCGCCGTAGCTCAGAATGGCGTAGCCAGAGTTTATGACGTAGTAGCGCACCGGGCTGTGCCGATCAGGGTTGATGGCTGAGCCGTCCGAGGCCACGACGCAGAAGCTATCGCCGTGGGGTGGCAGTGGATAGCGGTTGGTCAGGGGCTCTACGGGATAGCCGACTAACCAGGCGGGGCGCGCTTTGGGATCATCCAGGCGCGCCCGCACATTGGCTGCATCCTGGCGCACAAACTGCGCACGCGCCGCCTGGAGACGATCGCTCGACGCATCCAGGCTCAGGCCCTGCGTCATTTCCTCGATTTGTGCGCTCAGGCTTTCCAGGTCAAGCGGCATGATTTCCTACTTGGACGAACAGCGTTTTGTGAGCCATGGGGTCTACTTCTGCATCGCTTCCCACACCCGCTGCGCCGTGATCGGCATCTGGTCAATCCACACACCGACGGCGTCGGTCACTGCGTTGGCAATGGCGGGCGCGGTCGGCACCATGGCATGTTCGCCAATGCCACGCGCGCCATACGGCCCATCGTCCTGTGGCACTTCCACGATGATGGACTCGATCACCCGCGGCGCATCAATGCTGGTCGCAATGCGGTAGTCGGTGAAGTTTGGATTCAGCGGCTTGCCGTTGACCAGCTTGATCTCTTCGAGCAAGGCGGTGCTGAGACCCTGCACCGCGCCGCCTTCCATCTGCGTTCTGACCATGTCCGGGTTGATCGCCTTGCCCACGTCAAACGCCGCGACCATGCGCAGCACCTCCACCTGGCCCGTTTCGGTGTCCACTTCCACCTCAACCGCCTGGGCGCCCGTGGTAAAGTGTACCACGGCACGCGGCCCTTGCCCAGTCTCAGCGCTGAGCGGCGTCACGTACTGGGGCATGAAGCGCCCCTTGCCCACGACCGGGCCGCCAATCCAGGTGCCATCCGGCCGCTGCATGCCGTAGATCACAATATCCTTGAGGGGAACCGATTCTTCGGTGGCATAGCTGATCACGTGGCCGTCAATGATATCGAGGTCCTGTGGATTTTCCTTCCATGCCTCGGCCACCATCTCCAGGATCTGCACCTTCGCTTCCTGCGCGGCGCTCAGAATGGCGTTGCCCATGCTCCAGGTCAGACGGCTGGCCACGGTCTGCCACTCGTAAGGGCTGTAGTCGGTGTCCACGGTGTTGACGCGCACATCGGTGATTGGTACGCCCAGGCCTTCGGCGGCCAGTTGCGCGGCGATGGTCAAGGTGCCTTGTCCCATGTCTACGCCGCCTACGTTGACCAGCGCGGTGCCATCCTCATTGAAGCGAATGGTGGCAGCCGAGCCGGGGTTGGGCGGCATGGCCGGCGCTTTCCACATGCAGCCAAAGCCCAATCCGCGCACCTTGTGCGGCCCACTGGCCGGCCGCGGCTTGCCCCAGCCGATCGCGTCGGCCGCTTTTTGGATGCACTGGCTCAAGCCGGTGGGGTGCATGATCATCCCTGTCACCGTTTCCTGCCCCTCTTTGATGCAATTCAGCAAGCGCACCTGCACCGGGTCAAGCCCCAATTGGCGCGCGGCGCGATCAATATGCTGTTCAATCGCCCAGTGGATTTCGGGCATGCCAAAGCCGCGCATCGCTCCGCCGATCGGGTGGTTTGTGTAGACGCACTTGGAATCGGCCCACACGTTCGGCACATAGTACGGGCCGGTTGAGCTATAGCCGGCTGCGCGCGTGATGTTGACGCCATACTCGGTGTACGCGCCGCCATCCCAATAATAGGTGTTCTTCATCGCCAGGATGCGGCCATCCGGCAGCATGCCGAGCTTGATGATGGCTACCAGGCCCTGGCGCACAAAGGTGGTGTAGAACTCTTCCTCACGCGTCATGACCAGCTTCACGGGACGACCTTTGGCGCGCATCGCCATGCCGACGCAGGCGCCTTCCATAGAAACGCCGGCCTTGGCCCCAAAGCCGCCGCCCACATAGGGTGTGATGACCCGCAGACGCGAATGGCCAATGCCCAGGGCTTTGGCGATCAAGTTGCGCTGCGCAAAGGGCGATTGACTGGAGGCCCACAGGGTGATCTTACCGTTGCCGTCCATCTGCGCCACGGTGGCATGCGTTTCCAGGGGCACATGCTGCACGTGCGGCACACGGTATTTGTGCTCAAAAACGATGCCGCCCGCGGCTTCGACCTCGGCAAACGCTTCCTCTACGTTGCCTTTGCGCACCTTGAACCAGTTGGAGACGTTGGTGCCCTTCTGGGGAAAGATGAAAGGCGCGTACTTGTAGGTGATCAAGTCAGGATGGAGCAGCGCGGCGTCGGGGCTGGCGCCAAACTCAGGATCGAAGACCCCGGGCAGATCGGCGTACTCCACGGCGATCAGCTTGATCGCCTGCTCAGCAATCTCCTGCGATTCCGCCGCCACACCGGCGATCGGCTCGCCCACGAAGCGGACGCGGTCCACCGCGAACATTGGCCGGTCGGAAAGGTAAAGGCCGGTCAAACCGGGAAAGTCCTTGCCGGTCACGACCACACGCACGCCGGGCAGCGCCATCGCCTTGCTGACATCCAGCCGCGTGATCAACGCATGCGGGCGTTCGCTGCGCTTCAGCATGCCGTAGAGCAGGTTTGGCCCGAACTGCATATCATCCACATACTGCGCCGCGCCAGTCACTTTGGAGCGGCTTTCGACGCGCGGAAAACTGGAGCCGACAATTGTCGTTTTCTTTATGCTCATGCCAGAAGCCTCGCTTTTTCCACCTTCTACGCTGCGCGGCCGCGGTGCGCCGCCTCTTGTACGGCGGCCACGATGCGCGTGTAGCCCGTACAGCGGCACAGATTGCCCACCAGCGACAGCCGAATGTCATCCTCCGATGGGTTTGGGCTGCGATCGAGCAGCGCACGCGCCGCGATCAGAATGCCTGGCGTGCAAAACCCACACTGCGTGCCGCCCAGTTCGATCATCGTCTCTTGCAGCGGATCGAGCTGCGAATCGTGCGCCAGGCCTTCCACGGTCACGATGTCGTGGCCGTCAATTTCGGGCGCCAGCACCAGGCAGGAGTTGACCGGCGCACCGTCCAGGAGCACGGTGCACGCGCCGCATTCCCCGGCCGAGCAGCCGTTCTTGGTCCCTGTCAGCACCAGGCGATCGCGCAAGAGGCGCAGCAATGTGTAGTAGGGCGGAACATCCAGCGCATAGTGTTCGCCGTTGACTGTGAAGTTTACAAAATGTGTCATTAGTACCTCGTTTGGCGGCTCTACATGGGAAGGCGCGCCAGTACGTCCTCGATGGCGCGGCGCGCCAGAACGCGCACCATGGCCTGGCGATAGGCGCCGCTGGCGCGTACATCATCAATCGGACGACTGGCGTTCATGACCGCGGCGGCGGCCGCTTCCACGGCCTCGTCGTCGGTGTTTTCCGCCAGCAAGGCCGCAGCCTCCGGCGCCATCAGCGGCGTTGGGCCAACAGAGGCCAGGGCGATGCGCCAGCCGCTGCCAGATGGGTTAGCGGGTTGGGGCCAGCCCAAGACGCCTACGCCGAGAAGCGCGATGTCCCCTACTCGCGTGCGGCCGAGCTTGTTATAAACGCCAACCGCGGCCTCGTGCGGCTCGGGCAGCGTCAGCGCCAGCAGGAATTCACCCGGCTGCAGATCGGTTTTGCCCGGGCCTTTGAAGAAATTCATGAGCGGCAGACGACGCTCGCCAGCCGGGTTGTAGATCACGGCGGTGGCGTCGTAACAGAGCAGCGCGGGGATGCTGTCTCCCGCCGGACTGGCGTTACACACGTTGCCGCCGATGGTGGCGCGGTTGCGCAACTGATACGAGCCGATCGTTTCGCACGCTTCGGCCAGCATCAGATAGTGAGCATGAATCAAGGGATGGGCCGCAACCTCGTTCATGGTCACGGCCGCGCCGAGGGTCAGGCCATTAGCGGGGTTGTATGCCACCTCCCGTATCCCGGGCAGGCCTTTCAGGTCCACCACGATCTTGGGGTGAACAAAATCGCCGCGCATGCGGATGATGAGATCCGTGCCGCCCTGCAAGATGCGGGCGGCGCTGCCCTCGGCCGCCAGGATGGCGCTGGCCTCCGCCGGGGACGCGGGTTTGACGTACTCGAATGGTTCCATGTTGATGTCACCTCATTTGTGACGGATGGTGGGTGTGGCGCCCGGCCGCGCACCACGCCCCGCGGGGCTACACGCGCACCCCTTTTAGGGGACAATGCAAAGGCGCCAGAACGCGGTGTGTGGTCAGGGCATGAACATGCGTCCCGGCGCCTTTGCCCTTATGACTTGGCCTCTATTTGTCCGCGGGATTCTCACGAACGGCCGCGCCAAATTTGGACGGCGGGAAAATCTGGAACATCAGGTTGATCAGAATGCCGACGATGGCCGCGAACACGATGGCCGGAATGCCGTCAGGGAACAGCAGCGGAATCGGGAAGGGGAACAGACCATCTTTGAGACTCAGGTTGCCGCCGATGCCCAGCACCAGGATTGAAGCGCCGATGGCGAGCTGGCCTGGATCGAACAGATTGACCTTCTCGGATTGGATCAACGCTACGCCTTGCTTGCCGATGACGCCAAACAGGTAGATGGCCAGGCCGCCTGTGACGGCCAGCGGGATGGTGTTAACCAGGGCCGCCAGTTTGCCGATGAAGCCCATGGCCATGGCGATGACGCCAGCCGCCATCAACACCGGCACGGAGTAGTTGCGCGTGATGGCCATCAGGCTGTTGTTTTCGCCGTAGTTGGTGCCGGCGGCGCCGCCCAGAAGACCGACGATGATGTCGTCAGAGCCATCTGCCACCAGGTTGAGGCCGATCAGGCGCTTGATCTCCAACGGTTTGCGCTTCAGCTCTGCCGCCAGCTCATCAATGTAAAGACTCATCTGGTAGAGGTGCGCAGTGGACTCTGGGATGGTCGCAATGGCAATGAGAGCCACACTGAGGACATAGCCGTAGGCGCGTGCGTCGCCAAAGGCCGGGAAGGTGAAATGCGGAACCTGTACCCACAATGCCTGGGAAACGCGGGTGAAATCAACCAGGCCGAAGATGAGCGAAATCACATAGCCCGCGGCCGCGCCGAGCATGATGGGCAGCATGCCGAGCAGCCCGCGGCCCTGCAGGTAAACCGAGAAGATGATGGTCAAGAGCAGGGTGACGAACGCGATGGCCCAGTTGGCGGCCGCCATGTTCAACGCTGCGCCAGCCAGCGCAATGCCGATCGTGATGGCGATGCTGCCGGTGACGATGGGCGGCAAGACGCGATCGAGGCGCTCTTTGCCGATGCGTTGGATGAGCAGGCCCACGAGAATCTCGAAAATGGCGGTACCGAGGATGCCAACCTGGGCGATGCGCACGCCTTCTGGACAGTAGACCGTATTGGGGTCCTTGAAACAATCGCCCGCAAATCTGGACATCACCGTGATAATGACAGCGATATAGCTGAAGCTGGAACCGTAATAGAGCGGGATGCGGCGTCCTGAGACGAGCAGGGCGATGATCGTTCCCAGGCCGCTGGCGAACAGGGTAACGCCGACATCGAACTTGGTCAGCACAGCGACGAGGACGGTGGCCGGGAACATCGTCAGTACCTGCTGAAAACCAAGCGATAGCATGGCGCCAATAGGGGGCGTATCCTGCGGCAAATAGCCAATGACTGGCTTCTCAGATGATGCTGCCATACGAGTATGTATCCTCCCTGATCAAACGCGCTCCAATGATGTCATTCACGCGGGATGTGCCATTCCCACCGTCGGGCCGTCTTGATGCAGTCAACCTCCTTCAGCCTATAATCAGCAATCTCCGATCACCGATCTCCAATCTCCATCTCCGACCTTCACTCTCCCGGCCGCTCATTCTTCACGCGCCGCGCCGGTTCAAACGCGCTGCGCGCCGGCTTGAGCACATCGGCATACGCCTCCAGGTTGCGATCTTCCAGGTGATCGAAAATCATCGGGGAGTTGGCGCCGTAGGTGATGCGCTTGATGGGGTCGGGGTCGAGCGCGGCGGCGATGATCTCTTCGGTGCCACGGGCCTGCGCCAGCTTGTGGGCAATGGGGTCCACAATCATGGAATGACCGAAGTAGAAGAAATTGCCGGCGTCCGGGCCAATGGCATTGCAGGCGATGATGTACACATGATTGTCGTACGCACGCGCGCGGTTGGTCATGTCCCAAATCTCGAACGAACGCAGGAGCGCGCTCGGACGCACGATCACTTCGGCGCCCTGCACGGCTTCCGCGCGGTAGAGCTCGGGAAAATCGCCATCATAGCAGATGGTCAGGCCGATGCGCGCCAGCTCGGTGCTGACCACGCAAGGTTGGCTGCCCGGCGTGCTCCAGCCGCCGCCGCGGCGGCGTTCGGTGGGGAAGAGATGGGTCTTGCGATAGACGCCGAGAAGGTCTCCGCCAGGCCCAATCAGCGCCGCCGCATTGTAGACCACGCCGCGCGTGGGGCCGCGCTCATACGTAGGAAACACCACATGCACCGACAAGTCGCGGGCAGCTTGCTGGATTGGCTCGCTCCAGCGGCCAGGCAGCGCGTCCACCATGTCCCACAGCGCCTCTGCGCTCATGCCGGGGGTGAAGCCGGTGGTGATGGTTTCTGGCAGGACGATGAGCTGCGCGCCGTTTTCATGCGCGGCGCGTGTGATCCACTGCACACAGGTGGCGACATTGGCGGCCGGCTCGTTGGGAACAACCGCAAACTGTGCGCAGGCCGCGGTAAATGCCTTCACGTCCTACCTCCTCAGGGGAATTGGACACAGCCAGGGCCACCGCATCTCAGCGCTGCGGCTGCATACAGAGGCAGTCGCCGTGTTTGGTCAGCGCCATCGTCGCCTTCTTAGCCATCAGCGCCGCATAGCGGTCATCGTCCACGTAGGCCACGATGCGTGCGATGCACGACTCGCCGTCCACGAAGCGCCAGGGGAAGCAGCCCACCTCGACGCGCTGATTGAGCAGCAGGTCAATGTCGCCGCCCAGGCACTCGGCATGGATGATGCCAAAGGGGAACATCTCGATGTGCATCAACTGGTACTTATCGTCGGTAAAGACTTCGGCCAGGCGCTGGCCGTACTTGGCCTGGAAATGCGCCTCGGCCTCGGCGGCCTGGCGCGGCATCCACTGGCGGATGATCGTGTTCATGGGATGATCTGCGCTGCCGCAGTCCACGGCCAGCCATTTCAGCTTCTTGGCCTTGCACCACTCGGCGAACTCACGGTCGGGGCCGGGGTGTTTGACCATGTAGCGGATCTCGTCCGCGCGCGGCTGGTCCCAGCCATAGCGGTGGTAGCCGGTGTGGATGATCAGGATGTCGCCCTCGTGCACATCGACGCGCGCCTCGACCATCTCGGAGGTATAGATGTCATAGTCGCCGCAGGCATCCGACAGATCAACGATGGCCGCGGGGCCGGTCAAGAAATCAAGGGAGAGGCTGGCGATGTCCTTGCCGGGGGTGTAGAAGTGAATTTCGCCATCGAGGTGCGTACCGAGGTGATTGGAGTGCGTAATGACCTGGCCGTTGGCGCCGTTGGGCGCCAGGCGCTTGAAATACTTGATTTGCAGCGGCTCGTAGGTCGGCCATGCCGGCGTGCCTACGCCGAGGGGAATCGAGAGATCAATAAACTTCATCGTTTCGGACCTCCAAACTGATGATAGGGATTAACTTGATTCTACAGATCATGCGGGGCTTTTTGCGAATCGTTAGCAAGATGCGGGCATTATAGCGTCATTTGATCAATTGGCAATATGACGAATGTCAGAAAGTCGGCTATACGGTTCAGCTTTACGAAGAACGTCGTTGATAGGCCTGCAACTCGGTCAATGTCAAATCGTGCGAGTCAACCAAGCGATAGTGTTTTTCGGCCGAGACCCCGATTCCCGCCTCAGTTCTCTCAAGCTCAAACAACGCAATCAAGTTGGCGTCCATGAATTGGGTTGCGATCGGTCTGCAGATCAGCCCAGGAAATTTGATTTCACACACGGCCATGTCCTGCTCGATTTGGACGACGCCGATTTTGTCTCTTTCACCTTTGGCCTGCACCGGCAAGGCATAATGGACGCCGCGCTTATCGATGCCGATGTAGATCTCGTCTGTCTCAACCTGTCCAAGTCCCCTTACGGTAGTCCGTAGATGATTCTGCAACGAATAGCAGGTAAGTCCGGTAAAGATATCGATCAAGCGGTTGTAGCGCAGGCGCGCCAGCAGCGACTGCTCGTCATTCAGTGCATAGCGGGCGATCACACCGGGCGTCGCGTCAAGAATCTTCGTTTCGACAAGCATGGCCGACGGCTGCACTGCGGCGCTCGTCGTGAGGGCAATCGTGTAACGCGCACGCCCGGCCGGTCTGATGATCCATTCAGATCCTGGCGGCGCCTTCCCGACAATAGATTCCGGCAGCGCATTGCGATAGCGAAAGCTATACAGTACATCGCCCAGATTCTTGGGTAATTGGATTCCGAGTCGTTCGGCCGTGATAACGATGTCGGATCGTTCAAAAGTGATCTCTTGCGCTCCCTCCTGGTAGCGGGTGAGAAAGATGGCTTCTATCAACTGAGAGTAACGATTTGCCGATTGCGTCATGGTTTACTTTTCCTGTGGACCATTCCAGCGGAGTACAACGACCTCTTCCCGTAGCTGCTCTCTGGTGGCAGTGGCAAAGCGAGTGCGAAACAGATCAATCCGCTGCACTTCGTAGCCGAGGGTCTGCGCAATATCCGCCAAGATCTGCCCGGTGCGAATCATAACCCGCAGGTATGATGCCTGGTCGCCGACCACGTAGGCTAACTGAGCCCCCGGACGCAAGACAGGCCGTAGATCCGCCAAATGCCGCGCCATACCGCCAAAATAGAGACGCGTGACCTTTGCATACATCCGTTCAAAACCAGAATTCTTGCCCAGTTCGATGCGGCGTGCTTCGATAGCCTTTGCAATGCGGTCGATCTCCGGATGCTGCTCGACCCAGGCATCATCATTGTCTGTCACGTAGACGCCGCGCGTATTGGAACGCACAAGCGTTTTCTTCAATGACCTGAGTTCGGCCCTGTTCTTAATAAAACCAAGAATGACCGACTCCAGGCGAGTTGTACGCGTGTAGTCTTTCTCGTTGGGATATGGCGGCGAGGTGATGACGGCCGCAATCGAGGCTGGGCGTAGGAACGCCTGTGCGTTGCGGGCGTCTGCCAGATGTACGACGGCCGGCGGATAGGATGTGCCCTCGACTGTACACAGATCGTTCGCCATGTTGGTGATTTCAGCCAGCCAGGCGCCTACGACTGGGGCGTCTTTCTTCGGTGTTCCGACGCCCACTTCCGGCCCGAAATGGAGATTGCTGATCTTGAAAACCAGGGCGCTGGCAAGCGCCAACAAAGCGTGTCTGAAATAACGCGCGTGCTGGTGCTGATTGAGGCAATCCAGAAGCACCAACGTCTTGTGCAAGGGAAGGGGGCTGATCGAATTGGTCAGCAGAAGGTTCTCCGCTTCAGGGTCAAGACGTCGCAGCGGCATGTCCATGTGAGGCGCAGCAAAGGGAGCGTTGTCTTCGATGCCCTGGGCGGCCAAGATGCCTAAGGCTGTGTGCGCAATGTCTTGTGCGGCTGACAGTAGGTCGTCAGGCGGAAGCTCCCAGTCGATCTTCACGCTGCTGGCGAAGTGCGCAAACGGATTGGCTTCCAGGCCAACCCCGCGCAGGTGACGACGACGGGCTTCGATGACCGTCGTCCCTGTGCCGCAGAACGGGTCGAGGACGATGTCGTCGACGCCAACGCCAAAATCATCCAGGTAGTGGCGGACCAAATGAGGCGGGAACGAGAGCACGAAGCGATACCAATCATGAAATGGGCGATCGGCCGACGCCAGGCGATTGATCTTGTCGTTTGTTTGTTGATTGCCATTCGCGGCCGCCGGTTCTATGGGCGCAGCCATCGGCCCGGGCAATGATAACTGAGCGGTCGATGGTTGGGTGGTCATTGGCTCACTTCGTGTTGACTCGTGCTGGTGATGGCCGCCCAGTGCAGCCTGCGTCCGACTCTCGGAGATCGGAAGATGAGGTTATGATAGCATATGCACGCGTTTTTGACGAAACGATGGCTGACTGTTTCCCCTGGATGAACGTGGGTCAACGCTCCGCCCGATCAGCGATGAACGGGTGCTGCGCTTTGGAGTGCGGCGACACATCGCCGCACTCCAAAAACTAGCGAAAGCGTTACAAGTGCTGCGGAAATGAAGAGATGCCCAAGACTGTCATTTGTCGTTCTGAACCATCGTCGCGGTCTATGCGCTAGTCATCATGCCCAATCCCGCGCACATCGCCGCGCGCGATGGGCGCGCCGCGCTCGGCCGGCGGCAGGCGGAAGCGGTCGCTGCTGTCTGGCGCGTGCAGCGACCGCACGCGCGTCTCTGGCGCGGGCGCCTCGCCCAGGAGCGTCTCGCTGGCCGCGCTGGGCGCGGATAGCTCCGGCGCAAACGTGGGTGCGCCCCGTGGGGCTGGCGATTCGGGACGCCCTTGACCCCAGTAGATGACCTGCTTCCACGCGGCCTGCACATCGTCGGCGAAGATCACCAGCAGATCGCCGCGCTGCGCTGTCGCCAGCGCCGCGGCTATGGCCTCGGTCTCGTCCCACACCTCGGCGATGCGCGCCTCCGGCAGGCCGGCCGCGGCCGCCGCGCGGTGAAGCAAGCCGGCCACCTCGCCGGCCACGCGCCCGCGGCGGCTGTGGTCCTCACGGCAGAAGAGCAGATCGAAGGTCGAACCGGCAATTTCGCCGATGGCCTGGATGTCCTGGTTGCGGCGGTCGCCCGGCGCGGAGACGACGCCGATCGCGCGCCCCTCTCGCGGCAGCGCTTGCACCAGGTCGGCCACAGCTCGTACGGCCGGCGGGTTGTGGCCGTAGTCCACGATCACGCGGAAAGGATGCTGATCGTAGACATTCAGGCGTCCAGGAACCTGGAAGTGACTGCTGTCGAAGGTGCGCAGACCCTGGCGAATGTTCTCCACCTTGACGCCGAGCGCACGCGCGATGGCCGCGGCCGCCAGCGCGTTGGCGATGTTGAAACGGGCCAGCCCCTCCAGCGTGGCCGGAATCAGGTGCGCCCACAGCAGAGGAATATGCTGATGACGCTCGTAGAGGGTCAGCATCTTGCCGTTGAGGCCATCTTCCAAAACCAGGGCGCGGCCGCCTTTGCGCACATGCTCCTGCACCACCGGGTTGCGCGGATCGAAGGTGAAGTAGAACGGATCCCCGTCGCAGCGCGCGGCCATCGCTGCGGTCAACGGATCGTCCGCGTTGAGCACGGCATAACCACCGTCTTTGACCACCTCCACCACCAGCGCCTTGACGGCCGCCAGATCTTCCAGCGTCTCGACGCCTTTGAGGCCCAGGTGATCGCCGGCGACGTTGAGGACTGCGCCGACATCCACCTTGTCGTAGCCCAGGCCCTCGCGCAGGATGCCGCCGCGCGCCGTTTCCAGCACGGCCGCATCCACCAGCGGGTGTTTGAGCACCACGCGCGCCGACCAGGGGCCGGTCATGTCCCCGGACAGATAACGCTCGCCGTCAATGTAGATGCCGTCAGTAGTGGTCAAGCCCACGTGGTAGCCCGACATCTTGAGGATGTGCGCAACCATGCGTGAGGTGGTCGTCTTGCCGTTGGTGCCCGTGATGGCGGCCATGGGAATGCGGCTGGGCGCGCCAGGCGGGAAGAGCATGTCCATCACCGGCCCAGCCACGTCACGCGGCGCGCCTTCGCTGGGCGCAACGTGCATGCGGAAGCCCGGCGCGGCGTTGACCTCGACGATGCCGCCGCCCACCTCGGCGATCGGACGCGCAATGTCCGGCGTGATGAAGTCAATGCCCGCCACGTCCAGCCCCACCACCTGCGCGGCGCGGATGGCGATCTCCTTGTTCTCATAGCAGATGTCATCGGTGCGGTCAATCGCGGTGCCGCCGGTGCTCAGGTTGCCGGTGGAGCGCAGGTAGAGCACGCGTCCGGCCGCCAGCACGCTTTCCAGGGTCAAGCCTGCCTGCTCCAGCAAGCGCAGCGCCTGGTGATCCACCAAGAGACGGGTCAGCACTTTCTCATGGCCCACGCCGCGGCGCGGATCGCGGTTGACGATGTCAATCAGTTCCTGAACGGTGTGCACGCCATCGCCCACCACATGGCCGGGCACGCGCTCGGCCACTGCCACCGCCTGCCCGTTGACGACGAGCACACGATAGTCGTGGCCGGGGATGAACTTCTCGATGATGACATAACTACGATGCTCCTGCGCCTTCTGGAAGGCCAGGCGCACCTCGGCCTCGCTCCCCAAATTGAGCGAGACCCCGCGGCCGTGGCTGGCGTCCAGCGGTTTGACCACCACCGGGAACCCGATGTCGTGCGCGGCCGCGGCCGCCGCGTCTTCCTCGCGCACGACGCGCTGGCGCGGCACCGGGATGCCGACATCGTCGAGCAGGCGCGCGGTCAGCTCCTTGTCCTGCGCAATGTCCACGGCAATGTGGCGCGTCTCGCTCGTCACCGTGGCCTGGATGCGCTTCTGGTATTTGCCATGCCCGAACTGGATCAGGCTGCCTTCGTTGAGGCGAATCCACGGGATGTCGCGCACCTCCGCGGCCTTGACCAGGCTGCCCGTGGATGGCCCCAGCGCGACGCGATCGGCCAGGCTCGCCAGCTCTTCCAGTTCCAGGGTGAAGTTGAAAGCCGCGCGTTCCGCCGCGGGCAGCGCGCTCGGCAGGTCATCCGGCAGCAGGCTACGCAGCAGGCGCTCGGCCAGGCGCCCGGCCTCCAGCCCCACTTCTTCCTGCTGGAACGAGTAGACCACGTAGTAGACGCCGACCTCGCCGGCGCCGCGCGTCTTACCGTATGAGACCGGCGTGCCGGCCAGGCATTGCAGCTCGATGGCGACATGTTCGAGAATGTGGCCCAGCCAGGTGCCCTCCTCCAACCGGCGCACGAAGCCGCCGGGCGCACCGTAGGAGCAGCCATGTTCGTGCAGGGTGGGAATCACGGCCAGCAGCGCGGCGTTGAAGCCGGGCAATTGGCTGCTGGGGTAGTCTTCCAGTTCTTCCAGGTCCAGCGTCAGGCGGATGACCGGTTTGTAGGAGTAGTAATTGGGGCCGCGGTAGACTTTGCGTTCGAGAATTTTCATGGGCGCCGTCCTTGGGTTGGTAGATCGGAGATCAGAGATCAGAGATTGGAGATTGAGTTGAGCCAGCGAGCGTTGGTGGCGAGATAGAGGGATTTTACACGGGGGCTGGGAATTGGCAAGCCTATACGAGGGTACTGGCAGCAAGACGTTCGGCATGACGTTCGATCTCTGCGCGTTCGGCGTTGCTCATTTGGAGGGCGCCTGTTTCCACGTTTACGTCCAGCGCACCGACGACACCGAGGCGACCGTGGGTAGGCGAGGACAGAACGACTGGAACCCGCCAGTACGCGCCATCAGCACGAATGACCAGATCTGGTATGTCGCCATGCAGAAGATCAGCGATCTCGTTGCCGACATAGACGCTGACCAGGCGCCGGGCGCTCAATGGGCTGACCTGGATGTTGGCCTGGACATGAAGCATGACATCCAGGATGCCACTGCTCGGTGGTTTGATGGTTTCCAATAGAATGGTCATTGCCGTATCACCTGAATTTGGATCGAAATCTGCATGAGACGTCGCCCCGATTCGTTTCCTTCTAGGATGCTGCGTAGATTCTACTGCGAAAGGCGACGCGCCGCCAATTTGCGCTTTCACTCGAACAAGCCGGCATCCAATTCTTGCCACGAATTGCACGAATTTGACGAATTGATCTGCTTTCCGTCTGCCACATTCGTGGCAGGCAATCATTCAGGCCCGGCCGCGGGTTGCTTTTGGCTCTGCCGCGACCACATATACCAGAAGATGGCGCCGATGATGACGATGAATGGCCCGGCGATGGCCGAAATCAGGCCAAAGCTGATGGTCGCGACGACGCGGTCACGGAACGAGACCTCGGCATCGCCGGCCGCGCCCTTGACTGTCACCGCAAACGCGTAGTAGCCCTTGCGCGGCAGTTGAAAATGCGCGGCGTAGTCGAGCGAATTGCCGGCATTCTGATGATTGGCCTCGCTGTCCGTCACCTCGCTGTTCGCCTCTTCGGTCGCGCGCACCGTCACCTGCAGGCCGTCCCGCAGTTGATGTCCGCCCAGGTCGCTCACGCGCACATAGACTGTGTAACGCCCCACCTGCGGCGGCGACGGCCCGGCCCACACCAGCAGCGAGTAGTTGCCAACCGCCTTATCGGAAATGAAAATGCGGCTGCCGCCCGTGCCTGGCCCCTCCGCCCGCGCCGGCCCTGCCCACAGCCCCAGCGTCAGCGCCAGCGCCGCCATCATCAGCACCCAGCGAGCCAATACTGAAATCTTGGCGTTTTCAGCGAAAACGCCGTGGATTCTGAATGTTGAATGTCTGGTGTTTTCGGCGAAAACGCTGTGAAAGTGGTTCTCCGCATCTCGTCCTTGATTCATCATTCAGTTTCTCTCCTTCAGCGTTTTGTACTTTGCATTTTGCACTCTGCACTTTCCTCATTCCTCACATCCCCATCCGCAGCGTTCCTCGCATCTCCATCGGCTGCGCCAAAATCCAGACGCCGGCGGCGACGAGCAGCAGGCAGAGCAGCGCCCAGGGCAGGAACGCGACCAGCGCCCGCCGCCGATCGGCGTGGCGCGCCGCGGCCCGCTGAAAGCCTACGACCAGCGAGCCGGTCAACCCGGTGTAGAGCAGCACGACTTCCAGGGGGAAGAGGAAATCGGGCGGAACCACCGGCCCCAACTGCCACAGCGGCTCCCCGAGGATAGGCCAGCCCCAACGCCAGAGCATGTTCTGCACCGCCGGAATCAGGGTCAAGCCGCCGGTCAGGAAGTGAAACATGTAGTGCGCCAGCCACATGCCGAATCCGGTTGGCACGAGGGTCGGCGCGAAGTGCGCGATGACCGTGCGCAGACTGGCGGCGTCGCGACTCCAGGCGCGGCTGGCGATCCCGGCCAGAGAAACCAACAGCGCGGGTAGGAGCAGCAGGCCCGTTCCGTAGAGCAAAACGAGGACAGCGGTCACATTGTGCAGCAGAGGCAGCTGCGCCAGCCAGGCAATCAGCCCGTACACCGGCCGCACCATGCCGAACGCGTTCATGAAACCGCCGAAAGTCAGCACCACCAGCAGCGCGGCCAGATCCAGGCGCTGGCTGAACCGCCCCACCCCGGAGCGCCACGGTTCGGACCACAGTTCCGCCGTGGGCACGCGCAGCAGCCAGCCGACATTGTCGTGCGGACACGCGTGCACGCAGTCCAGGCAGAAGGTGCAGTCCTGATTGCCGACTTTGGCTGGCTGAAACAGATTCAACTCACAGCCAGGCTGAATGTGGTCGAACAACGCAATCGGCGTGCGGCCCGCCGCGGCGCCCCCAGCCGTTCGCTCGGCC
>UETR01000057.1_pt1 | contig 18459 bp, 7 predicted proteins | sample 1817881 | NCBI WGS metagenome assembly UETR01 (sample SAMEA4730918, study PRJEB27012) | Candidatus Amarolinea aalborgensis | place: Denmark | collected 2014-01-09
GAATTTGAAATGCACCCGTCGGGCGACGCTGTGTGGCGCGCATTGGGTTTCTGACCACAGAGATCACAAAGCGCGCAGAGAAATCTCTTTTTTCTTGTGAGCGCCTCATGGGGTATAATGACAGGGTGAAGAAGGGGGGCAAGCCGCGCACGATCCCCCTGTGGAGCACAACAGCATGGGCACGATAGGGCACGAAACAGATTCAGCCGCTCTGCAGCGGGTACTGCAGCAGGTGGCGCACTTCTACGAAGCAGAGGTTGATTGGGAAACCCATATCGAACGTCGCTTTGTCGAAGGGTTTTTACAGGCGCTGGCAGATCAAGGCGCGGACGCGGAAACCTATGAGGCAGCCTGGGAAACCATCCGTTTCCTGGTGTGGTACCTCGACCACCTGGGGCCAGAAATCAGCAGCCTGGAAACGCTGCGCGCGTATCATTTCAGCGAGTTGGTCACTGATTTTACCGACCGCAAAGTGCTGGGACGCATCGGCATGACCGAACGGTTGGCCATGGCGACCACGGTGCGCGATTTTTTCGCCTATCTGACCACCGCCGGCGGGCTGAGTCAGGCGCAGGGCGCCATGCTGGCGCAGGCCTATCAGACGATGAGCGTGACGCCGGGCCAGATTACGCGCATCGAGCGGCCTGAGCCTCTCGGCGGCGAAACCTTTTCCGCGACGGTCAACCGCGGCCAGGAGATTATCTACACCTACAACGACTACTGGCTCACCCTGGTTTGTCTGCGTGACTTCGGCGGGCACTGGGATGCCATGAAGGCCGCCGTCCATGCGCTGCCCGACGCGGCCGCCAAGCTGCGCCTGATGGAGCGCCTGCTCAGCCTGGAGCAGCAACGCGTGGAAGGGCTGCGCAATTTGCTCGGCCTGCGGCAGCCTGCGCCGGCTGAGCTTCAGCGCGCACGGCGTTTCTTCCGCACCGGTCACGTCAACCTGGCGCGCGCCTGGTAGCTTCGTCGCCGCCAGCCAATGTCCTCAGCGCCGCCGCGCCATCGTAGGTTCCGCTCGCGCGCGGCTGCCCATGCCAGCGTTTCTGCACCAAGCCATGTTCACGCCACAGTCCGGGCGCGGCCCCGGGACCAATTACCAGCGCGTCACCCGACGTTCTGTTCCGGCCAGCAGGCGCTGGATGTTGGGGCGCAGCGCCCACACGCAGGCCAGCGAGGTGAGAAAGCCGTAGACCAGGTGCTCCCAATGGGCCACGGCGGGAAAGGCGAGCAGAATGACGGTCAGCGCAGCCAGCCCACCGACCGACGCGGTCAGGGTGGCGACGGACGCGTAACGCGAAAGGTAGAAAACGATGGCCGCGATCACCACCATGGGCACGCCCACATACGCATTGAGCGCAATCAGCCCCGCGGCCGTAGACATGCCGCCGGCGCCGCCGCGAAACTTGAGGAAAACCGACCAGTTGTGGCCGATGATCGCGGCCGCGCCGGCCAGCGCCGCGCCCAGTTCACCCGTCAACAGGATGTGGCGCGCAAGCGCAATCGCCGCCGCCGCCTTCAGCGCATCGCCCAGCACCGTCAACGCGGCCGGGCCAAAGCCCAGCGCGCGCAGCACGTTGGTGCCGCCCGTGCGGCCGCTGCCGTGCTGCAAAATGTTGACCCCGTGCGCGCGTCCAATCAGATAGCCGATCGGTATGGAACCGATCAGGTATGCGATCGCCACGGCAAAAACCACTTTGTGCCACTCCATCGTTGCTGTGCCTCCAACCTCATTGTCTTGCGCTGGCTCGGACCCGAGGGGCCGTCAGCAAGAGAAAGAACACAACCACCCCCGCTTGGATACGACGAGTTTACGGCGCGCGTGGCCAGGGCGAGGCTCAACGTCAAGGGTCGCCTCTCTATTTGGATTGGGTATCTAGATTACGTTTGATTTGACAAGAGCGCCGCTTGACGGTACAATCGCCCGCACGTTCGTTTACTCCACCGGCCCCCACTCTGTCTGTGTTGAATCAACTGTTGAGGACGACGTCAAACGCAAACCCAGCGTCCCACCGCGTGCAGTCGTGGCTTGCTTTGGCGTCCGTTCCCTGGGTTGGTTCATCACCTGTTCCGCTGCTCGTTTCGCAAGGAGGTTACTCATGGTTCGATCGTCCCTATTGCGTCTGTTACTCGTAGCGAGCCTGGTTCTGCTGATGATTGCCTCCAGCAGCCTGGCCCTCGCCCAACCTGTTGGCCAACCAAGCGGCCAACCCGTCACCCACGCGGCCGCCGCGCCCGCTTTCGACGCGGCCAACCCACCCCAAATTGTCGAGCTGATCCCATCTGACGAGGTAAAGGGCCAAGATGCGCCAGGCGGCGTTCCTTCCGCGCCTATCCCAAATGCGCCCTACGGCATGGCCATGTTCAGCGAGACCGAGACTAACAACACTGCGGCCACGGCCAACGCCCTGCCCAGCACGTCGCTGGTCGCCGTCGGCAACATCTTCCCCGGCGCCGACGTGGACTACTTCTCTTTCACCGGCAACGCCGGCGACCGGGTCTACGCGGCTCTCATGACCAGTTTCTCGGCCAACGCCAGCAGCGACAGCCAGCTGCGCCTGATTGCCAGCGATGGCACGACCGAGATCGAGTTCGACGACGATGACGGCAGCTTCGGCACCCTGTCATCGAGCATCGCCGGCGCGACGTTGCCTTCGGCCGGCACCTACTACCTGCGCGTCAACCACTTCACCGCGGCCACCGGTCAACTGCGACCGTACTATCTCTACCTGCGGGTACAGAGCGGCTCGCCCACGCCTGAGACCGAGTCCAACGACACGCCCGCCACCGCCAATGCACTCCCTGCGAACGGTTGGGTCAGCGGGACGCGCAACCCGGCCGCGGCCACCGAGCAGGACTGGTTCAGCTTTACCGCCAACGCCGGCGACACCGTGTACCTGGGCCTGGACCTGGACCCAGAGCGAGACGCAGTCCAGTGGGACGGACGTCTCGGCATTGCCCTGTTTGGCGACGCCGGCAACCAGATCCTGGTCGTGAACGACACCAGCGCCGGCAGCGCGACCAACCCGCTCTCCGAAGCTTTGTTCATGACGGTCAAGACGGCAGGCACGTATTACGCCTTCGTGGACTCGGCCAGCGCCGCGGTGGGCGGGCCGACGGCTACCTACAACCTGAGCGTGACGATCTACCCGGCCGTCACTGAGGGCGTCAACTGCACGACGTACACCAGCACGGATCCGCCGCTGCCCATCGGGCCGGCGGCCGGCGCGTTGACCAGCTCCACCATCACCGTGCCCGGCAATCCGCGCATCGCCGACCTGGATGTCTCGATCCAGCTCAATCACGCGCTGATGGCGGACATCGACGCGCATCTGCGTTCCCCGGCTGGCAACGACAACGGCATTTTCACCGACATCGGCGCCACCGCTGTGGGCGGCCAGACCCAGATGGATATCACCTGGGACGATGAAGCCGCCATCCCGCCCGCTTATACCGTGGTCAAGGGCATGATCCTCAAACCAGAGCTGGCCTATCGCCTGAGCTGGTTCGACGGCGAGAACGCCGGCGGCGTGTGGACCCTTGACCTGCGCGACGATGCCAACGCTGCCAGCGGCGGCACCCTGACCGGTTGGAGCATCACGGTCTGCGAGCCGGTGCCGCCGCCGGTTTGCCCGGCCGGCTATCAGCAGGTCACGGTGTACAGCAGCGACTTCGAGGCCGACGACGGCGGCTTCACCCATTCCGGCGTCCAGGACGAATGGCAGCGCGGCTTGCCGACGTTCGCGCCCATCACCTCCTGCAACAGCGGCAGCAACTGCTGGAAGACCGACCTGGCCAACACCTACAACGCCAGCAGCAATCAGGACCTGCTGTCGCCGGCCATCAACCTGGCCGGCCTCAGCGGCCCGGTCATCCTGCATTGGGCGCAGAAGTACCAGATAGAAAACGCCACCTTCGACGGCGCTTACGTCCAGGTGCAGCAGGTCGGCGGCGCCAACCCGACCCGGCTGTGGACGTGGCTGGATGCCACCATGACCGACACCGTCGGCAACCCTGCCACGACGCTCAACGCAAGCGCCGGCTGGGGCGAGCGCTCGGTGGATATCAGCAGCTACGCCGGTCAAAACATCGAGGCCCTCTTCCACCTCGACAGTGACTCGACGGTCAACTTTGCGGGCCTGGCCATTGATGACGTGAGCGTCACGGCGTGCCAGCAGCTGCCCACGGCCACGCCGACGGATACCCCGACCAACACGCCGGTTCCGCCCACGGCCACGCCAACCGACACCCCGACCAACACCCCGGTGCCGCCGACGGCCACGCCGACGGACACCCCGACCAACACGCCGGTTCCGCCGACGGCCACGCCGACCAACACCCCGACCAATACGCCGGTCCCGCCCACGGCGACACCAACGGCCACCAATACGCCAGTCGCCGGCGCTTGCGGATCGGTCACGATCAACCCGAACACTGCGATTCCGGACAACAACGCGGCTGGCATCTGCTTCCCCATCGTGGTCACCGATGTGGGCACCATCACCAACATCACCGTCTCCACCGCGGTCACGCACACCTGGATTGGCGACCTGGTCTTCCGGTTGGTGGCCCCGGGCGGCTCGCCGTTCCTGGCGATGCTCAATCGCCCAGGCGGCACCGGCACGGGCGTGGGTGATTCGTCCAACATGTCCGCGCTGTTCCCGCTGCTCTTCACCGACGCCAGCGGCGATCCCGCCGAAAGCATGGGCAACACCCTCGGCACGAACGGGGTGGTCTGCCAGGACGACGGCCGCTGCTCCTACAGCCCCAGCCCCGACGGCTTCTCCGGCTCGTTGGCCAACTTCGCCGGCTTCGCTGGCCTGGCCAGCAACGGCACCTGGCAGTTCTGCGCGTCGGACAACGCCGCCCTGGACACCGGCACCGTCGCTTCGGTCACCCTCAACCTGACCTGCGGCGCGCCGCCCACGGCGACCCCGACCAACACGCCGGTTCCGCCCACCGCCACGCCGACCGACACGCCGGTTCCGCCCACCGCCACGCCAACGGACACCCCCGTGCCGCCCACGGCCACCCCGACCCCAACGGCGACGCCGGTGGCCCCACCCAACATTGACGTCAGCCCGCTGAGCCTCTCCGCGATGCAGGCGCCTAACACCACGACGCAGCAGACGCTGACCATCTCCAACACCGGCGGCGCGCTGCTCAACTGGACCATCGCCGAAGAACCGGCGTCGGTCAACCAGGGGGCAGCCCTCAAGCCGCAGGCGGCGACCAGCGCGCGGCGTGCGCCGGCGGCTGGCGACACCAGCAGCCGCAGCGGGTCCACCGACGCCACGGCCCCGATCGTGTACGACTCGCCGGCCAGCTTCAGCGAAGGCTTCACCGACATCACCCTGCTGCCGGGGATGGGCTGGTTCCTGCAGAACAACTCACAGCCCATTGGCCTCACTGGCTGGTTCCAGGGCAACACCACCGTGTTCAGCGCCCAGGCCGGTGCGGCTACCTCCTACATCGGCGCCAACTTCAATAACGGCGCGGGTCTGGCCACCATCAGCAACTGGCTGCTGACGCCGGTGTTGAGCCTGAGCAATGGCGACACCTTCTCCTTCTGGACGCGGACCGTCGACATCCCGGCGTTCCCGGATCGGCTGCAGCTGCGGTTGAGCACGGCTGGCGCCAGCACCAACGTGGGTACGTTGGCGACTGAGGTGGGCGACTTCACGACGCTGCTGCTGGATATCAACCCAACCCTGACGGTTACCGGCTACCCCAGCACGTGGACGCAGTACACGGTGACGCTGAGCGGTTTGTCGGGGAGTCCAACCGGGCGCTTCGCCTTCCGCTACTTCGTGACCAACGGTGGGCCGAGCGGCGCCAACTCGGACTACATCGGCATTGACACCGTCGAATACGTCAGCGCGGCGCCGACGGCCACCCCGACGAACACGCCCGTGCCGCCCACGGCGACGCCGACGAACACCCCAGTCCCGCCCACGGCCACCCCAACGGCGACGAACACGCCGGTTCCGCCCACCGCCACCCCGACCGCCACGCCCGGCCCCTGCCAGGCGCCGTCGGACGTGCCGTGGCTGAGCCTCAGCTTGTACGCTGGCGCGACGGCTGGCGGCGGCAGCACCCCAGTGACGGTCACCTTCGACTCGACCGGTCTGGCGGTTGGCACCTACAACGCCCGCCTGTGCATTGACAGCAACGATCCAGACGCTGGTCCTGGCAACGGCACCACGCGCGTGATCGTGCCGGTGACATTGCTGGTGGTGCAGCCGACGGCCACGCCGACGCCGACGCCCACCCCGGGTTCGCCGACTGGCGTGCAGTTGAGCGGCCTGGACAGCGGTTCCGCCGCCCCGGCGCCCCTCAACGCCTGGCTGTTCGTGGCCCTGGCCCTGGCAACGCTGACCGGCGCCGCAGCTCTCCTGCGCCGCCGCAGCATGCGCTAAACCGTTCGCGGCCCCCGCCGCCGCTTAGAAGTAAAGAACGAGATAGACCGTCATGGTCTATCTCGTTCCTTTTTCTGTGCAAGAAGCCCCCTCGCAGGGCTACGGCCAGACAGCAGGCTCAGAGTCACGCAGCGCCCTCACAGGCTGACATGCCGATGTCCACGATCCCCTGCGAGGGTTGGTCGTGCCGAGAAGCCAACCTTGCGAAGGCTCACCGCACACGAATCCACTGGCGCAGCGGGCGATCTCGGCCCGTCCGCTGCGCTCCGGTGCAGCCAGCCTTCGCAAGGGGACAGCGTCGCGGCCGAGCGTGTTAGTAATCAATCTTACCGATTGAGGCAGACGAAAAACCGGATATTTGACAAACTGCGCCTTCGATGGTAATATCGCTTCACTGTTAGCGACAAACCATCAGCTTCGTAGCACCTCTCAACACAGAAATAGGTTTCGTTCGCAGTTCCGTCAACCAGGGCCAGATTCCCGTCAGCCGCCTGCTAAACGTTGAGATCCCCATGGGACCTCGTTTGCGGGGCTGCACGGTTCAGTTCTAGCCCCGTTTTCTCAAGGAGGAAGAGCATACTTATGTCCACATCGCGTTCTTTCCGCATTCTTGCCGTTCTCGGCCTGGTCTTCGCGGTCGTTTTCTTGACCGGCGCGGCCCTGGCCGCCGGCGATCAAGCCGCCGGCGCGCGTTTCACGCAGCCTGAGAGCTGTGTGATCTACCGCATCACCCTGGACGGTTCCCAGGAAGTTCCGCCTAACACCAGCCCTGCCACCGGCAGCGGCACCATCCAGGTGGACCCCGATACCCACACCTTGTCGTACAACATCACCTTCAGTGGGTTGACCAGCACCGAGACGGCCGCGCACATTCACGGCCCGGCCCCTCGCGGCAGCAATGCGGGCGTCCTTTTCCCCCTGCCGTTGGGCAATCCCAAGGTCGGTTCGGTGACTTTCACCGACGCCCAGGCTGTTTGGATTTCTGGCGGCCAGACCTACATCAACATCCACAGCACGAACTTCCCTGGCGGCGAAATTCGCGGCCAGATTGACGGCCCGATTGCGCCGTGCGCGACGGCGACGCCAACCCCTACGAATACGCCGACCAACACCCCCACCAATACCCCAACCAACACGCCGACCTTCACGCCCACCAACACCCCGACCAATACGCCCACCCCCACGAATACGCCGACCAACACGCCGACCAATACCCCGACCAACACGCCCACCAATACCCCCACCAACACGCCGACCAATACCCCGACCAATACGCCGACGAATACCCCCACCAATACGCCGACCAACACGCCGACCAACACGCCGACGATCACGCCGACGGCCACTCCAACGCCGCGCACCGCTGACCTCGACATCCAGAAGATTGCCAACATCTCCTCGATCGTGCCGGGCGGTTCGGTCAACTACATCCTGACCGTGACCAACTTCGGGCCGAACACCGCGCTGGGCTTTGTGGTGACAGACATGCTGCCGCCAGGTACAGAGGTGCTGTTCATCCACCCGGACGCGCCGACCTGCACTGTGACCAACAACGTCGTTACGTGCACCTTCGGCGCCCTGGCAGGCGGCGAGCAGCAAATCATCAAGATCGTCACCCGCTACGCGGGCGCCTCGTGTGATCCGATTGTCAACACCGCTTCGGTCGCATTGACGCCTGGCCAGCCCGTGGTGGATCCGAACCCGAGCAACAACACCAGCACTGCCACCGTGAACGTGATCTGCACGCCCACGCCGACGCCGACCTTCACGCCGACCAACACCCCGACGGCGACGCCGACCAACACCCCGACCAACACACCCACGCCGACGAACACACCGACCGCGACCCCAACGCCGCTGCCGGTTTCCGATCTGTCCGTGGTCAAGGAAGGTCCGGCCACGTCGCTGATGTCGAATCCGATCAATTACACGATCGTGGTGACGAACAACGGCCCGCAAGACGCGCCCAACGTGCGCATGATTGACTCGCTGCCTGAAGGCGCCACGCTGGTCTCTGTCGTCCCCGGCGCGCCCACCTGCACGGTCGCCAATGGCCAGATCACCTGCAACCTGGGCACGGTCCCGGCGTTCGGCAGCGTGACCATTCACGTGCAGATCATGGCGCCGCCTGTCTGCCCCAACACCATCATCAACCATGCCACGGTGCTCGGCTCAGGGGTTGATCCCGATCCGCAGAACAATGTGAGCAAGGTGACGACGGTCATCGAATGCGGCGGCCCGACCAACGTGACGCTCAGCAGCCTGGACGGCGGTTCCACGCCCGGCCCGGTGAGCGCCTTGCCGATCGTGGCCCTGGCCCTGGCGACGCTTGCCGCCGCCACGGTGATCCTGCGCCGCCGTACGGCTCGCTAAACCGATCGCGGCCTCCCGCCGCCCCTTCGTAGTAAAGAACGAGATAGACCGTCATGGTCTATCTCGTTCCTTTTTCTGCGCAAGAAGCCCCCTCGCAGGGCTGCGGCCAGACAGCAGGCTCAGAGTCACGCAGCGCCCTCACAGGCGGACGAGCTGATGTCCACGATCCCCTGCGAGGGTTGGTCGTGCCGAGAAGCCAACCTTGCGAAGGCTCGCCGCATACGAATCCACTGGCGCAGCGGGCGATGTCGGCCTGTCCGCTGCGCTCCGCTGCAGCCAGCCTTCGCAAGGGGATCGCAAGGCGCCAACCTTGCGAAGGCTCGCCGCATACGAATCCCCTGGCGCGGAGGGCGATGTCGGCCTGTCCGCTGCGCTCCGGTGCAGACAGCCTTCGCAAGGGGATCGCAAGAAGCCCTTCCGAAGGCTCGCCGCATACGAATCCACTGGCGCAGCGGGCGATGTCGGCCCGTCCGATGCGCTCCGTCAGCCAGCCTTCGCAAGGGGATCGCAAGGCCCAACCTTGCGAAGGCTCGCCGCATACGAATCCACTCGCGCGGAGGGCGATGTCGGCCTGTCCGCTGCGCTCCGTTGGCAGACAGCCTTCGCAAGGGGGATCGCAGAGGCCAACCTTCCGAAGGCTCGCCGCATACGAATCCTGGCGCAGCGGGCGATGTCGGCCCGTCCGATGCGCCCGCTGCAGCCAGCCTTCGCGGGATCGCAAGGCCCAACCCGCGAAGCTCGCCGCATACGAATCCACTGGCGCAGCGGCGATGTCGGCCTGTCCGATGCGCTCCGCTGCAGCCAGCCTTCGCAAGGGGATCGCAAGGACGCTCAACCTTGCGAAGGCTCGCCGCATACGAATCCACTGGCGCAGCGGGCGATGTCGGCTCGTCCAATGCGCTCCGCTGCAGCCAGCCTTCGCAAGGGGATCGCAAGGCGCCAACCTTGCATCGGCTGCACATGCACCCCGGCGAGGGTTGGGTGCAAGAGCAGTAGTTCCAAATGTGGCCTGGTTTTTGACCATAGAGATCACAAAGATGCTGCCAATGTGCGCCTGATCTTGCCGTTTCTGTGTGTTCACCCACCCCCCGCATGTGTTCTGTGTGTTCTCTGTGGTTGAATGTGCGCTGCGTTTGGAATTCTTGCGCCCACTTCACAGACTTTGACAGCCGGAAGAACCCATGCTAGAATCGGCTTGGTTATCTATCCGCTCCCAGTTTACCTGCACCACTCATCTTTCTTGTCTCACACCTCAGCTTGGCTTTGGCTGGTCATGGGGCATGCGGCCAAAGCGCAGCGTCGCTACGCGAGCACGAATCCCCCTCAGGCGCGCCACCTGCGCCTGAAAATCATGCCCTGGTGAAACATCCGCCGTAGGAGAATCTTGTATGTCATCATCTCGCACCGTTACCCGTCTGTTTAGCGTGGCCTTGATCGCCATGCTGCTCCTGACCTCGCTTTCCTTTTCAGCGCAGGCGCAGGATGGCCCGGTCTCGCAGCCCGCGGAGAAGGGCCAGAAAGCTGATTGCGCTCCCCTCGATGGGGCCGAGCAGCAGGAGTTCGACAGCCTGACGGCCATGAAGGCCGCCGAAACCCTGGCCGGGGCCAACCTGGCGCGCTACGATGCGCTGGCGCAGCAGATCAACTGCTACCACGCGCAGTTGGCAGCGCCGGTGCAGCCCGTTGGCCCGGTGGGCGCACGACGCGTAGCCCCCACCGTCACCAAGACCGTCGGCACGACCGGCGCGGACTACGCCACCCTGGCCGCGGCTTTCACCGATATCAACAACGGCGTACTGACCGGCTCAGTTCAGCTGAACGTCATTGACAACACGACTGAACCGGCCGCCGGCGCGATCCTCAACGCCAGCGGCGTCGGCAGCGCCTCCTACACCGCCGTGCTGATCCAGCCCTTGGGCGGCGCGTGGACGATCAGCGGCGCCGCGACAGCGGGCCTGCCCTTGATTGACCTCAACGGCGCGGACAACGTGACCATTGACGGCCTGAACACCGGCGGGAACAGCCTGACCATCGCCAACACGACGGTCTCGGCCACGTCGGGCACCAGCACGATTCGATTCCAAACTGATGCGTCTAGCAACACGCTAACGAATCTCTCTGTTCTCGGTTCCGCAACTATGGCTGCCGGCACCAACGGCGGCAACATCTGGTTTGGATCTGCGGCGATCACCACGGGCAACGATAACAACGTGGTTTCGAACAGCAACATTGGACCGACTGGAGCGAACCTTCCGACGAAAGGCATCTACTTCAGCGGAACGTCCAACACGGACCCCGGCACGGCCAATAGCGGAATCCTGATCAACAACAACAACATCTACGACTACTTCAGTGCAACTGTCTCCAGCGCTGGTATCGATTTGAACAGCGGAAGCACGAACCTGAGCATCACGAACAATCGGTTCTACCAAACGGCGTCGCGGACGATGACGACGACCAGCCTGACCCACTCGGGTATCAGAATCAGTAATACATCCGGCAACAATTACCAGATCACTGGCAATACGATCGGCTTTGCCAACAGTGCTGGCACGGGGACATACACACTGGTCTTTCCAGCTTCCACGAGCGGCGGCTTCATTCCCATCAACCTGAGCGTGGGTACGACGGTCGCCACCAGCGTACAAGGCAACACGATCGCCGGCATCGCTATGTCGGGCTCTGCCAGCGGCACAAGTTCTTCAGCGCCATTTAGAGGAATCTACGTCGGCAGCGGCGTGACGACCATAGGCGACGTGACGGGCAACACCATTGGCAGCCAGTCCGCGACGGGCAGCATCAGCTACACATCAAGCTCAGCCTCAGCTAGCGACGTGATGGGCATGTTCAACTTTGGCTCAAGCGCCTGGACGGTATCTAACAACACCATTGGCGGTATCACGGCTGCTAACTCCAGCACGGGTGCGGCTAATGTTTATGGAATACGGTTGAATACCTCGTCCTCAGTAGTAACCACCATTTCGAATAATCTGGTCGGCGGGACGGTCGCAAATTCCCTCCAGAGCACGGCAGCGGCGGCGACCACCGGCACTCAAGTCGCCGGAATTTTCGTTTCCACCTCTATCGCCACCTTGACTTCAAATACCATCCGTAATTTGACCGCGCCGGGCGGAACAGGCACGACCACAGCAGCTTCGGTTGCCGGTATTGTCTTTGTCAGTACAACTCCGGTTAATACGGCAAGTCAAAATACGATTTTCAATCTCTCCAACACGAATACGACGCTGGCGACTATCGTCACAGGCATTCAGTTCACCGGCGGAACCGGAAACGTGGTGGAAAGGAACTCTATTCATAGTCTGACTTCCGCGACGAACAATTCAACTGCCGAGGTCAATGGTATTCGCGTGGCGGGCGGAACCACCACCTACCGCAACAACATGATCGCGCTCGGCGCGGGCATTGCCAATGCGCTGGGCGGGGCGGCAACCAACAGCTCGACCACCGGCATCGTGGGCATCAACGAAGCCCTGGGCACTGATCAGTTTTTCCACAACAGCGTGTACATCGGCGGCACGGCGACCGCCGGCGCTGGCAGTTCCTTTGCCTTCAACGGAACCCAGACGGTCAACACGCGCTCGTTCCGGGATAACATCTTCTTCAACGCCCGCGCCAACAGCGGCGCCACCGGCAAACACTATGCCGTCAAGGTCAACGGCACAGCGCCCAACCCGACCGGGTTGACCATCAACAACAACGTCTACTACGCCAACGGCAGCGGGGCGGTTTTTGGCTTCTTCAATTCGCTGGATGTCCCCAATCTGGCCGCCTGGAGAACAGCCGTGGGCCAGGATGCAGGCAGCTTCGAAGGGAACCCGCAGTACAACGACCCAACGAACGCCACGCCCGATTTGCATCTGCACCCCACCAACGTGACGGTTGCTGAAGGGAACGGTGTGGATGTCGGCGTTGTCAACGACTACGACGGCCAGACGCGCAGCGCCCTCACCCCGGTGGACATTGGCGCGGACGCCGGCAACTTCAGCGGCATTGACCTCAGCGGGCCAACCATCACCTACACGCCGCTGGGCAACACCATGAGCGTGGCCAATCGCGCTTTTAGCAACGTGACGATCACCGATGCCAGCGGCGTCAACACGACGGCTGGCACCAAGCCGCGCGTCTACTACAAACGCTCCACCGACGGCAATGTCTGGAACGACAACACCTCCGGCACCGACGGCTGGAAGTATGCCGAAGCCAACGGTGCGACCTCGCCCTTCGACTTCACGATTGACTACTCGCGGCTCAACGGCGGCGCGGGCGTCGTGCCAGGTCAGACGGTGCAGTACTTCGTCGTGGCGCAGGACCTGGCCGCCACGCCCAACGTCAGCATCAACAGCGGCGCCTTTGCCGCCGCGCCCAGCAGCGTGGCCTTGACCGCCGCGGCCTTCCCCATCGGCGGCGCGATCAACAGCTACCTGATCTCACTGACGTACTCCGGCGCGTACAGCGTGCCGGGATCGTTCCCGTCGCTGACCAACGCGGGCGGTATGTTCGAGGCCCTGAACGCGGGCGTCTTGACAGGCAACGTGGTGATTAACATCACGGCTGACCTCACCGGCGAAACCGGCGCGGTTGCCTTGAACCAGCTCGCAGAGTCGGTGCTGGAGAGCACCTTCACGGTGACCATCAAGCCGAGCGGCGGGCCGCGCACGATCTCAGGAACCTCGACTGCCAGCGGCCTGATCATCCTGAACGGCGCGGACAAAGTCACGATTGACGGTTCGACCAGCGGCGGCACGGATCAGAGCCTGACGATCACCAACCTCAACACGGCTGGCGTCGTGATCTGGATCCGCAGCGCCAATGCCAGCGATGGCTCGAACAACAACACGGTCAAGAACTGCATCATCAACGGCAGCTCGGGCACCACGACAATTGCCGGCATTCTGAGCAGCGGCGCCACCCTGGGCGGCGACGCGGAGGCGGCCAACTCGAACAACACCATCCAGAACAATGTGATCACCAAGGTGCAGAACGCCGCGTACCTGCGGGGTGGCGCAACGGCCCAAACTTTGGATCAGAACTGGCTGGTGACGCAGAACACCTTCGGCTCGACCGTGGCGGCCGACAAGCTCGGCTTCCGCGGCATGCTGATTGGCAATGCCCAAAACTTCACCGTCAGCCAGAACACCATCAACGGCGTGCTGTCGTCCAGCAGCTCGAGCGCGACCATGAGCGGCATCCAGGTCGCCCTGGTGGTCTCGGGCGGCCTGATCTTGCAAAACAAGATCAGCGACATCAAGCAGATCAACACGGTCGGCTGGGGCAGCAACGGCATCTACCTGAGCGCCAGCACGACCGCGTCGGACGTGACGGTCGCCAACAACTTCGTCTTCGACGTGGCCTCGTACGGCTTCAACGGCGTGACCCAGGGAGACAACGGCTATGGCATCATGGTTCAGAGCGGCGGTGGGTACAAGCTCTACTACAACTCCGTCCGCATGACGACAGACCAGACGTCAACCTCCGGCATCCCGGCGGCGATCAACATCGCCAGCGGCGTCACCACGGCTGGCTCACTGGATATTCGCGACAATATCTTCGCCAACACCCAGACCGTCGGCACCCGCTACGCGATCTACAGCGCGGCGCCTAACACCGTCTTCTCGGCCATCAACTTCAACGACTACTACCCCGGCACGGGGATCCTGGGCTACCTGGGCGCGGCCCAGGCCACGTTGACCGCGTGGCAGACCGCGACCGGCCAGGACGGGAGCTCCATCAGCAGCGACCCGCTCTTCGTCTCGACTACCGATCTGCACATCACCAGCCTCAGCTCGCCGGTGATAGATGTGGGTACGCCGATTGCTGGCATCACCATTGATATTGACGGCCAGACGCGCGACGCGACCACCCCGGAGATCGGCGCGGACGAGTTCGTCTTCGCACCGACGCCGACCCCGACAGCGACCAATACCCCCACCGCGACGCCGACGGATACCCCGACCAACACGCCGGTCCCGCCCACGGCCACGCCAACCGATACCCCGACCAACACGCCGGTCCCACCGACCGCGACGCCGACGAATACGCCGGTGCCGCCCACGGCCACGCCGACCAACACCCCGGTGCCGCCGACCGCGACGCCAACGAATACGCCGGTGCCGCCGACCGCGACGCCAACGAATACGCCGGTGCCGCCCACGGCCACGCCGACCAACACGCCGGTCCCACCGACCGCGACGCCAACCAACACGCCGGTGCCGCCCACGGCCACGCCGACCGATACCCCGACTAACACCCCAGTGCCGCCCACGGCAACCCCGACGGCCACCAATACGCCAGTCGCCGGCGCCTGCGGATCGGTCACGATCAACCCGAACACCGCGATTCCGGACAACAATCCGACCGGCATCTGCTTCCCCATCGTGGTCACGGATGTGGGCACCATCACCAACATCACCGTCTCCACCGCGGTCACGCACACCTGGATTGGCGACCTGATCTTCCGGTTGGTGGCCCCGGGCGGCTCGCCCTTCCTGGCGATGCTCAACCGCCCAGGCGGCACCGGGACGGGCGTGGGTGATTCGTCCGACATGTCCGCCCTGTTCCCACTGCTCTTCACCGACGCCAGCAGCGATCCGGCCGAAAGCATGGGCAACACCATCGGTACGAGCGGGGTGGTCTGCCGCGACGACGGCCGCTGCTCGTACAGCCCCAGCCCAGACGGCTTCTCCGGCTCGCTCGCTAACTTCGCCGGCTTCGCTGGCCTGGCCAGCAACGGCACCTGGCAGTTCTGCGCGTCGGACAACGCCGCCGCGGACACCGGCACCGTCGCTTCGGTCACCCTCAACCTGACCTGCGGCGCGCCGCCCACGGCGACGCCGACCAACACGCCGGTCCCGCCCACGGCGACGCCGACCAACACGCCGGTCCCGCCCACCGCAACGCCGACCGACACGCCGGTCCCGCCCACCGCCACGCCAACCAACACGCCCGTGCCGCCCACGGCCACGCCGACGGCAACGCCGGTGGCCCCGCCCAACATAGACGTCAGCCCGCTGAGCCTCTCCGCGATGCAGGCGCCCAACACCACGACGCAGCAGACGCTGACCATCTCCAACACTGGCGGCGCGCTGCTCAACTGGACCATCGCCGAAGAACCGGCGTCGGTCAACCAGGGCGCGGCTCTCAAGCCGCAGGCGGCGACCAGCGCGCTGCGCAGGCCGGCGGCTGGCGACACCGGCAGCCGCAGCGGGTCCACCGACGCCACGGCCCCGATCGTGTACGACTCGCCGGCGAGCTTCAGCGAAGGCTTCACCGACATCACCCTGCTGCCGGGGATGGGCTGGTTCCTGCAGAACAACTCACAGCCCATTGGCCTCACTGGCTGGTTCCAGGGCAACACCACCGTGTTCAGCGCCCAGGCCGGTGCGGCTACCTCCTACATCGGCGCCAACTTCAATAACGGCGCGAGTGTGGCCACCATCAGCAACTGGCTGCTGACGCCGGTGTTGAGCCTGAGCAATGGCGACACCTTCTCCTTCTGGACGCGGACCGTCGACATCCCAGCGTTCCCGGATCGGCTGCAGCTGCGGTTGAGCACGGCTGGCGCCAGCACCAACGTGGGTACGTTGGCGACTGAGGTGGGCGACTTCACGACGCTGCTGCTGGATATCAACCCAACCCTGACGGTTGCCGGCTACCCCAGCACGTGGACGCAATACACGGTGACGCTGAGCGGCCTGCCGCCGAGCACCACCGGGCGCTTCGCCTTCCGCTACTTCGTGACCAACGGCGGGCCGAGCGGCGCCAACTCGGACTACATCGGCATTGACACCGTCGAATACGTCAGCGCGGCGCCGACGGCCACCCCGACCAACACGCCCGTGCCGCCCACAGCGACGCCGACGAACACGCCGGTTCCGCCCACGGCCACCCCAACCGCGACGAACACGCCGGTTCCGCCCACGGCCACCCCGACCGCTACGCCCGGCCCCTGCCAGGCGCCGTCGGACGTGCCGTGGCTGAGCCTCAGCTTGTACGCTGGCGCGACGGCTGGCGGCGGCAGCACCCCAGTGACGGTCACCTTCGACTCGACTGGTCTGACGCCTGGCACCTACAACGCCCGGCTGTGCGTGGACAGCAACGATCCAGACCCTGGTGCTGGCAACGGCACCACGCGCGTGATCGTGCCGGTGACATTGCTGGTGGTGCAGCCGACGGCCACGCCGACGCCGACGCCCACCCCTGGCTCGCCGACCGGCGTGCAGTTGAGCGGCCTGGACAGTGGTTCCGCCGCCCCGGCGCCCCTCAACGCCTGGCTGTTCGTGGCCCTGGCCCTGGCAACGCTGACCGGCGCCGCAGCTCTCCTGCGCCGCCGCAGCATGCGCTAAACCGCCCGCGGCCCCCCGCCGCCGCTTAGAAGTAAAGAACGAGATAGACCGTCATGGTCTATCTCGTTCCTTTTTCTGTGCAAGAAGCCCCCTCGCAGGGCTACGGCCAGACAGCAGGCTCAGAGTCACGCAGCGCCCTCACAGGCTGATGGGCTGATGTCCACGATCCCCTGCGAGGGTTGGTCGTGCCGAGAAGCCAACCTTGCGAAGGCTCACCGCATACGAATCCACTGGCGCGGTGGACAATGTCGGCCTGCCCGCTGCTCTCCGGTGCAGACAGCCTTCGCAAGGGGATCGCAAGAAGCCAACCTTGCGAAGGCTCGCCGCATACGCCTCCACTGACGCAGCGGGCGATCTCGGCCCGTCCGATGTTCTCCGCTGCAGCCAGCCTTCGCAAGGGGAGCCACCTCGCAGGGCTGCGGCCAGACAACACACTCAGAGTCACGCCGCGCCCTCACACGCTGACATGCTGATGTCCACGATCCCCTGCGAGGGTTGCGGCGTGCCGAGAGCCACCATTTCACAACGGCTTCATTCCAGGTAGTACCGCGCTAATTTTGCCAGCATTACATCGTCCATAGTCGAGTTGACAAAGTGCTGATAATCACCGTTATTCAGGAAAAACCGACCTATGAATTCACGGTCAACCAAAGTGCCAGCGCGTTTGTCAATCCATTCAAGGTAGTTGCTGTATGGCCACTCATCCGGGCTGCTCACCAAGTGTGCCATGACGGGGTTGAGATGGATATAACGGGCCAGGTAAATGATATAGGCATCGCTGTCCACTTCAATGTGCTTGGCCCTTCCTTGAAATAGCGTACCTGTGCGGCCCTGTTGTTGGTTGAACGCCTGAACATACGAGTTAAACAAAGGCTGGATGAACCGAGAAACACTGTCGTCAGCTTCGGAACGTAGTAACAAATGATAGTGGTTCGGCATGAGGCAATAGGCGATTATGCTCACCTGAGACATGGGAAGAAGGTGCTTCATGCGTTTGACGAGGTAGATGTAATTGTCGTCGCTGAGAAAGATCGGTTCACGGTTGCAGCCGCGATTGTAGACGTGGTAGTAGTGCCCAGCAAGGTAAGTCATGATGCAAATCCTCCTTTCAAGCCAACCTTGCGAAGGCTCGCCGCATACGAATCCCCTGGCGTAGCGGGCGATGTCGGCCTGGCCGATGCGCTCTGGTGCAGCCCAGCCTTCGCAAGGGGATCCCGAGATGCCAACCTTGCGAAGGCTCGCCGTACACGAATCCCCTGGCGCAGCGGGCGATGTCGGCCCCGTCCGCTGCGCTCCGCTGCAGC
>UETR01000058.1_pt1 | contig 18155 bp, 13 predicted proteins | sample 1817881 | NCBI WGS metagenome assembly UETR01 (sample SAMEA4730918, study PRJEB27012) | Candidatus Amarolinea aalborgensis | place: Denmark | collected 2014-01-09
GCCAGGAGGCGACCAAACTCATCATCGCCCACCTGGCCCATGAAGCCGACGCGCTGGCCGAGCCGCGCCGCGCCGACGGCCACATTGCCCGGCGCGCCGCCCGGCGCCTTCTTGAACGCCGGCGCTTCGGCCAGTGTGACGCCAGACACGGTCGGCACAAAATCAATCAACAACTCACCGCAAGAAATCAGATCGAACATCGGATGTATTTCCCTCATTCTGCCGCCAGCCACACGAATCGGTACGGCCCCAGTTCCAGATCGCCGCTGAGGGTGATCTGCTCGTCGGCCACCAGATCGTGAAAACGATAGGCCAGTCCCTGGATGCGCACGACGCTGTTGGCCACGGTTTGTTTGCCCTCGCTGAAATTGGCCAACAGAAGCAAGCGCTGCCCGCCCTGTTGGCGCACGTAACCGAGCACATGGCCATTGCCCGTATCGAAGATCGTCGTCTCACCCGCGCCCAGGGCTGGGGAGGTGCGCCGCAGCGCGATCAGATGCAGCAGGCGGGTGAAAAGTCGCCCGGCCAGCGTCGTCGGATCATGGCGACTTTCCATCTGAGCCTGGTTGGCGAACGGCCGGTGCACCCAGCGGCTGTCGCCCGCTTTGGCCGGGTCACGTACGTAACCATAGTCGTTCAACATGCCGATCTCGTCGCCCAGGTAGAGGAGCGGGACGCCCCCCATCGAAAGGATGAGGCTGTGCAGTAGCAGAATGCGCCGCAGCGCCAGCTCGATCTGGGGCGGATCGTTGTCGAACAGGGCTTTTTCCAGGCCGGCCAGGGACGCGGCGGTGCCAGAGATGCGGCAATCGCCGGTCTTGGGGTTTTCCTGGAAAGGCAGGCCAGCTGCAAAACTGCCGGTGAAGCGGCCGGTGTAGAAGGCATTGAGAAAGCGGCGGTGATCGAAGCCGTGAATGTTGACCCGCGCCGCGTCGCCGTCATCGAACGTCCAACCGATGTCATCATGACAGCGGATGTAGTTGACCCAGGCGCAGGCCGGGTTGATGCGAAAACGGTCGCGCAACGAGCCTTGCAGCAGCTTGACCTCGCGCGTCGCCAGCGCCTCCCACAGCAGCGCCATCAGCAGCGGGTTGTACGACAACTGACATTCGCCCGGCCCGATGTATTTCACCACGTCATCAGGATGGACGATGGCCTCGGATTTGAAGAGCAGCGCGGGCGCAGCCATGCGCGCCAGGGCGTTGTAGGCTTGAATGAGCAGATGGGCCTGGGGCAGGTTTTCACAGCTCGTGCCCAACTGCTTCCAGACAAACGCCACCGCGTCCAAACGCAGCACTTCGATGCCTGCATTGGCGAGGAAGAGCATTTCGCCCGCCATCGCGCGGAAAACTGACGGGTTGCTGTAGTTCAAGTCCCACTGGAAGCTGTTGAACGTGGTCCACACCCAGCGCTTCATGTCAGGCCGATAGGTGAAACTGCCAGGGCGCACATCGGGGAAAATCTCGCGCAGGTTCTTGTCGTAAGCGTCGGGCATGGTGCGATCGGGGAACACGTAGTAGAACTCTTCATAATCAGGATCGCCGGCCTGCGCGCGCCGCGCCCATTCGTGCTCATCCGAGGTGTGGTTGAAGACAAAATCGAGCACCAGGCTGATGCCGTTGGCGCGCAGCTCGTCTGCCAGGGCCGAGAGCTGCGGCATCGTGCCCAGGCTGGGATTGACGTCGCGGTAGCTGCTGACCGCGTAACCGCCGTCGTTGTTGCCGGCCGGGCTGGCGAAGAGCGGCATCAGGTGCAGATAGGTCAGGCCCAGTTCCTTGAAGTAAGGGATCTGGGCGCGTACACCTTCCAGGTTGCCGGCAAAGAGGTCCACGTAGCAAACGCCGCCCAACATGCGCTCGGATTTGAACCAGTGTGGATCGGCCTCGCGCGCCGCGTCCAGGCTGCGCAGAGCCGCCGGGCGGTCAAACCAGCTCAGGGCCACGGCGACCAGCAGTTCCTCCAGGTGATAGAAGAAATCGTAGCGCGCCGCGTAGAGGCCATGATAGGTCTCGAATAAGTGGGGGAAGTTGGCATCCAAACGGCGGCTAAAGTCCTGCCAACCGTCAGGATCGGCCGCGGCCTGGGCGGCCAAACGCGCCTGCACGCGCGGGCGCAGTCGTTCCAGGGTCAATTGGGTCTGCTGCTGTAACCAGGGTGTTTCGCTCATGGATTTAACCTAACCAGAGGTACTCATAAGGGGCTAAGTTCAACGTCAAGCTGCCGTCCTCGCCCATCGTCACGCGGCGTCCACTTAGCATGTCCCGCAGGCTCGACGCCACTGTTCTCATCTCGATGGTCACGGCCTGGGGAACCGCCGACAGGTTTTGCACGATGAACAAGCGTTCGTCCACGGTCGCGCGGGTGTAGGCAGCCACGGCCGGCGTCCCGCACTCCAACCAGGTGAGATCGCCGCGGCCAAAGGCGGGGTGGCGCTTGCGCACGGCAATCAGCCGGCGCATGGTGTGCAGCAGGGAACCAGGGTTGGCCTCCTGCGCGGCCACGTTGACGCGGCGATAGCTGTAGGTTCGATCCCCCTGCACCTCATCAATCACCGGGTCCTGCAAGCGGTCAGGCGAGGCGCTGGAAAAACCAGCGTTGACCGCGTCAGACCACTGCATGGGCGTACGCACGCCGTCTCGATCCTCCAGCCAGATGTTATCGCCCATGCCGATCTCGTCGCCGTAGTAGATGACGGGCGAGCCGGGCAGCGTCAAAAGGAGTGAATTTGCCACTTCGATGCGGCGACGCTCGTTGCCAAGTAGAGGCGCCAGCCGGCGTCGAATGCCGAGGTTCAGGCGCATGCGCGGCTCCGGCGCATAGAAGTTCCACATGAACTCGCGCTCCGCGGGCGTGACCATTTCCAGCGTCAGTTCATCATGGCAGCGCAGGAACGTGGCCCACTGGCAAATGTCGGGTAAGGGCGGGGTGCGAGCCAGGATTTGCTGGATCGGCGTGCGCTCGCCGCGCGCCAACGCCATGAAGATGCGCGGCATGACCGGGAAATGGAAGTTCATATGAAACTCATCGCCGTCGCCGAAGTAGGGGCGCACATCTTCCGGCCACTGGTTGGCCTCGGAGAGCAGCATGGTGCCTGGGGCGTACGCGTCCACAAATTGGCGCAGGCGCTTGAGAAAGGCGTGCGTTTCCGGCAGATTCTCGCTGCTGGTGCCTTCACGCTCGAAGAGATAGGGTGTGGCATCGACGCGGAAGGCATCCACACCCAGGTCAAGCCAAAACTGGACCGCACGCAGCATCGCGCGCTGCACGGCCGGGTTGTCGTAGTTCAAATCAGGCTGGTGATGAAAGAAGCGGTGCCAGAAATACTGGCCACGCAAAGGATCGAATGTCCAGTTGGACGGCTCGGTATCGAGAAAGATGATGCGCGTCGAGCGGTAACGGTCGTCGGTGTCGCTCCAAACGTACCAATCACGGTAGGCGGCGTGGTCAGGATGTGAAGGATCGTGTGAAGCCTGAAACCACGCGTGCTGATCGGAGGTGTGGTTGGGAACCAGTTCCACCACCACGCGCAGGCCGCGGCGATGCGCCTCAGCCACCAGGCGCCGAAAATCGTCCATCGTGCCGTAATCGGGATGGATGGCGCTGTAGTCAGCCACATCATAGCCATCATCGCGCAAGGGCGAAGGAAAGATCGGCAGCATCCAGAGAGCATCCACGCCCAGGGCTTGTAGATAGTCGAGCCGGGCGGTCAAGCCAGCCAGGTCGCCAATGCCATCGCCATTGCCATCGGCAAAGGCGCGCACGAACACTTCATAGAAGACAGCATCCTTGTACCAATCGTTCTGCATGGAACCTTCTTTGCGTGAGGATGACAAGAAGTTGCCAGCCTGCCAGGCAAGCTGGCAACTTCCGTTCGCTTAGCCCTTCACCGAGCCGGCCAAGAGGCCGCGCACGAAGAAGCGCTGCAGGCTGAAGAAAACGACCAACGGCAGGATCATGGAGACGAAAGCTCCGGCCGTGAGCAGATGCCAGTCGTTGCCGCGTGAGCCGACCATCTCGGCAATACGCATGGTCAGGACTTGCACATCGGCCTTGGCGCCGATGAAGATGAGGGCGATCAGGTAATCGTTCCAAACCCACAGGAACTGGAAGATGGAAAAAGAAGCCAACGCAGGCACTGAGAGGGGCAGGATCAGCCGTAAGAAGATGGTGAAATGCGAGGCGCCATCAATAAAGGCTGATTCCAGGATGTCGCGCGGCAGGGTGCTGATGTAGTTGTAGAGCAGGTAGGTTGCCAGGGGCAAGCCAAACCCTGTATGGGCCAGCCAGACGCCGAGGAACGTGCCGTTGAGCTGCAGCTTCACATAGTCGCTCAGGATTGGCACCAGGGCGATCTGCAAGGGCACGACCAGCAAGGCCACCACCATGACGAAGAACGCCTTACGACCGGGGAAGCTCATCCAGGCGAAGCCATAGGCCGCAAACGCCGCGATGAGGATGGGGATGACCGTGGCTGGAATCGTAACGATCAGGCTGTTGAGAAACGCGCCGACGAAGTTATCGCCCTGCTCCGTGGTGACGGTGCCATCCGCTTGTTTGATCTGAAATTGCTTGCCAGCCAGCACCTGGCCATAGTTATCGAGGGTGAACTTGAGGCCGGACGCCCAGCGCCGCTCCTGCACCTGGATCGTGCCCAGGCGTTTGTTGCCGATCCAGATCAGCTGCGTCTTGCCGTCTGGGGCGACGATGCCGGCGCGGAATTGATCGAACGTGCCTGTCACCCCACGGATCGTCATCGTCGGCGCGTTCGGATCCACGTCGGTGGGAACAGCAAACGTCTCGGTCTGCACCCATTCCCGGTGCGGGAAGACGTTCCACCAGCCGGAGCTTTGGATGTCAGCGCGTGTGCGGAAGGAAGAAACCAACAACCCGATGGTGGGAATGGTCCACAGCAGGATCAACAGAACCAAGCCGCCGTTGACCAGGATGTCCTGGGTCAGTTGTTGGCGCCTGGCGCTCGTGGTCTTGGCCGCCATCAGAACACCTCCTGCTGATTAAACTGGCGCAAGTTATAGATCATCACCGGGATGACGGCGATGAGCAAGACAATGGCAATGGCCGAGCCGTAGCCCGAATTTTGCGCGGTGAAGTATTCGCGATAGAACTGCGTTGCAATCACCTGCGTGCCAAACTGGCCGCCGGTCATCACCTGCACGACATCAAAGATCTTGAGCGTGAAGATGACAATCGTGGTGGTGACCGAGATAATCGTGGCGGAGATGTAGGGGATCATGACCCTGAAGAAGACCTGGATTTCAGTTGCGCCGTCCACACGCGCCGCTTCCATGATTTCCGCGGGAATCCCTTTGATGGCGGCCGAGAAGAGCACCATGGCGTAGCCGGTCTGCAGCCAGATGACAATCAAGATCAGGAAGAGATTGTTCCAGGGTTGAATGGACGACTCGGCTGTCCAGGCAATCGCTTTGCCGCCCAGTCCCGTCCATACGGCATTGAGGAGACCGATGTTGGGGCTGACGTTGTACAGCATGTTGAAAATGACGCCCGCGCCCACCATCGAGATCGCCATGGGCAGGAAGATCAGCGACTTGGCGAAGCTCTCGAAGCGGCTGCGGTCGGCCAAGACCGCAATCAAGAGGCCAAACACCACGCAGAAGGTCGAGCCGATGACGATCCACATCAGGTTGTTGCGAAAGGCGGTGAACATGTCGCGGTTGGTGAACACCGCCAAGTAGTTGCTCAGCCCCACAAAGGCTTTGCCATCGCGGTCGAACAAGCTGATCCAGAGTGTACGGACACTGGGCAGAGCCAGGTACCAGATCAGGATGGCGACGGCGGGGCCGATGAAGACGAATGGTAGAATACGGTCGCGCCAGAGGCCGCCCAACCGTTCCACGAACCAGTTGGCAACCAGGTAGAGCAGGGCGACGCCGCCCACGCCCCAGACAATGGCAACAATGGCGATGATCCCTTTGGGCGCATTGCTGGCGCGCAAGAACTGAAACCCTGCGTAGAGGACCAGGAAGGTGAGCACCGGCACGAAGAGTGAAATCAACACCCGCACAACGAATGTGAGGATTTGTTCCAGAGAGCTCTTGGGCTGCGCTCGCTCTGACATTTGCTGCATAGGTCACTCTCCTTGGCGTGAACGACAGGAGGGCGGTCATGGCGGCCGCCTTCCTGCCGTGGTCTGAGTCTTTAGGGCGCAGGACCGGAGCAAAAGCCCTGCGCCCGAAACTAATGACGACTTACTTAGGCCAGGAGGCGTCAATTTCCTTCAGAACCGTGTCCAGGTCCTTGGCGCCAGAGAAGTAGTCCGTGAAGCCCTTCCACTCGGAGCCGGAGCCAACCGCGCCGGGCATCAGGTCGGACGCGTCGAAGCGGACGGAGGTGGCATCGGCCGCCAGCTTAGCGACGTCACGGGTGACAACGTCGCCGTACCATGCGAGCTGGGCATCCTTGTGCGGCGACAAGGCGCCGCCTGAGGCCATCCAGCCCTTGACGCCTTCAGCAGTCGAGAATAACTGCATGACGGCGCGCACTTCGGGCCGGTCGTGGAACAAACCGAAGATGTCGCCGCCGACCAGGAACGGCTTGCCATACGCCGGGTCTACGGGCGGGAAGTAGAAAACGCCGTAGTCAACGCCAGCCACCGCTTCCTTGGGGAAGAAGGAGGTGATGAAGTTGCCCTGCTTGTGCAGCCAGCACTTGGGCGGGTTCTCGAACATCGGGGCCGGGGCGTCGCCGAAGAAGGTGGTCACGATCTTGGCCTTGCCGCCGTAGACCATCTTGTCGTCGTTCCAGATCGTGGCGAAGGTTTCGATGGCCTTCTTGACTTCGGGAGAGCTGAACTTGAGCTCGCCCTTGACCCACTTGTCGTAGTTCTCCAGGGAGGTGGTGCGCAGCATCATCTCCTCGGTCCAGTCGGTGGCCGGCCAACCGGTGGCGGCGCCGGATTGGATGCCGACGCACCACGGCGTGTCGCCATCGCTCACGATCTGATTCTGCAAGGCTTCCAGCTCGGCCCAGGTGGTCGGAATCTTGTAGCCCGCGGCTTCGAACGCCTTCTTCGGGTACCAGACCAGCGACTTGCCGTTGAAACGCTGCCAGATGCCGTACTGGTCTGGTTTGCCATCAGCGCCCGGAACGGTTGCCATGTCGAGCCAGGACTGCAGGTAGTTCTCCTTCAGCCACGCTTCCGGGATCACCTTGGTGATCGGGACAATCTTGCCCTGCCGGGCGAAGGTCGTCATCAGGCCGGGCTGCGGGAAGTCAACCACGTCCGGCGCATCACCTGCCTGCACGCGCACCGTGATGGAGGCCTCGAACTCCTTGGAGCCAGAGTATTCGATGGTGATGCCCGTCTTGTCGGTGAATTCCTTCATCGAGTTGTTGAACTTCACGGCGTCTTCATCGGTGAAGGGGCCGGTCATGGTCACCTTGGTGCCCTTGTACTTGCCGGCGTACGCATCCGCCAACTCAGTCAGGCCCTTGGCGCGGGCAGCCGCTTCACTGCCGCCGACCGACATACCGGTCGTGTCTGGGGCCTTGGTGGCTTCCGGGGCCATCGTGGCTTCCGGAGCCTTCGTCGCCTCTGGGGCCTTGGTGGCCGCGGGAGCCACAGTCGGCGCGGCGGCCTGGCCACAAGCGCCCAGCAGCATCGCCACAATCACCAACAGCGTGAGCAAATTCCAACGTCGCATGTTTCTCTCTCCTTGTCGTGATCTGAAAAATCGTATCATCACTTCAGCGCAGAGAACGCAGAAAAGCGATTGAAATCGCACCTCGTGGGCGTACCGCCCGGCGTCCACCTGCGTGGACGCGATGCCGGTCGGCGCAGGCCGACCTGGCGGCGGAACGCCCTTGCGGCCCGAATTCATTCGGCGGCTGCAGTCAGCGCAGATGCCTGAGAAATCGCACCTCGTGGGCGTACCGCCCGGCGTCCACCTGCGTGGACGCGATGCCGGCCGGCGCAGGCCGACCTTGTGGCGGAACGTCCTTGCGGCCCGAATTCATTCGGCGGCTGCAGTCAGCGCAGATGCCTGAGCGATTGAAATCGCACCTCGTGGGCGTACCGCCCGGCGTCCACCTGCGTGGACGCGATCCGGTCGGCGCAGGCCGACCTTGTGGCGGAACGCCCTTGCGGCCCGAATTCATTCGGCGGCTGCAGTCGGCGCAGGATGCCTGAGCAGCTACCTGGGTTCCTTTGTTCTTTGCGACTGAATCCTGCCGGTCGGCGGGCGCCAGGTCGGGCAGACCGCGTCCGTCGCCATCGTCAAGCAAGCATGAAATTAGGAAGCCTGGCCGATTCCTCCTTTACCTATCGCTCAAGCCGTCTCGCGCTTCACCAGCGTAAGCGGCAAGGTGATATTCTGAATGGGGCGCGTGGGATTCTCGAGCCGCGCCAGCAGCAGCTCGACGGCGATGCGGCCTGACTCTTCCAGGGGCTGGCGCACGGTGGTCAGGCCGATGTAGTCGGCCATGTCGAGGTCGTCAAAACCGACAATTGCCACATCATGGGGAACCTGTAAACCACGCTCACGCGCCGCCTTGAGAACGCCCAAGGCCTGCGTGTCGCTGGCCGCAAAGATGGCATCAGGCGGCGCGGGTAAAGCAAAGAGGCGCAGCGCCTGGCGATAGGCTGCATCCAGGCCATGGGGCGCCAACGCCACATGCGCCGCCGGCAGTTCCAGGCCTGCCTCCAGCAGCGCCTGACGAAAGCCGGTCAGGCGGCGATCGCTGGTGTGAATGGCGTAATCGGGTAGATCGGAATCGCCCACAAAGCCCAGGCGACGACGCCCCAACGCCAAGAAATAGTCCGCCACAAGTCGTCCGCCGGCCACATCATCAATCGTAATGCTGCTAAACATGGGGTGAGATGACTCGATCAAGACAACGTCCATCTCGTTGAAGGCCAAGCGCTGCATCAAGCGCTCTGCCACAGCCTCGGCAAAGGGCAAAGCCATGACAATGATGCCATCCAGGCGACGGGTCAACGGGAGGCTGGCAAGGTAGGCATCGCGATGAACGGATGAGTCCACATTGTAGATGACCAATTCATTGGCGACGGTGGATAGGGTGGTGGCAACCCCACGCAGGCGTTGCACAAAAGAGGGGTACGTAAAGAAAGGGGCCAGCACGCCAATGCGCTGCGTGCTGCGGCGAGCGCGTGCGGCCGCTTCAGCCTTGGGCACAAAACCCAACGTATCAATGGCCGTGATCACCCGCGCGCGCGTGGCCGGGTTGACCTGCTCGGGCGAGTTGAGCACGCGCGAAACGGACGCAATGCTGACGCCTGCCATTTGGGCGACATCGTAGATGGTCACACTGGGCATGATAGCCACCACCTCTTTGTGAGACGACTACTGATTGTCCTTACATGAAAGCACTTTCAGTATAGCAGCAAAGTCGCATCTTGTCAAGTCATTTGAGGGATTTTCAGGCTCACAAAAAACCCGGCTTCTCTCGGAAACCGGGTTTCTTCTGATCAACCGACCGTCAGCTTGCGGCGGAGGAGGAGGAGCGCCAGCCCGGCAAGCATCAACAGCGCGCCTGTCAACAACAGGGCGGCGTCGAATGAGATGCTCACATCGCCGGTGACAGGCAGGGTAAGGGTCAACAGGAAGGTGCGGCTGTTGAATGGCTGCAGCGGCCGCGCGTTCGCGTTGTAGATGGCCGTGTACTTGGCAATTTGCGCGTCCGACAGCTCCACGGGCGTGTTCATGACCAGCCATTGCACGCCTTCTGTGCACGGCGGGGTCGTCAACGAGCCGTTGTAGCGCCAGTAGGTGCGCGTGGCGGGCGCCAGTTGATTGGCATCCACCGACGCCCCGCTGACCGCCTGCGGTTCGCCGGCGGCGGCTGGCAGGTTATCCAGCACAGAGGCAAAGGCCGGATTTTCAGCGCCTGCCTTCAGCAGCACGCCAACCACCGCCAGCCCGCCTTTCGCGTTCTTGTGGACCAGGTGCAGCTCTAACGGCGCGAACTGACCGGCCAGCGCGTGTTCGCTGTGCGCATGAAAATGGAACTGCACCAAGTCGTAGCGCACACCGTTCAAGGTGATCGAGCTGCCCTTGTCATAGTTCACCTGAATCGTGTGGCCGTTGTTGACGATTGTGAGCGCGCTGGGCTGATAATTGAAACTGATGTCGGCCGCGTTCAGCGCCGCGTCGGCCGGAATATCCACTGGAGATTGCTCCGCGCCTTTGGCGCAGGTTGCAAAGTCAGGGCTGAGGTCGCCCCAGTGTTCGGGGCCGCTTTCGCCGCTGTAGGACCAATGGACGCCTTCGGCGGCGATGGCGCCCCCGGCCACGACCAACGCAAGGGCCAGCGCCGCGATCAAAGCACGCACAAAACGAGACGAGCGTTGCACGTGGATCATTTTGCACTCTATTTCAACCAGCGGGCGGATCAATGGTTGGCTGCGGCCGCTTCTTCCATTCTCTTGCGCAGGCTGAGGGGACGCATATCGGTCCACACTTCCTGGATGTAGGCCAGGCACTCCTCTTTGCTGCCTGTTTTGCCGGCGTCGCGCCAGCCGGCCGGTCTCTCACGCTCAGCCGGCCAGATTGAATACTGCTCCTCGTAGTTCACCACCACCGCATAGATCGTCGTATCCTCGCTCATTCTCTCGCGCCTCCTGTTCACGGCAAACATGTGGATTGGCGGGGTCTGATTCCCCGATTCGATCATAGTGATGATGGAATCAACATCAATCGGTAGTTTGAATTACAATGTTTGCATGAACCGCTGCTTTGACAGAACCGACAACGCGTGTTACCGTTGCCATGTGAAAACGGCGACGCTCCCATCTATCGGGCAGCCGCGGCCGATGCGATCTTCTCGATCCGGGCCGACGTGCGCCTGACCGACCTGCAACAGCGCCTCGTCGCCTTGATTCTTGCAACCGAGGGGGAAACTCATGTCTGATCGTCATTACACCGTGGTGCCGCGCACCCTCTGCTTCATCCTCAAGGGCGATGATGTCCTTTTGCTGCGCGGCGCGCCCACCAAGCGCCTGTGGCCCAACCGCCTCAACGGCGTGGGCGGGCACGTGGAGGCTGGCGAAACCGTTTATGACGCCGCCGTGCGCGAAATCGTCGAAGAGACGGGGCTGACCGTCAGCAACGTGCAGTTGCACGGCGTGCTCAACCTGCCGCCCAGCCCGGCCCAGGGCACGGGCGACGACCGCACCGGCGTCATGATCTTCGTCTTCACCGCCGAGGCGACCGGCGGCGCGCTGACGCCCTCCCCCGAAGGCACGCTGGCCTGGTATCCCCGCCGCGCCGTCTTGGACGGCAGCTTGCCTGACCTGATGGATGACCTGCACAGACTCCTGCCGCGCGTCCTCGCCGCGGCTGAGCCGATCTATTCCTGACCCGCGTTTTCTACAATCCTCTGGTCATGGTATAATGTGGGTGGTCATGACAGTCATGACGATTCAGGCCGTCCGGTGGGGAGCATCAGCCCTTTGATCTTGTCTGCGCAATCCGTGCGTGTGCAGGGCGCCACTGGTTGAGGATTTGCAAGCCACAATGCCATCGTTTGCCATTGTCAAAGACAGCACTGCCTATATTCCGCGCGACCTACTGCGCCATCATCAGATTACCATCGTACCCTTGTCGGTGACCTTCGACGGCGCCACCTACCGCGACGGTCTTGATATCACACCTGAGCAGTTTTACGGCCATCTGTCCCACCTCTCCAAACTGCCGGTCACCTCGCCGCCCACGGTCGAGGCGTTCATCGAGACCTACCAGAGGCTGGCGCAAACCCATGACGGCATCCTATCTGTCCACTTATCGGGCGATTACAGCCGCACCGTGAACGTGGCGCGCGAGGCCGCGGCCGCCGTGGACATCCCGGTCGAAGTGATTGACTCGCGTTCGGTTTCCATGGGCACGGGGTTCGTCGTGTTGGCGGCGGCGCGCGCGCGCGAGGCTGGGGCCACGCTGGAAGAAGCCACACAGATCGCCCGCCGCGTGGTGCCCTTGCTGCATGTGCGTATGATCGTGGACAACCTGCGCTATCTGCAGATGGGCGGCCGCATCGGCATGGCCGAACGCTGGATAGGCGCCGCGTTGACGCTCAAGCCAGTCCTGGGCGTGGAGGATGGGCGCACCACCATTACCGGCACCGCGCGCGGTCATCGCGCTGCGCTGGACGCGCTGGTGGGGCAGTTGCAAGAGGCAGTCGGCGAGCAGCCACTGCACGTGGCCGTGGCGCACGCGGCCGCCATGCGTGACGCGCTCTGGCTGTACGACCAGATTGCCGATCAGTTCAACATCGTGGAGATGCACTTCAGCGAGCTTAGCCCCGTGGTCGGCACCCATGTGGGGCCAGGCACCGTGGGCATTGTCTATTACGTGGACGAGTAAGCTCAGACTTACGCAGTCTCGTGTATTCTCGTGAGATGGGGGGGCATGTCCCGTAGTGGCACCTGACCTTAACCATCCATGATCGCGCCATCCGCGTCCGTCCCGTAGGGACGGTTGAACTCCTCAAGTCAAGGCGTCCCTACGGGACGACGAGCGCTGGGGTCGCCGCCGGTCTCAAGTCAAGGTCTCCCTCATTTCAGTCCTGGGAGGCAACCTCCCTTGAGCCTTCTTCAACAAGCTCAGCGAGCGTATAGGCCCCCAGTTTGAAATGCACCCGTCTTTGCGCAGCCTCTTGTCAATTGCCCGGCCGCGGCGTATAATCAACGTGACAGCCTTCCCAGCGGCGCTATGGACAACGGCCCGGCTTGCTGCGGGCCAAGGAGTGACCCATGATTCACCTGGAACTGACGGCCGAAGAAGCCAACCTGTTGCGCGCCGTCCTCCAGGCCTACCTGGACGACCTGCGCATGGAGATTTCCGACACCGAGAACTACGACCTGCGGAACGAACTCAAAACGATGGACGCGTTCCTCAAAGACCTCCTGCGTCACCGCCTGCCCCCCGCGCCAACGACCGAGTAACCACTCTGCGAGGGGAACGTGAAATCCCCTTGCGCAGGCTGGCTGCTGCACACAGCGCCGGGCAAGCCGAAACCGGCCTCGACCACACAAGCCCCTTACCCGGCGGGCCTGCGCAAGGTTGAACGGCTTTTCGGTCGCCCAACCCTCGCAGGGTCACGGGACATCACCGCGTTGACGTGCGACAGCCCCGCGTGCCTCTGAGACCGTCATCTCGTGGCAGCCCTGCGAGGGGGGCACGTGAAATCCCCTTGCGCCGTCCCGCAGCCGATGTGACTTCTGCTTGGGCCAGGATTCAGCACCCAGAATTGCAGCACCCAGAAATCAGAAGACAGAAGCCGCCAGGGACACAACTACCCGAACGCCGAGATTACCGAAGAAGCCGTCGGGCACGTCCCTAAGGCGCCCGGAACAACGAGCGTTCCTCGGATAAGTGTCCCAAGAACCGCCCCGCACCACGGGCTCACCCTCGGCTTCTGGGTCGTTGCGGCCATCATCCGGCTGATAGGGATAGGGCCGGTAACGCGTGCGCGTCCACTCCCAGACGTTGCCGCTCATATCGAGCAGGCCTGTCGAGGTCGCGCCGGCCGGGTACATCCCAACCGCCGAGGCCCGGCCAACCTTGACATCAATGTTGGCCCGCTCCTCGCCTGGCGCCTCGTTGCCCCACGGGTAGACCCGCGCATCGCCGCTGCGCGCGGCCTTCTCCCATTCGGCCTCGCTGGGCAGGCGCACCGCGAACTCGTCCGGCAGCGCCGGCCATTGACCCGCGGTCGCCCGCGCCCGCCACTGCGCATCGAGCCAGGCGGCGTAGGCCATGGCCTCGAACCAACTGATGCCAATCAGCGGGCGGTTGGGCGTGCGCACCTGGTCGCTCCACCTCATCGGCGCCCCGCGCTGGTCTGGGGTACGTTGCTTGAGCATCTTGCGGAGATCGTCATCCTTCACCTGGCTGTCCCACACACCCTGCCGCCAGGCCCAGCCGGTCTTGGTCCACCAATGGTCATTGGTATAACCATCCCTCTCCACAAAGGGCTGGAACTGGGCGACCGTCACCGGGTAGCGCGCCATCCAGTAACGATAGGGGATGGTGAGAGACTTGGGGTTGCCCAACTCGTTGTCCCAGATGTCCTTGTCCCCCTTCTGGCTGCCCATGACGAACGGCCCGGCCGGGATTTCAACGAAGCCCAGGAACGGTTCTGCCTGGCCGCAGGTGTGTGCGGGCAGGTGCAGCCGGCCCGGATCGAAGCGCGGATCGCCGAGCTGGCCAAGCAGGTCGCCGGCCTCCGCGCGTTCACGGCCGGGCAGGCGTCCGCCTTCCACCAGGGCCGCCAGCCAGCGCCGCACGCGACGCAGCACCGCTTCGTAGACGCGCTGGCCGGCCGCTTTCTCCAGCAGGCGCAGTTCGTGCGCGGCCTGTCCCGCGATCACAGCCAGGCGCCAGGCCGTATCGTTGGCCGCGGGTTCGGGGTCGTCAGGCAGCAGCGCGTTGACCAGGTTGACCGCGTCGCCGTAGCCGCCGCGCTGCTTCTTGCCCGCGCCCAGCACAAAGACCTCGCGCCACCACGCGGGGTCTGCGCTGAGCAGGCGCACGAGCAGCGCGGCCGCGTCCGGCTGGCCCACGAGGAAACACGCGGCCAGGTACTCCTGCAGCGAGCGGTGCACGAACGCGTAAACCCCGCTGCGGCGCTCAATGAGCAGGCCGGCGCGCTCCTGCAGGTAACGCAGCACCGTTTCCGGGGCCAATGTGCCTAGCAGCGGCTTGAACGCGACCAGGATTTCGCCCTCGCTGATGTCGGCCGGCTCGCTGTCATCGGTCCGGCGGCCGGCGCTGCGTTGGCGTTGGTGCACAGTGAAGGCCAGCCGCTCCAGCGCCTCGCGCACGCTGGTATCGCCCACGCCCAGCACCTGCGCAATGCCCGGCTCGATCAGCGGTTCATTATCCGGCCCCAACACCTCGCGGCCGCGCTGCCAGCGCGCCAGCAGCAGCTTGACCGTCTCCTCGTACAGATCCGCGCGGTCTTCGGGCAGCTGCCCCCAACTGCTGTGCAGCGTTGCCATCAGCGTCAGCAGCAGGGGCCGTGAGGCCAAATCGGCCAGGAAGGGGCGCTCCTGCAGTGCGGCCGCCAGGCGCTCGCCGCGGCGCTGCGCGGTCTGCCTGTCCCAGCTCAGGCTGGGTGCGACCGCCTGGTACCAGCGGTCAATGAAGCGCTGCACCTGCCCTTCGTCGAAGGGCGCCAGGGCCAGCGTGCTGAAACGGGGCAGGCGCCACTGCGGGTCGGCATAGGCATAGGGCCGCGCGGTGACCAAGACACGCGTGACCTTGGGCAGGGGCGCGAGGAAGTCCTGGATCGCCTGCAGCAGCACCTGGCGCCGGCGCTGCGCCTCCGGCACCTCGTCCAATCCGTCGAGCAGGATGACGCCCGGCTCTTTGAGCAGGCGCTGCTGCCAGGCGCCGAACGCGCGGTCGCCGGCCGTCTCGCCCAGGCGCTGGCGCAGGTCGTCGCGAATTGCGTCCCAGATCATGGACGCCGCGCCCTGCCGGGCGCTGACCGGAATCTGGCGTGCGGCCACTTCCCGCAGCAGCAGGCGCACCGGCAGCGCGCCGGCCAGCGCCTCAGGCAAGGTCGGGCTGTTGGTTGCCAGCAGATAGGCCAGGTAGTTGACGAAGGTGGTCTTGCCGGAGCCGGCGTCGCCGGTCAGCACCGCCAGGCGATTGGCCGCCAGCGCGAGGGTTGCCAGCAGCGGCGTGCGGTCGCCGCCTTCGCCGCGCGCCAGGTGTAGGGCCAGGTCGCGCTCATCCCGCGTGCGCTCCGCCGTGACCGCCACCACGTCCAAGTCCACGTACACATCGGGTAGGGGCACGGGCGACTCGCCGCTGGTGCGCACGAACTCGGTGTCAATGATGCCCAGGGGCAGGCGGCTGCACTCGGCCGCCAGGCTGCGCAGGTACGCGGCCAGCAGCACATCCACCGGCACCTGGTCGGCCGGGGTGTTGGCGTAGAAATTGCTGACGTAGACCCGCCACTGGTCGCGGCCGACAAAATCGCCGCCGCCGGTGTTCACATCCCCGGCCACGAGCGCGCCGCCCGCGGTCTGGATCAGCAGCTGCAGCTCCGCGTTCAGCTCCTGGCTCTTCTGCTCAGTGATCTCATCGCCCAGGATGCTGCGCAGGGCTTCGAGCTTGAGCAGCTTGTCCTTGAGGTCGGCCACGCGGCTGCGCAGGGTTTGCATCTGCGCCGCCGCGCTGGCGGCCGGGGCCTGCGCCTGCGTCCCCGCGCCGCGAAAGTCGAACAGGCCGCGGCGCCGTGAGTAGAAGTTGGGCGCCTGCGCCATCACCTGGCGCCAGCCCGCTTCCGTCACCCAAAAGATCAGGCTGTGCGGGTAGTCGCTGAACGCGTCGCGCTGCAAGTCCAGGTAGCCGAAGACCGCGGGCATCGCGGCTTCCAGGCCGGTGTAGGAGACGACCAGGCGTTGGCGCTGCACGGCCGCAGGCAGCGCATCCAAGGCAGCCAGGGGATTGGCGTGGCCGGCGTCGAGCGCCACGTCCATGAGCGGCACGGAGAGGCGCAGCACCAATTCCTGGCGCATGCGCTGGCGGCCGCTCTCGTTGTCGTACAGCGCAAACGTCCACGCGCCGCGCTCGCTGGCATTGAGCAGCGTAACCAGGCGCTGCAGCGTTTCTTCCAGGGCAGGGTTATCGAGCATGGGATACCTCTGAGACTTCCGAAGTCTCGTAGACTTCGGAAGTCTGATGGGCATGGGGGTGTGATGTCACGCCCGGCTGGCTTCCTCGCTGGCGAGCAGCGGCAACACAATGGGATGCACGTCGCACCAGCGTTCGTCGTTGGCGTATTCAAGCAGGCTCAGGTTGTGAAGCACCTCGCGCACTGCGTCTTCGTTTTCCAGCCACTTGCGCTGATGATAGTCACGCAGCGTAACGTAGTGGCGCGGCTCCAGTAGAGCCTGGTAGTCGTGACGAATCTCCGTGACTGCGCCTTGCACATGTACAAGGTCAATCGTCGCCTGGCCGGCGCTAAGCGCACGCAGGGCCGCGTTCTGAACCAATTGCACCAGCGTCACGAGAAGTCCTCCGCTCATGGTAACGGCCAGGTCCAGTGCGGGCGGCTCGATCAAGGCGGCATCCATGCGACTGAGCACGACCTGCTGTAACATCGCCTGCCCGACGGCGTCAGGCGCGCCGTCGCGATGGTACACCCGCACATTGGGCAGGATGAAGCGATGCGCGAAACTGGTGCGGATTTGCGAGAAGTCATTGTCGTAACGTAAGGCCACCGGAAAGGAATAAATGATGTGGGCTTTCGGCGCGGTCAACGCATACGCGGTGTTGAGAAAGAGATCGCGCGCGCGGGCCAAGTCGAGCTTGTCAATGTCTTCGACAATGATCAGGACGCGGCGCCCGGTGTTCTTCGTGATTTCGGCGATGACCTGGTTCATCTTGTCAAGCAGATCGGAGAGGCGATGCTCGACTCTCTCGCGCACCTGGCGACGCGTGACGGCTTCGGCGCTCACCTTGCCTTCGAGTTTGAGCAACAGGAGATTGACATTCGCGACCAGGCTGGCATCCGCCTTCGGCTCAAACGTTTTCTCAATCACAATCTCCTGGGTAAACCAGCGGTAGACATCATCGAGCAGTACGTCGCCGATCACCTTGCGCTTACGGCGGCCAATCGCTTCCCCGGTGGTCGCCTGGCTAAAGAGACGCATCGCGATCGCCAACAGCAGATCGGTGTAGGTGAGATCGCTCAGATTCAACGCGCGCGTGATCGAGAAGTGCACCACAAAGAAGCTGTTGCGCAGCAGCGTCGCTAATTTATTCAACTCGGTGGACTTGCCGCTCCCACGATGCCCGGTGAACAGAACCTTGACCGGTTCCCGTTGGCGTTCCAAGTAGATGCGCATCGGCTCCAGTTCACTATTGGGCCGCGTGACATAGTATTGTTCCAGGGCAGCGCCTTCCAGGGGCTGCTGTGGGTTAAACACGTTCAACACCTGCCCCAGATTTGTCGCAATCATCGTAACATCCCTCCTCTCCGCGCGCTCTGTGTCTATCTGTATCATCATCTAAATTAGAAGTTGTGTCAAAAGAAGTTGTGTCAAAAACACTCAGCGGCTCAAACCGCAGCAACGTGAGGCCCATCCTTCCCCCCTTCTCCTCTCCGCCGTGCGGAGAGGAGAAGGGGCCGGGGGATGAGGTGAGGCC
>UETR01000059.1_pt1 | contig 17697 bp, 16 predicted proteins | sample 1817881 | NCBI WGS metagenome assembly UETR01 (sample SAMEA4730918, study PRJEB27012) | Candidatus Amarolinea aalborgensis | place: Denmark | collected 2014-01-09
AATGGTTAGATGGCCGAAAAAACAGCAGGCCAGCCCATGCGCCTGCTTTCGCTCCAACCCCTTGCGTTGCTGCTCTTACAGCAGCATGAGGTATCTTACTACACAACCCTCACATTGGCAAATCGCAGACAGACTACGATTGAGCCAGCCAGTCTTCGCATGAAGAAGCCGCCAGCTTTGTCTCACGATTTTTGGTTGTGACGTAAAATTAAACTTCTCAAAGAACCGCTCGCCAGCATCTCTGCTGTGCGAGCGCATTTGCAGTATGGTATTGTATCAAGCTTGCCGAATCTTGTCAAATCCAGTTCGCTTGCGGTCAACAACAAACTAACGCAGCCCACGACACAAACACACAAGGTCGCATGACGTCACTTGCCTGTACATGGCTCCTCGAAGCGTGTCCTGTCAAATTCGCGAGCTACTTTGGTGATTCACTCTTTCGCTTGCGAACCGATGAACTCACACAGGCGTGACTCAAGCGCGACCCGGGGTTGTGCGCCATGTGTTTGTTTCTGAATTCGTAACCTATTGAAAAGGCTAAACGTTGACTGACCGTTCACATTCCAACCGCTTTTGAAAGAGCATTCTTTCCTTTGTTGTCTCAGGAGGCAACGAGGGCGGAATTTACCACGCCCTTTCGCTTGTGTCAAATCTCACGTGCGCGCCGGTCAAACCCCAGGCATTCATGGCTGGCGCCCGCTGCTTCCGCGCGCCTAGCGCATCTCGCTGCGCCCCTCCAATGCACGCGCCAGGGTAACCACATCAGCATACTCCAGGTCGCCTCCCACTGGCAACCCACGCGCCAGGCGCGTGACTCGCATGCCGAGCGGCTGCAATTGCCGCTGAATCCACGCCGCCGTGTTGTCGCCTTCCAGGCCGGGGTTCGTGCCGAGGATGATTTCCTGCACGGGCCGACGCTGTACGCGCCGGACAAGCTCTGCAATCTTGAGCTCCTCAGGCCCAATGCCGTCAATCGGTGAGATCACGCCATGCAGAACATGATAAACGCCCCCAAAGCTGCCTGTGCGTTCGATCGCCAACACATCCAGCGGCTCTTCAACCACACAGATGACCGCATGATCGCGGCTTTCATTGGCGCAAATCGCGCAAGGGCTGGTCTCAGCCACGTTGAAACACTCGGCGCATAGCTGAGTTTGCGCCTTAAGATCCTGAAGCGCCTGCGCCAATCCTTGCGCCAGCTCATCTGGCGCGCGCAAGAAGAAGAAGGCCAGGCGCGACGCTGTTTTTGGCCCGATGCCGGGCAAGCGCGCCAATGCATCAATCAGGCGCGCAACAGGCGGTGCAAGTGGTTCCACAGTCAGAATCCTAGAAGAGACCCGGCAGGCTCAAGCCGCCGGTCAGCGCTGCCATCCGTTTGGCCGCTAACGCCTGCGATTGGTCCAGAGCTTCGTTGACCGCAGCCACCAGCAGATCTTGCAGCATCTCTACATCCTGAGGATCAACCACCTCAGGCTTGAGGGAAATCGAGACGATGCGCTGATCACCGGTGGCAATGACCGTCACGGCCTCGCCGCCTACAGAAACGGTCACCGTCTCCGATTTCAGAGACTCCTGTGTCTTACCCATCTCTTCTTGGAGTTTCTGGATCTGCGACATCATGTTGCCGCCCCCGCCGCCAGCGCCGCCCCGCATGGGCGGCTGCGGCGCAAATCCGCGATGCTTACCTTTTGCCATATCCGACCGTCATTCCTTTCTATCTCAACATTCTATTCGTGGGGTCAATCTGTTGACAGTTCACGCACCACCGCGCCCAGTTCCCTGGCATACGCCACGACCGGGTCTTCCATTGGTTGGCTGCTGCCAGGCGGCTGAGGCGCAGGCGTTGGCGGCTGAACGGTCACCGGCGCGGGTCGCGGCCTGGCCTGGTATTGATCTTCCGCAAGGACCGTGATGCGATAGGAGCCGCCCAGGACATCACTCAGCACAGACTCAAGCGTGGCCTTATTCTCTGGCTCCAAGAGGCGCCGTGCATTATACTGCGCTTCTTTCTTGCTGCCATCATAGCCAATGATCACTTCAGATTGCTCGATAGCCAGGAAGCGCACGCCGCCCGTGAGAATGCCTAACAGCATGCGACGCCGATCCTGGAGCAGTTCCTTGACGCGCGCCCAATTCTGGCGCAACAGACCCAGCTTGTCCACCTCACTCGCCTGGGCGTCGGATGCAGATGGGCTTGGAGTAGGCCCGACCGAAGTCGGGGGCATAGAGGTCGTCGCCGCGGGCCTTTCAATCACGATTGGCCGGCCAGCCGCCTCAACGACCTGACTTTCTCCCGCTGTACGCGTCAATACCGGCGCCGCAGCAGAGGCTGGAATCGCGCGCACCGGGGTCGCAGCCGATGCGGCCTGCTCAGAGATGTTGGCTGCCAGCGGCTTATCCGCCCCGTCGAGCGCCGCCTCGACCACGGCCAATTCTAGGGCCAACTGGGGGACGCCCTGTAGATTGCCGCGCAGATCAACGGCGGCTTGATTGAACAAGCGAATTGCGCGCAGAAGAGAAGCCGGTTCAAACCGGCGCGCCTGCTGAGCCATGTCGCGCAGCATTTCCGCAGGAAGATCAATCAGCGTGTCGTTTCCTCCCATTTGAATGAGCAAGAGCGCGCGCAGATAATCCACGGTCTGACGAGCCAGCTCGCGTAGTTCGACGCCGGTGGTTGACAGATCGCCGATGACGCCGAGGCCAGCCGCAGGATCGTGCGCAGCCAGGGCATTGACCAGGCGCGCAATGGCCGCGCTCGGCACCGTGCCCAGCATGGATTCTACCTGCTGCGCTGTGATGGTCTCGCCGCCATAAGCCATGAGTTGATCCAACAGGCTGATGGCATCGCGCATGCACCCCGTGGCATAGCGCGCAATGGCATTGAGCGCCTCAAGTTCGGCTTGGCGCTCTTCCGCCTGGCAAATGGCCTGCAGATGGCGAACCATCTCCCGCTGCGGAATGCGGCGAAAATCGAAACGCTGGCAGCGCGAGATGACGGTAGCCGGCACCTTCTGCACATCCGTGGTGGCCAGAATGAAAATGACATGTGCGGGCGGCTCTTCTAGTGTCTTCAGCAGCGCGTTGAAGGAAGAGGTGGAGAGCATGTGCACTTCATCTATGATGTATATCTTGTAGCGCGCCTCACCCGGTCGAAAATTCACCCGGTCAATGACTGTTTCGCGCATGTTGTCCACACCGGTGTGCGACGCGGCGTCAATTTCGATCAGGTCAAGCAGCCGATCCTCATTGATCGCCCGGCACATACGGCACTGGTTGCAGGGTCGCTCCGCCGGCGCGGCTTCGCAGTTGACCGCCTTGGCCAAAATCCGCGCGGTGCTCGTTTTGCCGGTGCCGCGTGGGCCGGTGAAAAGGTAGGCGTGCGCGACGCGACCATCGCGCAAGGCGTTGCGCAAAGTCTGCATGATCGGCTCCTGGCCGATCAACTCGTCGAATGTCTGGGAACGCCATTTGCGATAGAGCGCTTGCGCCGCCATTTCCATCTCCCTCCGCGATGCACCAGTAGGTTAACCAGACGGAAGTTTATCATCATCGGGCGCGATTGGCAAGCGACTTGCAGCGCGCACGTTGCGACCGTCATGACGTTGTTGGCTTGCACTGACCAGGCGTTCGGCCGACGTTGACAGGTGAACGTGACGACGTATAATGAAATCAGCTTATGAACGCCAAAGGTTGATGTATGCAGCATTTTGCGGAACGCGCCGCGGCATTGGGGCTTACCTTGAGCAGCCAGCAGTGCGCGCAGTTTGAACGGTACGCCGAGGAGTTGGCGGCGTGGAATGAACGCTTCAATTTAACCACCATCACCGAACCAGAACGAGTGGAAACCCATCACTTCTTGGATTCGCTCAGCGCGCTGCCGGCGCTGGCCGCCGCTCAGCGCATCGAGCTGACCAGGCTCCTGGCCTCAAGGCTCAAGGCCATTGATGTGGGCAGTGGCCCAGGGCTGCCAGGATTGGCGTTGAAGCTGATCTGGCCCGGCCTAAACATGACGTTGCTCGAGGGCACGGGTAAAAAGGTCACGTTCCTGGAGCACATGATTCAACTCTGTGGATTGAGCGAGATCAGGGCGGTGCATGGCCGCGCCGAAGAGTTGGCTGGTCACGCGCCCTGGCGCGAAGGGTTCGACCTCGTGCTGGCGCGCGCGGTTGCGCCCTTTCCGCTGCTCGTCGAATACCTGCTGCCTCTCGCCGCCGTGGGCGGTTGGATTGTCGCCTATAAGGGCGCCGCGCCGCAGGCTGAGATCGAGGCGGCCGGCGATGCCATCAAACTGCTCGGCGCCGAATTGGTTGCGTTACAAGCCATCCAGGTGCCCGGGCTGCAGGAGCGTCGCAGCCTGATTGTTATGCGCAAGGTTCAACCTACGCCACGCGCCTTTCCGCGCGCCAGCGGCGCGATGCGCAAGCACCCCTTGGGCAGCAGCCGATAGCGAAAATCGTGTCTACGCGGCCGGCTCCACGTAGCCCTAACGCCCAAAACGAGGGGTGCGTCGGCCGTAAGGCTGACGCACCCCTGTTCGTTTACAGCGAGCGCCGGGGAGTTAGAGGATTTGGAGCTCTTTCAGCTTCGCCTCGGGCACGACACCATTCACCCAGCCGCGCACCTGGTAGTACTCCTCCAGCATCTTGTCCAACTCGCAGACATGGCCGTCCGAGCCGGGCATCGTGGAGGCTTCCTCCAGAAAACGCTTCGGCAGGGTGTCGCTGCCTTCGCGGAAGCCGTTCAGGTTGTTGTAGTAGCGCTCCAGGTTGTACACGCGCTCGCCGGCGGTCAACAGGTCGGCGGCCGTGCAGGGCGCGCCGGTGATCGCGGCGAACTGCGCGGCAAACGAATCCAGAGACTCAGCGAAGGTGGCGAACTTGCATACATCCAGGCAGTCGGTCATGGCATGGACGTTCTGGAAGACAAACAGCAAGTTGCCTTTGCCTTCCCACGCCAGCGGGTCCACTTTCCCGCCAGGACCGAGGACGTTGCCCGCAACCTCGGCGGCAGGCGAATAGCCGCGCAGGTGACAGGCGCCGCGATTGCTGGTGGCATAGCCCAGGCCCATGCCCTTGATGCCGCGCGGATCATAGGCCGGGATGCCCTGGCCCTTCGCGTGCATGCCGAGTTCCGGATGGCCCAGCAGGGCCGCGGCCTTACCGGTGCCCTCGGCCAGGATGTTGCCCACACCCTCGCGGAACGCGATCTTGCGCGCCATTTCCACCATCGCGTGTGTGTCGCCCCAGGCCAGGCCCTCGCCGTTGGCGTAGCCGCGCTGCGTAACCTCCATGTACATCGCCATCACCGTGCCGATCTCGATGGCGTCGAAACCGTAATCGTTGGCGCGGTCAATCAGGTAGGCGACTGCGGCCACGTCGTCGTTGCCGCAGAAGGCGCCTAGCGACCAGGCCGGCTCATACTCAACGCTCTCCATGTGCACCTTGAACGGCCCTTCTGTGACATCAACCTCTTTTTTGCATGCCACGGGGCAGGCATGGCAGGTCGGATCGTTTACCAGGATCGTGGCCTTGACGTGCTCCCCGCTGAGAAGGTCGGCGTGTTCACCAAAAGAGGTCACCTGGCCGTTGCGCACCGGCAGCGCGCCCATCGTGCTGGTGATATTCATCAGTACGTTGGTGCCGTAGACCGACAGCCCGCCCTTACGTGGCGAGGTCAAGACGCGGTCGTCCATGAGCTGCTGCAGGGCAACTTTCTGCGCGGCTTTGAAGGCTTCCTTATCTGCCGGCCGTGGGCGATCTGCGTGATCGCCCTTGATGACGATGGCTTTCAGATGCTTGCTGCCGCCCACGCAGCCGGTGCCGCCGCGGCCCGAGGCGCGATCGTTTTCATTCATCCAGCAGCCGAATTTCACCAGGTTCTCACCCGCCGGGCCAATGGTGATTACACTGAGGTCCTTGGGACCGCCGTGGCGTTCCTGCAGGATCTGGATCGTCTCGTGGACGTGCTTGCCCCACAGGTCGCTGGCGTCGTACAGCGTCACCTGCCCTTTTTCAACATAGGCGTAGACTGGTTTCTCGGCTTTACCCTTGAAAACCAGGCCATCGAAGCCGGCCCACTTGAGCCGGGCCGCTGACCAACCGCCGTGATGCGAGTCGGTGATGGTGTCCGTGAGCGGCGACTTGGTCACGACCGCCATGCGGCCGCTCAGGTTCACATCGGTGCCGGTGAGGGGGCCGTTCATGAAGCACAGGATGTTCTCCGGCGACAGCGCATCCACCTGCGGGCCATTGTCGAAGACATACTTGACGCCCAGACCACGTGCGCCAATGTATTTGCGTGCATCTTCCTCAGCAATGGGCCGGTAATCCACGCTGCCCGTGGTTAAATCCACCCATGCCACTCGATTTGTGTAACCACCCATATTCATACCCACCTCCTTGTTGGAACTCGCATGGTTTTGGCGACTACGGCTGTGTAGCTGCGCCTGATTGAATTGATGGTAGGGGAAACAAAAAGCCGTTATGCAATTGGTGCATAACGGCCTGGATGCTGACGGCGCTTTGGGACTGAGACGGACAGCCGGCTCGATGATTGAGCCGGGACTTAGCGAAGACAAGAGTCATGTAACGCCGCCCTGGCTGCTGGTCATTGGAACAACAGGGATGAAATCATTATACGTCAGTTGCACGGGAAACGCAAAGCCGCTAAGATTGCTGCGCTTCTCTGCTTACCTTACTCATGGAAACCTCTGTTCGCTGTCGAGCATACTCCATAGGATGAGAGGCCTACGCTGCCTGAGATTCGCTGATCGTTAAATGTATAGATCACGCTTATTGTAAATCCAATAGGCTGCGACCATACTGACAATGATAATCGCCGTTGAGAGAAGCAGGTAAGCGCCATCTATCTTACCGCTGCGGAAGAGTTCGCCCGCGTCAAAATACTTGAACGGGGTGAAGTATTTGAGGAAATTCAGGTTCTCCTGCATGCCGGACATGACAGACATGAAGTAGGTTGCCAGGATGATGGCGACGGCGGTGGAGCCGGAGCGTTTGTACTGCTTCATGGCGCAGCCCAACAACAGTCCGATAGCCAGGAAGACCATCTCGATCACGAACATCGCCTGCATTTCGAGCGTCAGGAAGTTGAAAAAGGCCTGGTCGGGGTTGTACGACTGCACCGCCACGGCCGACACCCCCCAGGTGATCAGCACGAGGGCGATGCAAAGCACCACGGCGGCCAGCGCTTTGGCCGTAATCACCCGGCTGCGTGTCACCGGCAGCACGAGCGAGAACTCGACCGTCTTGTCGCGCTCTTCTTTGGAGATAATGTCGCTGCCCCACATCGCCGCGGCGATCGCCCCCATCAGCCCAAAGTAGACGAACATGATGCCGTAGAACCCGCTCAACGTGGTCAAGTTAAAGCCGCGCATATTGAAGGCGTCCAGCATCGCCTGCGGCATGGCATCCAGCACTTTCAGCATATCGGGGTTGCCGGCAAAAGCGGCGAACTTAGCGACCGCGATCACGATCAGGAGCGCGATGATGACGCTCCAGATCACCAGCGATTTGACATGGGATCTCAGTTCACGAAAGAAGATGTTCATCCCGCGCCTCCTCAGGACACCGCCGGAATGTCGCGGCGGATGTACAACCAGTAGCTCAGCGCCAGCGAAATCACGGTGACTGCGACATTGAGCAGCACGAGCGGCGTGTCATATCCCCCCGCCTTGACGATGGCGGCCGCGTCGAGGTGCTTGAAGGGGGTGAGCAGCTCCAGCTTGACGTCTCCCAACATGCCGCTGAACGCGGCGAGTACGTATGCGCCAAAGCCCAGACCCAGGCCATAGGGCGTCACGCTGCGCACGCGCTTGACCAGCAGCGAAATGACCAACCCCACGCTCAAGAAGAAGAACTGGAAGATTACAATGCTGAGCAGCAGCAGAAACAGCGTGCGCGGCTCGTACTCGTGCCCGCCGCGGAAGAACGTGATCGCCACGATGCTGCTGACCCACACGACCAGGTTGGTGAGAGTCAGGCTGGCCAGCGCGGCGAGCAGCTTGCTGGTCAGCACCTGCGCCCGACTGACGGGTTTGCTCAGCAGAAAGTCTGCCGTTAATTCACCCTCTTCCACTGAGACTAGCCCAAAGCCGTAGTTGCTCGCCTGGATCGCCAGGCAGAGTTGGGCGAACATAAAGATGAGGCCATAAAAGCCCAGTACCGTGGCCATATTCATCTTGTCCAGGCCGAAGGCGGTCAGCAACTCCGGGGGAAACTTCGCCATCAACTGGTTCAGAAGTTCTGCCTGGTCGGCAAAGCCTGTGTAGATGGAAAAGAAGAAGACGATGAGGAACACGAGGCCTAGCGACCAGATGAGCACCGACTTCAGCCGGCTGCCGAACTCGTATCTGAAGATGTTTGCGTTCATGGTCTATGCCTATTCGTAGTAGTGCATGAAGATTTCTTCCAGCGTCGGTTCCTCGATGGTCACATCGGTCACCGGAATGCCGCTGATCTTGCGGAGCACCGCGTTGATGTCGCCCTTGAAGAAGAAACGCACTGCGCCATCCTCCGACTGCACGTTGGTTACCCCCGGCAGATCAAAGAAGGCCGGGTTTACCCCCGCGGCCATCACGGCTACCTTCTTGTAATTGTTCTGCTGCAAGGTGCGGATGTCGGAGATTTCCGCGATTTTTCCCTCGCGGATGATGCCCACGCGGGTGCACAGGCGCTGCACTTCGCCCAAAATGTGCGAGGAGAAGAAAACAGTTACGCCGCGGGCGTTCTCGGCGCGGATCAGGTTGAAGAACTTGCGCTGCATGAGCGGATCGAGACCCGCGGTCGGCTCATCGAGGAAGAGCAGCTTGGGGCTGTGCAGCAAACCCTGCACAATGCCAACCTTCTTCTTATTGCCGTACGACAGGTCGCTAATGCGACGGCTCATGTCCAGTTCCATGATTTCGGACAGTTCGTGGATGCGTTTCGTGAAATCACCTTCATAGAAACTGGCTGAGTATTTGAGCAGGTCAATGACTTTCATGCCTTCGTAGTAATAGACTTCCGAAGGCAAGTAGCCAATCTCGCGGCGAATTTCGGGGCCGCGGGTCACCACATCCTTGCCAAAAACCGCGGCGCTGCCACTGGTTGGATGGATCAACGACAACAACAGGCGGATGGTGGTGGATTTCCCGGCGCCGTTAGGCCCAATGAAGCCGAAGATTTCACCTTCTTCCACGCTGAATGTGACATCTACGATGCCCCGCGCTTTGCCGTAATACTTGGTCAGGTTGGTTACGCCAATAATGCTCATAGAGTCGCTCCTTACTCCAAAAATGGGGGCGTTACATCCGTGGTTCGTGGGACCATTTGTGTGACCCTACCGAAAGCAGCCCAGCCCGCCAGGTCAGCTTCAGTGAGTTGTTAGACGCGAGGCTTCTTCTCTATGACCGGATGCGGGGAAGGCGTGCTCCGGTTCGATGTCCGTAGTCCCCGTGTTGCTCGCCGAAAAACCTTGATGAGATGCGCTTCTTCCCTGGGGATGACAAGCATAATTAGTCTACATCAGTCCTTCTGAACTGTCAACTGATCCGCAGATCTGTCGTGACCGGATCAACGCGGATGATAATCTGCCTGTCGTTCGCCAGCCTGACCCGGAGCGCGACCTGGCCGCGATCGTTCAGCGACACGGGATTGAGCGCAAAGTCTGTCACTGTGGAACCAAAGAACGACTCGCCCATCGAGATAATCCGATCGGCTGTTGGCTCTGGCCCGCCGTAGATGCCGAGCGTTCCGCCTCTCGGCGTCGCATAAAAGATGATTGTCCCCGCGTTGTTGATCAGCGCGCCGCGGAAGCTCTCGAAGGGGCCATTGGTGTCAACAATGGTCGCAATCTTGCCCGCGGTCGCGGTGAAGATGCCTGCGCCCCCGGTTTGGAGCGTGGCGCTGAAGACGACCGTCTCCTCATCGTTGATAGTAGGAAATAGGCCCAGCTCACGAAAATGGGTGCTGGTGTCCACAACCGTTGTGAGCGCTCCGCCTTGACCCGTATAGATGCCCTGACCGCCCTCCCTCAGGTCGGCTCGCAAGACCACCGTGCCCTGGCGGTTGATGACGGGGAGGCCCTGGAAGCCGCTAAAGACGCCGCTGGCGTCCGCGATCGTCGTGATTGCTTCGCCAGCGCCGGTGAAAATGCCGCAGCCCCCTGACGCCAGGCCAGCTCGAAAGGCCACCCGTTCTTCATCGTTCATCGTGGGGCCTAAAGGGCCAATAGACTCAACAGGGCCGTTGGTGTCGGCAATCGTGATCAACTGACCGTCACGCCTGAGAAAGACGCCTTGACCGCCCGCCTTCAGGTCAGCGTAGAAGCTCAAGGACGCGTGACGACTGATATCGGGATGACTGTAGAAGCGGCTGAAGGGGCCGCCCGTCGTGTCAGCAATCATGCTCATCTGCCCACCGTGGGCGGCGAAGACGCCCGCACCGCCCGCCCTCAGCGCAGCTTGAAAGGCGACGATGCCATCGTTGTTGATCGAGGCAACGTACGGGCTGAAGTCGCTAAATCGGCCGTTCGTGTCGGCAATCGGCGTTAGCGTGAAAGACCTGGGTTGTGACAATCGGTGTGACTCCTATCCCGCATGGTGCTGCACACTGGCTGATGCCGGCAGAGGACATGGGCTGATAGTATGGCAATCGCGCTATCGGCATTCATGTGACCTCCTCCAATCAATATCTGGACCACCTTTTTCGCAATTCGCTTTTCCAATTCTCAGGTTTTCACCATACCCGTTTCACACCGTAGCGATCGAACATTTCGTCGCTGCTCGCGACTGGAGTTCCTTCCACCAGTGACTGGGCAATGATCAAACGATCGAAGGGGTCGCGGTGATGAAAAGGTAAATCCACAACCCGTGCCGTGTGGGACATAGCGATGGGCAAGAGGGTAAAGTCGTTGGTCAGCAACTGATCATCCCAAAACGCCGCAAAGGGGGCCGGCAGCGCATATTTGCCCAGACTGATCTTGATGGCGATCTCCCAAAAACTTGCCGGGCTGACGAAAATCAAACCATCTGTGGCAACGATGCTCTCGCGCGCCCTTCCGCTCAATCGGGAATCGTCCAGCACAAACCAGAGTAGCGCCTGCGTGTCTAGCAACAGATTCATGACATATACTCCTTGAAATCATCCAAATGTTCGTCGTCTTCGGACAACACCTTGAGGATTCCTTTCGCGCTTCCGGGGTAGCGTCGTTTTTGGAGAGATTCGGTCTGATCTGGTAGAAGAACCACCAGGCGGGCAATTTTTCCGTAGGCGTATTGGAACGCCTCCGGCAAATAGATGCGGCCGTTCTTATCAATCCGTGTTTCAAATTCTATAGCTTGCATGGATTCCTTCCTTGTTTGTCGGCCCCCCACAGGGGGGCTTCGATGTGGTTTGCGCTACGGTTCATTGATGCTACCCAGAAGCGCGGTGCATGTAGCTTAGCTCCGGGGGTTGCCAACCTCCGAGCGCGCGTTCGATCGCATACGCCGCGGCGAGCGCCACGTCATCCCGCCAGGGACGGGCGACGATCTGCACCCCGATGGGCAACCCTTCCGGGGAAGTTCCCGCGCGCACGACGACGCAGGGCCATCCTGTCAGACTGTATGGCAGCGTGTACGGAATCCAGCCGGCATCGGTTCCGTGCGGGGTCGCCGGACGCTCAGCCGCAGGCGTCAGGATAACATCGTAATGCGCCATAAAACCAATCAGCGCCCGGCGGAAGCGATCCCAGGTAAACAAGTGCTGCTCGACTTCCTCGCTGCTGAGCCGTGCTGCCCCATCCGCCACCCACTCGTCGGGTGAGCCGGACTCTGGCCGCTGCCAGTACTGGCGTGTAATCTGCGAAGCCTCCTCGACCCGCGGCGGCAGGACTTCTTCGACACGCGCACCCATGTCTGCCAAAACGTCAGCAGCCCGGCGGCACGCCTCAGCCGTCTCAGGGGTAGGCTCGGCTTGCGCATGATGAGTGTAATAGGCCACGCGCAGCGTCTGCGCATCAACCTGACGCCAATCCGCAAGAGGCATCGGGATCACACTCGCATCCTTCCAATCCACCCCGGAGAGGATAGGCAGCGCCAGCGCCAAATCTTCCACAAAACGCGCCAGAGGGCCAATCGTCGTGCGCGGGTCATTCAGCGCGCTAATGAAGGGAAAATGCCCAGTCAGCGGAATCCGGCCCGTGGTCGGTTTCAGTCCAGCAATGCCACAGGCATGAGCCGGCTGACGGATACTACCGCCGGAGTCCGACCCCAGGCCGAGGGGCGACCCGCCGGCAGCAATCAGGGCAGCTTCGCCGCTGCTGCTGCCCGTTGTGCTGTAGGCGAGGTTGTAGGGATTGTTCGTGCGCCCGTAGACCGGATTCTCGACCATGACGTTGGTTTTGCCCAGCAGGATGGCGCCCGCCTGGCGCATGCGCGCCACGACCGTGGCATCCTCGGCGGGCACGCGTGTGCGGAACGCGAGGTCTCCACCGGTGCAGGGCAACCCGGCCGCATCAATCCAATCTTTGACGGTAAATGGGACGCCATGCAGCGCACCAAAGTGCTGCCCGTGCGCAAGCGCGGCATCAGCCGCACGCGCGTCTTTCAAGGCCTGTTCCCCTGCCAACTGAACCACGGCATTCAGGCGTGGATTGACGTTCTCGATCCTTTGGAGATGCGCCTGTACGACCTCTTCAGAGGAAAGCTGGCGATCGCGAATGCGACGCGCCAAGGTGGCGGCTGAAAGATAGCACAACTCGTCCATCAATGTGTACTCCTCATGACATCGTGACTCTGGCGCGCACCTCAGTCTACATGACTCCCTTTGAACTGTCAACTGACCTGAATCGCCAGAGAAAGCAGGCAGATTACCCTCCGCAGTTCCAAATGTAGCCGTTCTTGACCACAGAGATCACAAAGAACGCAGAGAGGCTGCGGATTTGCGTCTGATCTGCCGTATCTTTGTGTTCTCAGTCCTTCGTATGGTTGAATGTGTAAGAAATTGGGAACTGCTGATTATTCTTGCGCCAGATTGACTTTGCTTTCTCCTGTGCTAGAATACGTCATCTTGTGTGCATTTTTCACCCGCAGCGAGGTTCAACTTATGCGATTTCCGCGTTCGAGTGGCGTTTTGTTGCATCCCACCTCATTCCCTGGCCGCTATGGCATCGGCGACCTGGGGGATGCCGCGTATGAATGGATCGAGTTCCTGGCCAAGAGCGGCCAGCAGCTCTGGCAGGTCTTCCCCCTCGGCCCCACTGGCTATGGCGATTCGCCCTATCAGTGTTTCTCTGCCTTTGCCGGCAACCCACTGCTGATCAGCCTCGATCGCCTGATGACTGAAGGCCTCCTGGACGCAGCTGACCTGGCTGATGTACCAGCATTCCGCTTTCAGCCGATTGACTACGGCTGGGTCATTTCCTGGAAGATGGGCTTGCTGGAAAAAGCCTTTGTCAATTTCCAGGCGCGCAGCACGGCGGCTGACCGCGCCAGCTTCGACGCCTGGTGCGCCGACCAAGCGGCCTGGCTGGACGATTACGCCCTGTTCATGGCCGTCAAGCATGCGCACGGCGGGGCCAATTGGAGCACCTGGGCGCGTGACATTGCCACCCGCCAACCGGCGGCATTGGCCGCATGGCGCAAGCAGGCCGCCGTACACGTCGCGCTGCATAAGTTCATGCAGTATGTCTTCTTCAGCCAGTGGGGCGCGGTCAAAGCGGCCGCCAATCAACGCGGCATCCGCATCATCGGCGACATCCCCATTTTCGTCGCGTACGACAGCGCGGATGCCTGGGCCAATCCTGAGCTCTTCTATTTCGATGAAGACGGTCAGCCCGAGATCGTGGCCGGCGTGCCGCCTGACTACTTCAGCGAGACTGGCCAGCTCTGGGGCAATCCGCTCTATCGGTGGGATGTGATGCGGGCGCGCGGCTATGACTGGTGGCTGGCCCGCATCCAGGCTTCCTTGCGCCTGGTGGACATCATCCGCATTGATCACTTCCGCGGATTCGAGGCTTATTGGGCGGTGCCGTTTGGCGAGACGACAGCCGTCAACGGGGAATGGCGCAAGGCGCCGGGCGCCGATCTCTTCAAGACCGTGCGCGCCCACCTGGGCGATCTACCGATTATTGCTGAAGACTTGGGCTTTATCACGCCGGAGGTGCGCGCGCTGCGCGACGATTTTGACCTACCCGGCATGCGCATCGTGCAATTTGCCTTCAGCGCCGGGCCCGAAGACCCCTTCCTGCCGCATAATTACATACACAACACCGTGGTTTACACCGGCACGCACGATAACGACACCAGCATCGGCTGGTACCGCAACAGTTCAACATCGGCCGAGCGCGACTTTGCGCGGCGCTACCTGGGCCGCAGCGGCAAGGACATTGCGTGGGATTTCATCCGCCTGGCCTGGAGTTCGGTGGCCGCCATGGCCCTGACCCCGCTGCAAGACCTGCTTAGCCTCGACTCAGAGGCGCGCATGAACTTCCCCGGCCGGGCCAGCGGCAACTGGGGATGGCGCTACCAGAGTGAAGACCTCAGCACGGAACTGAGCGGACACTTGATGGAGATGACCTATCTTTACGGGCGCCTGCCGCCGCAGCCAGAAGAGGAGACTGCGGAAACGCCAGAAGAAGAATCGGCGCCGGCCTGATCAAACGAAAGCGGCTCCCGCAGCGCACGGGCAGCGTCACAGGTTGAGTTCAACCCACGCCAACTCATCACTGCGGGAGCCAACGATCGCAAACTCGATGGGGCCGTACGCGCCGGGGATAATCCAGCGACCTGGCCGGTGGATGTGACCGCTGACGACATGCGTCACTTTGCGAGATTGACGCGCCAGGCGCCCAAGCGTGAAATTCGCCATATACGCGCTGAGCAGACTCCAGAACGCGCTTGGGGGCCGTTGGGGCATTGATTCCTCGAAAATGGGCCAATGGGTGATGACCACAATTTGACGTACGGCAGGATCGGCCTCCAGCGCAGCCAGGCGCCGCATGAAACCGCGCTGCAGATAGCGCGCCATGGCGACATCGCTCCAGGGCCAATCCACAAAGTCGGCGTCGTGATTGACCAGCCGTTTCAACGCGCGGTATTCGTCGGCCACGTACGGCAGGTGAGGAGCGCGGGACGAGTAATCATACCAGCCCATCGTGCCGCAGACGCCGACACCCTGGCTGACCAGGTTGTGGTCTTCCAGCCAGGCGAAGCCCTCGATTTGTGCGATGTGCGGCAGCTGTACATGCCACAGGTCGCGGCTGTGAAATTCACCCCGGTAGAGATCATGGTTGCCGGCAATGAAGAGGCGTGGGCAGGCCAGCTCGCGGAAAAGCTGCAGACCGCGTTGAAAGAGCCGCAGTGGGTGGCCCACGTCGCCGGCCAGGATGAAGACATCGGGCCGGCGCTCGCTCACACGCTGCGCAAAATCGAGGAAAAGGGGCCGTTGGGCTGGCCGGTAGTGTAAGTCGGCCGTGATAAGAATACGCATCGGATGACTTTGAGCGCCTGGTAGTGATCACGGAACATCGGCGGCCATGCGTAACGCCGGTGCAGTCAAGCCGATCAACCCATGCCTTGAATGTGCTCCGGTTTGATCTTATAGGTCACGCGCACTTCCTGGGGACGGCGATTACCGTAGCGGTTCGCGCCGGTGTATTTCTTGGCCAATGCGTCTATGTGGTCATCGGCGCCTTCCGTGGTGATCTCCACGACCGGGCCGCGCACCTGAAGATAGCGGTACGGATTTTTAGGATCAAGGATGGTCATCGCCACGAACGGCCGGGCGCGCATGTTGCGATCCTTGACACGCCCTTGCGCGGAGTTGACGCGTACGTATTCTCCCTCGACATCGAACCAGACTGGCGTTACTTGCGGGGTGCCGTCATCCATGATGGTTGCCAGGTTGGCAAACGCCCGTGTTTCCAGCAAATCGAGGTATGCGGGCGGAATTGCAATTGTCATTTATGCTCTCCTCTGTTACAAAGGTACTTGTTTGATTCTCATTGCGCAACGAATTCGTCGCTGGCCTGCCAGCCGCGGCCGACAGAACCTGGCTATTATCATTCCACCCTCGTTGGACGCCTGGCGCAGACCATTTGTCACCGTGGGGCTGAGGGCGCGACGCGTATGATCTACCTGGACGTTTCGGCGGCCGTCAACGGCAAAGCAGGTCTAGGGCGCTATGCCCGCGCACTGGCCGATCACCTATCGCCGCGGTTGGGCAAGCGCCTGGCGTTCTTTTACAATCGGGCCGGGGCGCAGGGCGCGGCTGATCTGCCGGCTGCGCATCACGTGCGGCAGGTGCGTCTCGGTTACAAACCGTGGCGTATGGCGGTTTGGCTTGGGCAGATGGCCGGGATCGGCTTTGACCGGCTGCTGCCGGACGCGGAATTGTACCACGCGACGGAGCACCTGCTCATGCCTCTACGCCAGGCGCGCACCGTGCTCACCGTGCACGATCTGATTTATCATTTGCTGCCGCAGCATCACAAGCGTCTGAACTACTGGTTCCTGAACGCGGCGATGCCGTTGTTCTGTCGTCGCGCCGATGCCCTGATCGCCATCTCTGAAAACAGCAAGCGCGACCTGGTGCGTCTGTACGGCGTTGCACCTGCCAAAGTACATGTCATCTATGAAGCGGCCGCGCCGCACTTCTGTGCACAGACGCCCCCGCGCGTAGCGGCCGTGCGCGCGCGTTATCACCTGCCTGCGGACTACATGTTGGCCGTGGGAACCATTGAGCCGCGCAAGAACTTGGAACGCCTGTTGGATGCGCTGCTCATCCTGCGCCGCGGCGGGCTGGATGCCCACCTGGTAATCGTGGGCAGCAAGGGGTGGCTGACGGAAGGCTTCTTCGCCAAACTAGAATCGCTGCCTGAACGGGACGCGGTTCACCTGACCGGTTACGTTGCGGATGAGGATTTGCCCGCGCTCTACGCAGGCGCGCGGCTGACCGTGCTGGCGTCGGTGTATGAAGGATTTGGCCTACCGATACTGGAGGGCATGGCCTGCGGCTCGCCCGTGGTGTGCAGCCAAACCTCCAGCCTGCCCGAGTTGGGGGGGACAGCGGCGCGCTATTTCGACCCGCGCAATGTGGAGGCGATGGCGCAGACGCTGCAGCAGGTCTGGCTAGACGAAGAACAGCAGACTGCCATGCGCCAGGCCGGCTTTGCGCGGGCTGCGCAATTCTCCTGGGCGCAGACTGCGGCCTCGACGCAGACAGTTTATGGGGCCGTGATGGGCGCACGCGCAGGCGAGAATTCAGGCACGCGAAAATAGGCTGCTAAAGCATTTGACAGTTCTTTTTCGTCTGGTATAATAGCCGATTGCCAGGCCGACGTAGCTCAATCGGCAGAGCAACTCACTTGTAATGAGTAGGTTAGGAGTTCGATTCTCCTCGTCGGCTCTCAGCCGAGCCAGAGTGATTGAACGGCCGGAGTAAGTGAATAGGGGCGGATACCCAAGTGGCCAACGGGGGCTGACTGTAAATCAGCTGGCTGACGCCTTCGGAGGTTCGAATCCTTCTCCGCCCACCAGAACAGAGGAGAGAGTTATATGCGCTCTCTCCTCTATTTGCCCACGTAGCTCAGTCGGTAGAGCACGTTCTTGGTAAGAACGGGGTCACCAGTTCAAGTCTGGTCGTGGGCTCCATTGATAATAGGTTTGAGACATGGCTTGCGCCAGTGCCGGCAGCACACCAGGAGGAATAGGGATTTTTC
>UETR01000060.1_pt1 | contig 16763 bp, 9 predicted proteins | sample 1817881 | NCBI WGS metagenome assembly UETR01 (sample SAMEA4730918, study PRJEB27012) | Candidatus Amarolinea aalborgensis | place: Denmark | collected 2014-01-09
GGTCAACAACCTGCTGGGCCTGATCAATCCGCCGCCGGCTGCGATTGCCGCGCCGCAGCAGGCCAACGCGACCGTCGGCGTCGGCAAGGGGATCACGCTCAGCGGAACCTTCCAGATCGCCGAGGGTGTCGGCTTCCCGCTCTTCCTGCAGTTCGGCGGCGACAAGCAGCAGGGGCAACTGCCCGCACCCGCGGACGACCACAAGCCCGACACAGCGCAGGCCGCCGCTGCCGCACCGGCCGCGGCCCCACAGGGTCAGTCGGACGAGCGTTCGCAGAGCAAGGTTGACAAGGTGATTGGCGCGGTGCGCATCAAGAAGATCGGACTGATCTTCGAGAACGGCCGCATCGGCCTCAAGATCACCGGCGGCCTGGCGCTGGCAGCCTTCGAGTTCGAGTTGATGGGGATGCAGGTGACCGTCCCGCAGAGCGTGCTCAACGATCCGGCCAAACTCTCCGAGATCGCCTTTGCGCTCGACGGCTTCGGGGTTGAGATCCACAAGGGCACGCTCGCCATCATGGGCGCCGTCCTGCGGATGCACCGCGAGGAGCCCGGCGCCGACGGCGCGCTGATTGCGTACGACGAGTTCAGCGGCATCGTCCAGGTCGCCTTCCCGCCGCTCAACCTGACCGGCATGGGCGCCTACGCCATGTACCAGGGGCACCCGTCGCTCTTCCTCTTCGTAGCGCTGGGCTACCCGATTCCACTGCATCCGTCGCTGCTCCTCGAGGGGATGATGCTGGGCTTTGGCATTCACCGCGACTTCATCGCGCCTCTGCCCCAGGACATCCTCACCTATCCGCTGGTCGCCGTGGCGGTGACGCCGCCGCCGCCCATTGACATCCAGCAGATGGCCGAGGCGATGCACAAGTACTTCCCGCCGGCGGCCGATCTCTACTTCGTCGTGGTGGGCGTCAAATTCAAGGCGTTCGGCCTGGTAGACTCCCTGGTCATGGCGGCGGTTAAGTTCGGCCGCTCGCTCGAAATCAACCTGATCGGCGTCAGCAGCATCTTCTTTCCATCGGCTTTCATCGAGCTGGTATGGACCGCGCGCTTCGTGCCCGAAAGCGGCTATCTGTTCATCGGCGGCCAGCTCACCGAACGCTCCTACCTGCTCGTTCCGGAGGTGCAGATCACCGGCGGCTTTGCGGTGGCGGCCTGGCTGGCCGGCGAACACAAAGGGGATTTTGTCGTCAGCGTCGGCGGCTACCATCCCAATTTCCACGTGCCCGACCACTACCCGAGCCACATCCCGCGCCTGGGCATCGCCTTTCACCTCGGCCCGGCCGACATCAAGGGCGGCATGTACTTCGCCGTCACCCCGCAGTGCGTGATGATGGGCGGTTCCCTGGAGGTAAGCGTCAAGCAGGACAGCCTGAGCGCTTTCATCAAGCTGTCGCTCGACGCCATCATCTATTTTGAGCCGTTCCACTACGATGTGCTGATCAGCGCCGACGCCGGGGTGAAGGTAGACCTCCCGCTGGCGCTGACGACGCTGCACCTGGATATGCACCTGCACATTGACATGCACATTTGGGGGCCGGAGTTCAGCGGCACGGCCTCGCTCGACGTCGGGCCGAAGACGTTCGATGTCGCCATCGGCGCCGCCGCCGAGACTAAGGCGCTGCCGATCAGTTACGAGACGTTCAAAGAGAAGTTCCTGCCAACGGTCTGCACAGTCGCTGTGACGCAGGGGCTGCTGCGCAAGGCGGAAGAAAACGGGGTCGAAATCTACGTCGTTGCGGCCGACCAGGTCGTCATCGAAGCGCGCACTACCGTACCCATCACCGACGGCGCAGACGCGCGCCTGGGCATCACGCCCATGGCGGTCAAGGGCAAAGGGTTCAAAGCGGTGAGCGCGCTGCGCGGTGCGGACAAGTTCAGAGCAGCCGCCATCGCAGAAGCCGTCCCGGCCGGCATCTGGGGCGGCGCCTGCAAGCCGGCGCCCGACCTTACCGACCCGTCGAGCGGCCTGGTGAGGGATGTGCATACCGGCTACCGCCTGACGCCCGCGGCGGAACGCATCACGTCGGCGTCGCACGCGATCGAGAAGGATAAGCTGGCCTACAACACCGACCTCCTCACATTGAACGACCGCGAGGTGAGCTTCCAGATCGTCGGGCATGGCGCGGCGGTCGCGGCGGAAATGCCGGCCGAGACCTACTTCCAGTACACGGGGCTGAACGTCTCTGACATCAGACCGGTCGCTGACTTCGGCGAGCTCAGTCGAGCCGCCCGCGAACTTTTGCAGCCCCGGCTGCTGACTTATGCACTGAGCTGAGGATTTCATTTCATGGCTGCCGACACGATCCGTTTCGAAGGGTACCACCTGCCCGGCTTGCAAGCTGGCGTTGAAAAGCTGCAATTGACGCTCGACCTTACCCTGCCGGCGACCGACCACCCCGACCCCTTTGTTTCGCCGGAGCTGACCGTTCTGATCAGCGGCCCCCGTTTCATCTTCTCACCGGCGGAAATCTACGCTATCTTTCCGCCGCGCGACAGCTTCGGGGAGTGGGATAACGTCTTGCCGCATGTCGAGCTGACGCCGAGCACGCTGCCGTGGCAGCGCGCGAGCGGCGCCAACGACAAGACCATGCCGTGGCTGGCGCTGATCCTGCTGCAAGATGACGAGTGGACCGACCCCTCGAAAGTGGTCGCCGAGAAGATGGCGTGGGAAGATCTACGGAAGGAGGTCGGGTTAGCAGAGGAAGCCACCGATCACCCGCCCGAAAAAGGGCAGCGCTTTCCACCGGTCCAGGCGCTGCGCATCGAGCAGTCTTTCTTGCAGCAGATCATGCCGACGGCCGACGACCTGCGCTGGCTGACCCACGTGCGCGTCGGTCACGACTCAGATGGGCAGGATGTCGAGCGGGCCATCGTCGTCTGCAATCGGATGCCGCGCCAAGGGGCGCGGGCCGCGGCCCATCTCATCTCACTGGAACAGCGCCTCGCCAGTGACGGCTCCTTCAAATTCTCCGCCGCATCGGACGGCAAGGTTCTCCTCCTCAGCATCCACTCCTGGGAATTCACCTGCCCGGCCGACGAAGAGTTCAAGGTCAGCGACAAGGCCCTTGGGCGGCTCGATGAACCGCTCAAGGGACAAGCCGCGCAGCAGTTTCCGGCCGGCGAAGCGCGTGACATGCTGTACCGGGGGCGCGAGGCGTTCGTGGCCGCCCTGGAAGGGAAAGGGTTCAGCAAAGAAGCCGACAAGGACGCGCTGGTCAACGCTTGCCACATCCAGTCCGAAACGTTCAAGGGGTTGATGGATGCGCTCGATTGCGGCTGGCTGCACGCGCCGCCGCGGGAGCAGACCCACGCGCTGTTCGCGCTGGGCGGCGTGCCGGTCGCGCACGGTCTCAGGCAGGGCGGCAAAATGGCGTCCTGGTATCACGGCCCGCTCATTGCCGACAAGAACCTGGACGCCGGCATCGAAACGGCCCTCATACAAACGCTGCCGGTCCGCCACGCCGATCAGCTGCTGCTCTACAACGAAACAACCCGTATGCTGGACGCCTCCTATGCGGCCGCCTGGGAGTTGGGTCGTCTGCTGGCGATCAGCGAGCCGCGCGTCAGCCAGCAGATCGCCCAGTGGAAGACGTCGCACGCTCGCGAAGCTGGCCTGGTCGAACAGAACCTATGGTTCTCGCACATCCCGTTCACCGACTCGCAATTTGTGCACCGCGCAGGGGGGCTGATCGAGGGCAAGTTGCAGGCGTACTTCTCCAACCTCGGGCGGCTGCTCGGCGTCCCGTTCCAATACCTGGTTCCGCATGAGAGCTTGCTGCCGGATGAATCGCTGCGCTTCTTCTACGTGGACCGGCTGTGGGTGGAATGTTTGCTCGACGGCGCGTTCAGCATCGGCCGCACGACGCGCTTCGACCTGGCGCGCGAGCGGGGAGCGCAGGGACAGATCCGATTTCCCCACCAGCAGGAGCGCCCTGCGATGAGCGGCGTCATCCTGCGCTCCGACCTTGTCTCCGGTTGGCCCTCCCTGATGGTCGAAGGATATGCGAGCTCCGATCCATCTGAATCCTCCAGGATCGAGCTGCTGCGCTACGAACGGCTGGGGCAAAACGTGGCCATCGCCATTTTCGGGGGCGAGCTCAAGGCGTTTAGGCTCCATCTGCCGCCGGAGTCGCTGCACTGCGGTTTCAGCCGCGACGCCTCGGATGAAAGCGGGTATGTCAAAGAGGTGAAAGACCTGGCCGACGGCAATGAACTGCCGACCCTCGCGGGACCCTCCAGAACAACCGCCGTCAACTTCGGCTGGCGCCCCGGCGCCGAGGGGCTGCGCATCTTCGTCCCCAAACGCATGGTAGACAATATCAACCGCCGTCTGGACGACGAGGCAAAACAGGAAGGGCGGCCGTTTGAGCGGGTCACCCACGCCGGGCACCTGGCTATCCAGCTTCTCGAAGGCGTCCCACGCCTGCAGGTGAATGTCAAGCAGCCGTGAAAAGCGGGGCGCATGTCAAATGGGGGGCGCAGCCCCGCAGGGGCTTGCACCTCGTAGCCGGATGGCCTCCGGCCGCCGGCGGGGTTGGTGGCCGCATGGCCTCCGGCGGGGTTGGTGGCCGGATGGCCTCCGGCGGGGTTGGTGGCCGCATGGCCTGCGCGCAACCAACGCCGCCCGACCGTGAACGGATCGGGCTACGAGGTGGAAGGCCCTATCGGGCCTGACAGCCCGGGAGGGGTTTGCATCTCGCAGCGGGCGCATTTCAGTTTCGCAGCGTAGCCGACGAAGGTTGGGCTTGGCAGTGGTTGCAGCGGCCTTCGACAAGCTCAGGCCCCGTGCGGTGAGCCTGTCGAACCGTGCGGTGAGCCTGTCGAACCGTGCGGTGAGCCTGTCGAACCGTGCGGTGAGCCTGTCGAACCGTGCGGTGAGCCTGTCGAACCGTGCGGTGAGCCTGTCGAACCGTGCGGTCGAGCCTGTCGAACCGTGCGGTGAGCCTGTCGAACCGTGCGGTCGAGCCGCTCACGACGAAGCCTCAATCGCCCGACCTGCCCCCAAATTGAAATGCACCCTAAAAAGCGGGCGGCGGCGGGCGGCTCGACTGAGACCTCGGCGAGCGGCTCGACTGAGCTCGCCGAAGTCTCGGTCGAGCCGCTTGCCGAAGTCGCCGGTGCGGGCAGGATCTTCAGGACGTGTTGCCGCGGCGGGTCTCGTGCTGGCGCTCGTACCATGCCAACGCGCGTGCCTGGGTTTCCTGGATGAAGCGCTCTTTGGCCGCGTTGTACTCGTTGGTGTCACGATAGTCTGCGCGTGACAGCGCTGATTTCAGCAAGCCATAGTCGTCGCGCACATCTGAGTGCGCCCGCAAGTAGTCGCGAAAGGCCAGATGCCTCGTCCAATGCGGCGTGTCTTTCACGACCACGTGGATGTTAGCGACTGAGATGAAGGTCTGGCCGCGCACGAATGCGTCGTGGACATCAATCAATTCTGGCGGCGCCTGGTCGGTCAGGGGTCGCAGCCGTGCGAACAGCCGCCGGTAAGGCATCGCCGGCTCGTACTTCTTGAAGTAGGTATACCCGGCTCCGACCATCGGCGCGATCGCCCTATCCAACTGCGTATCATCGCGCAGGCCCACCAAGATATCAATGGTCGGCTTTGCGCACAACCCTTCGACCGCGGTGCTCCCGATATGCTCGATGGCAGGGCCGAAGCCGGCCAGCGCCGCTGAAATCACGGCCAGCTCACGGGCAAAGGCGTCAACCCAGCCGGGCTGATAGTCTTCGAGGATGATCTTCATACGTTCTCACTTGCTCTACCATGGGCTTCCCAACCCTGAACACTCCAAACGTGTGACGGTCGCCACGCTCAAGATACAGAAACCATGATCACGAGGTTACTATGAGGTCAAAGAAGGTCACGCAAATGGCCGCGGGATTCACGGACGAGGAACCAGCGGCTCGGTTGAGCATTGACCGGTCGCGTAAGCCGCTGCGGCTGCAGGTACGCTGGCTCGACCGCATCGCAGGAGAAAGTGAGGCGACAACGTGACGCCTGCTGAAAAACATCCGCACCTCGACATGCCTTCGACCGAGCAACTGCGCGCACTGATCGAGAGCATCCGGCCGGCGCTGGCTGATGTGTATCTCGAGGTGCATCGGCTCGTGCTCGACGTCCTCCCAGACGTTCGCTTCGAGGTAGACCGCACCGATGCCGGCATCGGGTATGGCGCGCGGCAGTTTGGCTACAACGGCTGGGGGATGGGAGCTTTGGCGGCGCACAGAGCCTGGGTCTCGCTGGTCTTCTTTCGGGGAACCAAACTGGACGATCCCAATGGACTCCTCGAGGGCACAGGCGCCTCCGTCAGACACGTGAAGATCAGGTCGCTGGACGAGCTCGAGGTGCGGCGCGCGGCGCTCCGTGCCCTGCTGCACGAGGCGGCCCACCACCATGGGACGTAGGTGGTGATGAACACTGCTTCTACCAGCCGGTCTGGCATTCCTCATAACAGCCGATTGGAACCGGCCGCTGGCTGTGGTCAAGCGCCTTGTAGCCCCAGGGATCGCGCTCGTTGTGGCCTTTGCGGTTCTGTACTACATGGAGCATCTGCGCTAGACCGTGCGCCTGGTGGACGCTCTGCGCTTCCGCGCGCGCTTGCGAGCGCGAGAATCAACCCGCCGCAGCGCCGTTTCGTGTCATCAGATAATCCGCATAGCCCCGCGGCCACCTGGAAAAGTCAATCTCCCCGGCGATCTTGACGATCTCGAAGTAGGGTCCACACCGCTGGAACGTATCGGCCGGTAGTGTCCCCACACCACAGCCGGTGTTCACCGCGCCGTGCGCACGCCTGGCGCTACCTGCTGACGTAGCGATTCTTCTCTACCCAGGTTCGCAGGTCTGGCAGCGATGGATTGTCCAGGCGCCACTGGAAAACGGTCGTGTCGGACGACCCAGCCAGGATGCTGCCGCCGTCGGGGCTGATGGCCAGGTCCATCATCACGCCATGCCCGCTGGAGCGGCGCACCAACTGGCCCGTCTGCAGATCCCACAGCATCAGGCTGCCGTCCATACCGCTGGTCATGGCCAGCCGGCCGTCGGGGCTGACCACGATGCGTGTGCGCAGACTGGCGTGCTGGCCCAGCCGGCGCATTTCCTCTCCCGTCGCCAGGTTCCACTGGATCAACTGGCCGTCCTGCTCGCACGAGATGGCGGAGCGGCCGTCGGGCAGGAAGGCCATGCCGCTGCTGCCGCTCTCTGGTGGTGGATCGCGGCGCACAAAGCTGCGCAGCTCCTTGCCCGTTTCCAGATCCCATAGGATCATGCTGCTGTCGCCGGAGTCGGAGAGCGCGGTGCGACCGTCGGGACTAACGGCCAGTGACCACAGCCCCTGGCCGTGCCCGCTCAGGCGATGAATGATCTGCCGGGCCGGCACGTCCCACAGGATCACCGCGCCGTCAACCGACACCGACAGCGCCCGCTGGCTGTCCGACGTGAACTCGACGCCGGTGACGGGGCCGGCGTGGCCTTGCAGACGGCCCACCTCCTGCCAGGCGGCCAGGTCCCAGACGTGGATCAGGCCGTCGGTGGCCGCGGCCAACGCCGTGCGACCGTCGGGGCTGATCGCTACCTGCATGATGACATCCACCGGCAGCGCCGCGACCTGGAGCTGCTTGCCGCTGGCCAGGTCCCAGAGGCGCAGGCTGGCGTCCTGCACCAGCACGCTGGGCGAGGCGGCGCCGGAGGAGGAAAGGGCCTGCCGGCCGTCGGGGCTGAACGCCACGTCCCACACCGAGTCCTGGTGTCCCCGCAGGCGCTTAATCTCCTGGGCATCAACCAGATCCCACTGGATCAGCCCGCCGTCGCGGCCGCTGGAGAGGGCTGTGCGGCCATCGGGGCTGACGGCCATGGCCAACACGTCGCTGGCGTGGCCGTTGAGGATGGCCAGCCGCCGGCCGCTAGCCACGTCCCATAGCCCGACGCTGTCGTCGTAGGAGCCGGTCAGCGCGCGCCGGCCGTCGGGACTGAAGACCACCGTGACCACCCCCTCGCTGTGGCCGCGGAGGGTGCGCAGCCGGGCGCCGCTTTGCAGGTCCCACAAAACGGCCGCGTTATCGTAGAACGATCCGGTCAGCGCGCTGCGTCCGTCAGGGCTGATGGCCAGGCTGAACGCGTCTTCGACCCAATCCGGGAAGCGCTGCCGTACCTGGCCCGTTGCGACGTCCCACAGCAGCATGTCGGAAGTGACCCCAACCAGCCCTGTGTCCTCGCTTGTGGCATCCGTCAACCGAGCTGAGAAGATCTGGGCGTCGCCAGAGCTGGCCAATAGCGCGGCGCCGTCCGGCGTAAAGGCCAGCGCCACAACGCCGAACTGATGTCCCTGCAATCGTCGCAACTCCTCGCCCGTAGTCACGTCCCACAAGATCAGTTCGCCGGGCGTCATCATGGACTCGCCGCGGAAGCCCCCAGAGGCGGCCGTGCGGCCGTCCGGACTGAGACCTACGGCGCGCACCACGCCCGAGTGCCCCGCGAAGCGTCGTACCTCTCGCCCGGTCGTCAGGTTCCACAGGATCACTTGGCCATCCGCGCCGCCGGACAGCGCGGTCGCCCCGTCGCGGCTGATATCGAGGGCATTGACCTGGCCCGCATGCCCCGTCAAGCGCAGCCGTTCCCGACGCGCGGCGATCTCCCACAGGACGATGCTGCCGTCCGCCAGGCCAGCCAGCGCGCTGCCGCCATCGGGGCTGAACGCCAGGGCACTTATTGGCCCTGTCAGACCAGGAAATAGCGCCGCTGTCTCGGCGCGCCAGGCTGCACCCGGCGCGTAGGCTGCGTCCCTGAGCACCTGTTGGGCCTCCAGCGGCGGGTTGCTGATGCTGGTGGCCTCGAGCGCCAGCGACAACGCGGCCGCGCTGTCGCCGTCGTCTAGGGCTTTCCGGGCGCTGGTGGCCAGACTGCGGCTGTAGGCAAGTAACGCCTGCTGGCGCTGGTGCAGCGAGAAGGCTGTCAGCGCCAGGGCAACAACCACGGCGACGGCCAACACGCCGGCCAGCGCGGTGAGCAGGCGACGTCCGCGGCGCTCGGCGGCCAGCTCGCGGCGGCGCTGCGTTTCTCGTTCGGCCTCTCGCCGCTCGCGCAGGGCCAGGCTGGCCTGGATGAAGGTAGTTTCCGCGCGGCTCAGCTCGGCCGGGCGCACGGCTAGCCAGCTTTCGGCCTGCGCCAGCGGCGCGCCGCGCAGCAGTGCACCTTCGTCCTGGCTGCTCTGCTTCCATTGGCGCAGGCTGGCGCGCAGCCCTTCCTGCCAGGAGCGGAAGGCGCGGTCGGCGGCCATCCATCCGCGCAACCGCTCCCAGCGCTGAATCAACGCCTCATGCGCCACTTCAACGGTCTCGCTGCCGGTGCTGGGATCGAGGCCTGTCACCACCAGCCGCTGGCCGGCCAGGCGCTGCACCAGCGGCCAGTTGATCTCGCCGATCTCACCTCGGGTCGCCAGCCGGCGGGTGTCGTCGGTGCCCTCACCCGGCCGCACCAACTGCTCGAAGATTTGTCGCGCCCGCGCCTGGTCGGCGGCGTCCCATTGGCCGAAGACCTGTTCGGCGTAGCGCGCCAGCGCGCCCTCCACCTGCCCGATCTCCTCGTAGGCGGCATGGGTCAGCCAGCCAGCGGCGCGCCGCTCCCACAACAGGGTCAGGGCGAACTCCAGCAGCGGGAGCGCGCCTGGTTCCTGGCCTACGTTTTCCAGGATACGATCAACGAGGCCAGGCTCGAAGGCTGCGCCTTGCAGCTCGGCCGGCTTCTTGACGGCTGCCCGCAGCTCGGCTTGCGTCATCGGCCCCAACATCAGCGCGCCTGCTTGCAGCGCGTCGGCCAGCGGGCGCTGGGTCAACGCCTGGCCCATGAAGTCGGCACGCAGGATGAGCAGCAGCGCGCAGGTGGAAGACAAACTGCTCTGGCCGGGCTGCACCGCGGCCAGCAACTCGTTGACGAAGCGTTGGCGCGTGGTCGGCTCAGGGCAGAGCGTGAAAAGTTCCTCGAACTGGTCAATGACCAGCAGCAGGCGGCTGGCCTCAGGGTGTAACTCCAGCGCCTGCTGCGCCAACCGATCCAGGGTCAGGTCGCCCGCCAGCAGGGCGCTGCCTAGCTTCTGTGTTTCGATCAGGTGATCGGCAGTGCTCAAATGAGGCGACAAGAGAGGCGACAGGACGGCGGCCAGCGCGTCGAAAGGCCGGCTGCCGGGGCGGAAATGGGCGCTGATCCAGTGCGCCTCCTGGCGCAGCCGCGGCAGCAGGCCAGCGTAGACCGCCGAGGATTTGCCTGACCCAGAAGCGCCGATCACCGCCGTCAGCGGCGCCCCCCGGCAGACAGTCGTAACCAAATGCTCCACGAAGACTTCGCGGCCGAAGAAGAAGGGGGCATCCTCCTGGCGAAAGGAAGCCAGGCCGCGATAGGGGCACGGCCCCACCGGACGAGGCTGCGTTGCCGACAAGTCAAGCGCGGCCGCTGCGCCAGGCGGCCATGCTTCGCTGCGTATACGCTCGACCAACGCCCGAGTCTGCTCCGAGGGTTCGACGCCCAGTTCCGCGGCCAGCAGCCGGCGGCAGCTCTCGTACTGCGCCAGCGCCGCGCCGCGCTGGCCGCTGAGGGCCAGCAGCTGCATCACCTGGCGGTGTGCAGCCTCTTGCCAGGGATCCATGTCCACCTGGCGCCAGGCGTACGAGAGGGCGCGATCATACGCACCTTGCGCCTGGTAGTCATCGGCCAGGCGGCGCAGGGCCTGGAGCATCAAGCGGTTGAGCTGCTCGCGGGTCAGCAGGGTCCATTCGTCGAAGGCAGCGCTGTCGGGAATGGAGAAGCCCTCCAGGAAGGGCGCGCGGTAGAGCGCGACGGCTTGTTCCAGGGGTGGGAGGGTAGATCGGGAGGCAGCAGGTTGGGAAGTCAATAAGCTGGTGGGGTTGGCGGGCGGCAGCGGGCTTGTCAATTGCAGAAAGGCGGCGACATCAATCTGGGCGCCGCTGGCGGCGTTGAACTGGAGGGTCTCCTGCGCGATGAGGAGATAGGGGGGCGTGGCCTGATGATCGCCGATGGCCTGGCGTAGGTCGGCCAGGGCACGGCGCAGGTTAGCGCGGGCTGAGGATTCGGTGTAGTCGGGCCAGAGCAGCCCGGCCAGCTTCTCCCGCCGGTGCGCCTGGCCGGCCTCAACCGCCAGGTAAGCCAGCAGGCCGCGCGCCTTGTCGGAGGGCAGGCTGGCCTCCGCGCCGCTCGCCAGGATGACCATTGGTGCGCCGAACAGACGAATCTGCAACTGCGCCATGCCGCCGCCTCCAGTAGCTGCGCCAGTAAGCTACCGACACTTCAATCACCAACCACCATCTCTTCTACTCAAGCTCAATCACGAACCTGGATTTCTACTGCAACCTGCTACAGATCCTCTGGCGTCAAACCGGTAACTTTGGCGATGCGTGCCAACATGCGAGGCCCAATCTCGTCACTGTCGTGGAATGCAAATACGACATCGGGTCATCCTAGACGCTCAAGGACAAGGTGCGACCCGGTTTGACGCTTGATGTCCCACCCGATGCGAAGCAGCGGCGCCAGAACGCGCCTTGCTTTAGTTGAGCGCCATTGAGTCATGATGCTGCAAATGAAATGCTCATCAACCGGCTTGGCACGTCTTCGCCGTGCTCGAGACGGTCTGCAAGAACACGCAACGCCAACGCTTGGGCTTTTGCCAGTGCGTCATCGAGTGTGCGTCCATAGACAAGGACACCGGGAAGCTCAGTTACCTCGGCAAGCCAGCGCCCATCATCTTCTTGCTCATACTGAATGTCGAACTGCATATCTCTATCTCCGATCGGCCCAAGGCGCTTACATCTGTTTCGTCGCCTTCGTCACGGGTCGCTTCGCTGATCATCATTTTACATGAGCCGACGGTTTGCGGCAAACGCGTTGCACTTTGCGGGGCGCTTGCGGCCCGAATTCACGTTTTGCTCACGCAGCCAGGACGTCACGCTCACAGGCGTTTGCTATGCTGCATGGCAGACGGGCAGCGCAACAGCGAGGTGTAGCATAGGCCGATCGTTAGAAAGGAGTATCAACCATGAGAAGGCAAAGGCTATGCATGTCGGTCATCTTGATCCTGAGCGCCGTGCTGCTGGTGGCGCCGGCTTCGGTGTCAGCCAGAGCCGTGCGGACCGAATGTACGGGATGGGAGATGCCGACGGCAATTCTTGATCCCGGCGTATGGACCAATCCCGGCGGCAACATTCACGTCAGGGGCATGGTCATGCAGTACCAGGAGGTATCAGACTGTCCCCAGTTGGCCGGCATCAATACCGTGACGATGAATGCCAACTGGGACGCCAACTACGCTGGCCCCATCTGGGGTACTGCGGAGATGGTTACGGATGATGGCGGGGTATGGCAGTCCACGTGGACCGGCAAGACCTACGCCGACGGGAGATCTGAGTATCGGGCTGTCGGCCATGGCGTCGCCGGTTCAGTGCAGGGGCTGCACATGAATCTATCCGCAGCCAATGGCCAATGGACGGCCACAATCCTAAATCCGCGCGGAGGCTGACCCAATCGGATGCGCCGTCCCCTCCCTGCGACTGGCGCATCCATCCATTGTGGTACACGTGTCATAACAGGAGGATTGAACGATGAAGCGGTGTCTAACTTTGCTCATTGCGTTGCTGGTGACTCTGACAGCCTGCCAGGCGGTGCCGCTGGCTGCGGCCAACAAGTATATGGACGCGGTGGCGCGCAACGACGCCGACGCCATGGTTGCCACGTTGAGCAACGACATGGTCATGGTTGTGGACGGCGGCCCGTTCTTCCATAACGAGATGAGCGGCAAGGAGGCCCTGCGGAAATACATGCAGGGCAATGTTGCCACCGGCTTCCGGCTTGAGCTCACCGGCGATCCCGTCGTCGCTGGCAACCAGGTCACCTATCCTGACCACTTCGCGATGGACGTGTTCCGGCAGGTCGGCGTCGAGTGGATTAACGGCGCGGATGTAGTGACCATCGAGAACGGCAAGGTGACGCGTGACGTCTGGACCATTGACGAGGCGTCCGTGCAACAGTTGAAGGCGGCCTTTGCGGCTCAGAAAAGCCTGACTGTGGACAAGCTGGTGGGCACGTGGCGCTGGGATGGCGGCGAAGGGATCGGCGTCTCCGAAACCAGCTTTCATAAGGACGGCACGTATCAGCTGATCCGCATGATCTCCGGCGCCGGGGTGTTGTGGGATGTGGGGACCTATGTCATCAAAGGCGACCAGGTGGCGTTGACTACCAGCGAAGCGCATTACTGCCAGGTGGGCGACCAGGGCATCTATCAGATGGCGATCACCGAGGATGGCAAGCTGAAGCAGACACCCATCGAGGACAGCTGCTCGCGCCGCAAGCCGCCGGTCAATGTGTTTTACCTGGAGCGGGTGACGCCGTAGAAGGCGATGACCCTGGCTCATCGGCCGACAACTGGAGATCCGACGGGTTATCGTGGACACGAACGCCCGCACGGATCTCCGTTGTCTGCCAGTTTTGTTCAAGACTCATCAAGGTAAAGGCCGCGCTGGATGTTAGAGCGGGTGATCGCCAACGCTGTACGCTCTGATCATGGGCCAGGCAGGCCGGGCTGTAGAGGAAGAGCAACAGCAGGAAACGGGCAGCGATAGTGACCGCCAACAGCACCGGCCGTCGGCTACAGCGGTCGCTGAGCGTACCGGCGGCCAACGCACTGGCCACGCCTGCGCCTGGCGCGGCGGCGGCCTGCTCATGCGCATGGCCAGGCGGCGCTACGTGGGGCGCATTTCAGAATCGGCGGGTCGGGCGATTGAGGCTTCGTCGTGAGCGACTCGAACGATCGCGGCAACTCCTGCCAAGCTCACCTGCGTAGCCTACGCCCCGAAATTGAAACGCACCCCGCTCCGTGCGCGCGTTCGGGAGGCCGATCCGAGTCAGCGAAATGACCACTTGCCCGGCGTTCAATTTGACGCGCCCATCAGGCGCACCTGTGCCCTCGTCGAGGCCGACACCCAGGCTGCTGGTGCTCGCAACCGGCCCTGGCAGATTGTCAAAGTTGCCAAAAAAGGGACTTGATATTTCTTTCGCTGTGGTGTAAAATCGTGCCAGGCGTGGGCGCCGGGTTATGCGCCGGCTCGACCGTTACGGAAAGTACAACGCTGTCTTATTGGCCGCTGCATAACCCATATTTCGTTAGGCTGGGGCGCGTGTTACCCTTCCAAACACAGATGTGGTATCATCGCTCTCGTATCCTTACCGCAGTGGTAACATCAGGCAGGCCAGATGCCATACCGGTTTGAGTGGGACAGCCGCCAAGCGGCCACGAACATCCGCAAGCATGGCGTCAGCTTTGACGAGGCCAGTTCGGTGTTCGATGATCCGCTGGCAGTCATTTTCGATGATGATACGCATTCGGCCAGCGAAGTGCGTGAGTTGATCATCGGCCATTCGGTCACCGGTCGTTTGCTGTTGGTCGGCTTCACCGAGCGGCCTGGGGAGCGGCTGCGCTTGATCAGCGCACGAGTGACTACCAAAAAAGAACGGCAAGATTATGAAGACTACCATAACGCCTAACCTTGACCAAGACGCCGACGACGGACTGCGTCCGGAATACGACTTCGACTACAGCAAGGCTCGCCCCAACCGGTTCGCGGGGCAGATAGACATAAGCCAGGTGGTGGTCGTGCTTGATCCGGACATCTCTGAAGTCTTCACGACGTCTGAATCCGTCAACGCCGTTTTGCGCGCCCTCATCAAAACAATGCCACCAAAGCCAGCCCGTAGAGGACGGTCGGGGTCTACGCGTACACCTGCATATCGCTAGCGGATGTGCTTGATAGCCAGATTTCGTGGCCACGAGCCTAACCGTCGCTTCGAGCGGACCGCCGGAACTCGGCGGTTAAGCCCATCTGGAAAAGTCAATCTCCCCGGCGATCTTGATGATATCGAATTTTGCCAAAAAAAGGACCTGATATTTCTCTCGCCGTGATGTAAAATCATGTCAGTTGCCCATGCGCCGGACGCACAACCGAGGATGATAACAGGCAATCCGCGGCGATCCGTGTTCATCCGTGGCCTATTTTCAGGTTAGGCGTGTTTGCCGCTTCGTTGTGCACAGGATAGGCACGCAAGTCGGCTCTCAAATTCCATATCCCACGTTTTCCGGACGGCTCAGTTCAAGTGGCGCCAGAACAGCGCTGGCGCCGGGTTATGCGGCGGCTCGACCGTTACGGGAAAGGCGCTGCTGTCTGACTTGCCACCGCATAACCCATATTCCGTTAGGCAGCCAATGTAACGCTGTGGGTCAACCGGCAGAATGACGCACGACTCGCCGTCAAAGCCCACGTCAGGCCGCGAAAACACGATTTCGACATCACATCTCAAAAGGAGCCATTTCGACCATGAACAGCCGATATAGAGTCACAATCAGTGAAGAGCCAGGAATTGGTGAGTTGGCTCTTGGAATTCTGGCGCTTGTATTATTCCTGGGTGTCATCGCCGCGGCAGCTGGTGGTATTATTCTGGTAGTTCTACTTCTTGTCGGTTTGGTTAGCCTGATAGTAAAAAATCCAGAAGTCACAATAGTGCTTCTGGTGATTGCGGGCATTGGCTTAGTCATCTACTTCATCGTAACGCGTGTTCCTGTCGTTTCCCTTGTGACTGGATTGGGTGGTCTTGTTGGCCTGATTACCTATGTTGTGGCAAGGATGGAACAAGATGATGAGGTAGGATGGTTTGGAGCTGCGTTTGCCGCAGTCAGTGGCGCAGTAGCGGTATACATCGGTGGAATTATTGGCTCAAAAGCTGGTGAGTTAGTCCGATACATCCTCGAAAATGAAACTTCGCTGCTGCCTTTCCAAATTGCAGGTTATATCATAGCAGCCATTTGGGTCATTAAGTCGTTTTGGGCATTGCCAGCCCTGGTCGTTGCAGCAGGAAGAATGGCAATCATAGCCGGTGTAGTAATTACACTGCTTACGGTATTCCTCCCAGTGTCCTCGTGGCTTCACGTTGACTCTCCGAAACAGCAGTTCTTGGTAACAGCAGTGATTGCTATGTTTGTCGTGACTGTGCTTTCAAGCATCATCAGAATTTTGATCGCAACTACCAAAAACATCGGAAAGATACCCGCCAAGTCAGTCCTTTTGGGTATTCTCTTGGGTCTGCTTCTCTCTGTCATTCTCGCCCTTCTCAATGGAATCTTGGAGGGCGTCTTTGTGGGAGCATCGGGGCCTATGCTTTTCGATCTTGTGACGACCCAAAATAACAAAATCACTCGACTGCTGATGAGCTACCCCACCGTGGTCTCCGCGATGTTAGGAGGAGCCGCATCGGGTTTGTTCTGGTGGTCTCAGTTGCTCAACAGCGTGCGTAAGTCCTACTAACCATCACAATACCGACTCACAAAGGAGGAATACAATGGAAAGACGAGTTTTCCTGGACGAACCGTGCCCCGATTGCAGTGGCACAGGTAATGCGGTATGTCCGGTATGTCACAACTACAGTATCTTCTCAATAAACCGGGGGGAGTGAACTGAGCGCGGTGTCAAGTACAATGATCATAGACAAGCGGCTGTGAGTCGTGCTATACTGCGAGTCGTTGTGCCGGGTGCCGTGAAGCTGAATAGTCTGACCGGTGCAGGTGGTGAGGGATTATGTTGTTCGAACAGCTTGATCTGGATCAGCTCCAGGATGTAGCGCAGGCCAAGCGTGCCATCGTTGGGTTGCTGAACTTGGTTGAGGATCTGCAGGCGACGGTGCGCCAGTTGCAAGCCGAGGTGCAGCGACTGCA
>UETR01000061.1_pt1 | contig 14144 bp, 9 predicted proteins | sample 1817881 | NCBI WGS metagenome assembly UETR01 (sample SAMEA4730918, study PRJEB27012) | Candidatus Amarolinea aalborgensis | place: Denmark | collected 2014-01-09
AGCGACAAGAATGCCCAGCGCGCGCAGCGTGCCATCCGACATATTAGCGGCCAAAAACCGCCACGGAAACTCTGAACCAGCGACTGCCTGACCAAACTCAATCGTTTCTTTGGGTCCTAGAACCCGGTGTTCAACCCGGCGTACGCCCGGGACAATTTTGCCGAGGTATTCTTCGATGCGCTGCTTGGTCGCAGGGTTCTGGGCCGTCAACTGCGCTAAGACGCCGGCCAGGTTACTCCCATCGCGTGCCAGAAGCTTACCGGAATCGGGGGACTGTAAGTCACGGATGCGATCGGGATTCAGGCTGTAGAAACCCATGTTAGAAAATGCGTCATAGAGAGGACGGAATTCGGGTAACCCCGAGGCATTGACCAGGTAGAGCCGATCAGACGAGACGGCAGGGGCTGTCTTGCTGCTTACAGAGGTGAGGTTACCGTTCTCGACACGGAAGTGACGCCCACTCGCCCCGTAGATGAAACATTCTTCCTGCTGAACCTCATACCCTCCTCCGCGTTGTGAGCCAATGCGAAAGGCGTAATGGCCGTTCTCCCCACTCCGCAGGCAAAAACTCAGGCGCATCCCAAAATGCGTGGGATGTCCACCCGACCTGCGGCGCACGTCATTGATCCCTCCGCGGTCACGCAGCGCGTGGTCCAGCGACGTCCGCAGCGCATCGGCCACAAAGCGCAGCGCATCCAGGAAATTGCTCTTACCGGCGCCGTTGGGGCCGACGAGAAAAGTCAGGGGCCCCAGCTGAACATCGCAGGCCGCAATACTCTTGTAGTTCTTGAGCACGACCCGTCGCAGAAAGGTTGAGTCTCGCATGGTGTCACTTCTTCCCTCGTTCCCAGCGCTCGCGCCAGTCACGGTCAACGTACATCGCACCGAAATCCGGCTCGCGCGTAACCGGGCGCTGCATGTATTTTACCATACAGCGCGCCGACCGCTGTGCTCGCAGATTGGCCGCTACGCGCCCATTCTGGATGCTAAGTGTCGAGTGCAAACCAGATGTGACTACTACGATGAAAATAAGCCAGTTGAAAACCCAGAAGCAAGGCTTGAACCACCACAAAGCCGTGTTTGGCAAAGACTGCCAGCCAGTCGTCAACGGTTTTGAACTGAAAAGGCAGATTGATCTGCTGCAAACCACCTATAACGACATTGCCAAAGTAATCGAGAAACATCAGGTAACCTAGCTGATCCGAGGGTGCCATCGCTACGAACTCGCCTAAGAGCGCGTCGTGCGCCAGGGCCGCGCTCAGGCCAACGAGGTTTGACGGCAGCGCATAGCACTCCTCTTCAACCACGACACGTCGCGCCACCCGTCGCATTCCGGACAAAGCAGAAGATAGATTGGCAGGATCAATATGATGCAGCGTCGAAAGGGTTAGAACTGTGTCGAAAGACCGGTCTGCAAACGGCACAATATCGGGTTTTTCTATACGCACAAAAGGCAACTTACGGACTTCCGTGTCTCGGTAATCGAGTATATCGGTCAGGCCTACCTGGTACCCCTGACGGTGGAGCAGTCCAGCCAATGCTCCATCACCACACCCAAAGTCTAGCACTCGCCTGCCCACGAGCCACGGCTCGACATGAGCGAACCGCATCAACGGCTTCACGTCGCGCTTGTAGTGACGGTACGCTTGGGTGAACCAGAAGCTGGGCTCGTCGGTTCTGAGGATGCGGGCCTGGATATGCCTCAGCGCAGCCGTGAATTCAGCCTCGCTCTGGCAGGTCTCAACGAGCTGCTGGAAAATGGATCCTACCATCGCGTGGAGTTCGTTGGCATGATGCGGCATCCTATCGCAGTAGCTCTGTCTGATGGCCTTCTCAGCAAAGGCCACGACGTTCGAGTTGCCACAAAGACGAGCGAACTCTCCGCTGTGCTCCATACGTGACCTCTTCTCCTCCCGACGCACCGTATTGACTTCCTTCACCTGGCGCTGAAGGCTGACTCAGGCTGGTTCTCCTGCTCGTGCCAGCAGTTCGGCGAAGTCATAATTCACGCTCGTCACGCCAAAATCGGGCTCACGCCGGAACGGCCGGCGCAGATAGTGAACCCGATGGGTATGATGGTCGAAAAATTCGACAATCGCCAGAATGTAATCATCCGGCTTGTTGAGCGAGGTGAGAATTTCATTCTTGGTCACGGTGATGGTCTGCGCGCCGCTGATGCGACCCTTGACCTCGATCAAGCGCAGATGACCGCGGCGCGGGTCGCGGCTTTCGATGTCATAGCCAAGATGCTCCAGCTCGCGATCAGTTGGGTCGCAGCCGAGTCGGCGCTCAACCTCCATCACAATCGCGCGGGCCGCCGCGGCCGCGGCCTGCGTATCCGCCGACGGCGCGGGGCTAGGCGCCGGTTGGCCGCTCACGCGGGCAAGCAGTCCGATAGGTACCACCACCAACCCGCCGAGCACCACCGGCGGCAGGGCTGAAATCTGCGCTTCCAGATCGAGCTGCTCCGTGCGCTTCTGCAGGCGCACCTCCAGCTCGTCGGCGCGGCGGCGGGCTTCCAGGGAGTTCAGACGGGCGTTGGGCCGGCCGGCCTGCTCCTGCAGCTTCAGATCCTCCGCGCGATGATCCCAGTAGCCGATCTCCTTGGTCAGGCGGTCCTTGACCGCGGCGCGGGTCTTTTCGATCCAGGCCAGGCGCCGGCCGCGCACTTCCTGCACATGCCCTGGCACCATGTGGCCGATCGCGTGCGCCACGGCCTGCCTTTCCAGATCGCGCGTGATCCAGGCACACTCTGGCCGCTCGATCAGGGTTTGCACGTCCGGTTCGTCGGCTCGCAGCGGACGATAATCGAGATACGGCGCATAGTGCAGGTGCCGCGCCTGGCCCGCGGCATCCAGCTCGACGTACAGCATCTGCTTCGAGATTACGCGGCGCTCGCCGCCCGGCGTCACACTGGCGTCCTGGATTGCGTGCTGGAGATAGAAGAGCACGCGGGGCGCCGTCCCGAGATCGCTTTCGTCAACCAGGATCGTCCCCCGGCGCAGCAGGTCGCGCTGGCGCTCCAGCAACAGGTCGAGCGTGGCGTCGAGCAGCGGGTGACCGGGGCAAACAAAGGCTGCCAGCGGCTGACCCTGCGGCGACACGAGCGACTTCTCGAAGGCAATGCGCTCGTAGCGCGGCAGCACCGGTTCGCCCGTCCCAACCTGACGATCGCGGTTGCGCACTGGCCCGGGCACGTGGGTGACCTCGTAGCGCCGCGGCTCGCGCTGACGGAGCGTGCCGCCGAGCAGCTTGAACGCTTCAAGGAAGAAGGACTCGATGTAGTGCGGCTGCAGGCGGCGGGCCTCCGCGCGATCCATCTCTTCACGCACCAGGGCCACCCGGCCGGCATCCATGATCTCATGCACGAGCGCCCGCTCCGCCAGCAGGTTCTCGATCTGGGTGCGATCAACCGCATCAGCGATGACGTGGGTCAGGCGTGCGCGCACCTCGGGCCGTTCGCCGTAGCGGATCGCCTCGATCAGCAGGTCGCGCAACGGCTTACCCTCGAACTGCAATTTACCGAGCACATCGAAGACCTGGCCGCCGAGCGCCTGGCGCGCCTGCTCGAGCTTTTCCAGCAGGGTGCGGTAGACATCCCCCTCGCGGGTTTCTTCCGCCACCAGGTTCCACAGGTGGCAAACCTCGGTTTGGCCGATGCGGTGAATCCGGCCAAAGCGCTGCTCCAATCGGTTGGGATTCCAGGGCAGGTCGTAGTTGATCATCAGATGCGCGCGCTGCAGGTTGATGCCCTCGCCGGCGGCATCGGTGGCCAGCAGCACCTGCACTTCGGGGTCGTGGCGGAACGATTCCTGGGCCTTCAGGCGCTCCTCGCGGCCCATGCCGCCGTGGATTATGACCACCGCCTCGCGGCGGCCAAGCAGCGTCGTGATACGACTCTCCAGGTAGCTGAGCGTGTCGCGGTGCTCGGTGAACAGCACCAGTTTCTGGCGCGGCGACGGCGCCGGCTTGGGGATGGGGCCGGCCGTGTAAGACGCCCGTTCGTCGGCCAGGCGGTTGGCGATACTGGCGGGCGTGAAGATCTCGCTGAGCAGGCTGGCCAGCTCGCGCCACTTCGTGTCCGTGCCGCTGCGGCGAACGGCGAGGGCCAGCGACTCCAGGCCCTTCAGGGTCTCAATCTCGGCTTTCAACTCGGCGATGGAGCGCGCGGCCGTCGCCTGGTCAAGGATCTCCTCCTCGACCACAGCCACTTCGTTGTCCGGCGCATCTTCCAGGTCTTCGAAGTCCTCTGGGCTGCGAATAAAATCCTGTAAATCCTGTGAATCCTGTCTACTATTTATCCCGGCGCCGCGCTGCAGCACTTCCAGCTCACGCAGGCGGCTTTCCAATCGCTCATGCCGCCGGCGCAGCGATTGGTAGATCGCCTCGGGCGACGAAGCGAGCCGCCGCTGCAGGATGGTAAGCGCAAAGCCGATGGTGGCGCGCTTGTCCTTCTGCAGCGCATCGGCGCGGTTGAACTCCTCGCGCACGTAGTCGGTCACCGCCCTGTAGAGGTGGGTCTCGGCCGCTGAGAGCTTGTAGGGCGCCGTGTAAGCGATTCGCTCCGGGAAGAGCGGCGTGCCGTCGAACTTCAGCAGGTTTTCCTTCACCATCCGGCGCATCAAGTCGGAGACGTCCACCTGGTGCACGCCATCGCGAAAGCGGCCCTCGAAGCGGTCGCCGTCGAGCAGCGCCAGGAAGAGCTGAAAGTCCTCCTCCTTGCCGTTGTGCGGCGTCGCGGTCATCAGCAGGAAGTGGCGCGTCAAGGTGGCGAGTAACTGGCCGAGCTTATAGCGTTTCGTGTATTTGATTTCGCCGTTGAAGAAGGTGGCGGAGAGCTTGTGCGCTTCGTCGCACACCACCATATCCCAGCGGCAGTCGGCCGCCTGCAGCTTCTGCTGCACATCAGGGTCGCGGGCGAGTTTGTCGAGGCGCGCGATGACCAGGTTGTTCTCCAGGAACCAGTTGCCGGTGCGCGCCGCTTCGAGCTTGTCGTTGGTGAGGATGTCGAACGGAAGATGGAAACGCCGGTAGAGCTCGTCTTGCCATTGCTCCGCCAGGCTGCCTGGACACACAACCAGGCAGCGCTGTAGGTCGCCGCGCACGATCAGCTCCTTGATGAGCAACCCCGCCATGATGGTCTTGCCCGCCCCGGGGTCATCGGCCAACAGGAAGCGCAGCGGCTGGCGCGGCAGCATCGCTTCGTAGACCGCGGTGATCTGATGGGGCAGCGGCTCAATCAGCGATGTATGCACCGCCAGCAGCGGGTCGAAAAGATGGGCCAGGCGGATACGGTGCGCCTCCGAGACGAGCCGAAAGAGGCGCCCATCGCCGTCGAAGCTCCACGGCCGGCCCTGTTGGACCACCTCCAGTCGCGGTTCGTCGTGGCGAAAGAGCAGCTCGTTGGCGACGCGGCCGCTCGGCTCCTTGTAGGTCAGCTCAATCGCCTCGGAGCCGAACCATTGCACGTTGACCACCGTGACCAGGGCATCGGGCACGATACCGCGCAACGCGGCGTTGGGCTGAAGTTGTTCGAGTTGGCTCATGCGGACAGGCTCCAATGGGCGGCTGACCAGACATGAGGCCCATTATACCGGGATCACATCGTTCGTGCAATCTGTCGCGGCCAAGACTGCCTGTTTCAAGGCCCAAAAACCCGACTTCTCAAAGAAGTCGGGTTTTTAGCTTATATACCGGTCGGCCGCCGGCGCCGTGGCATCGCCCCCAGGCTTGACCATTTCTTAACACGGTCCCTGCCTTTCTTGTCCGCCATTTGACGCGCGTCAGGTGTACAGTAGAGACAGCGTCACGGTCAACGGCCGCGCCGTCTGCTTGAGCAGGACGTGATTTGTGGAGGTGTCTCGATGGGCGATCTCGCATTTGTGGGCCTGGCGCTGATCTTCTTCGCCGCCAGTTGGGGCTTCGTGTGGATGTGCGACCGGCTGAAAGGAGGCGGCGCATGAGCCTGATGGTTGTGGCCCTGGGTCTGATCACACTGGCGCTGCTGATGTATCTATTCGTGGCGCTGTTGAAACCGGAGAATTTCGGATGAGTACGTTGGAATGGCTTTTGCCAATTGTCTACCTGGCTGTCCTGCTGCTGCTCGTCAAGCCGCTGGGCGGGTTCATGGCGCGCGTCTACAGCGGGCAGCGGACGTTTCTGCACCCCGTGCTGGCGCCCGTCGAGCGCCTCTTCTATCGCACCGCGGCCGTGAACCCCGACGCTGAGATGACCTGGAAGTCGTACGCCGTGACGATGCTGGTCTTCAACCTGCTGGGGTTCCTGGCCGTCTATGCGCTGCAGCGGCTGCAGGGATTCCTGCCGCTCAACCCGCAGGGGCTGGCCGCGGTGGCGCCAGATTCGTCCTTCAATACGGCGGTTAGTTTTGCCACCAACACCAACTGGCAGGGCTACGGCGGCGAAACGACGATGAGCTACCTCACGCAGATGCTGGCGCTGACCGTGCAGAACTTCGTCTCCGCGGCGACGGGCATGGCCGTGCTGGTCGCCCTGGCGCGGGGCGTGGCTCGTCACACGGCGCAGACGATCGGCAATTTTTGGGTGGATCTGACGCGCAGCACGCTCTATATCCTGCTGCCGTTGTCATTGATCCTCGCGCTGCTCCTGGTCTCGCAAGGGGTGGTGCAAACCTTCCGGCCATACCAGACTGCGAACCTGCTGCAGCCGACGATGGATGCCAACGGCCAGCGAATTACTGAGCAGACGCTGGCCGTCGGCCCCGCGGCCTCACAGGTCGCGATCAAGCAGCTGGGCACCAACGGCGGCGGCTTCTTCAATACGAACTCGGCGCACCCGTTCGAGAATCCCACGCCGCTGTCCAACTTCCTGGAACTGCTGGCGATCCTGCTGATCCCGGCTGCGCTCTGCTACACCTTCGGCAAGATGATCGGCGACACGCGCCAGGGCTGGGCCATCCTCGCGGCCATGACGCTCATCTTTGTCGTGCTTGTTGGGATGGCGGTCTGGGCGGAGCAGGGCGGCAACCCGGCGCTCACCGCCGTGGGCGTTGACCAGGCGCCAAGCGCCGCGAACCCCGGCGGCAACATGGAAGGCAAGGAGGCCCGTTTCGGCGTTGTTAGCTCCGCGCTCTGGGCCACGGCCACCACGGCCGCGTCGAACGGCTCGGTCAACGCCATGCACGACTCCTTCATGCCGCTGGGCGGGCTGGCGCCGCTGTGGCTGATTCAGTTGGGTGAGATCGTCTATGGCGGCGTCGGCTCCGGGCTGTACGGGATGCTGGCGTTCGTCATCGTCGCAGTGTTCGTCGCCGGGCTGATGGTCGGCCGCACGCCGGAATATCTCGGCAAGAAGATCGAGGCCTACGAGATGAAGATGGCCTCGCTCATGATCCTGATTCCGGTCGTGGTGGTTCTGGGGGGCACGGCCATCGCCGTCGTCAGCCCGAGCGGACAGGCCGCCATCGGGAACCCCGGTGCGCATGGTTTCAGTGAAATCCTGTACGCCTTCTCCTCGGCCGGCAACAATAATGGCAGCGCCTTTGCCGGCTTGGGCGCCAACACCCCCTTCTACAACACCGCGCTTGGCCTGGCCATGCTGTTCGCCCGTTACTGGCTCGCCATCCCGGCCCTCGCCATGGCCGGCTCGCTCGCCAGCAAGAAGAAAGTCGTCGCAGGCGCGGGGACGCTGCCCACGCACACGCCGCTCTTCATCGCCTGGCTGATCGGCGTCATCGTGATCGTCGGCGCGCTCAGCTTCGTCCCCGCGCTGGGGCTTGGCCCGATTGTCGAGCATCTGATGGTCTACGGCCACTGATAGGACAGGTATTGCGATGACGACCCAACTCAAGAAACCGGCCTCCATGCGGCGTGAGCTGTATCAACGCGCCATCCTGGAGTCGTTTGTCAAACTGAATCCGCGCGCGATGGCGCGCAATCCGGTGATGTTCGTGGTGGAAGTGGGCAGCGTGCTCACGACGCTCCTGTGGGTGCAGGCGCTGTTCGGCCGCGGCGAAGCGCCTGCTGCCTTCATCGGCGCGGTCACGATCTGGCTGTGGTTCACGGTGCTGTTTGCCAATTTCGCCGAAGCTGTGGCCGAAGGGCGCGGCAAGGCCCAGGCCGAAGCGCTGCGCCGCACACGACATCAGACCCAGGCCAAGCGGCTGCTGCAGCCTGTTGACGCAGTTCTGCGTGAGCTGCGCGCAGCCGCGAACGGCGCGCTTGCAGAGCGCCCCACCTGCCCATGTGAAACGATTTCCTCGGCCGTGCTGCGCCGCGGCGACGGCGTCCTGGTGGAGGCCGGCGACGCCATTCCGGCCGACGGCGAGGCGATCGCCGGCATTGCGTCGGTGGACGAGAGCGCGATCACCGGGGAGAGTGCGCCTGTGATCCGTGAAGCCGGCGGCGACCGCAGCGCGGTCACCGGCGGAACGCGCCTGCTCTCGGACTGGCTCCTGGTGCGCATCAGCGCGGACCCCGGCGAGGGCTTCCTCGACCGCATGATCAGGCTGATCGAAGGCGCAAAACGCCAGAAGACGCCGAACGAGATCGCCCTGAATATCCTGCTGGCCGGTTTTACCATCATCTTCCTGGTCGTGTGCGCGACCCTGCTGCCCTATTCGGTCTACAGCGTCGCGGCCGCCGGTCAGGGCGCCCCGATTACGATCACCGTGCTGATTGCCCTGCTGATCTGTCTCATCCCCACGACCATCGGCGGCCTGCTCTCGGCCATCGGCATCGCCGGCATGGACCGCCTCATCCAGCGTAACGTAATTGCCATGTCGGGCCGCGCCGTGGAAGCCGCGGGCGACGTAGATGTGCTGCTGCTGGACAAAACCGGCACGATCACGCTCGGCAACCGCCAGGCGGTGGCGTTCGTCCCGGTCAATCACACCGATCCGCGCGTCCTCGCCGAAGCCGCGCAGCTGGCCTCGCTGGCTGACGAGACGCCGGAGGGTCGCAGCATCGTCGTGCTGGCGAAGGAACAGTACGGCCTGCGCGGTCGCGCCGTCGGCGCGGGGCCTGAGACGCCGACAGGCGCGCACTTCATTCCGTTTACGGCGCAGACGCGCATGAGCGGCGTGGATCTGGATGGGACGCACATTCGCAAGGGCGCGCCTGACGCGGTAGTGGCGTATATCCAGGACTGCGGCCGGCCGGCGCCGCCCGACCTGAGACCAGCCGTAGATGAGATTGCGCGCACGGGCGGCACGCCGCTCGTGGTGGCCCGCAATGGCGAGGCGCTGGGCGTCATCCACCTGAAGGACATTGTCAAGGGCGGGATGCGGGAACGCTTCGCGCAGCTGCGGCGGATCGGCATCAAGACGGTGATGATCACCGGCGACAACCCGCTGACGGCCGCCGCCATCGCCGCGGAAGCGGGGGTGGATGATTTCCTGGCGCAGGCGACGCCCGAAGCGAAACTCAAGCTGATTCGCGAATACCAGGCTGGCGGCCGCCTGGTGGCGATGACGGGCGACGGCACGAACGACGCGCCCGCGTTGGCCCAGGCCGACGTCGCCGTGGCGATGAACACCGGCACGCAGCCCGCGCGCGAAGCCGCTAACATGGTGGACCTGGACAGCAACCCAACCAAGTTGATCGAGATCGTCGAAATCGGCAAGCAGCTGCTGATGACGCGCGGCGCGTTGACCACGTTCAGCATTGCCAACGACGTCTCCAAATACTTCGCCATCATCCCGGCCGCGTTCGTCTCGACTTACCCGGCGTTGGCCGCGCTCAACTTTATGCGCCTGACCTCCCCGACCAGCGCCATCCTGTCGGCGGTGATCTTCAACGCCCTGATTATCGTCGCGCTGATCCCACTGGCGCTGCGCGGCGTGGCCTATCGGCCGGCGCCGGCCGCTCGTCTGCTGCGCGATAACCTGTTGATCTATGGCGTGGGCGGACTGATCGCGCCGTTCATCGGCATCAAGCTGATTGATATGCTGCTGACATTCCTGAATTTGGCGTAGGAGGCGACATCCATGAAGGGCGCGGAATTGACGAGAACATATATCAGGCCGGCCGTCGTGCTGTTGGCCCTGTTTACGCTTCTGACCGGGCTCGTCTACCCGCTGGCGGTGACCGGCCTGGCCCAAGCGGTATTCCCGATCCAGGCCAACGGCAGCCTCATGGCACACAATGACCGGATCGTTGGCTCGGCCTTGATTGGCCAGCCGTTCGATGATCCCCGCTACTTCTGGGGCCGCCCGTCGGCCACGGCGCCCTTCCCCTACAACGCCGCGGCGTCGTCCGGCTCCAACTTCGGGCCGAGCAATCCCGCGCTGATCGCGGCCGTGCAGGCGCGCATCGCCGCGCTGCGGGCTGCCGACCCAGGCAACACCCTGGCGGTTCCGGGCGATTTGGTGACCGCCTCTGCCAGCGGCCTCGATCCGCACATCAGCGTGGCCGCGGCGCTCTACCAGGCGCCGCGCGTGGCGCGGGCGCGCGGCCTCACGTCCGAAGCCGTCGCGCAGCTCGTGGCACAGCAGACTGAAGGCCGCCAGCTTGGGTTCCTGGGCGAGCCGCGCGTCAACGTGCTGAAGTTGAACCTGGCGCTGGATGGGGTAGAATAGGCCACAGAGGATCAATCCGAGCCACCGTCAATCGCGTGCAGAGGACTCCAGTGTCTGAAGAACACGTCCGCCCCAACCCCGACAGTCTCCTGGCCCACGTACAGGCGGAAGAAGCGCGCCAGGCGCGCGGCAAGTTGAAGATCTTCTTGGGCTACGCCGCGGGCGTGGGCAAGACTTTCGCCATGCTCGAAGCTGCGCACCAGCGCCGGGCCGAGGGGGTGGATGTCGTCGTCGGGTACATCGAAACCCACAGCCGGGCCGAGACGGAAGCGTTGGTCTCGCACCTGGAGGTCATCCCGCGGCGCGGGGTGACCTATCGAACGGCGGTCCTGCCGGAGATGGATGTGGATGCCGTGCTGGCGCGGCGCCCGCAGCTGGCCCTGGTGGACGAACTGGCGCACACCAACGCGCCCGGCTCGCGTCACCCCAAGCGTTACCTCGACGTGGAAGAACTGCTGGCAGCCGGCATCAACGTCTACACGACGATGAACATACAGCATCTGGAGAGCCTGAACGACGCCGTGGCGCAGATCACCGGTATCGAGGTGCGGGAGAAGGTGCCTGACAGCGTCCTGGACGAGGCCAGCGAGATCGAGGTGGTGGACCTGCCGCCGCCGGAACTGCTGCAGCGTCTGCAGGACGGCAAGGTCTACGTGTCCGAGCAGGCCGCGCGCGCCATCCAGAAGTTCTTCCGCATGGGCAACTTGACGGCGCTGCGGGAGTTGGCGCTACGCCGCGCGGCCCAACGCGTGGATGAGCAGATGCGCGCGTATATGCAAACGCGCGCCATCCCCGGCCCGTGGCCGGCCGGCGAACGGCTGTTGGTCGGCATCAGTTCCAGCCCCTTGAGCGAGCGGCTGGTGCGCACAGCCCGCCGCCTGGCCGATGAGCTGAAGGCTGAGTGGTTCGCCGTGCACGTCGAGACGCCAGGCGCAGCCGGCCTTTCACAGGCAAGCCGAGACCAAATCGCGCGCGCCCTCCAGTTGGCCGAGGAGTTGGGCGCGAAAGCCGTGACGCTGTCGGGTCAGAACGTCGCTGACACCATGCTCGACTACGCGCGCCAGCACAACGTCACCAAAATCATCGCGGGCAAGCCGCTGCGTCCGCGCTGGATCGAGCTCCTGCGCGGATCGGTGGTGGATCGCTTGATTCTGAACAGCGGCCAGATAGACATCTACGTGATCAGCGGCGCGCTTGAGGGCGCGCCGGCAGCTTCCCCTTCGCCCTGGCGGCCCCACCGCCCCTGGCAGCGCTACCTGTGGGCCTTGGTCATTATCGCAGCCACCACCCTGCTCGGCGCGCCGATCCACGGTTGGGTTTCGCCGACCAACCTGGTGATGCTCTACCTGGCGGCGGTGGTGGTCGCCGCGATCTATCTCGGCCGCGGGCCGGCCGTGGTGGCGGCCGCCACGGGCGTGCTGGCGTTCGATTTCTTCTTCGTCAATCCCCGCCTGCGCTTGTCGGTTGACGATACCGAGTATCTGCTGACGTTCGCCGGCCTCTTCATCGTCAGCCTGGTGATCAGTTCCCTCGCGGCGCGCTCGCGCGAGCAAGCCGACGCGGCCCGGCGTGGGGAAGGCCAGGCTGTGGTTCTTTACGAGCTCAGCCGCGACCTGGCCTCAGCCGGCGGCTTGGATGATATCTTGCAGGTTGTCATCCGCCACGTCAGCCAGACCTTTGGCCGCGACTCCGTCATCCTGCTGCCAGAGGGTCAGTCGCTCCAACACCGGGCCTTCAGCCCTGGCTATGCACCCGATGAGAACGAGTTGGCGGTCGCGACATGGGCGTTCAAGCACGGCGAGCCTGCCGGGCGCGGCACCGACACGCTGCCCGCCGCGGCTGGGCGCTACATTCCGCTCAAGAGCGCGCGCGGCGTGGTCGGCGTGTTGGGCGTCAAGCCTGTTGATCCCACGTCGCATCTGCTGCCCGAACAACGGCGTTTGCTCGAGGCGTTCGCCAGCCAGGCCGCCCTGGCGATCGAGCGCGCCGAACTGGCCGAACAAGCACGGCAGGCGCAGCTTTCACGCGCGACTGAGGAGCTGCAGGCCGCGCTGCTCAATTCGATCTCGCACGACCTGCGCACGCCGCTGGTCTCCATCACCGGCGCCCTCTCCAGCCTGGAAGAGGACAGCGCGTCGCTCGAAGAACCGGCGCAGCGCAGCCTGATCACGATGGCGCGCGAGGAGGCCGAGCGGCTGAACCGCCTGGTGGGGAACTTGCTGGACATGACCCGCATCGAGGCTGGCGCGCTGAGAGCGACAACCGAGCCGTGCGATGTCCAGGAAGTCATCAGCGCCGCGCTGGATCGGCTGGGCCGCCGGCTTGATGGCCGTCCCGTCACCGTGGAGGCGCCGCCCATCCTCGTTCCGATGGATTTTGTGCTGATCGCGCAGGTGCTGACCAACCTGCTGGACAACGCGCTCAAGTACTCGCAGCCGGATACCCCGATTGATATTCAAGCGCGCGTGGTGGACGGCATGTTGGAGATCTCTGTCCTCGATCGCGGCGATGGTGTGCCGCCCGCAGACCTGGAGCGGATCTTCGGCAAGTTCTATCGCGTGCAGCGGCCGACCGGCGCAAGCGGCACCGGGTTAGGATTAGCCATTTGCCAGGGTATTGTCGAGGCGCATCGCGGGCGTATTTGGGCGCAGAATCGGCCAGGCGGCGGTACGATTGTCACCGTGGCTTTGCCCTGCGAGCCTGCCGCCGCGGCGCCGGGAGGCGAGACATCATGACCGATAGTGGACCGCGCGTATTGGTGGTGGATGATGAGCCGGCGATTCGCCGCTTCCTGCGCACCTCTCTCGACGCCCATGGCTATGTCGTGTTCGAGGCCATCAATGGGAAAGAAGCCCTGTCGGCTGCCGCCGCCCATCGGCCCGATCTGATCATCCTTGACCTGGGTCTGCCCGACATGGATGGCATCGAGGTGACGCGGCTGCTGCGCGAATGGACGCAGATACCTATCATCATCGTGACGGTGCAGGAGCAGGAGAGGGCCAAGATCGCAGCCCTGGATGCCGGGGCCGACGATTACGTCACCAAACCGTTTGGCATGGGCGAGCTGCTGGCGCGCATGCGTGCATCGCTGCGTCGTGCGGCCTCTCCAGCCGGTGAGCCTGTGTTCAGTTCCGGGCAATTGACCGTTGACCTGGGCCGGCGCCTGGTCACGATCGGGGAGCGCGAGGTGCAGTTGACGCCAACCGAATACGATCTGCTGCGCACGCTGGTGGCGCACGCTGGGAAAGTCCTGACTCACCGCCAACTGCTGCGCCAGGTGTGGGGTGTGGGCTATGAGAGCGAGACACACCTGCTGCGCGTCAACATGAGCAACCTGCGCCACAAGCTGGAGCCGGATGCAGCGCGGCCGAGTTATGTCCTGACTGAGCCGGGCGTGGGCTATCGGCTGCGCACCAACGCCTGATGCGGGGTTCTGAAGCAAAAGAAAGTCGGGGCAAGCGGTCATCTCACCGCTTGCCCCGATTTTGATTCTGAACCGTAACTATTCAGGCATCCTGCGCCGATTGCAGCCGCCGAATGAATTCGGGCCGCAAGGGCGTGCCGCCGCCAGGTCGGCCGGAGCCGACCG
>UETR01000062.1_pt1 | contig 13542 bp, 12 predicted proteins | sample 1817881 | NCBI WGS metagenome assembly UETR01 (sample SAMEA4730918, study PRJEB27012) | Candidatus Amarolinea aalborgensis | place: Denmark | collected 2014-01-09
ACGCGGTGGCGCGCGATGATCTGAATGTCGGCGATGACGACCAGCAGGGCGAGGACGGCCGGCAGCCACCACTCTTGGGTTGTGGCGGAATAGGATTGGCTGGGAAACAGCAGCAGCGGAATGACTTGCAGGATCAATACCAAGATAATCGTCGAGCGGTTGGTCAGTGCTGGTGTAATCACGGTCACTCTCCTTGTCGGCAAGGCGTGGGGTGCGCAGATGAGATCGTCACTGGCGGGCCATTATAGGTTGCTTGCGCCTGGCTGTCAAGCTGTTTGACATTTGATTTAACGTCACCTATAATGCGCCCTACCTTTCGGTGACCCCACCGCGTCATCGTCGTAGGCTTGTGTTGTTGGGGCAAAGCGACGATTTCGAGTCTTCACAACATGCTCACACCACTTCATCGTGTCAATCTGTGACGGAAGGAGGTGATCGTGCCTCGGATCGAGTTGAGAGTGCTCAACGAAGAGCGGACTTCCTGCGTTTGCTAATTCAGTTTCCCGATGTGGCTCTGCTGTTGCGCTGGGCAGAGCCGGCCAGTTATCCTATTTTGGAGGAGAAGAATCATGCGTACGTTCAAGGTCGTTAGTTTGCTCATGGTCATTGCCCTCGTTCTGTCAGCCTGCGGCGGCGCCGCGGCTCCGAGCGGCACTACAGCCGCCCCACAGGGCGACCTCAAGATCGCCATCCTGGCTCCGCTTTCCGGTTCTGTCGCCACGTTCGGTCTGTCCACCAAAGAGGGCGCGCTGATGGCGATTGACGAATGGAATGCCAAGGGCGGCCTGCTGGGCCGTAAGATCGTCACTGTTGTGGAGGACAGTCAGTGCAAGGCTGACCCTGCCGTCAACGCCGCCAACAAGGTGATTGATCAGGACGGCGTCCATTACATCATCGGCGAGGTGTGCTCTAGCGCATCCATCCCGGTTTCCAGGATCGCCACGGTCAAGAAGGTCCTTCAAATCAGCCCGACCTCGACCAATGACGCGTTGACGGTCGGCGCGGATGGCAAGGCGGTACCTTACATCTTCCGCGCCTGCTACAACGACAGCTTCCAGGGTCAGGTTGTCGCCAATTTCGCGCTCAAGACCCTCAACTTCAAGAGCGCCTTTGTGCTGTCCGATCAGACGAACTCTTACACCATCGGCCTGGCGGATTCGTTTGCCAAGACCTTCACCGCGGGCGGCGGCACGATTGTCGGCAAAGAGAACTACCTCGGCACAGACACCGACTTCTCCGCCATCCTGTCCAAAGTCTCGGCCGCCAAACCAGACATGATTTTCCTGGGTGACTACTACCCTACTGTCAACCTGTTCTACAAGCAGGCCAAGGAGAAGGGCATCACCGCGCCGTTCATGGGCGGCGATGGTTGGGATTCTTCGGACCTGGATCGCGTAGCGGCCGATGGCGGTTACTATTCCAACCACTATGATCCGGGCGACACCCGTGCGGAAGTGCAAAACTTCATCAAGGCCTACGGCGCCAAGTACAAGGATGACAAGGGCAACCCCAAGGTCCCGGATGCGTTGGCGGTGCTGGCCTACGATGCGGCGAACATGCTGCTGAACTCCATCAACAACGCAGGCGCCGATGACACCGACAAGGTGCAAGAAGCGATGCTGAAGCTCAGCTACAGCGGCGTGTCCGGCAAGATCACGATTGATCCGAATACGCACAACCCGATCAAGGCTGCTGTGGTGGAGCAGGTTAAGGACGGTAAGATCGTTTACGTGTCCACGATCAACCCCTGAGTTCCGCCCCGCGCTAACGGTTGGGGTGGCAGATCACTGTCACCGCAAATCGCTTTCTTCAAAGAGCGTAGAGAGCAGCCCATGTTGCTCTCTACGCTAAGTTCTTTGACCCAGGTGGAGGTACGCGCTGATGCAGCAAACGAACGCCTCTCCGTCTCTCCCGTCCGCCGCAACGCACAGGCGACCCGGCGCGCGTATGATTTGGATCGGTCAGGGTTTCCTGCTCGTGTTGGCCCTGGTCGTGCTGATCGTTCTCGTCCGTAACGCCATCGCCGATCCGGCCCTGTTCGTGCAAATTGTTCTGGGCGGCTTGCAGCTTGGCTTTGTCTATGCACTCATTGCGTTGGGCTATACGATGGTGTACGGCATCGTGCGCCTGATCAACTTTGCGCACGGTGACGTCTTCATGGTAGGCGCCTTCGTCAGCTTCTACGCCGTGGCTCGCTTTCAGTTGCACCTGTGGCCGGCCGCGGTTTTCCCGAGTATGCCGACGGGGTTGGCGGTCGTCATCGGCTCCGTCACGGTGATGCTGCTTTCGATGGCGGTGTGTACGGTCCTGGCGGTTGTGATCGAGCGCGTGGCCTACAAGCCGCTGCGTGACGCGCCGCGCATCGCCGCGCTGATCACGGCGATTGGCGTTTCGTTCTTTCTGGAGTATTTCGGACAGCTGAATTTCGTGTTTTCAGCGCAAAGAAAGATTTATCAACGCCCCTTCGACGTCGTTACCTGGTACATCAGCAATGGCATTCATCCAGTTGAGCCTGGTCAGTCCCTACCGGCGGGCAGCATTACCTTCTCGAATATCTTTCTGATCATCGTGGCCGCCTCGCTCTTGATGCAGATCATGCTGCAGTTCATCGTGCGCCGCACAAAAATGGGCAAGGCGATGCGCGCCACCTCCTTTGACAAGCCAACGGCCCGGCTGATGGGCATCAACGTGGATCTGGTGATCTCGTTTACCTTTGCCCTGGGCGCGGCGTTGGCGGGCCTCGGCGGGGTGCTCTATGCCGTCGCCTATCCCTCCATCTCATCCTTGCTGGGCATTCTACCCGGCCTCAAAGCGTTCGTTGCGGCCGTGCTCGGCGGTATTGGCAGCATCCCGGGTGCGGTGGTCGGCGCGCTGATCATGGGGCAAGCCGAGTCTTTGACCGCCGGCTATATCTCGACGCCGATGCGCGATGCGGTCGCGTTCACGATCTTGATTCTCGTTCTCCTGATACGCCCCACCGGCATATTTGGCGAAGCGGAAAAAGAGAAGGCATAGGAGGCGGTCGTGCAATTAAACCTGGGCTTCCTCGTTCTTTCGATCATTAAGATAACCGCCATCCTGGTTTATGTGTACCTTCTCATGGCCGTTCTGGGCCATTCCTCCAAATGGGTCAAGGTGGCTGGCGTGGTGGCCGCGTTCGCTGTCGTTCAATTCGCCCTCTCGTTCCAGTCCGGCAATGTGCGCATCCTCAACGACTTCGACCGGGGCTTACTGTTCCAGGCCGCGGCCATGACGATGTGTGCGCTTGGGTTGAACCTGATCTATGGCTTCAACGGCCAGTTCAGCCTGGGGCAATGGGGATTTTACGGCATCGGCGCGTACGTGGCGGCTGACGTGGCCTACCGCTGGAAGGTTGGAGATGGACGCGGGCTGCTGGTGCTGTTGCTTGGCGTCATCTTCTTTGGCATCGTGATCTGGGGCATCGGCCGACTGCTCACGCGCCTCAAGGGGATGCCTGTCTTGTCCCAGTTCACGCTCTACCTGATCGGCGCCTTCCTCGCTGGCCTCCTCGCGGTTGTCATCGCGAATGCCATCAACCCGCTCATCGCGCCGTTGTTCGGAACCGCGGCGCTGCCTGGGCCGCTGCGCAGCGAAGCGGCGATGCAGGTCGTTTTTCCCATCGCCATTGTCCTGGGCGGCGCCATGGCGGCGGAGACTGCGTTTCTGTTTGGCCTGCCGGTTCTCATGCTCGGATCAGACTATTTTGGCATCGCCACCCTGGGATTTTCAATCGTCATCAATGCCCTCATGCTGAACTCAGACACCATCCTACCCTTCCCGGAGATGCGAGGTGGGCAGGGGATGCTGGACATCCCGCAGATGGGGGTCACCGCCTGGTTCTGGGGCTTCGTCTTCATGCTGCTGGTCATCATCTTCATGCGGAACCTTCTTCATTCGAGCGGGGGACGCGCCATCCTCTCGGTGCGCGAGGATGAGACCGCGGCCAAGGCCATGGGCATTGACATCGCCAGCCAGAAGCTGTTCGCGTTCGTTGTGGGCAGCCTGTTTGCGGGCATTGGCGGTGGCTTGTATGTGCTCACCACGGGCACCGGCTTCCTCAGCCCGGGCGGCTTTGATTTTCTGACCGGCTTCAATCCACTGATCATCGTCGTGTTCGGCGGCCTGGGCAGCATGACGGGCACCATCACGGCCTCATTTGGCTGGATCTTCTTCCTCGAAGGTTTGCTGCGCGTGCTCCTCGGTCAGTTGGGCACCGAGGCCCCCACCTGGCGTTTTGTGCTGTACCCCATTGCGCTCCTTTTGCTGATGCTCATTCGTCCCCAGGGCTTACTCGGCGGCAAGGAGTGGGGCTTCCTGCGTCCAGTCCTCGTGAGGCCCCGCAGCCATGAACAGACTCAATCCGCGCCCTCTACGGCCGGGCAGTAGGCGGGGAGGAACGAATGACGGACATCACCACGTCTGCGCCAGCGCCGATTCTGGATATTCGCGAATTGACCAAGACCTTTGGCGGCCTGCGCGCGGTCAGCTCTGTTTCCTTCAGCGTGCAGCCGCACGAGCTGGCTGGCCTGATCGGCCCCAACGGCGCGGGCAAGACAACGATCTTTAACATGATCACCGGCCTGTATGTGCCGACCGCCGGCGACGTGATCTTCCAAGGTGAGAGTGTCGTGGGCATGGAGCCTTTCGAGATCACGCAGACCGGGATTGGGCGCACGTTCCAGAATATCCGGCTCTTCCCCAACCTGACGGTTTTGGACAACGTGCGCATCGCCTATCATCCCCATGCCGGGTACAGCCTGTTCGACTCGATCGTGCGCAATCGCCATTTCGAGGTCAAAGAACGCGAACTCACGGAGCAGGCGCAGGACTTCCTGGCGATCTTCAAGCTGGAGAAGGTGCAGAATGAGTTGGCGAAGAATCTGCCCTACGGCGAGCAGCGGCGCGTGGAGATTGCGCGCGCCCTGGCATGTAACCCGCGCCTGCTCTTGTTGGATGAACCGGCGGCCGGCATGAACCCCAACGAGATCGGACAGCTCATGGATCTGATTCATTTCATCCGCGACCGCTTCGAGTTGACGATCCTGTTGATCGAACATCAGATGCGCCTGGTGATGGGGATTTGTGATCGCATCACCGTCGTGGATTTCGGCCAGGTGATCGCGCGCGGCACGGCCCAGGAAATCCAGGATGATCCCAAAGTGATTGAAGCCTATCTGGGGAAGGGAGTGATCGCTCATGCTCCTTGATGTGCGCGATCTCGATGTGTACTACGGCGCCATCCATGCCTTGCAGGGTATTTCGTTTCATATGGAGCCGGGTGAAATCGTCACCCTGATCGGCGCGAACGGCGCGGGAAAATCAACCACCCTGCGCACGATCTCTGGCTTGATCCGCCCGCGCCGCGGTACGGTCACGTTCAAGAGCCAGGAGATCTCCCGCACGGCGGCCGAGCGCATCGTGCGCCTGGGAATCAACCACGTTCCGGAGGGGCGCAAGATCTTTGCTCCCCTGACCGTGCTGGAAAACCTGGAAATGGGCGCGTACACCCGCGACGACCCGGCCGAGATTCGGCAAAGCATGGAGCGCGTCTTTCAGACCTTCCCGCGTCTCAAGGAACGCCTCACGCAGTTGGGCGGCACCCTTTCCGGCGGCGAGCAGCAGATGCTGGCGATTGGCCGGGCCATGATGGCGAAACCGAGCCTGCTGCTGCTGGATGAGCCTTCCATGGGCCTGGCGCCCGTGGTGGTCGAGAAGATTGCCGAGATCATTCAAGAGATCAACGCCACGGGCACCAGCATTTTGCTGGTTGAACAGAATGCCCACATGGCCCTGACGATCGCCCATCGCGGTTACGTGATGGAAACGGGTCGTATTGTGCTCGAAGGCAGCGCCGATAAGCTGCTGCATGACCCACAGGTGAGACAGGCATACCTGGGCGGCTAGAGATGACCCAGTGTTGCCTTTGCTCAACACAGGTGCGGGTTGACCCGACCTGTGTCGTTTGCCCACATTTCTTGCAGGAGGAGTAGAATGCGTTTCTCAAAAACAGTCAGTTTGTTAGTCGTTAGCGTGTTGTTGGCGACTCTGTTGGCCGCCTGCGGCGGCGCTGCCGCACCCACGGCTGCGCCGACCGCCGCGCCCGAAGCGACGAAGGCGCCTGAAGCGACGAAGGCGCCTGAAGCGACGAAGGCGCCCGAAGCAACAAAGGCGCCCGAAGCGACCGCGGTCCCCGTGGCGATGATGAAGGTGTCAGCCCCGGACTGTGCGTACGGCGGTGAGTTCAAGAGCATCGAGGCCGTGGATGCCAACACCGTGAAGTTCACCCTGTGCGGGCCTGACGTGGCGTTTCCGTCGAAGGTGGCTTTCAGTGCCTTTGCCATCCATTCTTCGGACTACCTGGCGAAGACCGCCGGCACCGGCGAGCTGCTCGACAAACCGGTCGGCACCGGCCCCTACATGCTGGACAAGTGGCAGAAGGGTGACAGCATCATCCTGAAGGCCAACCCGGACTACTGGGGCGCGAAGGCGCAGACCCCGCAGTTGATCTTCCGCTGGCAAAAGGAAGCTGCGGCTCGCTTACTGGAGCTGCAGGCCGGGACGACCGATGGCATTGACAATCCTGGGCCGGACGATTTTGCCAAGATCGAAGCGGACAGCGCGCAGAAACTGTATCCACGCGAGGCGCTGAATGTTTTCTACATCGGGTTCAGCAACCTGGTGAAGCCGTTCGACAACGAGATGGTGCGCCAGGCCGTGGCGATGGGTATTGACCGCCAGCGCATCGTGGACACCTTCTACCCCAAGGGGTCGGTGGTGGCGAGCCACTTCACGCCTTGCGCGATTCCCGGCGGCTGTGAGGGTGAAGAGTGGTACAAGTTCGATGTGGCCGCAGCCAAGAAGCTGCTGTCCGACGCCGGCTTCCCCAATGGGTTCGAGACTGAACTATCGTTCCGCGATGTCGTGCGCGGCTATCTGCCGCAGCCCGCGCTCGTGGCGCAGGACATCCAGGCGCAGTTGAAGGCGAACCTGGGCATTACGGTCAAGATCAACGTGATGGAGTCGGGCGCGTTCCTTGACAAGGCGAAGACAGGGGCCTTTGGCATGCACCTGTTGGGTTGGGGCGCGGACTACCCGGATCAGACGAACTTCCTCGATTATCACTTCGGCAAGGGCGCCAGCAAGCAGTTCGGTGATGGTTTCACCGATATCCACGACGCGCTGAGCCGCGCGGCGTCGCTGGCGGACCCGGCCGAGCGTAACAAGATCTACGCCGACGCCAACGGCCTGATCAAGAAGCATGTGCCGATGATCCCGGTTGCGCACGGTGGTTCGGCGACCGCCTTCCGCGCAGACGTGACAGGCGCTCATTCCAGCCCGCTGAGCAACGAGATTTTCTCGGTGATGAAGGCCGGGAGCCGGGACAAGCTGGTGTGGATGCAGAATGCCGAGCCGCTGAGCCTGTACTGCGCCGATGAAGAAGACGGCGAGTCGCTGCGCGCGTGCGAGCAGATCAACGAATCGCTGTTGGCGTACAAGATCGGCGGCACCGCCGTAGAGCCATCATTGGCCGAGAAGTACGAGGTCAATGCGGACTTGACCGAGTGGACCTTCCATCTACGCCAGGGCGTCAAGTTCCATGACGGCAGCGCCTTGGACGCCAATGACGTGGTGACGAGCTATGCCGTGCAGTGGGACGCAGCCAACCCCTTGCACAAGGGTCGCACCGGCACCTTCAGCTATTTCAACGCGCTGTTCGGCGCCTTCCTTAACGCGCCGAAGTAAGCGAGTGGGGTATGCCCGGATGCGCCGTTGGGCGGCGTCCGGCCTGAATTGAATTGTTCTAGTCAGCTTGACCAGGCGTCCCCCTGCGGCGCCTGGTCAAGCATGGTGAATGCGCAGTATGGAGATAGAGAATGAATTCACGCAAAATCGTCAGTCTGTCCCTGGCTGTCATTGTCCTGGCAACCATGCTGGCCGCTTGCAGCGGAAGCGCTACCAGGGCGGCGCCAACCAGCGCGCCGGAGACGAAGCCATTTGTCGTGGCGAGCGATGCTTCCTTCCCTCCCATGGAGTACGTGGATGAGACGAAGGCCATCGTTGGCTTTGACATTGACATGATGAATGCCGTGGCCGCGGCCATGGGCTTCAAGGTGGAGTACAAGAACACCGCCTGGGACGGCATCTTTGCCGGCCTGGAAGGGGCTGCGTATGACGCCGTTCTGTCGGCGGTTACGGTTACGGACGAGCGCAAGCAGAAGTACGACTTCTCGGAACCGTATGTCAACGCCGGCCAGATCGTGGTGGTGCGCACCGACGAAACTGCCATCACCGGCGATAAGACGTTGGCGGGCAAGCTGGTGGGCGCGCAAATCGGCACCACCGGCGCTTTTGCCGTGCAGAAGATCGAGGGCGCCAAGCTCAAGGAATATGACACGATTGACCTGGCCATGCTCGATCTGCTCAACAAGAACGTGGACGCCGTCGTCGTGGACACTCCCGTGGCGGCTAACTACGTCCTGGCGTCGGAAAACTTCAAGGGCAAACTCAAGCTCGTGGGCACTCCCTTCACGGAGGAGTATTACGGCGTGCTCGTACGCAAGGGCGATCCGACCGGTTTTCTGCCCAAGTTCAACGAGGGCCTGAAGAAGATCAAGGCCGACGGCACCTATGACAAAATCTACGCGAAGTGGATTGGCGTCAGCCCGGCGAAATAGGGTTTCGAGGTAGGACGCAGATGCACGCAGAGTAACGCAGATCAGGCAGGATAGAGCCATCACGCAGGGCTGTGCGGTGAGAGCTCCTTTAGGAAGAAGATCTGCTGCCTCATAAAACAGCTCAATCTGCGTGCGCAGTCTGCGTTCATCTGCGTCCTGCCCTCATGGAACGTTTACCTCTCGTCGTGACGACCGTGACTCGCGGCGGTCTTGACGACTTGCTCGTTTGCGGCGGCGCCGGACTGGCGGACCCGCCCCATGAAAAAAGGTTAGCCGATGTTTCGTTATATTGCCCAACGTCTGGTGGCTTCGATCCCGGTTCTGATCGGCATTCTTTTTGTCACTTTCACCCTGGCGCGTGTGCTGCCGGGCGATCCGTGCCGGGCCGCGTTGGGCGAGCGGGCAACCGATGAACTGTGCAATGCCTACATCAAGCGCTTCGGCCTTGACCGGCCGATCATCACGCAGTTTGGCATCTACATGAACGACATGGTGCACGGTGATTTTGGCCGCTCCTTCCGTTACGGCCGCCCGGTGATGGATTTGCTGATCGAGCGCCTGCCGGTGACGCTCGAATTGACCCTGGCCGCGCTGACTCTCTCGTCTGTCTTGGGCGTCTTGGCCGGCATCCTTTCCGCGATCCGGCGCAATTCACCGATTGATGTGGGCACCATGCTCTTGGCCAACGTGGGCGTTTCGATGCCGGTTTTCTGGCTGGGCTTGATGCTGGCCTATGTCTTTGCCTTGCTGCTCAAAGACACCCCCTTCTGGCTGGCCCCATCCGGGCGCAACTCGCCGGGCATGACCATTCCGTCCCTGGTTGAAGCCTGGCATGTAACGTCCACGCAAGGCGTGGGCTATTCGATTTTGCAATTCTTATCCAATCTGCATCTTTTCAATGCCCTGGTCACCGGCAACTGGGCTTTCTTCTGGGACACGGTCAAGCATCTCATCTTGCCGGCTGCGGCGTTATCCACGATTCCCATGTCCATCATTGCGCGCATGACCCGTTCCAGCCTGCTGGAAGTCCTGGGCCAGGATTATATTCGCACGGCGCGCGCCAAAGGGCTGCGCGAGGCGGTGGTCGTCTCTCGCCATGCCATGCGCAATGCGCTGCTGCCGGTGGTCACGGTAGTTGGACTTTCCCTGGGCAGCCTGCTCGGCGGCGCGGTGTTGACGGAGACGATTTTCAATTTTGCTGGCATGGGACGCCTGCTCTTCGACGCGATCCAGGCCCGCGACTACACCATTGTCCAATCGGTGACGCTGGTGGTGGCTGTGGTCTTTGTGTTGGTCAATCTCATCGTAGACCTGAGCTACGCGTTCCTCGATCCCCGTATCCGCCTGAGTTAGACGAGAATGGCATGAGCATACCTACCGTTACCCAACAAACGCTGGCCCGTCCGCCGCGCAGCCCCTGGCAGGACGCGCTCTATACTCTACTACGCACCAAGTCAGCTATCCTGGGTATGGTGATTCTAGGCATTCTCACCCTCACCGCCATCTTTGCCCCGCTGATTGCGCCCTACGAACCTGACCAGGTGCTGATCGGCATCGAAAATATCAAGATGCGCTCTGGGCCGTGTATTCACCTCCTCGGCTGCCCGGCGGACAGGCCGCAGCACATCCTGGGCGTGGATGGCAATGTGCGCGATTTGTTTAGCCGCTTGATTTATGGCTCTCGCGTCTCGTTGTTGATCGGCCTGAGCACCGTCGGCTTTGCGATCATCATCGGCACCCTGCTCGGCGCGATCGCAGGCTATGCCAGCGGCTGGGCTGATAATGTCATCATGCGCCTGATGGATGTGCTCCTGGCGTTCCCGGCGCTGCTTCTCGCCATTGCCATCGTCACCGTGTTGGGCGAGGGATTGACCAACGCGCTGCTGGCGATTGGCATTGTTTCCATTCCCACCTATGCGCGCGTCAGCCGGGCGAGTGTGCTGGCGGTCAAGGAGCTTGATTTTGTCAGCGCCGCGCGCGCGGTCGGCGCGCCGCCTTCGCGCATCCTGTTTCGCAGCATCCTGCCCCACGTGCTGACGCCGCTGATCGTGCAGGGCACGCTGGGCATTGCCACGGCCATTTTGGACGCCGCGGCGCTCTCGTTCCTCGGCCTGGGCGCGCAACCGCCGATGGCAGAATGGGGTTCGATGTTGGGCGCGGAACGCAACCAGGTCTTCACGTCGCCGCACCTGGTTTTCTTCCCTGGCCTGGCCATCATGCTGACCGTGCTCGGCTTCAATCTCTTGGGCGACGGCTTGCGCGATGCCCTGGATCCTCGTCTGCATAAAATGTAAGGTAACAAGGAGCTATAATAATTCATGTTGCAAGAACGCCTGGGTGATGTCACCCTCAAAGGCAAGCCACTGACCGTTTTGGGCGTGGCCCTGGTTCCCGGCGATATGGCCGCGGAAGTGATACTCAACGACAAAGGCTTCGACGGCCGCAAGCCGCTGCTGGCCTCCACCGCGGGGAAAATTCGCCTCATCAACGTCGTGCCCTCGCTAGGCACCGGCATCTGTGATGCGCAGACGCGCCGCTTCAACCAGGAGGCGGCGAACTTCGGCGAGAAGGTTGTGGTCGTCACAGTCAGCGTGGATCTGCCGTTTGCGCAAAGGGAGTGGTGCGCGGCCAAGGGCGTGGATCGGGTGCTGATGTTTTCCGATCACTACGACATGGCCTTTGGCGACGCCTATGGCACGCACATCAAGGAACTGCGCTTCGAGCAGCGCGCGGTCATTATCGTGGATGCGCAGGACGTGGTGCGTTACGTGGAATATGTGCCCGATATCGGGCAGCATCCTGATTACGAAGCGGCCCTGGCCGCGGTGAAGGAACTGCTGTAGCGCCTATGGCGCAGGTTTAACGCAAGGACGCCAGGAGGTGTTCATGAGTGCAATTGCTCCGACGCCAGGCCCTGGCCCGCGCCTGGTTGATACGCGCGGCCGCCTGGCTGGTATTGACCGCTGGTGGCTGCTGGTGCTGGCTGTCCTGGCGATCATCGTTTTCATGATTGTCGCCATGGCCAAGCCCTACGCGGAAATCTGGAACTTCGTCAAGGATGGCATCTCCGTCACGCTGCGCATCTCCGTCACATCCTTCTTCACGATTCTGATTGTCGGTATGTTGGGCGGCCTGGGGCGCATTTCGGGCAACCGCATCGTGCGCGGCGCCTCCTCGCTGTACGTGGAGGTCGTGCGCGGCATTCCGCTGCTCGTGTGGCTGCTCTACATCTGGTTTGCTCTGCCGCAGGTTCTGCAGGCCGTCGGCGGCGCGTTGACGCCCCTGGCGCCGGGGGTCGGCGCGTGGTTGACAGGGCTGCGGATTGATCCCTTCGTCGCGGCCGTGATTGGCTTCACGGTCTGCTACGGCGCGTACATGACCGAGATTTTCCGCGCGGGCATCGAGTCCATCTCCAAAGGCCAAATGGAAGCGGCGCGTTCCTTGGGCATGGGCTATGCCCAGGCCATGCGCTACATCGTCCTGCCGCAGGCCATCCGCGTCATTCTGCCGCCTGTGGGCAACGAGTTTGTCACCTTGCTCAAGGACTCTTCGTTGGTGTCGGTGCTGGCGGTGTCTGACCTGACCCGCCGCGGGCGCGAGTACGTGTCGCGCTCATTCCTCAGCTTCGAGACCTTTACCATGATCGCGCTGATCTATCTGCTGATGACCCTGATCTTCACGCGGCTGGCGCGCTGGCTCGAACAGCGCCTGACCATCGGGCACTAATGCGCCTTGAACGAAGGAGTTGAACCAACATGAACGACATCATCATTGACGTGCGCCATGCTCACAAATACTTCGGCCGGGTGCACGCCCTGAACGATGTGAGCCTGACGGTGAAGCCGCGCGAGGTGGTCATCATCATCGGGCCAAGCGGGTCAGGCAAATCCACGCTGCTGCGCAGCATCAACCACCTGGAGACGCTCACGTCGGGTGAAATTTACATTGACAAGATGCTGGTGACCGATCCGAAGGTGAACATCAACGCAGTGCGGGCTGAGGTCGGCATGGTTTTTCAGCAGTTCAACCTGTTTCCGCACATGACCGCGCTCGAAAACATCAGCCTGGCGCAGCGTGTGGTGCGCAAGCGTTCGGCCGACGAGGCCGCCAGCGTCGCCCGTGATCTACTGCAAAAGGTGGGCATTCCAGAGAAGGCCAACAGCTACCCCGGCCAGCTCTCCGGCGGACAGCAGCAGCGCGTGGCGATTGCACGTGCGCTGGCAATGAATCCCAAGATCATGCTGTTCGATGAGCCGACCTCCGCGCTCGACCCGGAGATGATCACCGAAGTCTTGGACGTGATGCAAGACCTGGCGCGCGAGGGCATGACCATGCTCGTCGTATCGCACGAGATGGGGTTTGCCCGCGCCGCGGCCACGCGCATCCTGTTCATGGACGCCGGTCAACTGCTGGAAGACACCACGCCCGAACTGCTCTACAGCAATCCACAGCACGAGCGCACCAAGCAGTTCTTGAGCAAGATCCTGCATTAGGCCCTCCCCTTGCGAAGGCTGGCTGCACCGGAGCGCATTGGACGGGGCCGACATCGCCCGCTGCGCCAGTGGATTCGTACGCGGTGAGCCTTCGCAAGGTTGGCATCTCGGGATCCCCTTGCGAAGGCTGACTGCACCGGAGCGCATTGGACGGGCCGACCTCGTCCTCTGCGCCAGTGGATCCGTATGCGGCGAGCCTTCGCAAGGTTGGCATCTCGGGATCCCCTTGCGAAGGCTGACTGCACCGGAGCGCATTGGACGGGCCGACATCGCCCGCTGCGCCAGGGGATTCGTGTGCGGCGAGCCTTCGCAAGGTTGGCATCTCGGGATCCCCTTGCGAAGGCTGACTGCAC
>UETR01000063.1_pt1 | contig 12281 bp, 5 predicted proteins | sample 1817881 | NCBI WGS metagenome assembly UETR01 (sample SAMEA4730918, study PRJEB27012) | Candidatus Amarolinea aalborgensis | place: Denmark | collected 2014-01-09
AACACCTTTCAACTGGTGGTTCGAGGTTATGCGCAGAGCTATGCTTACGCCAAAGACGCAAAACGGGTTTACTATCACGGCGCCGTCATGGCCGACGCTGATGCGGCAACCTTCGCGATTACGATGGACGACAAAGGCATTGTCATACGTGATAGGAATAGACATTACCAAAATGGGATGTGATTTCTGAGAATTGGCAAGGGCTATGACGGAAAGCTGCAAAAATGCGTCGCCCCTCTGACGAATATGCAGATCTTGCTGCATCCCCCCGATATTCAATTAATGGGTCGGTCAAGCAAAACTGCCTATGAATTCAACAAGAAACCCACTTTACTCGATGCTGATCGTCTTTTCAATCATCGGTGCGCTGCTGATAGCCATCGCAGCGTTTCGTTATAGTTACAGTTCGTCGTCAGCCACAGCATCTGGGGCTGGATTTATCATTTTGCTCGCTCTTGCCGGATCATTAGGTTTGTATCGCAATCGGCCAAGCCGATATATGAATTCAGTAGAGCGAAATGGCATTCTCTGCTTCGGAATGATTCTTGGATTGCTCTGGATCGTCGAAATCAGCATCAACAATTTCATGGCGCCGCCACTTCCTGCGCGCGACTTCGTTGACAACATCTTCTGGGCCATCATTGCCTTGTCTATCTTCGCTTTCTCAATGATACGGGCTTATCAAAAGCATAGTCTTGTCCACGGCATTGAAGTTGGCATCTGGAATGGGCTGGTTAGCGGTTTGATGGCTTGCTGCATGGCGCTGATCATGATCGTTTTCGGTATGCGCTTTATCCTGCAAGATCCTCTCAATGTCTCCGAGTGGATTGGGCGTGGAATCGGCATCACTGCGCCAAACATGGCGGCCTATTTTGCTTTTGAGACGCTTGCGGGCGCCCTGGGACATCTCACTGTTCTGGGATTCGTCATGGGCAGCCTGTTGGGCGCCATTGGTGGAAGTGTTGGCAAAGGCATTTGGGCGCTTGTATTTCAGACGAGGGTTTCCTGATGAGACTTTACTTTGTACGACATGGGGAAAGCACCGCCAACCTTCTACGGGAATTTTCCAACAGTGGGTTCAAGCATCCGCTGACCGAGAAGGGCATCGAGCAAGCGCGTGCGGTGGCGCGCAGTTTGTCCGGCTTGCAGGTCGAACAGATTTATTCCAGCCCGGTCATGCGCGCCGTACAGACAGCGCAAATCCTGGCCGAAAGCCTGCAAGCCCCGCTTGAGTTCACCGAGGCGCTGCGAGAATGGGATGTGGGCATCTACGAAGGAACGACTGACCCGGTTGGCTGGCAGTTGCACAGGCAGGTTCAGGATGACTGGTTCACCCATCGAAGGTTTGATAGCAAGATGCCCGGTGGGGAGAGCTTCTATGAAATCCAAGCACGATTCACCCCCTTCATCGAAGGGTTGGTACAGGACGCGAGAAACTCAAATCGGAGCATCGTCTTGGTCGCGCATGGCGGTCTGTACCTGGCCATGCTGCCGGTCATCTTCAAGAACGTCAACTTCGCTTTTGCTTGTCAGCACAACTTCCCCTATACCGCCTGCGCCATGGCTGAGACTCGGCCTGACGGACTCTACTGCATCTCATGGTGCGGGGTATCGTTAAGTGTCTGATTATGACCGCTGGATTGGTGACAATACCCAAGAACATTGGAATGGGAACCACATCTTGATACCCTAACTCCGTTATTATTCCACCACTCAACTGAGACGTGGTCATGAAACGGGAGGGAAATCGTGATAGCAGACCATGCCTGACAAAGCGACGCTGATCGCGCCGATGCGCGTGGTCGCAATCCACCAATCTCAGGAGCGCGCGGTCGTCGGTCCTGAGATGGACTTCGAGTCGCTGCCCTACTACGACAAACAGCGCGGGCAGGACGTGAACCCCGACCTGCCCTATCTGGCCGAGTCAATTGCCTCTCAGCCGTTCGAAGATGCCAATTTCATCCTCAGAGCCGGCGTACACCTCCATTGGGACTTTCCCCAATTCCTCAAACGCACGAAATTCCGCGCAAGCGATCCCACCGAGTTTCCGGCGGTCCCCACACGCTGGCTGGTGAGTCGTTACGCCAAGCGCGGACGCAAACCAGACCGGCAGTGGGTTGTCGAGAGCGATGCGCTGCTGTTCGGCGAGGGCGGCGCCGCCATCCACGACGTGGCGCAGACCAGCCTAGATGCCGATATCTACTCCGGGGAGCAGCCGTTTGCCTACATCGGTGACAGCGACACGCTCGAGGCGTGGACGCAGCGGCGCGGGCGTTTGGGCGACAATTTCATCCCCTGGAAGGAGAAGCACGGCGGCCGGCCGCTGACCGCGTTGGGCTGGGGATCGCCCAGTTTCGACGTCTTCTATCCCAACTGCCGCGGCGTCTTCGGCTTTCACGATCCGGTCGGCACGCGCGACCACCGCTACCGGGTCATCGGCTGGTACGGCGACCTGAATGACGATTACTGGTTGAACTACCTGCGTCTGCGCAGCGGCGATTGGGGTCTGCAAGACATCGACGCGCTGACGCATCTCGACGCCGAACACAAGCGTACGCTTAAGCGCGAGCGCGTCGCCAAGCTGTTGCGCGACGACCTCGGTGTGGTGTTGCCGGCAGAAGACGCCCTCAGCAGCGAGGAGCTCGTCCTGGCGGCGCAGTGGGAGCGGATGGTGTGCTGCGGAGAGGCGCAGTGGTTGGACGCCGCGCTCCTCGACCCGAACGACGTCCTCTACGCGATGGGCAATTCGCCCACCGAGGCGCTGTCCGCGTTGATCGCAGAAAAAGCGACGCATGAGCAGGGACGTCCCGCCAGGGCCAGGCTGGAAGACAGCCTGGCTGCCATCCTGATGGGAGACCGCCTGAAGAGCCTGAAACTCGACATCGGACCGAAGTTCCGCGAGTTCCGCCACGCCGACGAATTTGTCGGCAGCGACGGCGGCGTGCAGTGGGTCGTCGAGAAGGTGGACGACAACCCGACCAAGCAGCCGCCTGGTGAGTACAACCAGGAGCAGCGGCCGGCGTCTCCCCTGCCGCCTTCCATCTTTCCCCTCTTGAACACCCTCAACACGGCGCAGCGCGCCTACGACGCGACGGCGCGCGAGCTGGAGAGCCAACAGTTCCAACTGTACACCGACTGGTATCGCTATATGCACGCCTCGTATCCGCCGCCCGGCGAAACGGAGGAGTACGTCGAAGTCAGCGATTTGCTGGCGGCCATCGAGCGGGGATCGCTGGCGGCGGTCAAGAAGCTGAAGTGGGCTCTGGGCGAGGCGGCCGACGGTCACGCGACCGGCCTGGCTGCCGGCATCGCCGATGCCAAGGCGGCGCTTGAAGAGGCCCTCCATCGGCTCAATACGGAAGTGAAAAACGATCCGACCATCGTCGAGCAGTTCCACTGGGAGGTTCAGCGCCGCCCGGCTGCGCGCTTCTGGGAACCGGCGTCGCCGGCGCTGGTCGTGGCGATTCCGCGCCGCGGCGGCGCGGCCGGGCTGGTCGCCGAGAATGACGCGGCCGCTGACTTCGGCGAGCTCAGTCGAGCCGACGCCGCGCTGCAGCCGCCGCTGACGTGCCAGCTGTTTTCTGCTCCGCGCGCCAGCTTCGACGCCGGTCGCTTTGCCCTCAATGCGCTGCTCAACGCGGACAGCATCACCTGGACGCTGCCGCAGACGCCGCTTTCGACCGACCTCCCGATTTTCCGCGGCGAGTGGCAGGTTGAGGTGTTTCCGGTGGCGACCATGCACTCGGTGACCCGGTCGTCTGGCGTTTACGATCCGCGCTTCATCCTGACCAACTACCTGTTGGGCGAAAACGAGCCTGACGTGGACGACCACCCCGATCTGACCAGCCCGCTGGCGCTGGCGAAGGCAGGCAGCATCTACGCCGGCTCGACCTACGTCAATCAGAAGCTGGACGACCGCTACCGCGGGCTGCTGCAGCGCTTTCGGGAGCTGCAGGAGGCGCGGCGCAAGACGCTCCAGGGGCAGGCAGCGACATTCGACGCCCAGGCGAGTGCGGCCTCCACAGCCGACGCGGCGGCGCAGGCCGGCGACGATGCGCGCGCCGCAGCCGCGCAAACACGGCGTGAGATGGAGGAATTGGCCGCGACGCTGGCGAACGCCGAGATGGCTGAAAATTTCCTCGACGGCCACGACCTGCTGGTCGTCACCCTCAACGGCTTCAACGCCGCGCTGCTCCAGCGCCACACGAGCATCCAGCTCAACCCGGCCGATCCGCTGGGCTTTGCCGAATACAAGGCGTTCGCCCAGGATGTGGCAGCGACGCTGGCCGGCGGCTTGAAGGGTGTGTCTCCTGATCCGCACGCTGCGTTCATGCCGATCCGCAGCGGCGGGCTGCGCATCATGACGCTGCGCCTGGTTGATCGCTTCGGCCGCTTCACCGATCTGACGCCAGAGGACGTGGTGACCGCGCTGCCGATGGAGGTTCCGGGGCATGGCGATTGGGTGCGGCTGCCGCCGCGGCTGGCGCAGCCGGCCCGCTGGAATTTCCGCTTCTTGCAGGCGACGCAGGTCGCGACGCCAGGCGCCGACCCGACCGAAAGCCAGAGCCACCGCGCCAGCTCGCCTGTTCACGGCTGGATCATCCCCAATCTGCTCGACCAGAGCCTCGATTTCTTCGACCCGCACGGCCGCCGGCTGGGCGCATTGCGGGCGATCGAGGAGCAAAGCTTCTGGGATGGCGCGGCACTGAGTACGCTGCCGCTGCGCCTGCGCCAAATCGTCGAGTGGCTGCTCGCCGCGGACCAAGAAGTGGAGCCGGGCCAGTCCAGCGATGACGTCCATTTCCTCGCCGAGTTCATCGAAGACATCGAAGAAGCGCTGGACAACATCCACCCTGACGACCGCGAAGGACAGTCCGCTTTCTCCGTGCTGATGGGGCGGCCGTTGGCCGTCGTGCAGTTCGGCGTGGCGCTGGAGTTGAAGGGGCTGCCCGCGGTCAACAACGGTTGGTCAGCGTTGTTCGACGCGATCCAAAACGCGCAGCATGTGACCGACGGCTTCGACGAGGTGCAGTTCTATTACCGGCTGGGCGAATACCGGCAGCGCAACGACGGTCTGGTCGGCTGTTGGGGCATCGAAGCGGACGGCGTGCTCTCCGCAGCGTTCAGCGTCAACGATTCGGTCTCGGCCGCCATCGAGCAGGCAGCCGTGCAGAGCCTCCAGGGGGAGTATGCGGAACGCGCACAGAAGGACGCGGCCCAGGCCGCAGATGTCCGCCAGTGGATCGATCTCAAGAACGAAGAATGGCAGATCTACGACCCGCAGGGTCGCACACTGTTCGAGTTCTTACTGGAAGAGCAGGATGAGACGGTCAAGAAGCAGGACATCATCCAGCCCTACGTGCGCGAGGGCAGCCGGGTGTGGGATATGCTGGTCGAGCGCGGCTGCCTGGTGGAAGAAGTCCCGTTCAGCCGCATCCGCCACTACGCTGAGGAGTCCCAACTGAGCATCAGCGCGGCCGAGGAGATGCAGCAGTTCGTCGCCCTGCTCGACCCGCACGGCCTGGTGCATCTTGCCAGCGGCATTCAGCCGGTCAAGACCATCCAACTGCCGGAACGCTTCACCAAAGAGGCGCTCGGCCGGATCGAAATGGAGTTTCTGACCGCGCCGGTGCTGACGCCCGAACGCGAACTGCATCTTGCGCTGCCCAAAGAGCAGGGATTTGCCTGGTCGTGGCGCGAGGCCAACCGCTGGCCTGCCAACGGCGCGGCGCAGGACTCGGAACTCAGCGACCAGAACGGCCAGCCCCTCGCCACGACGGAAATTGCCGAACAGGACATCAGACCGTTTCAGACGGTCGCCTTTTTCCCGGAGCGCTTTGTGCTGCGCGAAGGGCAACTCGTATTGAAGCACAGAACCGAGCAACCAACCGACGATCCCAAGGAGCACTAAACGATGGCGAACGACACACCTTGCCTCCACCTGCCGCTGGACGAAATTCGCTATGTAGAAGGAACGGCCCACGCGCCAAACGTCGGCGGCAGCGGCCGCGACGCCATCGTGCACGGCAATCCGCAAATTCTGCACGACCCGACGCTGGGGACGTGCCTGCGCTTCGACGGCGACGGCGACTACATCGAGCTGACCGACCTCTCGGCGCTGACATTGGCGCAGGGGATGACGGCGATGGCGTGGGTGCGCTTCGAGGACACGCCGTATTTCAGCCGCATCTTCGACCTCAACGTCGCGCAAGACCAGAAATCCAAGATCATCTGGGCCGGCAACGAGGCGCGTTCACAACACCTGGCGTTCGAGATCAACGGGACCCGCTTTCGGGTCGAGAACGGCGTTGCGCTGGGGCAGTGGCGTCACTTCGCCTTTGTCTACGATCCGGCTGGCAAGGTCTCGATCATGATGGACGGCACTGTTGTTTTCAGCACAGCGGTTTCGCTCGACATCGCCAGCACGGCCTGGCAGACGGGATACCTCGGCAAGAGTTCCTGGGCGGCCGACAGCCTGTTCCGCGGCGCGCTGGCGCATTTCCGGCTCTACAACCAGCCTCTCGCGCGCGCCGAAGTGAACGAACTGATGATCAGCGACAAGGGCGCGATGGCCTACTATCGGGAAACGACGCTGCTGAAGGTCGAGCTTTACACCGTTCGCGACGACGACCACCAGCCGATTCTGTACGTCGAGGCGGCCAACCGGGGGGAGCCGCTGGAGGTGAGCCTGACCAATCCGGGGGACAAGCCGGTGGCGTTCAAGCCGTTCGACGCGCCGACGGCCGACGACTTCCACGTCCAACTGCGCTTCCGCCGCAACGTCATCGCCCCCAACGTGCTGCGGGCGCTGCAGTCGGACAAGAGCGTCGTCATCGAAGGCTGGCGGCACGCCGCGGGCACGACGCCCGACGGGCGCGAGGATTTCATTTCGTTTGTCAAGACGGAGGCGCCCTTCGCGTTGAACAAAGGCGAAGCGTGGCGCATCCAGATTCCCAACTTCAGCGCCGCGGCGCAGGGCGGTGCGCGCAACACACGCGTCCAGGTGCGTTACCGCACCGAGCCGCAAGACCCCGGGTCGGTCGTGCGCCACATGGAAGTGCAGAGTCACCTGGGCCTCAAGACGATTCCCCTCATCGCCCGCTTCCGCGATTCCAACACCCTCCTCAACAACGGGCTGACGAGCAACGAGTTGACGCTCGAAGTGGTCTACACCAGCGACACCGGCAGCGTCCGCCTCGATGAGGCCAGCAAGTTCGAGCTGATCATTGACGACGAGCTGTTGGAAACCATAGAAAATGGCAAAGTGAAATCGGTCAGCAGCCTGCAAGCCACGTCTCAACCCGATTGGTTGGAACCTCAGCCAGTGGCTGACGGCATCGGCCATAAAACGATTGCTATCAAGGTCAAGGCACGTGAAGGTGCGGCCTCAGCGTCCCTGTTGGAAGTGAAACGCGATCATTCGCTGACCTTCGCACTTTCCAACTGGGTGACCAACAAGCCCTCCGGCACGTACAACATTCTGCTGCGCTACGAAAACATCCCCGGCTATTGGGATGGGGCGTGGGTGCTGCCAGTGCAGTTCAGCCCGCTGCTGCTGCGCAGCGACAAGATCGGCATCGGCACCGATGACCCCAGCGCCGACCTGGAGATCCGCCGCGATGCAAAGGGTGCGCTGGGGCCGGTGCTGCGGCTGAACAACTTCGGCGGCGGCGCAGGGGCCGGCGGCGCAATTGAGTTCAACAGCTACAACGTGGGCAAGCGGACAGTCACCGCGGCTGATGGCGCGGTTACCGAGGTGTGGCACGATCCCGCATTTCGCATCCAGAGCGTTGACGACGGCAAGGGCCGGGATGACCTCGCCTTCTCCAGCAAAAAAGAGGCGAGCGGCGCAAGCGAGCTGCAAGAAAGAGTGCGTATCACAGCGGAGGGCCGGATCGGCATCGGCACCCCGACACCGGCTGCGGCGCTCGATGTAAAAGGCGACGCACAGATCGGCGGGAGTGTCAAAGCCACCGGTCGCATACAAGACGCGACGGGCTTCGTGATGCCGGTTGGCGCAATCCTACCCTATGGCGGTCGCACGAAGCCGGATGGTTGGTTGCTTTGTGAAGGAATCGAAATCAAACGCGAAGTCTATCCTGACCTGTATGATGTGTTAAAAAACCCGGACAGACCAGACGATCCCGTTAAAGTGCCGGATCTGCGCAGCCGGTTCATTGTGGGGGCAAATCCTCAGAACGCAAAATACAGCCTTAATCAAACTGGAGGCAGTGAAGCCCATACGTTGACCGAGCTAGAAATGCCAGCTCATGGTCACAAAGTGAACCCTGAAGGATATCACCAATTCGCGCAAGCCAACATCCATTATGACGGCGATCCCTCATGGGGCGCCGAAGACAAAACAGTATTTGTGCCTGGCGACGAGAAGTCTAAGCAACACCCCGATTTTATCAGGCCAACAGGCGGCGCGAAAGCGAACGATGACGTTTGGATGGGAGCCACCCAACCCCACAACAACCTCCCGCCGTATTACGCCCTGACCTACATCATCAAGTATTGAAGGTGGCTTGATATGCCGACGGATGCGCGCAGTTCAACAACATCGGGAATCTTCAGCCGGTTTCTGAATCGAAAACGCGCCCTGGGAGGGGTTGATTTTAGCCTCCAGGGCGAGGCGGTCAGCCGGCTGCAGTCGTTCAACCTGGCCGGCATGGACTACCAGGGACAGGTTTCCAGCGGCTATGGTCACGAGGGTGTGAGGGTCAATCTTGGCGCGCAACTGAGCATTTTCGACTTCATCTTTCCTTTGATCCCCTTGCCCGGCTTGCGCGCGGATGCCACGCTGGACCTTGCCGGCAGCGGACTCAAGGAGCATTTCGTTCTCATACAGCGTTATCCGAAGGCGCTGGTCAAATCTCATCTGGCGCAAAACCGGCAAACGGGACAGTATGAGATGACACCGCGGCAGGTGTGGGGAACGAGTTCGCCGCTGTGCCTGCTGGGGCTTGAAGGCGTTTCAGGGGAGATCACCCTCCGCGCCGGCGTCCAGGCCGGTGCGGAGATTCCCTTTCCATCCTTGGGCGATGAGTTGGGCATCAACGTTTCTGCTCAGGCCGGCGCTTCTGGCGCGCTCACCGGCAAATTCATCCGCTTGAGCGGAGCCTATACCGGGGCGTTTCCCAGTCCTGCAGATGATAATCTGGCACTCCAGTCCAGGCTGGAGCAAATCGTTGAATACCTTTTCAGCCACACGGACAGACCCTTGCTTAAGCAGCAGATTGACGACTGGATCGCCGATATGATCGCCAACTGGCTGCAAGCCAAGCAGTCGTTGGCCGGCCCGCAAGGGCCTACCCAGGCCAGCCGTACACCTATCCTCAGGGAAAGAAAGCGAGATTTTGTCAAAAGGCAACTCTCAAGAATACCCCTGGGGCGCGTCAGTGACGATATTCAGACAGTATTGAATGAAAGGGTGTTTTCGATTGTCAATCTGGAACTGCGGCTGCCGTGCTTCTCAGACCTGCTCACCAGATGGCAAGCGCAGCCTTCCACTGCGAGCCTCTTGGATAAACTGGATCAACTCAGAACCTACATCCTTCAACTTCCCCCGCAGGCTTTGCCGCAAGCAGAGAAAATTGCTGCTCTCAGGCAGATTCAAACCTATGTAATCTTATTGAAGAAGAGCTACAGTCGGATCGAGCCGCGCTCTGTGCCCGGATTCGTTTCGGCCGACCAAAGCTTCTTTCACCTGTTCTCTTTCGCCGGAGGGGCAGAAGCCTCCGCTGGGGCGTCGGCCGAAGCCAGCCTGCAGACGCCCACCATCCCCGTGGCAAACATCACTATCCAGGCGTCGGCAGGGACAGGCGCGTTGGCAGGAGCCAGGGTGGATATGCAGCGCATCGCCTACCGCTATCAGTCCCGCCTGGATGGCGGCGCCTTTCCACTGTTCTTCACCCAGGACACCTGGATCACCTACCGGCGGACCCGCGCTTCGGTGGAGGCCTTTGCCCAGGTGGGTCTGGGGCCGTTGAGTGACGAACAGCAAGTAAGCCGTGAACTGGCGTATCAATCCATGAGCTATCTCTCGACCGCGCTCTATTGGACTCCCACAGGCCCTACCATTGTTCCCGAGCAAGGCAGCGGTCTGCGGATTGGGATGTCGGTCGCGGCGCGGCGGCTCATTCGCTATGCCAGGGCAGCAGGCCAGCGTCTGACCCAGATATCCGATCCTATCTGCAGAGGCTTGTATATTACGGACGCGCAGTTTGGTCAGCTCATGGCTGGGGCTGACCTGGGCAGTCTCGATGAAAATCAGAAAGGGTTCCCAGCCTACCTCTTCCTGGAAGCCGCGTTTGCCTTTCCCGACGATCTTCGCATTGACCTCAAGGAAAACCGCGCAGAACCCAAATCCACCGGACATGGGCGAATGCTGCAAGACCGCCAGCTTCTCAACAGCCGGCTGCAATCCCTGCGCGTGCGGATCCGGATTTCTGATGCCGAAACGAACGAAACGCCGCTTTTCAAACTCGGTTTCCCGGTCATCAACTCTCGAATCAATGTGGACTTGTCCAGGGTGCGCGGCGCCGGACAGGAAGGAATGTTCGACTACTACGTGCACTGGTTCAGCAACCCGACCCTGAATTCCGATCCCGCTGCAGCCTTAGCCGCGCAGGAAACAGCCATCCCCCCCGTCGTCCTGCTTCATCAATAGAAACGGTAAGAACGATGATCTTCGACAAACCAGATCCAATTGAGAAACTCAAGCATTTTCTTGGGGATCATTTTCCGCCGCCAGAAAAGACCGAGGATGTCCAGGGAATCCAGTTTGCCCCCTGCGCCGTCGCGGACTTTGCCGCCTTGTTCAGCGGACTGACCGGCGAGTCCATCGCAGACTATCTCCCTGCGGAATACACCCAGGTCGCGCAAGGGCTGCAGATTACCAGCCTGCAAGCCATCCAGGAGGACGACCCCCAGCGGGGCTTACGCTTGACGATGCCTGACAGCGGGTTGTACCAACTGGAGTTCGCCGTTGTCTGGACGGCGCCCTGGACGATCGCGGATGTGATCGAAATTCGGGATTCCTTCATTGCCTTTACGATCACGTTCTCCCAGGAAAGCGGCCTTTCGGTTTCGGCCGTGATCGGATCGGGAAAGATCAAGTTTTTCGATTACCACCTGGATCTGGAAGTCTCCGTGCATGTGCCGTCCTTTTTGATCGAAGCCCGCCTGAAGACCGATCAGGATACCACAGGCGCTGCCCCGGCCGGGATGGCGGAAAACTACCTGGGATCGCTGAAGAAGGCCAGCGCAGACGCCATTTTCATCGAAGATATCCGGTTTTCGGCCGCTCCCTTTCTACAGAGTTACCTCCTGCATCTGTCAGTTGATAACGTGCTGGACCTGCACGACAAATTCAGGGTGGATCGCTTCCAGGCGGAGATCAGCTATCGCGGGGGCGCTGGCGCCGCCGCCGACTACGCTATCCTCGCCTATACGGACCTCGAGATTGGTTTTGCCCAACACCCTTTGATCATCAGCCTGAGCGCTGCGCTGGTGAAAGAGGGGAGCACCTCCCGCTGGGGATTTTCCGGCAGCACCGCCCATCCGGTCACGCTCAACGAGATCATGGACGACTTGGCGAGCCTCTTCGGCGCAGGCAACCCGTATCATCTGCCCGATTTCATCGCCAACACCACCCTGACCCACCTGGGGCTGGCCTTCGACGTGGTGAGCGGCGCAGCCAGCGAGCAGGACTACACGTTCACCTTGGGCCTGGACCTTCCGCTGGCAGAGCGCACAGTCCAACTGGAAATCTACGCCCATTACCGGAAAACGGGCAGCGCGTACGAACTCGAACTGACCGGCGCGCTCTCCCTGGACGGCTTTCAACTTGCTGTGGCCTTCGCGAAATCCGCCGACGGGCATGGGAAATCGGACACCCTGATCCTGGGCAGCCTGCAGACGCCGCTCAAGCTCGACTCCAGCGATCTCATTCGCGCCATCGCCCCCAGCCTGGCCGGCGACGTGCCGATCAACGTAGACATCGAACTGCTGGGACTGCTGCTCGCCATGCACAGCGGCGGTTCGACTGAGTTCGCCGAAGTCAGCGCGCAGCCCCAGCTCCCTGGTCCGAGCGGCGCAACAGCCCAGCAGCCTGCATCCGCAGCAGTCCAGCGCGAGTACCTGTTCCGCCTTTCGTTTAATATCAACGTTGGTCTGGACGGGCTGCCCCTGATCGGCACGATGTTGAAAGACGTGCACTTCAAGGACGGGCAACTGCTGGCCGCCAGCCGCGACTGGCAGAACGCGCAGATCGGCGA
>UETR01000064.1_pt1 | contig 12139 bp, 20 predicted proteins | sample 1817881 | NCBI WGS metagenome assembly UETR01 (sample SAMEA4730918, study PRJEB27012) | Candidatus Amarolinea aalborgensis | place: Denmark | collected 2014-01-09
TTCCGCTAGGAAGCCCGGTTTTTGTTTGCGGCGGCGACGGTGCGCGCCGTCCCGTAGGGACGCCTTGACTTGAGCCCGGCGACGACCCCGCGGTCCCGCCGTCCCGTAGGGACGATTGAATGATGACGCCCTCGGTGGATCCCGCGGCCATACCGCGACCGTGGGAGAGGGGTTCAACCGTCCCGCTGGGACGGCCATGAATGGTGCGATCATGGCTGCTCAGGTCAGGCGTCCCTACGGGACAGGCGCCGATTTTTCTTACCTGCCCACCGCGGGCAAGCCGCAACCCAATGGCTCACACGAAGACACAAAGGCGCAGAGGCAGGCGCCGCTTCCTTGGCGGCTTTGTGCCTTGGTGTGAGAACGCCGCGGGCGGCCACACGGGGCGGCTCCAACCGGGCGCGGAGGCTTGTTGTTTTGAGCGCCTGATGCTACAATGCTCCCACGACGATCGCTGATGTGAGGCCACCAGCTATGAGACAACAACGGATCACACCCACGCCATCTCACCCGACACGACAACAACTGCAAGTCGTCTTGGTTGAGTTGGCCGAGATCGAACGACGCTTGCGCGACGTCAACCTGGTCGTCGCTCGCATGGCGGCGGAACTGGCAACTCCCCCGACGTCCGAGACGGCTGCACCCGCCTCGGAGGACGAAGCATCCGTGCGCGCGGGCTTGGTCAAGCCGCGTTCACCCGCCGTGATGCGCACGCTCATCCGGGCCAGTCAACGTGCGGAACTGTTGGCAAAATCAACCCCTTCGGAACTGCAAGCGTTGCTCAGGCAGAGCCAGCAACAAGCGCTGACAGATGCCAGCGTTCAAGGCCAGGCCATTGATGATGAGTGGGAAGCTGCGCTTGGAGACTGAGCAAAAGCGCGTCATGGCGGTCCTGGACACGAACGTTTTTGTCGCCGCCTATCTGAGTCGAAACCCAAACAGTCCCACCCAGGAGATTCTTGCGCGCTGGCTAAACGACGAATTCGACCTGCTTTATTCTGTTGACTTGCAGGCCGAAATTGCGGAGAAGTTCGCCGCCAAGGGAGTGGCCCAGGAAGCGACTGAACTCCTTCTCGCCACATTAGCCATTAGAGGCGTGCAGGTTGAAGCGCCGGCCTCTGCTGTCGTTGCGATCATTTCCGCTGATCCCGACGACGATTTGGTGTTAGCTTGTGCTGTTGTGGGGGGCGCTACACACCTGGTAACTTATGACCCGCACTTCGATGTGTTGGGCCGTACGTATCAAGGCATCCACATTGTGGATGGGCTGGGGTTCCTGGGCGTCTTGCGCTCTAGGCCCGAGTAAACAAATCCACAAGAGGACGTGCACTAACGACAGCATTACCGTAAAAGTCGGGTTTCGCACAGAGACCCGACTTTTTTCTTGCCCTGCCCACCCCGGGCAAGCCAGAACCCAACAGCTCACACGAAGACACCAAGGCACAAAGACATGTCCCGATTTCTTGGCGGCTTTGTGCCTTGGTGTGAGAACGCCGCGGGCGGCCACACAGGGCCGCCCCTACCGGGCGCGGAGGCTTGTTGTTTTGAGCGCCTGATGCTACAATCGGGCGGCGTGGAGTGCAAAAGCGGCCGCGACAGGAGCAGGTCGGGCGAAAAATGTGAGAATCATTGAAAAGGTGAAAAATGGTTGCTTATCGCTTGGAAACGGTTGTGCCCAAAAACGGAGAATTGCAGCTGAAATCGCTGCCATTTCGTCCTGGCGAAGCCATCGAGATTATCATTCTTGAGGCTCGTGCATTCACGAAGAAGCCGGCCCATTTCCCTTTGCAGAACACCGTACTGCACTATGAGGATCCCTTCGAACCAGTGGCGGCCGAGGAGTGGCACGTTCTCCAATGATTCTCCTCGATACCCATATCTGGGTTTGGTGGGTGAGCCAACAGCCGCAGTTCACACCCGCACTCGCGCAGATCATCGCCGATCATCAAGAGACTGGGCTTGGCGTTAGCATCATTTTATGAAATTCCATTGCTCACTGCTGACCGCAAGATTCTTGCCTATCCCCATGTTCAAACACTGACTGAAAGCGGAAGCTCATCGTGAGCAGCTAACCATGTCAATTTGGGCGACGGCGCGCGCCGTCCCATATGGGAATTCCAAATGTAGCACACATCCAACCACAAAGAACACATCCGGGGGTGGGTGAACACAAAGAAAAGGCAGCTCAAGTGCTTCTTTGCGTTCTTTGTGATCTCTGCGGTCAAAAACCAGGCCACATTTGAAACTACTGCGTCCCGTAGGGACGCCTTGACTTGAGACCGGCGACGACCCCGCGGTCCCGCCGTCCCGTAGGGACGATTGAATGATGACGCCCCCGGTGGATCCCGCGGCCATACCGCGACCGTGGGAGAGGGGTTCAACCGTCGCGCTGGGACGGCCATGAATGGTGCGATCATCGGCGCTCAGGTCAGGCGTCCCTACGGGACAGGCGCCGATTTTTCTTACCTGCTCACCCCGGGCAAGCCAGAACCCAACAGCTCACACGAAGACACCAAGGCACAAAGACATGTCCCGATTTCTTGGCGGCTTTGTGCCTTGGTGTGAGAACGCCGCGGGCGGCCACACGGGGCGGCTCCAACTGGGCGCGGAGGCTTGTTGTTTTGAGCGCCTGATGCTACAATCAGGCCGGGTTGAGTGAAATAGTGGCCGCCGCAGAAGCAAGTCAAGGGCGAGAAGAGGTGTCTGGATGAGAGCAAGCATGATCGGTCGTTACATTGTCGCCGATCCCGAAATCTGTCACGGCAAGCCAACCTTTCGCGACTTACGTCAGTTCAATACCGGACGAGTGAACACATGATACAAGTGATAGAACAAGCGTATATTGTACGGAATAACAACATACTGAACAGTGAACCGATCATTCAAGGGACACGAACGCCTGTGCGCGCCATTGTGGAGCTGTGGCGGCTCGGGCTGCCGCCGGAAGAAATTCCGATTCACCTCCCCCATTTGACGATGGCGCAGGTGTTTTCTGCCCTCAGCTATTACAGCGATCATCAGGCCGAGATTCACGAGTACATTGAACGCAATCGCATTCCAGAGTCGCTGGTGGGCACGCAATTGGAGTTCAAGCATCGTGAGCAAGCTGTTCATTGAACTCTACCTGGATGAAGATGTGGATGTTTTGGTGGCCGAGCTTTTGGCCAAGCGTGGCTATTCGGCGATCACGGCGCGTGACATCGGTACACTCGGTCAAGGGGACAGCCAGCAACTGGAATATGCAGTCCGTCAACAGCGCGCCTTGCTGACCCACAACCGACATGATTTCGAGAAGTTGGCGCTAGAGTATTTCGAGCGCGCACAAGGTCATTATGGCATTATTTTGGCGGTGCGCCGGACACCTTATGAAATGGTCAATCGGCTGATTCGATTGCTCAATGAGTATACGGCCGATGAATTTCAAAATCAGGTCCGCTATCTCTGACTTGTTCGCCTGAGTATCAAGCCAATCGCGCAGCGCGGTGAGTGTGCAGTAGGCCGCGCTGCCGCGGTTAGGCGCCGGGCGTTCAACCAGCGCAGCAAAAAAGTCGGGTCTCGCACAGAGACCCGACTTTTTGCTTGCCCTGCCTGAGCCAGGCAAGTCGGAACCGCATCCTTCAACGCAAAGACGCCACGGCGCCGGGACGCTAAGAAAAGGCTCTGCGGCTTTGCGTTAGAATTCCTGAGGCGGCTACACAGGGCCGCCCCTACCGTGGGCGGAGGCTTGTTGTTTTGAGCGCTTGATGCTACAATCAGGCTGAGTTGAGTGCAAGATTTACCGTTGTGAACGCAAAGAGGTTGCCATGTCTTCCATCGCTACCAGGCGCATTGACGCCACTTTTCCGGTCTCCGTACTGGATGACCTCGAGAAATACGTGCCGCTGCACAAGCGCAATCAGGTAATCGTGGCCGCGACGGAGGCTTACGTGCAGAAACTGAAGCTGCTTGCGGTGCTCAAGGAGACAGCCGGCGCCTGGGACGATGCCAGCCACCCGGAAATGGCGACGCCCGAGGATATTGACCGCTGGTTGCACGAGATTCGTTCCTCCTGGCGCCGCGAGCCACTAGAGCCTGAGTTAGCCGATGACTGATTACCTGCTGGACTCATGTGTGCTCATCCGTCATCTGCGTAAGCACCAACCGACGCACGTCTATACTCCTGACGAATTTGAGAGCATGCACAAGAACAGGTTCCTGATGCACGACGTTCGCGAAGGCAAGGTGACTTATGAGTTTGCGTAAGAATCTTGACATGGCACATTTCGGGCTGCAGACCGCAGAAGACGATTTGAAGGCGGCCAACGCCCTCCTGAACGCGGGACTCCCGGCCCACGCCTGTTTTGCCGCGCAACAGTGTGGAGAAAACGCCATGGAGGCGTTGTGGTACCTGGCGGGAAAAGATCCTTGGGGTCATTCGGTGATCTCACTGGTAACTAAACTACCCCAGCGAGACGATATCTCAGCGATCGCGACATGGAAGGAGAAGGCAGTGGGCCTGGACTGGTACGACAATGGTTTCCGACCTTCCACTGGTCTGCCGGAATTGACACCAGGCCGGGTTTATCTGCACGCCGAAGCCCAGAACGCGATCGAGATGGCGCGCTATCTGTTGGATGCCAGCAAGGAAATCATCGCCGCGGAGGAGGCGAAGTTGGCTGACATCCCCGATGGTGCCGAGACAGGACTGTTGTGGCCCTACATAACTAGCATGGAGAGATTCGGTTACTGGCGGGGGCAACTAGAGTCGGTGTTGTATCTGTTGACCCGGCGTTTTGGCGCAGTGCCGCCCAAGCTGGAAGCTCGACTACGCGCCGCGCCCAGGGGTCAGATGCCAGCATTGCTGGATGTGGCGCTGACCGCCACGACGTTGGCCGAGGTGGCTATTGCGGTCGAGACGTTGCCGCCGGACGCAGGAAACGGTGTCCCGCCCCCTGCGTGATATCATCAGCCACATCAATCCCGGTTGACACCCCCCGGCGCCAGGGCGACGCCGTCCTGCTGCCGCCGTCGCGGTTAGGCCCGGGCGTTCAACCAGCGCAGCAAAAAGTCGGGTTTCGCACAGAGGCCCGACTTTTCTTCTTGCCCTGCCTGACCCAGGCAAGTCGGAACCGCATGGCTCACACGAAGACACCAAGGCACAAAGGGACACACCGATTCCTTCGTGGCTTGGTGTCTTTGTGTGAGAACGCTCTGCGTCATGGCGTCCTGGTGTCAGAATGCGCTGCGGTTTTGCGTCTTGGCGGCCTTGCGTTAAAATATCGTCTCTCCAAAAACCCGCGCGGACCTGCGCCGCGTCATAGGCAGTGTCATGTTCATCGCGTAGAATGGCCCCAATTCCGGCTGGACGCGCGCCAGTGGGCGCCGTCGCCCACGCGGTTGGCGTTGCCGGGCCTGCCGACGACAGGCCGCATCTGGCTGGCTGAACGATCAACTCATGCCCCCACGACCGACGAAGCAGGAACCTACCATGAAACATCGCCTCGCTACAAAGCTCTATCGGATGCTACTTATCACTGTGCTGGCTGCGCTGTTGGTGATGCCTTTGACCGCAGTCATGGCCCAAGATGGAGTCGTTGGCCAGCCAGGCAGCGGAAATGCCAGCATTGAGCGTGCACGGCAGCAAGAGCAGGTCACGAGCGCCCCGTTGACTGTGGGAGAACCAGTGAAACCCGCAGTCTATGTGGGCGACGTGCGGGACTTGCCCTACGTTGCTCCAGTCGCCCCCGTGGCCAATCTCAACCTCCAATACTCTGCGGCTGAAAAACTGCCACCGGCTGAGTACAACCCAGAATCAACGGACACAGCCCTGGCTCCCAACGCCATGCCGACGCCTTCGGCCAATTTTGCTGGACTTGGCAAGAATAGCACGTGCACGGGCGGCTCCTGCGGCTCTGGCTGGCCTCCGGACACCGTGGGAGACGTCGGCCCGAACCACTACATTCAGGCGGTCAACACGGCGGTCGGAATCTACAACAAGACCGGCGCCCAACTGGCTGCATTCACGTTCAACTCGCTATGGAGCGGGGCTGGCACCGGCACGGCCTGCGACTCCACCCATCGCGGTGATCCGACCGTGATCTATGATTAAATGGGGGATCGCTGGTTCGTGTCAGATTTGGCCTTTGCGAGTTCTTCTTCGTCGCCTTACTACGAGTGCATTGCTGTTTCCAAAACGAGCGACCCCGTCAGCGGCGGTTGGTACCTGTATGCGATCCGCGCAGATGACGCCTCGCACCCCTGGCTTCCTGATTATCCCAAGATGGGCATTTGGCCGGATGGTCTCTACATGTCGGCCAACATGTTCCTCATGTCAAATAGCACGTTCCAGGAAGTGCGCGCTTGGGCCTTCAACCGTGCGCAGATGGAGCTCGGCGCAACAGTCAATTACCTCATTTGGGATTTGGGATCAACCACCTACTTCTCCCTGCTGCCCAGCAACCTGCGCGGCGCGCTTCCGCCAACGGGCACGCCGAACTACTTCGTAGCTCAAGACACCGGTTTCTACAGGTTCGATATCTTCAAGTCCCATGTGGACTGGGTGACACCGTCGAATTCCACCTTCAACGGCCCCACGACGGTCTCTCAAACTAGCTACACGACCCCAGGTGTTGTCGTGCCTCAGCCTGGCACGTCCACCCTCCTTGACACGCTCGGCGACCGCTTGATGATGCAGGCACAGTATCGCAATATCAGCGGCGTCGAGTCGCTATGGGTGGTTCATACGGTATGCCCATCGGGGGGATGTGGCACAACGCGCCTGCAGTGGGCGCAGATCAATGTAAATGGTGGAACAATCAACACAACCCCAATCCAACAACAAATCTATGGTGACGCGTCGCTTTATCGTTGGATGCCCAGCCTTGCCGTAGATGGGGCTGGCAACATGGCGATCGGCTTCAGCATCGGCAACGGGACAGCGCCCAACTACCCCTCCCTGGCCTGGGCCGGCCGCTTGAGCACGGATACTGCGGGTACACTCGGCCAGGGCGAGGCCACGTTCTTCGCCGGCACCGGGTCGCAGACCGGCACTACGCGCTGGGGCGACTACTCGGCCATGACCGTAGACCCATCGGACGACTGCACATTCTGGTACACGAACGAATACTATGCGGCGGGCGACACGGCCAACTGGCAGACGCGTATCGGCGCGTTCAAGTTTCCCTCGTGCACGGCCAGTACGCTGGAGCCGATCGGCATTTGGGACGGTGGCGGCGGGGACAACAACTGGGCCACGGCCAATAACTGGACACGCAATACGGTGCCGACCAGCAATGACAACACGTACTTCAACGCCACATCGGCGAAGAACGCCACGATCAATGGCAGCTACACCTTCAACAGTCTGAACGTCACCTCGGGCTACTCTGGCATCATCACCCAGGGCGCCGGCAACGTCACTGTGTCCGGCTCCTATGCGCAGGCCGGCGGCACGTTCAGCGGCGGCTCAGGGAACATGACAGTCGGCGGCGATTTCAGCCTGACAAGCGGCGCCTTTACCGCGCCAAGCGGGAGTCTGAGCGTGGCTGGCAACTTCAGCAACAGCGGCGCGTTCAACCACAACAGCGGCACAGTCACCTTCAACGGCACGACGACCATGTCCGGCAGCAGCACGACTTCGCTGAACAACGTGACGATCAACAGCGGCAAGAGCCTGACCGCGCCCAGCGGTAACGTGAACGTGGCGGGCAACTGGACGAACAACGGTACGTTCACACCGGGTTCAGGCACAGTAACGTTCAATCGCAGCGGATCGCAGACGGTGACGACGAACTCTACCTCGACCTACAACAAGACTGAATCACCCGCCCTGAGTATCCCCGATAACAGCTGCCCTACCTATACGGAAAGCACACTCACAGTGGCGGATTCACTGACCATTAGCGATCTAAACATCACGATCAATATCGCACACGCATGGGACGCCGATCTGGACATCTATCTTAGGGGGCCTGATAACACTGAGGTCGAGTTGAGCACCGACAATGGTGGCTCAGGTAGCAATTACACGAATACTACCTTCGATGATGAAGCCAGCACTTCAATCACAGTCGGCTCAGCTCCATTCAATGGCTCATACAAGGCCGAAGGCTCGCTGAATAGCTTCGATGGCAAGAGCACGTCCGGTTCCTGGAAGCTGCGCGTATGCGACGATGCTTATTTGATCATGGGCAGCATCAGTTCTTGGTCTCTTCAAATCACATCTTCAGATTTCAACAACCTGACCGTCAACAGTGGCAGCACCACCACGACCCCCAGCGGTAACCTGAGCCTCACCGGCAACCTCCAGGTCAACGCCGGTGGCACGCTGGATGTCGGCGCGAACGCCATCACTGGCGTTGAAGGCACGGTGACCAACAACGGCACGCTCAAGCAGACCCGGACCGTCAACAACGCCACGGTCGCTTTCCTCAATATCAAGAACATCGCAGCCACGACCGACAAATACTTCGGCGTTCAGATTCAGACGACGAACAACCTGGGCAGCACCACCGTCTCCGTCAGCGGCAACCAGGTCTGCTCCCAGGCCAACGGCTACCCGGTCAAGCGTTGCTTTGTCGTCAACCCCACGAACACCGCAAATTCCAATATCACGTTCTACTACCGCCAGGCCGAGCTGCAGACCGGACAAAACGCCAACGCCCTCAAAGCCTGGAAGTACAACGGGTCTGCCTGGTCGCAGGCCGGAACGAGCACGACCGCGTCGGCGTGCAGCGGCGGCGCCATCAACTTCTGGCGTGCTGGTGAACACTGTCTCCTCTATGACCCGCCGGGCTTCGGGCACAAAGCCAGCAGCGGACCGTTCTCAGGAGAAACCTCCCCAGGCCGTCACCCTGGCGGACTTCAGCTAACGCAACGGGGCGATGCGGTGCTGCTGACCTGGGACGGTCAGCGAAACGGAGAACCGCAGCTTCAGCCTGTATCGCGGCACGTCGGATGCAAAGGCCCGATCGGCGAAACCAGCAGGACCCTGATCCATCGCAGTCGCAGAACAGCAGCGGCTTCATCTACCACCTGGGAAGATCGCGCGGCTGACCGGGGACGACCTACTTCTACTGGGTGGAGGATGTGGACATCTACAGGACGGCGGCACCGGCACGGCGGTCAGCGTGGACTACGGCGCCGAGCCGTCGCGGTGTTGGACGTGGAAGCGGGCGCCAACCTGCCGTTAGCCCTGCCGTTGATCGGCGCGGGCTGCTGACGCTGTAGCCGGACTGGCCGCGGCGGCGCAGTTAAGCAGTGAAAGACGGGATCTTCTGAAAGAGCGGCTTCTGGCATCAGCATACGCTGATGAGGAGTGGGAACGACCGCTTTCAGGAGGAGCAAATCGCTTGCCTCCGCGCCCTTCCTATACCTCTCCCACATATGCGGATCAAAGGGTGCATAGCTTATGATCGCAACCCGCAACCGCCATCTATGAAAGGCACCCTGCGTTTGTTGACGCCCGTTAGCCTGCCAGAACGGGCGCAGGTGCGCGATGCGAATCCAGGAAGGGACAAGATTGGGGACGAAGTGCAGCGGGCGGCCGCGCTGCTGGAGGCAACAGGCCTGGTCAAACCGGCGGGACAACTGCGAGCAAGGCTTTTCATCTCCCAGGCTCGACGTGCTGAACTGGCGCAGATCACGCTGCAGCTGGTCGCTATCAGAAAACATTGGCGCTGAGCGCGAGGGCGATGAGCTTCTCTTTCTCGACACCAGCGCTCTGATCAAAGCACTACGTGAGATGAGCTGGAAGCCCTGGCTCGAAACGACGGTGTTCAGGCCGGCAGGCAACATGCTGCTCATTTCGCGCATCACGGTGGTCGAGATGCGCAGCGCGTTGACTCGTCGCAAACGGAAGCATCCGGTGCCGCAGGATCACGCCGATGCGCTCAGCGCCTTGCACGAAGATTGCCTGACCCGCTACCGCTTCGTCAGGTTGGAGACGCCGGTTGTTGATTTGGCTGGGAACTGCTCGACCGTTACGTACTGCGCCTATGGCGCGGTCAGCTTGCTTCGGCGTTGGCCGTCAATCGCCTCTTGACTGAGGCCACTCTGGCGTCTGCGATTTTCGTTTGCGCTGATAAAGGGCTTTGCTGGCTGCTGGGAGCCGCCGGCATGCAAGTTGACAACCTAACCTGCACCTTGATGCGGCGCTCAGATGGAAGCGGACCACCCTCTCAGCGCCGTCCCAGTTGGCCTAGCTGCTGGACGTGGCGGTGGTCGCCGGCTGCACTCCATGACGACGTGGGAGACGGTCAGTGGAACGGAGAACCGCGGCTTCAACCTGTATCGCGGCACGTCGGATGCCGGGCCGATCGGCAGGCTCCAACGGACCCTGATCCCGTCGCGGTCGCAGAACAGCAGCGGCTTCATCTATACGTGGGAAGACCGCGCCGACGCAGGTGTCAGGGACGATACTTCTACTGGGTGGAGGATGTGGACATCTACGGGACGGCGGCGCCAAGCAGTCAGCGTGGACTCGGCGCGCCGACGGAGATGCTGTGTTGGACGTGAAGCGGAGCATGACCGCCATTAGCCTACCGTTGATCGGCAGGGCTGCTGGCCCGGCCGGACTGGCCGCCGGCGGCAGCGGTTAGTGGCCTGAAGACGGAGCCGCGGATCGCCGCGGATCACCGCAGATGGTCGTTTTTGTCTGCGGGTGTGCGCCCTCGCTGGAGTGGCTGGTTGGAAAGCCGGGACGCCGATTCAGGCCGGTTTTTTTGTTTGCAGCAACGACGCCGTAGGAACGCCTGACTTGAGGCGGCGACGACCCCGATCTCGCCGTTCCGGCAGGACGATGAATAATGGCCCCGGTGGATCGCGGCCATCCCGCGACCGTGAGCGAGGTTCCAACCGTCCCTGGCGGACGGCCATTGCGAACCCGATCCCTGGGCGCTCCGGTCAGCGCTACGGGACTGCCCGAATTTACCTGCCCCAGCGAAGGCAAGCCGTAACCAAACAGGACGGTCTCAGCCACGAATGACACGAATGAACACGAATTGGCCCTTCTGCTTTCGTGGAATTCGTGTCATTCGTGGCAGGAAAATCCTCAAGCAGGAAAGACTTGGCGAACTTTGCGCCTTTGCGTTAGAATGCCTGCGACGGCCACACAGGGCCGCCCCTACCAGTGTCTGTGCCAGAGTCACTTCGAGGTGTCAGGTGTAGCTAGCTCCCCAGCTTATCCTTGCCAGACAAGACCTCATTCAATAGCAGAACGATCTCTGCGATAGATGGGGGTTCAATGGCCACATGGTCTGCCGGGTTTTCTACGGGATGAAGATGCCATCCACGCCGGTTGTCGTAGTCAACGCCCCAAATGCGCTGCTGGTTGCTGATTAGTGCAAAGGCGATGGTGCCGGTGGTTTCGTTGAAGTAGACGCGCAGGAACTGGTCTTCCTGACTGCGCAGATAGGCGCGACCGCTGGCGATTGGTCCTTCGGTCTGCAACGACATGCGCTCGAACACGCCTTGTGCGGCCAGGGCCGCCAGCAGCTCATCGGCGAATCTCCTCACATCCATCGGGCTTGCAGCGCCTCATAGTGGCCCAGCAGTGTCACAGCCTTCTCCCAGTCCCAGTAATCGCTTTCGACGTCGTAGGCGTAAGGATCTTGGCCCAGGGTTCCATGCTCACACCGTTGCGAGAACTCGTCGAACGTCATGCCCCATTTCGTCTCGAACGCGGTGATCTGCTGCCGAATCTGCTGCGTCTTGAGACCGGTGTAATCGTGCAAAACGCGCCACAGAGCAGTCTCCAGGTCGGGCGTGGCGGTGATCTGGGTCAACAGCAGGCTGGTCTGGGGTGAAAGGGTCATGGTCGGTGTGGCGTCGTTCATGATCGTATCCTCACACAAGGATGGCATCGCTTCGACCTGACTATATCTGGTCGCTGGGGCTTTGTCAAGTCCACCTCCGGCTCACCTTTGAACTACAGCCTCCATTGCGCCCAGTCAAGATCAATGCTCCCACCGCCGTCACCCTCGCCGACTTCTACGCCGCCCAACAGGGCGGCGCGGGTAAACGCAGGTCATTCGCGCATCTTCAACCACAAGGAGCACAGAGAGCACAAAGAAGCAGCAGTGCTTTGTGTCCTTTGTGCTCTCTACGGTTGAAAACTCGAACGAATTTGGAACAACGAGCGAGAAGACAGTTTGGCAAGCCG
>UETR01000065.1_pt1 | contig 10671 bp, 6 predicted proteins | sample 1817881 | NCBI WGS metagenome assembly UETR01 (sample SAMEA4730918, study PRJEB27012) | Candidatus Amarolinea aalborgensis | place: Denmark | collected 2014-01-09
CTGCTCACCCGCTACGACAACGTCTTCGAGACTTCGTTCCCCTACTCCATGGGCTGGCACGGCGCGCCCTGGACGGCAGGCGACCACGATTACTGGCAACTGCACGCGCACTTCTACCCGCCGCTGCTGCGCTCAGCCACGGTCAAGAAGTTCATGGTGGGCTATGAGATGTTGGGCGAGGCGCAGCGTGACATCACCGCGGAGCAGGCCGCCGCGCGGCTGCGCCAGGTGTCGGAGATTCATTACAAAACGCTGACGTGACGCCGCTGGCCGGGAGAGTTGAAACCGTCTTCCATCGAAGAAGTGTCTGTGGCCTAGCCTGGATGAGCTAGAACCAAATGGCTCTCACAAAGACGCCAGGTCGCCAAGAAAAAACTTGGCGGCCTGGCATCTTTGTGTGCAATTCTGTTGCTCTTTCGTGCAAGAATTCTACGATCAAGGGTATCTGCTCAGGCATCTGGCGCCGACGGCCGCTGCCGAATGAATTCGGGGCGAAAGGGCGTGCCGCCGGCATCGCGTCCACGCTTGCCCTGAGCCTTCGGCGTGAGATCAGTCGAACGCTCGTCGAAGGGCAGGTGGACGCCCGGCGGCACGCCCAATGAGGGGCGATTTCAATCGCTGTGGCTATTAGGTGCGCGCGGCGAGCTGGCGGTCAATCATGAAGAGCGCGGCCGGCGAATCGCCGACCATCTTCAACTGCTCTACCACGCTGCTGGCGTTCTTCTCTTCTTCCACCTGTTCGTTGATGAACCAGTGCAACAAGACCTGCGTTGGATAGTCCGCTTCCTTCACGGCCAGGGCATATAGATCATGGATGGACTTGGTCACCTTCTGCTCGTGCGCCAGGACTTCCTGGAACGCCAGCAGCGGCGAGCCGAAGTCAGTGGGCGGCTGGTCTATGGCCTGCAGCCCCACACGCACACCGCGCTCGATCAGAAATTCAAAGAACTTCATGCCGTGCTCGGTCTCTTCCGCGCTCTGCTTGCGCATCCACTGGGCCGCGCCCGGCAGATTCTGCGCCTCAAAGTAAGCCGCCATGGACAGATAGACGTACGACGAGTACATCTCTTTGTTGATCTGTTGATTGATGGCGTCCTGCATCGTTTGACTTAACATCATTGTTATCTCCTCTAGTTTCAAATCGTTCCGTCGCTTGCCGCGAGTCAGAACACATGCACGCGGCGCCGACGCCAGCGGCCGGTCGCCCACGCTTGGCCCACGGTAACATCATGTGGACACCGCTATTATGCCACAAATGGCCGCTTGATGCAATCAACCCTCCTTGCAAGTAGGAAATCCAAATGGAGCACACATCCCACCACAAAGAACACATGCGGGGGTGGGTGAACACAAAGAAAAGGCAGCTCAGGTGCAAATTGACAGCTTCTTTGCGTTCTTTGTGATCTCTGTGGTCAAAAACCAGGCCACATTTGGAACTACTACTGTGCAAGAATGATTGATGGGGTCGGCGTAAACGCGCCAAATTTGGTGATGTGCAAGAGCATCTGGTAGAATCGTTTTTGATCACACGAATCACGAAGCAAGCAGAAATAGGAATCGAGTTTTTTATGAGCGCGAATCAATTTGCCTTTCAAGATGTCATCATGCGCCTGCAGCACTTTTGGGCCGATCACGGCTGCCTGATCTGGCAGCCGTACAGCGAAAAGGTGGGCGCGGGCACTATGAACCCCGCCACGGTGCTGCGCGTCCTCGGCCCTGAACCGTGGAACGTGGCTTACGCCGAGCCATCCTACCGCGCGGACGATGGGCGCTATGGCGAAAATCCCAACCGCATGCAGATGCACACCCAGTTCCAGGTCATTCTCAAGCCTGATCCGGGCAACCCGCAAGAGCTTTACCTGCAAAGCCTCGAAGCCATCGGTATTGACCGCCGCAAGCACGACATCCGTTTTGTCGAAGACAACTGGGCCAGTCCCGCGCTGGGCGCGTGGGGCCTGGGCTGGGAGGTCTGGCTGGACGGGTTGGAGATCACGCAGTTCACCTACTTCCAGCAGGCCGGCGGCGTGCCGCTCGACCCGGTCAGCGTGGAGTTGACCTACGGCCTGGAGCGCATCGTCATGTTCTTGCAAGATGTACGCGAGGTTTGGAAGATTGACTGGGATGGTCGGCGCACGTACGGCGATGTGCTCCTGCAGCCGGAGATCGAACACTGCCAGTACAACTTCGACGTGGCCGATGTGGACAACCTGCGCCAGTTGTACAACCTGTTCGAGGCCGAAGCGAAGAACGCGCTGCGCCATCACCTGGTGGTGCCCGCGCACGACAACGTGCTGCGCTGCTCCAACACCTTCAACATCCTCGATGCGCGCGGCGCCATCGGCGTGACCGAGCGCGCCAACTACTTCGCACGTATGCGCGACCTGGCGCGCCAGGTTTCCGACGAATACCGCCAGCAGCGCCAACGCCTGGAGTATCCGTGGCTGCCCGATGACGGCGAACCGGCCGCTGCGGCCAGCGTTACGCAGACGACAGAAACCCTCGCGCCGCCGACCGCGGCCGCCGACCTGCTCTTCGAGATCGGCGCTGAAGAGCTGCCCGTGGATGATGTGGTCCTGGGCATCGCGCAGCTAGAAACCCTGGCCCGCCAGCGCTTGCGCGAGGCCCGCCTGAGCTTCACCGCGCTGACGACCACGGGCGCCCCGCGGCGCCTGGTTTTGCAGGTGCAAGGACTGGCCCCGCGCCAGGACGACGACGAGCAGGTCGTCAAGGGGCCGCCGCTCAAGGCCGCCTTCGATGCGCAGGGTCAGCCCACCAGGGCCGCGGAAGGCTTTGCGCGCAAGTACGGCCTGGCCGTGGCCGACCTGGTGCGCCGCAGCGACGCCAGCGGCGAATACCTGTATGCGGTGCAGACCATCCCCGGTCGGCCCACGCCGCAGGTGTTGCAAGAGCTGCTGCCGGCCCTGGTATCCAGCCTTAGCTTTGGCAAAGCCATGCGCTGGAACTCCAACGGCGTCGCCTTTTCGCGGCCCATCCGCTGGTTCGTGGCGCTGCTGGGCAGCCAGGTCATTCCCTTTACCTACGGCAATGCCAGCAGCGGCCGCACGACACGCGGCCTGCGGCCAGACAGCTCGCCCCTTCTTGACATCGCCCACGCCGCCGACTATGACCAGGTCATGGCCGGCGCGGGCGTGATCGTCAACCGCGCCCAGCGCCACGCCCTGGTCACGCAGCAGCTGGCCGCGCTGGCGGCGACGGTTGGCGGCGTGACGCCGGAAGACGCCGTTCTGCTCGACGAAGTGACCGACCTGGTGGAAGCGCCGTGCGCGCTGCTCGGTTCCTTCGATCCGACCTACCTGAGCCTGCCGCACGAGGTACTGATCACGGTGATGAAGAAGCATCAGCGCTACTTCCCCGTGGTCGAAGCTGCGTCAGGCCGCCTGCTGCCCTATTTCATCACCGTGGCCAACGGCGCGCCGCGCGACCCGGACGTCGTGCGTCACGGCAACGAAGGGGTGATTCGGGCGCGCTACGCGGACGCAGCCTATTTTGTGCGTGAGGACCGCAAGAAGCCGCTGGAGGCCTACAACGCACGCCTGGCTACCATGACCTTCCAGGATAAGCTCGGCTCGGTGCTGGACAAGGTTGGGCGCCTGGAGAAAATGACGCCGATCCTGGCCGAACGCCTGGGCTTGAGCGCCGATGAGACAGCAGCCGCGGCGCGCGCCGCGCATCTGAGCAAGGCCGACCTGGGCACCCAGATGGTGACAGAAATGACCTCGCTGCAAGGCATCATGGGTCGTGAGTATGCGCGTGAGAGTGGAGAACCAGAGGCCGTCGCGACGGCCATCTTCGAGGCCTATCTGCCGCGCTATGCGGGCGATCGCCTGCCCACGGCCAAGCCGGGCCTCGTGGTAGGGCTGGCAGACCGGCTGGACAGCCTCTTGGGTCTTTTCAGCGTCGGTCTGGCGCCCACCGGTTCTGCGGACCCCTTTGGGCTGCGGCGCGCGGCCCTGGGCGTGGTGGCCAATCTGATCGAACACCAGGTCTCTTTCTCGGTGCGCGCCGGCCTGGCGTTGACGGGCCAACATCTCCCTGTCCAGGTCACGCCGCAGGCCAGCGAAGAAGCGGCCGTCTTTGTCGCGCGGCGCCTGGAGCAGATGCTCAAGGATCAAGGCTTGCGCTTCGACCTGGTGGATGCCGTGCTGGCCGCGCGTGCGGATGACCCTTACCGGGCCTTCCGCACGGTAACCGCGCTGCAGGATGCGGTGCAGACGCCGGCCTGGCCAGCCGCGCTGACCGCGTACGCGCGCTGCAAACGGATCGTGCGTCCGCTGACCGAGCGCTACCCGCTGGCGCCGGCCGCCTTGACCGGCGAGGCGGCGCAGCCGTTGTACGAGAGCTACCTGCTGGCGCAGGCGCAGGTCACGCCAGACAGCGATGTGGACGTGCTCGTCAACGCGCTGATTGGGCTGACAATGCCCATCAACCGCTTCTTCGAACAGGTGATGGTCATGGCCGATGATCCCGTGCAGCGCAGCGCCAATCTGGGCCTGCTGCAATCCATCGCCGCGCTGGCGGATGGCATTGTGGACCTGAGCAAGGTGCAAGGATTTTAGGAGAGATCGGGGACTAGAGATCAGAGATCGGGTACATGGAAGGCGAGTGCTCTCCGGTCTCTGGTCTCTGGTCTCCGGTCTTAGTCCAGCTTCTGCACGCTTGGCTGCCAGCCAGCGGCCGCGATCATTTCTTCCAGCTCCGCCGTAGTGAGGACACGTCCCTTGCCCGCCACGGCGGTGAGCGCGGCCTCCATCATGTTGGTGCCGAACGAGCGGCCTTCGATACGCGGGGTGCTGGTCACCAGGTAGCTCACGCCGCGCTGGCGCAGCAGTTCCACGTCCTCGGCCGTCGTCGTGTTGGTGACGATGATCTTGCCCGGCAGGCGGAGCGGCAGGTGGCGCTTGATGTAGAGAAAGTCGCCGGCCACAACGCTGCCCCATTGATACCACCTCTCGAATTTAGGCACAATCTTCTCTTGCGAACTGCCGGTCGGGTAGAGCACACTGATCGGCAGGAATCCCATGATCGGCATCAGCACCCGCGCCAGGCGGCGCAGCGCCGGCAGGCCGCGCACTGGAATGGGCAGCCCCACGCCGAACATCAAGTCGCCGAAAACGACCTCGAAGCCGCTGGCTGCCAGCGACTGCGCCATGCCGTAGCGATCCACCGCCAGCGTCATGAACGCGCGGCGGTCACGGATGGGCGCGTCCAGCCGCGGCTCGGCCATCTGCATGACCCGTTTTTCCATCGTGTGCTTGAGGCCGCGGCCGTCCACGGCCGGCGTCTTGTGCACATTCTTCACCAGGTTGAGGCCGGAGCGCAGCGGATACTCTCGCTCTTCCAGGCGCAGGTAAAGCTCAACTCCACCAACGCCAAAGGCGTCTACCTGGCCGTCGAGTTCGGTAAAGAGGCGCTGCGCCTTGCGTTCATCGCCGTCACAGCCGCGGCGCTCGATCCGCACCCGCTCGCCCAACAGTTCGATCTCAACCGTCTTATCCCGTGTTGAACTGCCCAGGCTAATCGAAACTGCGTGTTTCATATCTTGACTCCTATTTTTGCCACAAAGAACGCAAAGAGCACAAAGCTGCTGCCAAACAAGGCAGCAGCTTAACGCAAAGGCGCCAGGATGCTGTGGCGCAAAGAGGTTCCTGTTGGCGTATCGTTCTTATCCGCCACGAGCACCTACTGGATGAGTATTCAGGCCTCTTTGCGGCTAGGCGTTGAGTAGTTTCAATCTGCTTGTGCTCATAACGACTTCTTTGTGTTCTCTGTGCTCTTTGTGGCTAAGTCCGCGCACCTTTCCAAACGGTGGTCGTTGCCGCCGCATGTGGTATAATCAAGCCACAACTGGTGCAACCGGCGCCAACAACTAAATTCTGCGACTATCATCATTATAGCATAAGACAACCATGATCCCAACCATGTAGCTTGAGACAACCATGATTCCAACCAAACTTCGTCTGCACAACTTCATGTCCTATGCCGACACGCCGGCGCTGGATCTGCGCGGCATTCACCTGGCCTGCCTGGCCGGCGATAACGGTCACGGCAAATCGGCCCTGCTCGATGCCATCACCTGGGCGCTGTGGGGCAAGGCGCGTGCCCGCAACGATAACGACCTCATTCGCCAGGGCGAAGGCGAGATGGAAGTCGAAATCGAGTTCGAGCTGTATGAAAACCTCTACCGCGTCCTGCGCAAACGCAGCAGCAAAGGCGCGGGGCGGAGCCTGCTCGAACTGCAGGTGCGCGCGGCCGATGGCTTCCGTGCGCTGACAGAGACTTCCGTGCGCGCCACGGAGGCGCGCATCGTGCAGCTCCTGCGCATGGACTATGACACCTTCGTCAATTCGGCCTACTTGCAGCAGGGCAAGGCCGATGTCTTCACCACCATGCCGCCGGCCAGCCGCAAAGCCATCCTGGCGCAGATTCTGCGGCTGGACGAGTACGATGAATTCGAAACACGGGCCAAGGAGCTTCTCAAGGAAACCGAGCGCGAGGCAGATGCGGTGCAGGCGCAGTTGGGCGACATCGAGCGCGAGCTGGCGCGGCTGCCAGAGATCGAGGCCCTGGCGCAGGCCGCGCAGGCCCAGGTGGCGGACCTGGCGCTCAGGCTGCGCACGCTGGAGGCGATGCAGCGCGCGACCGAGGCGCAGCGCCAGGAGCGGGTCAGTGCACAGCGGGAGCTGGACGATTTGGCGCGGCGCATGGCCCAGATGAAGCAGGACATGGACGGCACGCAGCGCGATCTGAACGGCCGCCGCAGCCGCCTGCAGGCGTTCGAGCGCCTGCTGGCGCAGCCGGCCGAAATCGAACAAGGCTACGCGGCGCTGCTGGCTGCGCGCCAGGCAGAGGCCGATTGGCAGCAGCGGGCGTTGGAAGACGCCCGGCGACGCGCGGCCATCAGCGAGCTGGAGACGACGATTGCCCGCGCGCGCAGTGAAATCGAGTCGCGGCAGCGCGTCGCCCAGGCGCGGCTGGCAGACCTGCAGACCCGTCGCGAACGCGCGGGCAGCGCGCAGCAGCAGCTTCAGCAGGCGCAGGCCGCGCTGGCGCGGCTGGATGGCATGCAGGCAGAACGCGCCGCGGCCGAGGCCGCGCAACGTGAAGCCGGCGAGGCGCGCGCGCGCCTGGAGCAGGTCAACAAGCAGCTCAAGCACGAGATGGAACTGATCATGGAGCGGCTGAATGACCTGGAAAAGGCCGAGGCCAACTGCCCGCTCTGTCGCCAGCCCCTGAGCAGCCACGATCACCAGCGCGTGCTGGCCGAGTTCCGGGCGCAGGGCGTCGCGCTGGGCGACCAGCATCGGGCCAACGTGAGCAGCGGTAAGGCCTTGCACGAACAGCAGCGCCAGCTTCAGGAGCAGATTGCGCAGGTGGACGCCGCGCTGCAGCAGCGGCCGGCCTGGGAACGGCAGAAGGCGCAGGCTGAGACAGCCGTGGCTGAAGCGGCCCAGGCCCAGTCTGAAGCCGCGCAGCAGGAGCAGACGCTGGCTCAACTCAACCTCCAGCTTGCCCAGGGCGACTACGCTGCGGCCAGCCAGGCTGAACTGACTCAACTGCGCGCGGGTAGGGCCGCGGCCGTTTACGACGCGGCCGGCCACGCCGCGGCCACGCAGCAGGTCACGGCGCTGGCGGGTTGGGAAGCGCGCTGGCGTGACCTGACCCGTGCGCAGGAGGAGTACGCGGGCCTGGCAGCCCAGGTGAGCGAGTTGGAAGCGCGCCTGGCGCGCTGGCAGCTTGCCAACGCGGCCGACCAGGAACGCGCGGACGCCCTGCGCGAGGCTGTGGCCGAGCTGCCGGGTCTGCAGGCGCAGCTGCAGCAGCAGGGGCGTGAGATCAAGGCGCTGGAGAGCCAGTTGGAGCGCAGCCAGCAGAACCTGGGCGCGGCGCGCCAGCAGATCGAAACCTGTCAGCGGCAGGCCGTGCGCCAGGTGGAGCTGACCGAGCGCCGCCAGCAGCTGAACGAGGCGCGGGGCATCTACGACGAGTTGAAGCTGGCCTTTGGCAAGAAGGGCGTACCCGCCATGATCATCGAAGCGGCCATTCCAGAGATCGAAGAGGAGGCCAATCGCCTGCTGGGGCGCATGACCGACCAGCGCATGAGTTTGCAGTTCCAATCGCAGCGCGACACCAAAAAAGGCGACACCATCGAGACCCTGGACATCATCATCAAGGATGAACTGGGCGTGCGGCCCTACGAGATGTACAGCGGCGGCGAAGCCTTCCGCACCAACCTGGCGATTCGCATTGCCTTGAGCAAGCTGCTGGCGCGCCGCGCCGGCGCGCGGCTGCAAACGCTCATCATTGACGAGGGCTTTGGCACCCAGGACACCGCGGGCCGCGAGCGCCTGGTGGAAGCCATCACCTCCATCCAACAGGACTTCGAGCGCATCCTGGTCGTCACGCACATCGAAGAGCTGAAAGACCAGTTCCCCGTACGCATCAACGTGGTCAAAGGGCCGGGGGGGTCCAGCTTTTCGATTAGCTGATCTGGTCACGAATATACCAGACACGCATCTCTCGAAGTCAGGGCAGATTGTAGCGCGTCGCAGCATACGGGTAGGGGCGCAGTTCGGTCGCACGATGGCTGCTGCTGTGTAGCGTCACCGCCGTGCTGCCCAGGCCTGCCCTGAGCGGCGACTGCAAGTCGCCTGCCGAAGGGTGATCGGTCGCCAGCCAGCACACCGCGCCGTTGACCCGCAGCGCAATTCGCTGCCCGCCAGCCTGGTAGTACTTCGTGATCGTCGTGCTCGTGCCGTTGGTCGTCTGCTCGTAGATGGCCCCCGCGTACACTGTCGTGCTGCTGCCGATCACCGCCTTCACGCGGTTGCCGTCCGCGTCATAGGTATAGCTCGCCGTGACGCCGCCGGACATCGCGGTCAGCCGGTTCTCGGCGTCGTAGGTCAGCGACCTCTGGTTGCTGGCGTGATCCTGCACTGTCAGCAGCCGGCCGCGTCATAGGTGTAGCGCGTGCGGTGTTCGCTGCCCCAGGTGGGATTGGGCTGGCCGACCGGCCACGAACCGGTGCTTCCTGAAACGCTGCGCAGGTTGCCGAAAACATCGGACGCACAACGCACGAAGCGCCGATTGGCCGATCATGCACAACCGGATCGATCTGTCTGCTCAGAGAAGGCTCTGGACGCCATGTTGAACATCGGGGGTGAAATCAGTGGAGTTACCTCATGGGTCTACCCCATACATCTCGTTCAACGTCCTGGGTGCATCGGCTGAGAACTGAAAGGATTGGGCGATGTCTTCCAGGACGGCCCGTAGGGCAGGGGCATATTCGGTCCAAGTGGCGCTGCTGATCTGAATTACTACGTTGTCTCCTTGTTTTATGAAGATACTTTCCAGCATTGCGGCGCCGCTTTTGTCCGCAAGTGAGCTTCGGACCATCTCGTGCAGGCTGCCATTGGGCTCCACAAAGGTGGCCTCGGAAGTCGCAGACAATGTGTAGCCCGAAGGATTGCCGGGCAGTGTCATTTGCAAGTATTCCTCAACCCAAGAGCGCAGGCTTCCTCCTTTTGCAAACTCAGACCCCATATATACAATGGCGACCCCAATGTTGCCACCCAGGTGATCCACTACAGGAGCACTCAATTGGAAATAGGGTAGATTGTATCGGTCGGGCCTTTCACGCACTGCAACGAACTTCCAATCGGCCGGATAGGCAAAGGACACGCCCACATAGGGAGACGTGTATCTGCGCCAGCCAGCGCGCTGGGGTTGACCAGTTGGGCCCACAGTAGCTGCGACTGCAATTGTGGCAAGGGCGGGACCGGCAACTGTAACGACTGGGGTGTCCGTTGGCAATGTTGTCACCGTCGGCGACGCGCTTGCGGATGGCGACAGCGTCGCCACCCGCGTCATAGGGGCGATAGCGGGCGTTGCGGGTCTGTTCTGGAGTATTTGGCAGGAGACCAGAACACTGGTCAGCGCCACACTGCATAACAGCACCCAACCGGCCTTGTCGGCATGCACTAATCTCATGGTTTCCATCCTTTTCTCTGTGAGCGAAGAAAGCAAGAAGTTCGGTCAGTATCCCCCACACCTGATGTTGCCTGTGGGATTATAACCCACCTGCCAGGTCAGAAGGACGCGGTCAATTCTCATGCCATCTTCGCGCATCCAGATGTTGATGACTCGCTCGCCTTCGCTGACGTCAAGGTAGGGACGCGCCCCGTTCATCTTGATGCTTTGCCATTGCCACGCGGCCGAGGCATAGCCTGTGATTTCGCGCGACGTGTCGTATGGGTAATCATCACGGCCCATATGCAGCGAATCATCATTCACGGTTCCACCCAAGCCGCAAACCCAAATGTAGTATCGTCCCGTCTGCTTGAATGAAACGTTGGCATACCGCAATTCAGGTGAGAGCCAGTAATCCCAGGGATTGGCGTTCCAGCCTTGGCCGTTGTTTGGCATCCCTTTCATGAAGCATTCGGTCGTGCGTTGAGAAGTGAGGGAATCGCTCTGATAACAGAACCAGTAATGATCCGAGCGCGGTTGGTATCGTTCGGTGAATGCCACCGGTTCGATGATACGCAGGCTCTGGGCGCTGTTCAGCGGATAGATTGTGCCGCACGTAGCGCCTGAATTGGGATAGGTGGTCGTCGGCACGAAGCCCAACAGCGGCGAAGCATCCACGGCGTC
>UETR01000066.1_pt1 | contig 10466 bp, 8 predicted proteins | sample 1817881 | NCBI WGS metagenome assembly UETR01 (sample SAMEA4730918, study PRJEB27012) | Candidatus Amarolinea aalborgensis | place: Denmark | collected 2014-01-09
GGACTTCATCCCCCGGCGATCCCCGGCGGCGCGCGGCGTCCAGCGAAGCCAGCGATTCGCCTGGCGATGAAATCGCCAGGCTACGCAGTGGCGCCCCGTCAACGGGGCTTGATGCCGGGCCGCACGTCAGCCCGGTTCACCGGGCGCCGTTTTGTCGCCGGGGGACTTCATCCCCCGGCGATCCCCCGGCGGCGCGTGGCGTCCAGCGAAGCCAGCCATTCGCCTGGCGATGAAATCGCCAGGCTACGCAGCGGCGCCCCGTCAACGGGGCTTGATGCCGGGCCGCACGCCAGCCCGGTTCACCGGGCGCCGTTTTGTCGCCGGGGGAGCGCGACGTCCAGCGAAGCCAGCCATTCGCCCGACAACGACCGCTCGACGGTAAGTTTAACAAAATAAGCCGACGATCAGACGATCACCCACCAATGACGCCCAGTCCGCTTCAGCGGACTTCAACTATCAGCCTGAACTTCAGTTCAAGGCTACCTGCCGGTGCAATCGCCCGCTCTGCGCTACCAGTAGTTCCATAAGATTAACAAAATAAGCCGACGATCAGACGATCACCCACCAATGGTGCCCAGTCCGCTTCAGCGGACTTCGACTATCAGCCTGAACTTCAGTTCAAGGCTACCTGCCGGTGCAATCGCCCGCTCTGCGCTACCAGTAGTTCCATAAGATTAACAAAATAAGCCGACGATCAGACGATCACCCACCAATGGCGCCCAGTCCGCTTCAGCGGACTTCAACTATCAGCCTGAACTTCAGTTCAAGGCTGCCTGCCGGTGCAATCGCCCGGCCTGTACTACGCGTCGCGTTCGCTCCAGCCGTCGAAATCCACCGCGGTCAGGGCATCGCTGCCTGGTGTGGCGACGAGTTGGCGCACTCGCAAATCGGCCTTGTCCAGCAGCCCGTTGCACAGCATGGCCAACGACATGCCTTCTTCGTACAGCGCCAGCGATTCTTCAAGCGCCAAATCGCCCTGCTCCAACTTGCCCACCACTTCGTCCAGGCGCCGAAACGCTTGCTCAAATGTCATCTGCTGTCACCTCTGCTTCGAATGTGCCATCGGCCACCTGCACGCGCAGGCGCTCTCCCGGCGTAACCTGCGCCGCCTGGCGCACTACGGCCCCGCTGGCCTTCACCTGCACAATGGCATAACCACGCGCTAACACCTGCTGCGGGTTGAGCGCCGCAATCCGCGCCTGCTGCGTGGCGATGCGCGCCCGCGCCAGCGCGATGCGCGCCTGGATGCGCGTCTGGCCGCGATAGAGCAGCTCGTCAATGCGCTGGCGGCGGTAGGCAATCTGCTGCTGGGGCGAAACCCGCCGCAGCAGCCGGCGCTGTGCTTGCACCTCACGCCGCGCGGCCGCCAGCCGCGCCTGCATCTGCGCGGTGAGCGCATCGGCCGCGGCGGCCAACTGCGCGGCCAGGTCGCGTTGATCGGGCGCGACCAGGGCGGCCGCGGCCGTGGGTGTGGGCGCGCGCACATCGGCCACGAAATCGGCCATCGTGAAGTCAACCTCGTGCCCCACGCCGCTGACCACGGGGATCGCGCTGCGGTGAATGGCCCGCACGACCCGCTCATCATTGAACGCCCACAGTTCTTCCAGCGAACCGCCGCCGCGCGCCACGATGATCACGTCTATCGGCTCCACCGTGGCCGACCAGCGATTGAGCCGCTGGATGGCGGTCTCGATCTGCGCCGGCGCCTCGCTGCCCTGCACCAGGGTTGAGGCCAGCAGCACCTCCACCAGCGGGAAGCGGGCCTTGAGCGTACGCAGGATGTCGCGCAGCGCGGCCGCATCGGCCGAGGTGACAATGCCCACGCGCTGCGGCCAGGTCGGCAGCGGCCGCTTGCGCGCGGGATCGAACAGCCCTTCGGCCGCCAGCCGCGCCTTGAGCGCCTCGAAGGCCTGGTTCAACTGCCCCAGGCCCGTAGGCTGCAGCAGATCAACCACCAACTGCAAACGACCCTGCGCCGGGTAGACATCCACTTTGCCATGCGCCTGCACCAGGTCGCCGTGCGCGGGCAAGCGTCGCAGGAAGGCCGCCTGGGCGCGCCACATGACGCACTCCAGTGTCGCCGCGCCGTCCTTCAGGCGAAAGTAGCAGTGGCCTGAGCCGGCCGCCTGCGTAAACTGCGACACCTCGCCCTGCACCCACACGTCCTGCAAGGCGTAATTCCCCTGCACCGTGCTCTTGATATCGCTGATGAGTTGGCTGATACTGATGACCGTTGGCATGGGGTGGTTCAGCTCCTCAGGCGCTGCGGCGCACCAGCAGTCGCATGCCCTGGCGACCCGTCACTTCGACGTATGCGCCGACGGGCGCGCGGCCGTCGCCGATCTCTGCCTGCCACAGCTCGCCATTGAGGAAAACCTGGCCGACCGGCTCCAACGCCATGCGCACTTCCGCGCGGCTGCCGATCAGCGCCTCCGCGCCCGTGGTCGGGCGTCGGCGTTGGGCGCTGAGGGCCTTGGCCACGGCAAAGGCAAAAAAGGCGGCGGTAAACAACGCCAGCGTAATGATGGCCGGCCAGGGTACGGCCGTGTACGGTGTATTGAACAAGATGCCTGCTCCTACGATGAACGAAGCTACGCCCCCCAGGGTCAGTGCGCCGTGGGTAGGTGCTTTGATGTCTAGAATGAAGAGGGCAAAGGCCAGGATGATGAACCCCAGGCCGACCCAGTTCGCCTCCAACGCGCCCAGGCCATAGAAAGCCAGCAGCAGCGCAATCACGCCAACGACACCCGCCGCATACCCGCCGGGGCTGGAGAGTTCATACAGCAGGGCGTTAAGTCCCAAGGTCAACAAGATGGCGGCAATGCTCGGGTTCGTCACCGCGTTCAGCAGGTCTTCGAGCAGCCCAAGCGGGACCTCGTTGGTTTGCACCGCTTCCGTGTGGAAGGTCTGCTCGCGACCGTTGACCGTAACCGTAAAGCCGTTCATCTGCGCCAGCAGGTCATCCAGGTCACGCGCGATGAAATCAATCACGCCCAGGGCTTTGGCCTCATCAGCCGTAGCTGCGCGCGCGTCCTCCACGGCCTGGCGAGCGAATTCAACCGCCTTGTCGCCGCGCCGTTTCGTCAGATTCTCGGCATCGGCTGTCAGGATGTTGACCAGCTTGCTCTTGATCGTGTCTGGCAGCTCGGCGCCGCCTTCGCCCACAGGGCTGGCCGCGCCGATGCTGCTGCCGGGAGCCATCGCCGCGACGTGCGCGGCGAAGGTAATCAACGTGCCGGCCGAGCCAGCATGCGCGCCGCTCGGACTAACATAGACCACGACCGGTACGTCAGACTTGAGCAGCAGCTGGATGACGGCCTGCATCAAATCCGTGCTGCCGCCGGGTGTGTCGAGCTGCAGGATTACCGCCTGGCTGCCATTGGCCTGCGCCTGCGCAATGCTGCGTTCCAGGTAGCTGACCAGGATCGGCGTCACCGGGCCGCGGAAAGTCAGCACCTCCACGGTTCCCGCGTGCGCACGGGCGGGACGCGCGCCGCTGAGAATGGTCAGCACGACCAGGAAACTATAGAAAGCCAAGATCAAACGCTGGCGCCACGACCGTTGTCGCATAGTTGTCTCCGTGGGGGATGATCACGACAGCGGCGCAAGATCATGCCGCCGCTTGCGCTTGAATTATACCGCGCGCGCCGCGCAAAGTACAGAGGGGAGAGTACAAAGTGCAGGGTGCAAAGTACAAAGTACAAAACGCGCAATACTATTCGCGGCGACGCGACGGGCGCGGGCGTGCCAACATCCCAAATGGGTCTGGGGGATGCTTTGGGCAGATAGAACGACCGGTGTATAATTGTGTGGTGGGGGAGGAAATGAACCTATGCCACTCGAACTATACTTGGGTGATGTTGTCCGCCTGCGCAAACCGCATCCGTGCGGCGGTTATGATTGGGAAGTGGTGCGCCTGGGCGCGGACATCGGCATTCGCTGCCTCACCTGCCAGCATAAAGTCCTCCTCGAACGGCGCGACTTGGAACGGCGCCTGAAGACCTTCGTCAAGCGCGCGGCCGCCCCTGATCAGTCATAGAACCAGGAACATAAACCGATGACAGACCTTGCAGAAATCCAAAACGCTCTCCAGCACGCCGACCTCGATGGCTGGCTCTTGTTCGACTTCCGCGGCATGAATCCGATCGCCGCGCAGGTGGCCGGGCTGCCCCCAGAAGGCGTTTTCAGCCGGCGCTGGGCCTACTGGATTCCGGCCCACGGCCAGGCCGCCAGGCTCGTCCACCGCATCGAGGCTGGCCCCTTCGCCGGGTCCAAAGAACCGGTGCATACGTATGTCACCTGGCAAGAACTGACCCGCGGGATCCAGGACCTACTCGGCCCAGCACGGCGCATCGCCATGGAATACTCGCCTGGCGGCGCCATTCCCTACGTGGCACGCGTCGACGCCGGCACGATGGAGCTGATCCGCAGCCTGGGCGTGGAGGTGGTCTCTTCGGCTGACCTGGTGCAGTGGGTGCAGGCGCGTTGGACGCCCGCACAGTTGGCGCAGCATCGCGAGGCTGCGCGCCTGCTCAACCAGATCAAAGACGAGTGTTTTGCCTGGCTGGCGGCCGAGCTGCGCGCCGGCCGCTCACCCGGCGAGGTGGATGGGCAGCAGTTTGTCATGCACCGTTTTGCCGAAACCGGCCTGGTCACCGACCATCCACCCATTCTGGGCATCAACGCGCACAGCGGCGATCCGCACTACGCGCCGGCCACGGCGCGTCAGCACTTTCTCAAGGCGGGCGATTTTGTCCTGCTCGATCTGTGGGCCAAGCTCGACCAGCCGGGCGCGGTGTTTGCTGATATTACGTGGGTGGCCTTTGCCGGCGCGGAAGCGCCCGCGGCTCACCGCCAGATATTCGACATCGTGGCTGAGGCGCGCGATGCGGCCGTGCAGTTCATCCAGGAACGATTCAGGGCGGGGCAGCGCATGCAGGGGTTCGAAGTGGACGACACCGCGCGCGCCGTCATTGAGCGGGCCGGCTACGGCGCAGCCTTCTTCCATCGCACCGGCCACAGCATTGACACCAGCGGCCATGGCAACGGCGTCAACATGGACAATCTGGAGACGCACGATGAGCGCACACTGATTCCAGGCGTAGGCTTTTCCATCGAGCCAGGCATCTACCTGGCGGAGTTCGGCGTGCGCAGTGAAATCAACATGATTGTGGGCGACGGTTTCGCCGAGGTGACGACCCAGCCAGTGCAGCAGGCCATCGTCCCGCTCCTGCCAGCCTAAAATCGAGCGCAGTGCACCGGGAGCTCGCGGCTGTCCAGGCCTGTTTTTTGTGCCGGTTGCGGCGCCAAAGCCGATGAAAATCTCACCGCGAAGGCACCAAGACGCAAAGATAACTTCTTTCTCTTTGCGCTCTTGGCGTCTTCGCGGTGATTCGTAGGTCTCCGCCGGCCTATTTGACGACAACGATGCCGGGCATGAGGTATTCGTCGTAGTTGCCGTCGGCAAAGACAATGCGCAGGCGCAGGTCGTAGCGACCGGCCGGGTAGCGCGCCGTATCCCACAGCGCCAGCGTGTTGCGTTCAATCGGCTGGCTGCTGGAGGCCAGCCACAGCCAATCGTCGCTGCCGGCGCGCGCCACATGCAGATCGTAGCGAACAAAACCGGTCCCGCTGGCCCAACCCCAAATGCGCGCCTGGCCGCTGATCGTCTGATCGCTGCGCGGGCCGTAGATGCCCGGCCCCGCCAGGACCGGCGTTGGCGTAGGGGTTGGCACGGGCAGCGGCGTCTCGTTCGCCGTCTCGAAGCCGCTCAGCAGCAAATCACGCAGCTGGCCGCCGCGCAGTTTCACGCGCAGCCGCAGCGCGTAGACGCCATCGGGCCAGCGCCGCGTGTTCCAGACGCCGAGCACGCCGCTCTGTACAGTCCCTGAAACCGCACGCAGGAGATCGAAGCCTTCGCCGTTGTCCAGCCCCAGGTGCAGTTGATAGCCCAATTGCCCGGTGACGTTGGCCGTGCCGCGAATCGTCACCACGCCACGCAGAGGGACGCCGGCTAACGGCTCTGTGATGGTCATCACGCTGGTCGCAATCAGAGGCGTGGGCGTGGCAGTTGGCGTCGGCGTGGCCGTCGGCGGTTCGGTTGGCTCGGCGGTCGCGCCAGGCGGGCGCGCGGTCGCGGTCAGAGTCGCGGCCGCGGCCGCCGTCGCACGGGCGTCAGCCGTGGCGTGGATCCTGGCCTGGTTGACGAGGTAGATGCTGTTGGTGTAGTAATCGCGGTAATCCCCAGTCTGCGTCACCAGGCGCAGTTGCAGGTTGTAGCGGCCATCGGGATAGGGCGGCGTGAACCACTCGAATAACGGGCCATCCACCACCACGTGCTCGACCGTTGTCAGCCAGATGCGCTGCACCAGCGCGCCGTCAGGGATCAGGTAGATTTCGTAACGCTGAAAGTTGTCAATCGTGGCTGTGCCGCGAATCGTCACCGTGCCCATGACGGCGTCCCCCGTGGCCGGCGATGTGATGCCGGTCTCAGCTGCAGACTTCGGCGAGGCTTCGATGAGCGGCTCGACTGAGCTCGCCGAAGTCTCAGCCGAATCGCTCAGTCGAGCGGCCAGGCGCGCGGCAGGCAGTAGGAGCGGGGGCAACAGGCAGATGGTGAGCAGGGCGACCGGAAGCCAACCCAGGTCAACAATTCGTTTCATCCAAGAACGTCTTTCGCACTTTCGCTATTTTTCGATCCGGCTCTGCGTTAGACCACGCGGGCCAGGACATCGTTACGTCGCCGCGCAAGCGCTTGGTTGCCATTGTACCATAACGCCAGGGGAATCGGCAATCAACCGTGCCAATCAGGGTGCATTTCAAACTGGGGGCAGGTTGGGCGATGGAAGCTTCGTCGTGAGCTCAGCCGAACGATCGCTGCAATGCCTGCAAAGCTCGCCTGCGCGAGCTGCACCGCGCAATTGAAACGCGCCCGCCACGAGGTGCAAGCGCCTCGCGGCCAGTCAGGCCCGCAGGGCCTTCCACCTCGTAGCCCGATCCGTTCACGGTCGGGCGGCGTTGTTGGTGCGCACGCCATGCGGCCACCAACAACGCCGGAGGCCAAAGGCCATCCGGCTACGAGGTGCAAGCCCCTGCGGGGCTGCGCCCCCAAACTGAAATGCACCCCGCCAATCAACCCTGCGCAACCTGATGATTATCAGTGTCAAGCCGCGCGCAATCTGGTAGACTAGGCGCAGCCGCTGTGCTACAATTGGGTGCCAGCGGCCTGGCGTTGGTGTGCGCGGCGAGTCTTCGCCCCCCACCGCGGCACCAGCATAATCGCAAGCAGCAGAATCGCCAAGAATTCTCAAGGAAGAGAAAATATGATGCTCACACAAGATTACGTTCAACTCGATGAAACCTATGGCGCCCACAACTACAAGCCCCTCAATGTCGTGATTACCCAGGGCCAGGGCGTCTGGGTGACCGACGTCGAAGGCCGGCGCTACCTCGACTGCCTAAGCGCCTACTCCGCGGTCAACCAGGGCCACTGCCACCCGCGCATCGTGCAGGCCTTGATCGCCCAGGCGCAAACGCTGACCTTGACCTCGCGTGCCTTCCGTAACGACCAAATGGGACTGTTCCTGCAAGACCTGGCCAGCTTGACGGGCTATGAGATGGCGCTGCTGATGAACACCGGCGCGGAAGCGGTCGAGACCGCGGTCAAGATGGCGCGCAAATGGGGCTATCAGCGCGGCGGCGTGCCTGAAGATCAGGCCGAAATCATCGTCTGCGCCGACAACTTCCATGGCCGCACGATCAGCATTATCAGTTTCTCCACCGAACCGCAGTACCGCGCTGGCTTTGGCCCCTTCACGCCTGGCTTCAAAGTCGTGCCCTTCGGCGATTTGCGCAGCCTGGAAGCCGCATTCAGCGCCAACACCGTGGCCTTCCTCGTGGAGCCGATTCAGGGCGAGAGCGGCGTCCACGTGCCGCCGGCCGGCTACCTCAAATGGGCCAAAGCCCTGTGCGAGGAGCACGACGTTCTCTTCATGGCCGACGAAATCCAGTCTGGCCTGGGGCGCAGCGGCAAGCTCTTTGCCTGCGACCATGAGAACGTCAAGCCCGATGTGATGATCATTGGCAAAGCGCTGTCGGGCGGCTGCTACCCGGTGTCGGCCGTCCTGGCCTCGGCGGACATCCTGAGCGTCTTTCGGCCGGGCGATCACGGCAGCACCTACGGCGGCAATCCACTGGCGTGCGCCGTGGCGCGGGAGGCGATGAAGGTGTTGGTGGAAGAAAACCTCATCGAGAACTCGGCCCGGCTGGGGGACTATTTCCAGGCCAAATTGCGCGCCATTGCCAGCCCCTTCGTGCAGGAAGTGCGGGGCAAAGGCCTGTTCATCGGCGTCGAATTGAAGCATGAGGCCGGCGGCGCGCGCCGCTTCTGCGAAGCCCTGATGCGCCAGGGTCTGCTGTGCAAAGAAACCCACGAGCACGTCATTCGCTTCGCGCCGCCGCTGGTGATTACCCAGGCCGAAATTGACTGGGCGCTCGCGCGCATCGAGCCGGTGCTCTTGGGCCAGTTCGAGGGCGCGCCGGCCCTGGCATTGGCCTGACTTTTTTAGCGAGGCCCCCACATGCAGCTTGGCTTTCCCGTCGCTGTGCAGGGGCGCCCCGGTTTACGCGCGTACGACAGCCGTTCTCCCCAGGCGCCTGGTGGGCAAGGCCCGCACCTCAGTGTGAGCCTTGCCTACCTGCGCGACATTCTGCGCTACCTGGCGCAGATGCGCATCCACTTCTATCGCGTCTCCAGCCGCCTGGCCCCGCACCTGGCCTTTCCCCAGCATCCTGAGTTGGCCGGCCAGATGGATCAATGCCAGGCCGAGCTGGCTCACACGGCCGCGCTGCTGCGCCGTGACCGCGTGCGTGTCACGATCCACGCGGAGGCCAGCGTCATCCTCAACAGCGACGACGCCGCGCTGACGTCCGCCAGCCTGGCGCATGTGACCGGCCTGGCTGATCTGCTGGATCGCCTGGGCGCAGGGCCTGAGGGCGTGGTGGTGATCCACACCGGCGGCGTCTACAGCGACAAAGCCACGGCGCGCGCCCAGTTCTGCCGCCGCTTCGCCCGCCTGCCGTTGGCCGTGCAGGCGCGCGTGGCGCTGGAAAACGACGATGACCGCTACGGCCTCAGCGACGTGCTGTGGATGCACCGTCAAACCGGCGTGCGCCTGGTCTTCGATCGCCTGCATCACCTGGTGTACAACCCCGATGGCCTGGACGAATTCGAGGCCCTGGGCCTGGCGCTCAGCACCTGGCCACGCGGGGTGCGGCCCAAAGTCCACTTTGCCTCGCCGCGCACCGCGTTCAACCTGTTGACGGCGGCGGACGCGGGCGGGCGCCGCCGCTTGCTGGCCGCGCCGCGCTGGACGCAGCACGCAGATTATGTCAACCCTTTTGAGTTCATTGACTGGCTGCGCCGCGCGCGCGCCGGCGGCCTGCCCGATTTCGACATCATGCTGGAAGCGCGCGGCCGGGACCTGGCCCTGCTGCGCCTGCGCGCCGATCTAGAGCAGTTTGCCCCCGACGTGCGGAGCTGGATCGAAAGCTAGAGGCAAAACAATGAACAGGACGCAGATCAACGCGGACGACGCACGCAGATTTGGCGGTACGGTTGGGCAGCCAATGCGGCTCCGGGGATGACTGGTGCAGCACGCGCGGCGTTGAAGTCCTTCTTTCGTCCAATCTGCGTTTTTCGGCGTGCATCTGCGTCCAACTCGAGAACTTCGTGAACGGTTACAGATAGAACCGTGCGACAGGAGGCGCCTGTGGCTGTGCTACTCAATATGAACGATCTACCTGCGCCGGGGCATCAGCGCGTGCTGGTGGCGGTGCTGCCTGCGCCGGCTGACCTGGCGCGCGCGGATGACGAGGGGTGGTATCGCGTGCCGGTGGCGCGTGCGCCCGGCCAGATGGCAGCCGATTACCTGGCGTTTTACCAAACCGGTGCCTTTTCCCCGGCTGACCGCTGGCAAGTGGCGACCCTGGCGGCCGTACGCCGCGTCGGCATTGCCCGCCGCGTGGACTTGCTGCCCGCGGAGTCGCAGCACCCGCGCGCGCAGGACGAATACTACCACATCGAGTTGGGACCGCTGTGGCGTCTACCGCAGCCGATTCCCAGCCGGCGCCTGCGTCGTATCACCTTCATCCCCACAACGCTGGCGCGACTACTCAGCGCGCGCGAAATCAACGATCTATGGGACAAGGGAACGGCGCAGGATCGCCTTTGGCGCGCGCTCTTGAACGCCGGGTTGGAGGCCGAACGCCAGGCGCCGTGGGATGATCCGCCGGGCGACGAAGCGCCCGACCCGGATGATCTGTGGGGCGTCGCCGAAACGCCAGAACGACCGCCAATTGACTTTGCCCTCTACGGCAGCGCCGGCCGCGTCGCGGTCATCTGCCAGCCGGCCGCGGCCGGCCCGCGCAATCTGCGTGAAGCCCGCGATCAACGCTACGCGCTGGCC
>UETR01000067.1_pt1 | contig 10256 bp, 8 predicted proteins | sample 1817881 | NCBI WGS metagenome assembly UETR01 (sample SAMEA4730918, study PRJEB27012) | Candidatus Amarolinea aalborgensis | place: Denmark | collected 2014-01-09
GTCGCAAGACAACGAATCGCCTGCGGGAGAGTGTTGCAGAATTGAGGTGGAGCGGCGGCTGAGGTGCTTTGCAGAGCCTCTGATTTCGTGTTATGGTAAGTAGTGCTTGGTGGTGAGGGGTGTGAGGGGTGTTTTCGGGTCAATTTACGCTTCAGAAAGGGCCAATCGCCCGATTTTCCGCATCGCCCAGGCTTCTTGTGCATCCTTCGCCGGTCGAAGGGCGCACTCCGCCCTTGGTCAGGGTGTAGATACCGCGGGGGGAGTTTGAGGCTGGCGCTCCAAGCGACGAATCCACTGGCGGAGGTTGAAGGCGGTGGCGCACATTTTGGCCTGGTAATCGCACATCACCCGGCCACGGCGCCGACCGCGGCGCGCCCCATGGTAACGGACGAGATTTGCGATGATGCGCTCAATGGTCGAACGCAGCTTCAGGTCTTCACGGAACTGGGGGGTTTGGGCATAGGTGCGCGCTTTGGCAAGCGCAGAGCGATGATCGCTGATGAAAACCTGGCGCATGTGCGATGCAGGCGCCTCGTCGCCGCGACATTGAGCGAACAACGGACAGCCCTTGCACTGCGCTGGCGTGAAGCGAAAGCTGCGCCCCTCTCCACATATGGGGTATAATCAGGTGCGGTAAGGGCGAGCGGTCGTTCGCCCTTGCGATCAGCCACCCGCAGCTTGACGCGCCACAACAAATCAGCGAGATGAGGGATGGTACAAGCTGATCAGCAGCTCAGGCGCTGACAATGCCCTGGGGAGGGTGTTATGCGTGAACGAAAGAGCCAAGTCCTGGATGACGCGGGGTATGTCACCGTGGTCGGAGGCGCCAACATAGACATCTCCGGGGCGCCATTCAAAACACTGAAACAGAGGGACTCAAATCCGGGCCTGGTGACCTCTTCTGCTGGAGGCGTGGGCAGGAACATCGCCGAGAATCTAGCGCGCCTGGGTGTTGCCGTGAAGCTCCTCACCGTGGTGGGTGATGATGTCTATGGAGAAAAGCTCCTCGTGGACACCCGGCGATCGGGGGTGGACATCGAGTACGTAAGACGGGCGCCCGGTGAGTCAAGCGGGATCTACCTGTCGGTGCTGGATGAGAACCGAGACATGGCGGTGGCGGTATCCTCCATGGCGATACTGAACAGGCTGGATGCAGGCTACTTAAGAGAGAATCGGGAACTCCTCGCAGGAGGAAGGCTCACCGTCTTCGACGCCAACCTGACCCTGGAGGCTCTGGACTATGGGACAAGCCTGATCACAGGCCAGAAGAAGTACCTGGATCTGGTTTCGGTGACGAAGGCGCTGAAGGTGAAAAGCCTGTTGGGGCGCTTCTACTGCATCAAGCCCAACCGATTGGAAGCTGAGGCGCTCACCGGCCTCAGCGCAGCGTCCCACCCTGGCCTCAGAAGGAATGCCGAGTATTTTCACGAAGCGGGCGTAGCCAAAGTCTTCATCACGCTCGGCGCCGAAGGCGTCTACTTTAGCGATGGCGTCGAATGTGGCATCGTCAGGGCCATGGCCGCGCAGGTCGGCAACGCCACCGGGGCCGGAGACGCCTTCGTGGCCGGCATTTTGCACGCCGAACTCGCGGGCCTCAGCACGGCCGAAGCGGCTGTGTTTGGCACAGGCGCGGCGCTCCTGGCTCTGGCAGCGGGAGACGCCGTCAGCCAAGCCATCAGTCCGGAAACCATACGGGAAATCATGGAGGGAAACTATGAGCTACGGCAAGCAGTTTGAACAGTATCTTGACAGAGCACCAGTCGTACAGGAGGCCCTGGCGCAGGGCTTGCCCGTGGTGGCCCTGGAGTCCACCATCATCTCTCACGGCATGCCCTATCCGCAGAACGTGGAGACGGCGCGCCTGGTGGAGGAGACTGTCAGGCGGCATGGGGCGGTCCCGGCCACGATCGCCATCATCGGCGGTCGGCTGAAAGTAGGTTTGACCCCGGAGGAGCTCGAGCATCTCGGCAGCGCCGCCGGCATCATCAAGACATCCAGAAGGGACCTGCCTTTCGTGGTGGCGGGGCGGAAGGATGGGGGCACAACGGTGGCAGCCACCATGATCGTGGCCGACCTGGCCGGAATCAGGGTTTTTGCGACCGGCGGCGTCGGCGGCGTGCACCGGGGGGCGACGACCTCCATGGACGTCTCGGCCGACCTTGATGAACTCGCCGCGACGGATGTGGCCGTGGTCTGCGCCGGCGTGAAGTCTATCCTGGATATTGGCCTCACCCTGGAGTACCTGGAGACCAAGGGCGTTCCCGTCATCGCCTACGGCGTCTCCGAGTTTCCTGCGTTCTACACGCGGGAAAGCGGCTTCAAGGTTGACTACAGGCTGGACAGCCCGGAGGAGATCGCGGCCGTCCTGAAGGCGAAATGGGATCTGGGCCTGAAAGGCGGCGTACTCGTCGCCAACCCCATACCCGCCGAGTTTGCCATGGACAAGGCCGAAATAGACGCCGCCATTGAGCAGGCTGTTCAGGAAGCCGCGGCGCTCGGCATCAAGGGCAAGGAGGTATCGCCTTATCTCCTGGGCCGGGTGAAGGATCTCACTGGCGGCGACTCGCTCGAGTCCAACATCCAACTCGTTCTCAACAACGCAGCGCTGGCCGCCAAGATCGCCGTGAGCTTTGTGGGCCGGCGCGCAGCCTGATGCCGCTGGCGAGGCTGGCAGGGGCCAGCGGCCACGTGACTTTACCTGCGGAGGGCGACTCCAAAATGACCCCGCAACCGGTGAGCGCAGCCTTTGATACGTTCGCGCCAGCCACGCGCGCAGCCTGGCGCGCGTGGCTGGCTGAGCGCCACGCCAGCTCACCCGGCGTCTGGCTCATCATCCACAAGAAGAACAGCCCCGGACCCGGTGTGACCTACGAAGAGGCCGTGGAGGAAGCGCTCTGTTTCGGCTGGATTGACAGCAAGACAGCCGCGCTGGACGCGATGCGCTTCAAGCAGGTCTTCACCCCACGCAAACCGCGGGGACCCTGGGCGAAGAGCAACAAGGAGCGGGTGACGCGGCTGATCGAGCAAGGGCTGATGACGCCAGCCGGTCTCGCGGCGATTGAACTCGCCGTGGTGAACGGGGCCTGGACGGCCGCGGATGCCAGCGATGACCTTGCTGTGTCCGATGATTTTGCGGCCGCGCTGGCAGCCCATCCCGCGGCCGAGCGGCATTGGCATGGCTTCAGCGCATCGGCGCGAAAGGGCATCCTCTACTGGATCGCATCGGCGAAGCGGCCAGAGACGCGCGCCCGGCGCATTGCGCGCACGGTGACACTGGCCGAGCAGAACATCCGGGTGATGTTCGACCAACCCTGAACGCTGCGCATTGGGCGGGGGCATCGTACTGGGTAAGAGTCTGGCCGCATTATACATCCGCCTGGCATTCCCGCGCCGCTGCTTCCCGAAAACTCCTCCCACCTACCTTAAATGCTGGCGGCCACTCGAGCTCATCTCAATCATTTCTTCCACCAACAAGTGTACTTGCGTGGATGGGTTCGGGAAACGCTGTTCACCTTGGGGATGGTTCTCGAGAATATTCCTGGCATGCTGCAACGCCATCGGAGTAGACGGAAGCAGCTTATCGAAAACCGACATGGCGGCTTGATAACCTGGAATGTGGCGTCTCAAGTATTCTTTGAGCTCGTCGCCGTCAGCAAACGGACGGGTAGTGCGCTCAAAATGCAAGACATACCAAAACTCAAAGGCCGGGTTGGAGACAGCCAGATGAAAACCATTTTCATCTGCGACCTGCACTGCCCGATCAAACGTTTGATTATGGCGCGGGTTTTCCACATCAAACACACACCAAACGGCATCGAACTCGGGAAGATTGGCGCCGCGGACCCGGATATCCTGCTGTCGCTTCTCGATCTGTCTCTGGGCTTCGTTCACCAAGCTGATCGGCGCGCCGAAGCGGTCTTTGATCTTGATGCTGATGGTAGGCAGCTTGAGATGGTTCCGCAAGCTGGCAAAGTAATTTGGTTCGGTTTCTCCCCCTTCACAGACGATCAAAATGCAGCGGCCAGGCGAACGGCTGCCTGGCCGGCGATCATAGGAAGTCATTGCCCGTTCGTGCCGGCGCAGTTTGTGGCTATCCGGTCTACGCTTGGACATGCTGCGCATCTCCCCACAGCGGTTCGCCCAGAAAGGGAATCGCGCCATAACGGCCAAGCAAATAACCCTTGGCCAGCGCTTCATCCTTACGCGGGCTGTAGTCGAGCAGGGGATAAAGGTGCGAGCAGCCCTGGCGGTCTTTCTCCACAAACCAGATCTGGTCGCGCCGGAACAGATCGTTGTCCATCAGCGTGGTGTCGTGGGTATTGAAGATTAACTGGGCACCTTTGGGATTGGTCTGGGGATTATGGAACAACTCAACCAGATCACGCACCAGCAGTGGGTGCAGGCTGGCATCGAGCTCGTCCACAAACAGCGTCCAACCCTTTTCCAGCACTTCCACGAGCGGCCCACCTAAGGCAAACAGGCGCTGCGTACCATTCGATTCCTCTTTTAGCGGCAGTGCTACTTCAGCCTCGGTCCCGACAGGGTGACGCATGAAGACATCCAGGTGTTTTTGGTTGATCAACTGGTTACGCAGCGCGGCGGGCAACTCCTCAGGCAGATCTTTTTCGGTATAGGTTTCCTCACGTACTTCGAAGCCCGAAATACCAAAATCGGCAGCGGCCATGAGGCGGCGCATGCGCTCCTGCGTCGGTTCATCTTCTCTGGCGCGAGCAGCTGAGTAGCTATGAAGGTAAGGACTAAGCTCATCCGCGCCAATTACCCGTAGACTCCTCTGGAACCACTCAAACACGCGCTCTAGCTGACGGTGATTCAGTTTAGCCGCATTCGATAGAAAGAGCACGTCTGGCCGAGTCAGTTCGGCCACCTGGTTGTTTTTGCCTTTTAGGTTGCGCCCGAAGTACCAGGAATGTTCGGCGCTTCCGGCCTGTTCTCGTTCAAACCAGGTTTGCGGCAGCCCCTTGGGATACGCCACCAACCACTCGCGCACCACCTCCCTTGCCGTCACATGAAAGCCGTACTGATAACGTACTTTCTGGCTGTCAATAAACGTGATCTCAAACTCAGAAGGGGCCGTATTTGGTTCCGTAACCAACAGAAACGGAGTTACCTCGATAAGACTGTTCAGTTTCCGCTCCATGGATGTATTGACAAGCCTATCCACAAAACCAGCGGCCGCTATCAAGTTCGATTTCCCGGCAGCATTCGGGCCGTAGACGACTGCGCTGCGCAGCAGACTGCGCCCGCCGAACTCAGGAGCAAGAACGGTGTTTTCGAGAAGGGTCCTGTCCGGGCTTGCTACCATTGATAGGATCGCTTCTTCACGAAAAGAACGAAAGTTTTTGATTCTAAACTCGACTAACATGACAGCACCTCGATAGGGGAAGGAAACAATTATGCAAACAAAATGAATTTCTGCTCACTATCTTACATGAAATTGTTAAATATGTCAATAGAATTGCATCCTTTTTTGCGTCCATAGACATTGGTTGTTTGAATCAGTATAGCAACGGCGCAAGGTCTTCTTCTACGACAGATCCAACGGCGGTGGTATAATATCCAGGACTTATGCACAGCATCCATGAGGAGAAAAACATGCCCATCGTTCGTATCGAGAATCTGAAAGACCATGCCGGCGCGCAGGTGACGCTGCGCGGCTGGCTGTACAACAAGACCGACAAGGGTCGCCTGCAATTCCTGCAGGTGCGCGACGGCAGCGGCATCTGCCAGGCCGTTGTCTTCAAGAAGAATGTCAGCGAGGCCGCGTTCGACGCTGCGCGGCGCCTGACCCAGGAATCGTCCCTGATCGTCAGCGGTACGGTGCGCGCCGAAGAACGCGCGCCCGGCATCCCCGGTGGTTTTGAGCTGGATGTGACTGACCTGGAAGTGGTGCAAATTGCGGATGAATACCCGATCAGCCCCAAGGAGCACGGCGTCGAGTTCTTGATGGACAACCGCCACCTGTGGCTGCGCTCCAGCCGCCAGTGGGCCATCATGCGCGTGCGCGCGACGATCATCAAGGCCATTCGCGATTGGCTGGACAGCAACGGCTTCATGCTCGTAGACACGCCGATCCTGACGCCGGCCGCGGGCGAAGGCACGACCACGCTCTTTGAGATTGACTACCACGGCACGCCCGCGTTCCTGGCGCAGACCGGCCAGCTCTACAACGAAGCCAACATCTTCGCCTTCGGCCCGGTCTACTGCTTCGGCCCCACCTTCCGCGCCGAAAAGAGCAAGACGCGGCGCCATCTGCAGGAATTCTGGATGGTGGAGCCGGAAATCCCCTTCTGCACGCTGGAAGAGCTGTTGGAAGTTGAGGAGCAGTTCGTCAGCTACATTGTGCAGACCGTGCTCAAGGAACGCGCGGTCGAACTAAAAGTGCTGGAGCGCGACATCAGCCATCTGCAGAAAGTGGCCGCGCCGTTCGAGCGCCTACACTACGATGACGCCGTCGCCATGATCAACGCCGCCGCGGCGCAGGGCATCACCGTACCGCCCAACGACGATCCGCTGACCGCCATCACCTGGGGCGACGACTTTGGCGCGCCGCACGAAACCTACCTGACGATGCAGTTCGAGAAGCCACTGTTCGTCCACCACTTCCCCACCGAGGTCAAGGCGTTCTACATGGAGCCAGAGCCAGATCGGCCCGAAGTCTGCCGCAGCGCCGACCTGCTGGCGCCCGAAGGCTACGGCGAGATCATCGGCGGCAGTGAGCGCATGAGCGATCCGCAGAAGCTCATGGCCGCAATCGAGAAGCACAAGCTGCCGGCCGACGCCTACGACTGGTACGTCCAACTGCGCCAGTACGGCTCCGTGCCCCACAGCGGTTTTGGCCTGGGCGTCGAGCGCACGGTCGCCTGGATTTGCGGCCTCGATCATGTGCGCGAAACCGGCGCCTTCCCCCGCATGTTGAACCGCTTGCAGCCGTAGGCCACGCTCTTGCCATTCATTGCGGTCTTTCTGCTGGCATTTGGATTATCCCTGGCGCTGACGCCGCTGGCGCGGCGCTGGGGACTGCGCCTGGGCATGGCCGACGCGCCCGCGCCGCGCCGTATCCATACCGGCACGCTCTCGCGCCTGGGCGGACTGGCGCTGTTCGCGCCGTTTCTCCTCACCGTGCTGGTGACGTTGGCCTTCCCCGCCTTCTTCCCCGCCAGCGCCGATCCGAACGAATCCACGCGCCTGCGCGGTTTGCTCGTGGGCAGCACGCTGGTCTTCCTCTTTGGCCTGCTGGATGACCGCCTGCAGCTCCCAGCCTGGCCCCAGGCCGTGGTGCAGGTCGCGGCCGGTTTGATCGGCATTGCCAGCCTGATCTTCATCAAGCACGTCAACAACCCGTTCACCAATCAGCCCTTTGGCGGCGCGGAGGGCTTTGCCTGGCCCATCGTCTGGCTGCTGACTCTGTTTTGGTTTGCCGGCATGATGAACACGGTCAATTGGCTGGATGGACTCGACGGCCTGGCCGCGGGCGTCGCCGCCATCTTCTGCCTGGTGGTGGCCGGCCATATGCTCTTCCGCGCGCAGCCGCCGCAGACAAGCGTGGCGCTGCTGCCGCTGGCCCTGTTGGGCGCGGTGCTCGGCTTTCTCCCCTACAACTTCAATCCGGCCAGCGTCATCATGGGCAGCTCCGGCGCGTTCTTCCTCGGCTTTGCCCTGGCCAGCCTGGGCATCATGGGCGGCGCACGCGTCGCCACCGTGCTGTTGGTGCTCGGCCTCCCCATCCTCGACGTCGCCTGGCTGATCTGGCGCCGGATGCGCCGGGGACAATCTCCCTACCAGTCCGCGCGCGACCACCTGCACCACCGCTTGCTCGACCTGGGCTTTAGCCAGCGCCAGATTGTGCTCGCCTACTATGGCTTCTGCGCGCTCTTCGGCGCCCTGGCGCTCTTCATCAACGCGCGCTTGACCAAACTGCTGGCCCTGGGCGCCTTGGCCATCTTCGCCATCATCGTACTCTGGTGGGCGGCCGAGGCCAGGCCGCGGCCGCGGCGGAATGGGGATTCAGACGCTCAGTAGGCTTCCAGATAGGCGCGCAAACGCGGTAGATGCGCGGCCAGCCTGTCGGGTTCGGACAGGAACGAGAGGACGAGACTGGGCATGGGCATATCGTAATACCAGCCGGGGTGGGTCAGGATGCCGGTTTCCAAGAGCAGATCCAGCGCCAGGTGCTCATCGTTGCGCGTCAGTTCGCTCACATCAAGCGTGAGGTAGAAGCCCCCGGCGGCCGGCGTGACGCGGAAACGATTCGCGCCGGCCAGCAGCTCGTGCGCCAACGCCGCGCGGGCGGCAATCTGCTGCCGGTAGCTGGCCAGGAACGCCTGTCCCTGCGCCAGCAACGCGGGCGCGGCCCACTGAATCATCTCATGCGTCGCCAGGAACGTGTCGGCGATGGTTTCCAGCGCGGCGACAGCCGTCGCGACCAGGGCCGGTTCGCCGCTGACGGCAATCCAGCCGAGCTTGACGCCTGGCAGAGCCAACATCTTGGAGAACCCATTGAGCGTGAAAACCAACGGCGCCGCATGGTTGGCCGACTTCGGCGAGGCTTCGATGAGCGGCTCGACTGAGCTCGCCGAAGTCTCAGCCGAATCGCTCAGTCGAGCCGGCCGGTGATGCTGGCCCGCGCCAAAGATGAACTCGCAGAAGACTTCATCGGCAATGATGGGCAGACGGTGAGCCTGCGCCAACGCCACGAGCGCCTCCACCTCGGCCGCGGAGGCCACATGGCCGGTGGGGTTGTGCGGCGAGATCAGGACGATCGCGCGCGTGCGTGGGGTGACAGCCGCGGCCAGCGCCGCCGTATCCACAGCCCAGCCGGTTGACGTGCGCGCCAGGGGATAAGGCGTCAGCGTGACGCGGCACAGCGCGGCAATGTAGTCGAACAAGGGATAGGACGGCTGCGGCGTCAAAATTTCCTGGCCGGGGTCCGCCAGCAGTTGAAACAGATACCAGTAGGATTGGCTGGTGCCTGGGGTCAGCAGAATCTGCTCCGGGTCGAAGCGCGCGCCCTGGGCCGCGTAATAGGCGCTGATAGCCGCACGGGCGACGGCCTGCCCTTTGGGGTGGGGATGATAGAGGGCCGCGGCCGCTTGCGCCTGCTGCAGCGCAGTTTGCAAGATGACCGCGGGAAATTGCAGGCCGTGCTGCGTGGGATTGCCGTTGATCAGATCAATCAACGGCCGGTTTGACGCCCTGACCCGGGCTTGCGCCTGGGTCAGGGCGTTGGCCGCGCCGCTAAACTGCGCGACGAGGCCCGAAAAGAGGGTCACGCCCCCGCCAGCTGCAGCTGGAAGTCGAATTCCAGCTTGATCGTGTCCTGCACGCTGAGCAGAACCGGTACGCGCGGCTGCGTCAGGTTGAAATCCTTGAACGTGAAGCTCGTGGCGGCTGTACCGGAGAGCTTATCGCCCTCACGCGTAATCGTGATTTGCCAGGTCACTGGCCGCGTGACATCGCGGATGGTCAGATCGCCGCTCAGCTCGAACGTGCCTTGACCAGACGCCGGCAGGGGCGCGGGCAGGCCATTGGCGGCCGTGGGCACGAAGACGGCGGTGGGGAAGCGGTTGCTCTGCAGCACATTGCTGGCCACATAGCCATCGCGGCGGCCGGAGTCGCTTTTGAGGCTCGCCAGGCCAATGACGAAGCGCGACTGGTCAGCCAGCACCTTGCCGGCCGCGTCAACGGTTAGCGTACCGCTGACGTCCTTCGTTGCGCCGATCGCGTCACTGGGCAGATCGCGATTGGCCAGTTGTTCCCGCACGCGGTAGCGAGCCTCATTCGCGCCGGCTACGGTCACGAAGCGCAAGGCGCCTCCGGCCGGCATCGAATCGCCCGGGGCGGCTGCGGTGGGGGCGGCAGGCGTGTTGGCGGCCGCCGTCGTGGGGGCCGCGGCCGGTGTGTTGGCGGGGGGAGCGCCTGCGCAGCCGCTGATGAGGGTACTCATCAGCACAACCAGCAGGCCGAGGGCTATCGTACGTCGCATCTTCTTTCTTCTCCTATCGGTCATCATCCGTATGGTGGGCGTGTTCACGACAACGGGAATCTCTTCCTTGATATGTTCACCGAACGATTGGTTATATTACGGGATGGCGGGTTGTCTGACTGTAAGCCAACTCGTGATGGCGCACGCGACCACAAAAAGCGGTCTTTTCATCGTCAGGCAGATCAGGCGCAGATTGGCAGCTTCTTTGCGGTCTTTGTGATCTCTGCGGATAACTATTCAGGCATCCTGCGCC
>UETR01000068.1_pt1 | contig 9176 bp, 14 predicted proteins | sample 1817881 | NCBI WGS metagenome assembly UETR01 (sample SAMEA4730918, study PRJEB27012) | Candidatus Amarolinea aalborgensis | place: Denmark | collected 2014-01-09
CACGTCGGCATCAGCAAGCACGGTATTGAGGTAGTAGGCGTGTTTTGCATCCTTTGCGTATCCGTATTCCATGACCTGGAATGTTCCAGCATCCGCAATCGGCGAGGCATCCGTGCCAACATAATAATTCCATTTGTCCGCTGCCCAGATGTCGTTCCAAGATACGTCATCTTTTAGCATTTTGAAAGTTTTGATATCACGAACATGCAAAGGCTTTTCGCTCACATAGTAATCCTGCCGGTCCCGCCCGATGTTTCCTTTGACTATTTCAAAAGTAGCCGGATCGGCCCCTTGCACCGTTAAATCAGATAGATAAACCCGATGCTTATCGCGGGCGAACAAATTGCCAAGAGGCTCAAATGAGCCTGGCTGCGCATTTCGGATTATCCGACCGTTGCAGTATACCTGATTCGCATCCCAGGCATAGAAACTGGGGCTGCGCCATCGAAACGTTGCGGAATCGGAACCGGGGAGCAAAGAGCCTTGATAAAAAACGTGCCTGCTGTCCCTGGCGTAATCCTTTTTGTCAAGAATTTCAAAGGTTTTGCCATCTGCTTCCAGAATCAGTTTCGCGTCCCGATAGCTGATTAGCAGGACATAGACGGTTCTGACATAGTACACTTCATTCCCGCGAACTTCATAGCCATCCCGGTCTGAGTTCATCATGAACCTTCGCCTTCATTCACAAAGTCGTGCCATACCACCCTTATGGTGGTTCAGCCGCGCGGCGCAGTCGAAGCGGCTGAACTCACCTGTTAGCATGCGCACGCAAGGAGATTACCGAGCACGCACATATCGGCAAACCTGCGCGCCGGTGCTGGCTTTGACTGTGGACTCCAGCGTGAACGCGATCGCCCTTCCGTTTGCGGCGAAGATCGTCTTCCCCCCACCGAGGATGATCGGCTCAATCGTGAGCAACAACTCATCTACAAGGTCGGCGGCGAGCAACGACCGGACCATCGTCGCGCTGCCGTACACGTAGATGTAGCCCCCCGGCTGCGCGCGCAGATCAGAGACCGTCTTTACGAGGTCATCGCCTCGGATGATTGTGGTAGGGTTCCACGTAATGTCCTTCTCGGTGAGCGTATCGGACACTACGTACTTCTGCACGCGGTTGATCCAGTCCGAGAATGGGTCACCTGAGCGAGTGGGCCAAGCGCCAGCCGAGGCTTGATAGGTGCGACGTCCTTGTAGAAGCGCGTCGCTATGCTTGGCAAGTTCGCTATACGCGCCACCCATAACGGCCGGGTCGAAGTATTTCATTGACCATCCGCCGTGACTGAAACCGCCGTCGGTGTCCTCGCTCGCCCCTCCGGGAGCCTGTACGACACCGTCGAGGCTAATGAATTCAGTGATGAGCGTCTTCATGGAATCTCCTTATTGCTTAAATAGGACCTGGCGCGGCTTGTTGGAGTTGAGCTGGGCCTGGGTGCAGACTCAAATAAGAACCGATGCATCTTATACCACAACTTGGGGAAGAGCAGCTTGGTCAATTCGTGCGTTTGGAGTTCGACTCCGACCATACACATGAAGCGCACGCTTGATTGGACGCGTTTTGGATGGGGCTGCTTTTTGAGTTGATGCTGTCTCGTTTCCCCAATATTGGAATTGCATCTGGATCGCTGTAAAAATTACTGGTGATTTGGCGCAAAAGCCAATCTCCACGGCCTGCATCTGTCAGCACGACGCTGAGCAGCTCACGTCGAAGCCCCGCCCGACGAATCGGCTGGCGAATTCCCTCCCAACGGCCCGCGTAAGCAGCGGCTGCGCCAAGGCAACCCACAATCGTGCGAGCGCGATTGGCGCCGCCGTCGTGGAAGCAATATCAGGCAGGCGCAGGCGATTGGGTTACGCCACTGAAGACACGGACTTCCTGTTCCAAACGCCCTTCAAGGCGGTCTTTCTCGATTTCCAGATCATACCGCGTCTGAAGATTCAACCAGTAGCGCTCCGATAGACCGAAGTAACGTGATAGGCGCAGGGCCGTATCTGCGCCGATCGCGCGCTTCCCGTGCACAATCTCGTTGATGCGACGAGGATGAACGCCGATGTCCTGCGCCAGCCGGTATTGTGTGATACCAATTCCAGGAAAATACCAAGCACCAGCCGGGGACTCATAAGAGATTTGAGCAAAATAGTTTCCTGCTTCAAGAAAAGTTCGTTGCCCACTATATGAATAACTTTGCCCGGCCAGGATTGTTACTTGTTCTCGAAAGGGAAAATCTTGGTATCTAGAGCAGAGCCAATCTCCTGGGGTGCAATTTGGGCCTCGGGCCCCCACCCCTAGGCGATTCAGAACCGCAGCGCCTGGACCTATATTTCTAATGGTGTAAGTGGCTGTAACAATTTGACCAGCTGTAGGATTAGCTGGCGTAAGCACAAGCGGGGTTACTACCTCTATGGTAAAAGAACTCGGTTTTGCGTTTGTGGTTGTTGGGAAAACGATCAAGCACACCAAACAAACGAACAGAAGGATTCTTCTCATGTGGCCTCCGTTGGCTGGACATGCGGTTCCGACTGTGCCAAAAACAGCTGCCGCCAGTGATTTTGTGAACGGATCGTCTTGTAGATGGCAACGGCATTCAGAATGGATTCAGCGATGTCCAACTCGGTCAGGCCATCGGCCTCCATGTCGAGGAGCGCCTTTTTACTGAAGGCCATGTTAGGCCCTGGCCCAGGACACTCCCTGCCCTACACGCACGCCGCCCATGACGACGAAACGAATTGAGCTGTCATCCCACAACCCACGGCCAAGCGGGGTGAGATGCCTGCGCAACCACCAACACTAGGCTGTGTGCGCCGCCAAGCTGCGTTTGATGCCGACAAAGGCGGCTTCTTCGAGTTCTACACGTTCCTGGATCACGCGTCGCAACCAGTCCTCGACACTGGGCGTGCGATGCAACTGCGCCAGAAACGCAGCCCGTGCCGCCAAATCGGCCGGCAGCATCAGTGCGGCGGGCGCAGTATGCTGCACGTGCACAGGCGCTTCCCAGGCGCTATCATCCTCGGCCTGCGCGATGACAGCCTGATCAATCTCGGCTTCGGACAACTGCTTCTTCATGTTACTTCGTGGACTCATATGTTCCATTCGGTGATAATACGCACGATGTTGCCTGGTTTGAGTTGAAAGATGATCTTGAGAAGGCGGCCGCCGATGGTCCGACCCAGCAGTTGATAGCGATCATGGTCCGACTTATTACGTCGCACCTCGAACTCGGAAAAGAAGCACTCGACTGCTTCATCGAACGTCACATGGTGGGCAGCTAACTCGTCTCGCTCGAAATCGGGTTCGAAATCAGCAGGCGTAAAACGTTGCCAGTTGACCACAACCGCGCCTCTTCTTGCCGAAAAGGACCGAATCTCTTCTTGCGGGGTTATTGTATCACAGTTTTTGGGAAAGCATGCACCAACTACAGACTTTGGCCGCGAGTCGTGCATCTTCGCATCGGTTGAGCCAGGTTATTGGATTAGAGAGCCTAACGTGCTTGAGATGAGCCGCGAGCGAAGCGAGTCGGCTCGGTCTCATTGTTAGATGCCGCGCCTACATGTTCACGTACACGGTCGGACTTTGGTTGCCGCGCACAAAGTACTGATGGACTGACCTGTTGCGATACTGTGCGCGCACCTGCTCGTCTGCTACAAGTCCGTCGAACTCCCACCGCCCGCTCGCATCCCGTTCGGTGAGATCGCGCGTCTCGTACGTCAGCGTGCGTGCCGGGTACCAGCCGTGGATTTCATAGACTTCGCGCACGAGTCCGTGGAATACAGAGAACGCGTACTTTGCACCCTCACGTCGCGGTCCGACTTTCCAGATACCGCGGGTCGCCTCTTGGAGTTCAAGCGGAGACATGTCGCGCCGATAGAGCTGGTTGATCCGAATGAGAATCACCGGATCGACGATCGTCACCGGCTCCGCTGCGTAGAAGGCCGCCAGTTCATCGAGTGACATGCGCCCCATCTCGAGACTGCGCCAGCCGCGAACCTGATTGGTTAGCGAACCCAGACCTAGTGCATCAATCACTGCAGCCTCAACCCGAAGCGCGGTCTCTTCGTCCTTCAGGCCGTGGGCGAGAATCTCGAGTTGCGGGGAGATGCCCGCAGCCCTCAGCTCCGCGATGAGGCGCGTCTTCTCTGACTCGCGAACATCGCCAAAGTGCGCAAGAACCCGTTCGCCAGCCCCTTTTCCCACGTAGAAGGGTTCACCCGTTCTGGGGTCAAGGTACAAGTAGACGTAGTGGCCCAAGTGCTCAGCGACGCCCGGCGGCAGGTGCGATTCCATGTCCCACTTCATGTGCCAGCCCCCTCAGTGCATCTAACGCCGCCGGCATCACTTGCCGCCGCCGTTCGTGCTTTTGTGATCGAATAAACCCGGCACGGCAGCAGTCAGGCGGATGCCCATGTTGGGCTCGTGCCCTGTCCCGCGAATTGCAGCGAGCCAGTCTCCCATGACCGCGAGCCGTGGCCGACATCGCCGCCGGCCCACAAACTAGCGCCCTACTCAAACAAGTCAGAATGCGCACCCGTGCGCTCGAAGATGATTTCGTCGTCGTTCAGCTTGTAGATGAGCAACCAGTCCGGTTCGAGATGGCATTCGCGCCGATTCCGGGAGTTGCCCTTCAACAGGTGATCACGATAGCGTTCCGCCAGCGATTCTTCGTTGATCAACGCGGCCAAGACTGCCTTAAGCCGCTCGATGTCCTTCCCTCGGCCTGCGCCAGCCGCAGATCGCGCTCGAATTGGGTGGTATAGTTGGGCGTGCGCATCAAATCCCTAGCCGCGCGAACATATCTTGCGCGTTCCCGCAACGGACAATGTTTTCGCCCGCATCCGTCTCGGCAAAGGTGGTCAGCGTGACCGCATTGGGGAGACGCACATCGAAGGGCAGGCTACGGTTGAGCTTGACCTGCTGATAGAAGAGGGTGATGGCTTGGGTGGCCGAAAGCCCCAATGGCTCAAAGACATCCTCAACTTCGTCCTTGAGGGTGGGGTCAACACGCGCCCGAATCATGGCTGACTTGTTCATGGACACCTCCGTTCTGAACGGTAGCGTACCACGAATGGGATACAAAGGCAAGCCCTGCAAGACGAATCGCAGCGGAAGGAACCGCGTTCTTGGCTAGCGCGAGGCTTCAACGGCGAGTCGTGGGTTTCCTCATCGGTTGACCCACAGCGTTACATGGGACGCCCAACGCCCTGCCGTTGAGCCGCCTGGCCGGCTGTGCGCTCATAGGTTCAATATACAATAAGCGCCATCGAAGACGCCATGCGCGTTACCACCTGGCCGAAGGCCAGGTCGGTTCCAACCGCGGGTTGGGCAGCGCTAGAACTGTAATGCAATTACTCCTACGATGATGATCCAAATAATGTATGTCAGCACGTTGAATCGATTCGGCCAGCCCATATTGACATGGGGACCACCAACCTCGCCAGCCTTTGGATCTTTGATTCGAGAGATGATTATGGTTGCAAAATAGGTAACCATCCCAATCCAAGCCAAGACTATTCCAAATATTAATATGCCCTGATATGCCAACCACGAGGGATTGTGAAGCAGACTGCGGACCGCCAGTGTGGCTGCGATTGGGAATGTAAGAATGACGATCACTCCACAGATTTTATGAATTGTGTTTACTAAACTGTTGGTATCATTAGTAATTGGGTCAGTCTTGAAAATCCCAGCGCCGAATAGAGCGATCACAATCAGGACGAACGACCAACGGCTAATTGTCCCGCTGATAGGTGATAAAGTAGGCCAAATGGTGATCAGAAGACCAAGAACACTTGCCCCCCAACAAAAGAATGCCAGTCTCATCATCCAACCATAACGTCCGATCTCATATTCACTAATCATACGCCAGGATGGATCGAGTTCTCGTTTCAGGAAATGAAGTAGGAAAAGAATGGCAAGGAAGGCAGAAGCAAATATAGTCGAGATATATTCGGTTGCCATGTTTCATTCATCCTTTCTGGGGCTGCCGAACGGCGGGTGTAAGCAGCGGCTGCGCCAAGGCAACCCACAATCGTGCGAGCTCCACCGGCGCAGCCGTCAGCTTGACGCAAGGTTAGGCCCGTGGCCTTGACCAGCCCCACCCAACGAGACCTGCCGACCATGATGGCGAATCGTGCTTGATCGTCGATCTCCGTCAGTCGGCTGGAAGCAGGGGTTAGGCGTTTGCACCACGTTCGATCAGTAGACTTGCCAACTCAGGATAGCCGTAATGGCGTCTCGCCAAGTCGAGAGGTGTTTGCTGGTTACAACTTCCGACCGCTAAGGCTGCGCCAGCGTCAATAAGAATCTGGGCTGTCTCCAGATGATTCGGCAGTTCACGTCTTTCGATGTTGCCATAAACTGCATAGTGAATGGGGGTCTCGCCATCTACGTCGCATGCATTCATGTCGGCGCCATTTTCAATCAGGGTTCGAGTAACTGAGCAATTACCATATGCGGCAGCCACATGTAGCGGTGTTTGGTTGCGGACGTTTCTGGCTTCGACACTAGCTCCATGTTGAACGAGGAGCATGGCTTCCGTAGCGGTACCATCCACTGCTACCAAGTGTAGTGGCGTCTCACCGTAACGGTTACAGATTGTTGCTCGTGCGCCAGCCTGCAACAAGTGGCAAAACACATCTTCGTATTCCACAGCAAAGAAGAGCGGTGTCTCGCCATCTTCTACAACTATGTTGACATCATCACCAAGTTCAATTAGCCTATGTGCGATGGCCGGATGCCCATCCATCAGTGCCGAAATAAGCGGAATGTTGCACTTCATGTCATAATGTTCTCGATACCTGCCAGCGTTTCCCGCCCGACGGCCTAACGCCCCGGTGACCGGCTGGGGGAGAGCGGGTACAAACTATCCAGACCCAACCAGATGTTACGGGCGACCGGCAAAAAGGCCGGGATCACCCCCAGTCCGGTGCAATGGATGTTCGACGGCGTGGCCCATAGGCATAGTTGCTGTTCTTATGTTCGCACTGGTTACGCCAACACAGGTGTCAGTGGCTGGCGAACCTTCACTTCTCGCTTCACTCGCTCTGCCAGTGCTGCTTCTGCCACTTCCAAATCGTAGCGCGCCTGCAAGCGCATCCAGACGTTGGCACTGGTGCCAAAGTAACGCGCCAAGCGCAGGGCAGTATCAGCTGTCACCGTACGTTTGCCGTGGACGATTTGGCTAATGCGCAAGGCAGATACACCCAGGTCTTGGGCGAGACGGTACTGAGTTAAGCCGAGCGGCTTCATGAAATCTTCGAGCAGCACTTCGCCAGGATGGACAGGTGGCAAACGTTCTTCCTCGGCACTGTTGATTTGGCTAGTCATGATAATCCTCGATCTTGACCTGTTTCGCTTTTCCCGCTTCCCAGTAGAAGCAAACTCGCCATTGCTCGTTGATCCGGATGCTGTATTGTCCGGCACGGTCACCGCGCAGAAGTTCGAGTCGGTTCCCAGGGGGCGAGCGCAGGTCTTGTAAATCATCGGCATCTTCCAAGTAGAGCAACTTGCGGCGGGCGGTCTTTTGGATGGTCGAAGGCAACTGGCGTGAAACTCGCCCATTGAAGATCTTTTCAGTTTCTTCATCCGCAAATGATTCTATCATATCGCGATATTATCATGACACGTTACTGTCGTCAAATTTGACTGGATCACTCCCGGCTTTACTATTGGCCTGCCCTGATGGTAGTCAGCCGCCGAACGGCCAGGTTCACCTGCGGCTGCGCCACACGTACCTGCAATCCGGAAAGTGGTTCCCAGCGCAGCCGTCACCTGGAACCACTGTTAGGCCGCTGCCCCAGCCGCGCCCGCCCGACGAGACCCGCTGCCCATGACGGCGAACCTGGCGGCCTGTCATCGCTGGATTGACGATTAATCGCCCGGTGTTTCCAACGCGTTTTGGGCAGCAAGCGATTGATAGAAACTCAACGGCGCCGCGAGCGCCTCCAGCAATTCGCTCGGCAGGCTTTCGCGTTCCAGAAGTCCAACCACAATCGCATACGCGACGTTCATGTCAGGCGAGCCGCTGTTGTAGCGGTTGAATAGCTCCCGCGATGGGCCGACTTCGTATTGATGAAGGCAGTGACTCAGTTCACCACTACTGATTCGGCCGTCGCGCCATTCTGCGAAGCTTCGGTCGAGTTGGCTCAGTTCACCATGCAACTCGCGTTCGTAGGCTGTTGTCAATGCTTCGCGCAGCAACTTCTTGACGTGTTTCGAGTGAACCTGCATGTGCGGTGTTTACTCCAAAGGCGGCAATTGCTGAACCGGTAGCAGCACCTCGATGCTACGCGCCTGTCTGGGCGTGCGCCTGAGCAGACCCTTCTCCTCTAATCGGAGAATCATGTCATGGACAGCCGGCGGCGAAACACGAAAATAACGTTGCATGTCCGATTCTGCCGGTGGGTAGCCGTTGATTTTGGTGTAGTAGTAGATGAAGGCCAGATACTGACCTTGTTGGTGAGTGTAGTCCAGCATTCCCTCATCTCGGCAGTATGGTGTCCGATTTCGCGTGGCCTCGATGGCAAGTCGTACCTCATCCTGTCGGTTGGCCCACGGTGTTATATCGGACGCCCAACGGATTGGCTCAGCGGCAGCGGCAAGGGTAAACGGAACGCCTTTGTTATTATCGCGCAACTCGGCAAAATGCACAGCGTACCAGCAGCGGCAGAGCCGCTGTCCGCTGGAGCCGGTGTTGGGCGGCTTTACTCTTTCTACTGCTTTCTTTTACCTTCAGCCCTACGCCTGCCGAATACGTTCGCTCGTGTTATATCCTCGCTCTCCAAACGGCTGCAACTGCTCCAGCCAAATCTGTTCCAGTAACGTCAATTCATCTTCCACATTGAAATTCGGATCGTCTCTTACTTTCACCACCTCTACCACTTCAAAAACGAACTTGTCTTCACCATACTCATCCCACTCAGCTTGAAGTGCCTTATTTGTGTGGCTGCCAATTCGTAACATGAATTGGTGACCATTCAAGGGCCCATCAAGATTCAAGCTGCTACCAAGCAATACCTTGCCATTCACGGCATTCTTCACCTGAAAGATACCGGCTGTCTTTGGTCGCTCCTTATATTCTCTTTGAATTTCTTTTCTCGACTTTGCCATCATTGATCTCTTTTTCTAGTTTTATGGAGCCGCCCAAAACGGAATATGGGTTATGCGGTGGCAAGTCAGACAGCAG
>UETR01000069.1_pt1 | contig 7217 bp, 6 predicted proteins | sample 1817881 | NCBI WGS metagenome assembly UETR01 (sample SAMEA4730918, study PRJEB27012) | Candidatus Amarolinea aalborgensis | place: Denmark | collected 2014-01-09
AAATCCTGGTAATTCTCCGGCGTGATGACAAACCAAATCCATAAATTTAGCAAAATTTGTGGTATGCCAATCCATAAATTGGGAATAATATGCACCAATATACTACTTCCGCAGCCCATGAGACCGGAAGGTCTCAACGGCCGGGAACAGATGCGGGGGGCTCGACGCGATCTTCGATCTCCCACAGATGATCAAGCAGGTGCCAGGCGACGCGGCGGACGAAGGTGCGCGGCGGCCAAATGACGCCGCCGCGCGGCCCGTGGGTTGGGATTTCCCCGCGTGCCGCCGCCGCCAGCGCAGCCAGCATCGCCTGCCGGGTGCGGTCGAGCTCCGCGCCCCGGCTCGCCGCCTCATCACGCTTCTGCTTCCAGGCGAGCCGGCCGAGGTAGCTCACATCCGCGCCCAACACGTGCTCGACAATCGTTTCAAGGTCGCGACCGCCGCCGCGCGGCCCCTTGCGCAGTTCCTTGCCCGCAGCCGACTGCACAGCCCCATCGAACGCCTGCCAGCAGGCCTGTAGAAGTGTCTGGAACCGCTGCAGGTCGGCGTCAGCAAGCGGCATCCTGTCGCTATGTGGGCCGACGTCGGGCGCGCCGAAATCGGTCGTAGCGTTGCCCGCCAGCCGCTCGACCACGTTGAACTCCGAAATCTCCGCCGGTGGCTGGAAATCTATGGTCGCGCCATGCAACACGCGCGCATAGCGCGGCCCATAGTCGCACAGGGCTTGCAGCGCCGCAGCCTCATCGCGCCCGGCCCGGCACCAACCGGGCCAGTCCACTGCGCCGGCAAACGTTCGCTTCTGCCCAATCTCAAGATAGACACTGATTTGGTTGGCAAGATGCACCATCAGTCGGCTCCTTCATGATCATCGTCAGCGCCAAGGGCATGGCAGGAAAGCTCCACTTGCCATTTTCCCATCCAGGCTCACTCGACCATCATCGGATGATAGCACGGCTTGGGTGTGACATCAACTCCGCCGCGGCCAACCAAAACGACCCTTTGACGAACGCAAGAACGGTGGTAAAATGAACTCAGGACAGTACGCGTTTCTGCTGCGGCTCCGCAAGGAAAGGTGCCTATGTTGGATGTGCTGCTCGTGGGCGCGGAGGAACTGGAAAACCTCAGCACCCGCTACCTGGCGGCCGTGCTGCGCCAGCACGGCTTCTCAGTCGCCATCGCCCCCTTTAGCACCGCGCAAGAAACCGGCGCCGTGGTGCGGCAGGCGCAGCACACGCGCCCGCGTCTGATCGGCCTCTCGATCATTTTCCAGTACCGCGCGCCGGAGTTCCTGGCCCTGGCGGCCCGCTTGCGCGATGCGCTCCCCACGGCTCACATCACCACCGGCGGTCACTTCCCGACGTTCGTCGCGCCCGAGCTGCTGCGGGACTACCCCGCGCTCGACTCCGTGGTGCGCGGCGAAGGCGAGCTCACGCTGCTGGAGCTGGTGCAGTCGCTGGACACGCCCGCAGCCTGGGGCGCGATCCGCGGCCTGACGTTTCGGCGGGACGGCCAGATCTGCGTCAACCCCTCGCGGCCGCTCATCGCGGATCTGGACAGCCTGCCTTTCCCTGCACGCGATACGCCCCCACAGCATCATCTGGGCATCGGCTTCTCACCGATCGTGGGCAGCCGCGGCTGCTACCGCAACTGTGCCTTTTGCAGCATTCACGCCTTTTACGGCGCCAGCGCCGGGTCGCGGCAGCGCTTTCGCAGCGTGCCCAACCTGGTGGCCGAAATGGAGGCGTTGTATCACAACCACGGCGTGCGCTTCTTTGTCTTCAACGATGATGAATGGTTCCCGCATGGCGCCGCGCGTGGCCCTCGGCTCGATGCCTTGGCAGCCGAGCTTAACCACCGGCGCCTGGACGTCATCATGAGCATCAAGTGCCGCGCCGACGATGTGGAAGAAGAATTATTCCGCCGCCTGCTTGATCTGGGTGTGGTGCGGGCCTACGTGGGCGTCGAGTCCGGCTCCGACAGCAGCTTGCGTCGCATGAACAAGCACACCACGGTCGCCCAAAACCGCCACGCGCTCGAAGCCCTGCACCGCGTGGGGATGCTCGCCGACTTCGGCCTGATCTTCTTCGATCCCGACAGCACTGTCGAAGACATCCGCGCGAACCTGGACTTTTTCCATGCCATGGCGGGCGCTGGTCAGGCGCCGCTCAGCTTTGGGCGCATGGAGATCTATGCCGGCACGCCGATCCTGGCGCGGTTGACGGCCGAGGGCCGGCTCAGCGGCAGTTACCTGGCCTGGAACTACGCCATCCCCGACCCTCGCGTGGAAATGCTCTTCCGCCTGATGATTGCGACGCTGCGCCATCGCCACTACGACAACAACGGCCTGGCCAAACAGTGCTCGATTGCCTGTTATGAATGGACGATGGCGCAGTATGCCCTGGGGCCGTCGGCCAACCCGGCCCTGGACGCGCGGCTGCGCCAACTGGTGGCCGCGGCCAACAACCACTCGCTGGCCCTGCTGGAAGAGATGTTCGAGTTTACCCTGCAGGAGAATCTCTATGACGCACGCCGGGTCAACGATCAGGCTGTGGCCTGGGCCAGTCGGGTCAACCTGTTCGACCTGCAAATGCAAGCTGACCTGGTCGCGTGGCGCGGCGACCTGACGCGCGCGGTGCTGCGCCACTCGTTACAAGTCGAGGACCCCGCAGCGTTCGGAGTGTCGAACTCGTTCGGCATTTTCAAGCGGGAGGCGCCCTATGGTGCCCTGGAATAAACTGCCAAGAGAAGTGCGCAAAACGATTTTGGTTGTCCTGGCGCTGACCAGCAGCGCGACGACCGCCAGTTGTGGGCCTATGGTGTGTGATCCGGCGCCGCCGCCCACCGCGACACCGACACCAACGCCCACGATCACGCCGATCATCTGTGATCCGGCCCCGCCGCCAATGACCGCGACGCCTACGCGGACGGCAACGCCCACCCGAACCCCAACACCGACCCCCACGCCGATGATCTACGATCCGCCACCTGCACCTTCTTCACAACGGTCGCAGCCGTCGGCGGCGCTCCACGGGTCGCTCCCCCTGGCAGAAATCCGCACGGTCATGATCGTTCCCGGTCGCGGCCTGAGCTTCCGGGCTGAGACGCCATGGCCTGGCGCGCAGTGGCGCTGGAGTGTCTCTGGGGGAACCCTGCAAGGGCGCGGTTCACGCGTGACCTGGCAGCCACCTGCGGAACCAGGTCGTTACCTGTTGCAAGTGGCCGCGGATTGGGGCGCGACCGGCCTGGCCGTGGATGCGCGCGTGCTGGAGGTCGGACTGGATGGCCGCGTCGCGAGCGGGTGAGCGCGTGGCCGCAGCCGACCTGGGCTCTACTGCGACTGTGTGGGATGGTCCGGTGCTGGTGGTCGAGGATGTGGGCCAGCAGCGCTTGCCCGCACGACACCTGGTCGCGGCGCTAGAGGAGGCCGGTTGGCCCGCACGCCTGGTGGATCTCATGCCCGGGCTGAACGATCCTGCCAGCCTCATCACCCTGGTGCGCGCGGTGCGGCCGCGCCTGGTGGTCTTCTCCATCCTCTTTGCCAGCCACGTTCCTGAGACATTGGCCTTGATTGCCGCCCTGCGCCAGGCCGCTGTAGCCAGCCACGTCACGTTGACCGGCCACCTGCCCTTCTTTGCCGCAGCCGAGCTGCTGGCAGCCTGCCCTGGGCTGGACTCGGTCGTGGCCGGCGAGGCTGAGGTGGCGGCGGTGGCGCTGGCAGGCAGCCTACCAGCCAGCGAACGATGGCAGACCGTGCCGGGCCTGGTATTCCGCGGCTCGGCGGGCGGCGTGGTGCGCACAGCGCCTAGCACAGCCGGCCGAGCACGTTACCGCGCCGCCGTGTCAGGCCGGTGCGAGGATGATCGCGGGGTAGACGATGGCGTGGATGCGACGGTTTCGCTGGCGGGTGCGCTCGACCGGCTGCCGTTGGCCCGGCAGCCCGACCCGCTGCCGACGTGGGGCGGCGTCGGTTTTGCCACCCTGGAGGCCAGTCGAGGATGCTACCACGCCTGTGCCTTCTGCCTGCCGTGTGCGTTTTACCGGGCGCTGGGTCCGGCGTACCGCCTGCGCGGTATTCCCCACCTGGTGGATGAGATCGAAGCCCTGGTGCGCCGGGGGGCGCGCTTGTTTCTGTTTGACGACGAGCAGTTCTTGCCCCCGCATCCCCAACGCGCGGCGCGCGTGGCAGCCTTCGGCGACGAGTTGGCGCGGCGCCGCCTGACCATTGCGTTCACGCTCAAATGTCGGGCCGACGATGTGGAGAGCGAGTTGTTCAGGCAGTTGCGCGACATGGGGCTGCGGCGCGTCTACGTGGGCATCGAGTCGGGCTGCCAGGCAACACTCGACCACCTGGCGAAGGGGGTGGGGAGGGCGAACAACCTGACCGCGCTGCAAACGCTGGCCGATCTGGGCATCGTGGCCGACTTCCGCTGTCTGCTGTTTCACCCGTGGAGCACGTGGGGGACGGTGGCGGAGGATATGGCCTTTTGCCGGCAGGTGGCGCCCCTTCTTTCCACGCTGCTGGACTGGCGCGAGGTTGAGGTGTATCCCGGCACAGGGTTGGCGAGGCGGCTGAGGTGTGAAGCGCGCGCCGCCGGCGACCCCTGGCCGTTGTCCTACGCTGTGCCTGATGCACGGGCGGAGCTGCTGCGCCGCGTGAACCGCGTGGTCGTGGGTGCGGCGCCGATTTTCCATGCGTGCCAGGCAGAGGTGACGGCGGCCTGGTTTGAACTGCTGCTGGCGCGGCGCTTCCGTCCCAGCGACCGGGATATGGCCGATGCTCGGCGGCTGCAGGCGATAGTGCAGCAGGGCAACCTGGCGCTGCTGGCCGTCTGGGAGAGAATGCTTGAATTTTCCGCTCAGGTTGACATTGGCGATGCCGCGCCTGTCAACGCCGCCGCCGCGGCCTGGGCCGCAGCCGTCAGCCTGGCCTGTCTCGAAATTCAACGTGCGCTGGCCGCGCGGGCGGCCTGACAGCCCGCGCCACATGTCCACGAGAGTTATGATCGCTTAAGCACGGGCAAGGCATCACAGTTAGACAGCTTGCCCATCGCGTCACACGGCTACCAGAATCGGCGCCCGTCTCTGCTGCCATTCTTCGGGAGTCTCAGAATCCGCCTACACCGGGCTGGCCCAACGACGATTCGCCGGCCAGCCCGTGTTGATCCGCTAAACTTCCGCCGTAATCCTGTCTTTAGACAAAAATCTCTATGGGTTTAAGCCCCACGAGGATGAAGACTGTCTGGGCGGCATTGCGCATCAGCGTCTCAGCATCAATACCCATCTTGGCTGCAAACCAGACGTCCAGGTTGAAGGCTGTTCCATCCGGCTCAAAGGTCTTGCCTGCAACGAAATTCAAGCGGACACGCTTCTCTACGTGGTCGCCCTTCAGCTCGATGTATGTTCCGCCGACATCCTTATTGGTTACGATGGCTCTAGCTTCGTCAGGGGACAATTCCATCTTCTTGAGCAGAGGAGACGTCAACGCACTCGCGTACCACTTCGCGGCAAAACCGCATCCGTTCGCGGCATGTCCTGCGTGGGCACTGTGCTCATCCCCGTGGACCGATGCGATATAACCGGCGGCTTGGATCTTTTTGACTGCTTTCTTAATCCCTTCTACGTTGCCGCTCGTGATATCTCCGGCCAGTGCAACAACCCCCAGTACGCCCCCCTGTATTTTGGGGCCAAGCATGATATTGGGCTGGCTTGCATCAGTGTATTGCCTGCCGTCAACGCAATGCACGGCTCCGCCCGGCTTAACGTCCTTAAGCTCATCGTTGTCACCTGCGCGAATCACCCACTGCTGGGCCAGCAGATCGTTGTACACGCCGGGGAACTTGGCCTTCAGGAAAGACACGGGATCTAGAGACACGGGAGACACGTTTTCGACGGTGATATTCTCTCCGCCATACGTGGCAAACCCGAAGTAGCCCCTCTCAGGCACGTCGCCATAACGGTAGGTGGCGGTTGCATACTCTTTACCGGCGATGTAGTAGGTCGCTGAGGTCGTCGTGATGATACACTGCACGTGGAACTTGGCGCCTACGGCCGGGCACCAGGCGGGCGAGATCCGCTGCACCGACGGGAAGTCTCGGAAGAGTTTCGTTCGGAAGGTGAAATCGTTTCGATGGGGTGATGCGTACCAGGAAAGCGCGTCGCACTGAGGGCTCTCCCATTCGGCCTTCGTGAATGAGAAGCAGGGAAGAAACTGGTCATTCTGATTCCCGCAGGTCACGTCAAAGCTGATTTGAGCGGGAAGCTCATACAAATCCGGCAACCAAACGTACTCGTTTGTGATCTGGAAGGACTGGGGTGTTGGACTCGGTAGTATTTTCATTGTGGGTTCATTTCTATGTTGCCCTTGCGGGGTTCATTTGCCGCAGATTCGCTTGTCATGATGGAGTCTCCCCTATAGTGATTGGTTGGCGTCGCGTATGGTGAAAATGCAGGCTCATGATACGCCGAAACCCCACGCGGGGATGGACACAAGTTACCTATCGGCCTCAATGAACTGCTTCAGCGCCAGACAGTTGGCTACCAGCGCACCTTCAAGCAGATCCACGGCTTCGCTCTCCGGGAGCCCGTCGGTCTCAAAGGTCGCCGACCACGTTAGCTCGGCCTGGTACGAACCCAGGTCGCGCACAGTCATGGTGGTCAGACAGTCAAGAAAGGGCGTGTCGGTCAGCAGGGAGTAGCTCAGCCGGTGAGCCGCGTGGTTCACCGTTTCCAGTTGCTCGACGATCATGCTGCCGTCGAAGCCGGTCAGTATGCGTCGTGCGCCGGCCCCTTTGCCCTCAACCGTGCAGGTCACGATCCCAGGGAGATACTGGCCGGCTGCGCCGAAGTCGCTGATTAGGCGCCAGATGGCGTCAGCCGGTGCGTGGATCATGATCGTGTTGGACACCTGCGTCATGTTGCCGCCTCAAGCGAAAGTGGCTGTTGTTTCTGAATGGCTGAACGATGACGACTGAGAACGACTCACCAGCTGGCGTTTGGGAGACGAGCCATTTCTACGTCTATGCCTGGCCTCTTGGCTGCGTCACTGGAGGACACAGCCAAGAGGCCAGGGGGGGGATGACGGATTCCGTGGCAGCCCTTACGGCACGAGCGGGGCATAACCGAGGTTCGCCAGGGCGCCCGCAATGACCTCGCTGCCCTTGTCCGAAGGGTGTCCGTTCATTTTGCTGATGGTAAGGTCGCCTGCGATAGGCTTCAGG
>UETR01000070.1_pt1 | contig 5378 bp, 5 predicted proteins | sample 1817881 | NCBI WGS metagenome assembly UETR01 (sample SAMEA4730918, study PRJEB27012) | Candidatus Amarolinea aalborgensis | place: Denmark | collected 2014-01-09
CCGATCCCTGGCCATTGACCGCGCCGCCGGAGGTGTAACGTTTGAGCAAGCGATAGATCAGCGCGCCGCTCACCACCGCGCCGAGCAGTCCGATGCCTGTCACAACCAGGCCGCCGGGCGCAGCAAATTCGTTGGCATGGGATGATCCAAAGATGGCCCAGACATAGGCGCCTACGGCGTAGAAGGCGACGTAGCCGAGATCGAGCAGGCCAGCAAAGCCAACCACGATATTGAGGCCCAGGGCCAGGGCTACGTAGATGCCAATTTGCGTCGCCACTTCCAGGTAGTACGCATTGCGAATCCCAAGCAGGGGGAGCAGCACAAGCAAAACCAGGACGCCAAACAACGACCGGGCGCGTGTCGGAATTTTGGCCGCAAAAATGAGGAGCAGCGAGCCTTCGAACAGCAGGAAAATCGGTAGTGAGCGGCTGTTCGTGAAGGCGCCAAACGTGGTGAGCGCAATGTAGAGGGCCAGAATCACATAGGCCTGCGGGCCAGACAAGAGCAGGCCGCTGAGCCTGGATAGCCATGATGAACGATTGGGTTCGCCTGATGGTTGGGTGGTCATACCTTTATGCCTTCTGCCCCACTTGTTCGCCCAACAGACCCGATGGCTTGAAAATCAGGATACCGATCAGAATCATGAACGCCGTAATCGCCGCGTAATCCGCGCCGGGCAGCGCGCCGCGCGAAAAGAGGGTGAGGTAGGACGACACAAAAGCTTCGAGTAAACCCAGGGTGATCCCACCGAGCATCGCGCCCGTGATGTTCCCAATGCCGCCCAACACCGCGGCCGTGAAGGCCTTGATGCCAGGAATGAAGCCAAAGAAGGGGTCAATCGTGCCGGCTTTGATCCCCGCTAACACCCCGGCCGCGCCGCCCAACGCGCCGCCAATCAGGAAGGTCAGGGCAATGATCTGATTGACGTTGATGCCCATCAGCGCGGCCGCGGAACGGTCCTGCGCCACGGCGCGGATGGCCGTTCCCAGCTTGGTCGCGTTGACCAGGTAATTGAGGCCGATGAGCATCAAGATGGCGACTACGATAAAAACGATCACCTTGACCGAAATACCGACATCAATCACGCCTCCGGTCGCGGTAGGAAGGGAGCCTAAGATGAGACGGCGGTCGAACGCGGGCAAAGAGGGGAAGGTGAGGTAGAAGGCGTTGCGATGAAAGCTCTCGAACAGACGCACCGCATCTTGCAGAAAAAAGGAGACGCCGACGGCCGAAATCAGCGGCACCAGGCGCGGGGCATTGCGCAGCGGGCGATAGGCGATCCGCTCCACAGTCACCGCCAACAAGCCGCTGACGATCATGCCCACGAGAACGGCCAAGACCACATAGAGCAGCGGCGGCATCGCCAGCAGGAGATTAGCCGCCTGCAAGGTGAGCGCCAACTCAGCCCCGGCAAACGCGCCGACCATGTAGATTTCACTGTGAGCGAAATTGATGAACTCCAACACGCCGTAGACCATCGTGTAGCCGAGAGCGATCAGCGCGTAGAGAAAACCGAGGGTAATCCCATCAATGACGGTCTGCGGCAGGAGGGCAACGACGGCCACCATCAAGTTGGTGTCGGTGCGGCTGCCGCGCAGGAGCAGCGCCAGAATCAAAACAACCAGGGACATCACCAGCGAACTGATCACGGCGAAGGTGACAATTCGAACCAGTGGGGTGAAGAGCTCACGGAGTGTTCGGAGTTGAAATCTCGACATCGCATCGCTTTCCGCAGATGGGGAAGCTAACTAAACCCCTGTTTCTCTATGCTGTTTGGAGTGCGGCGACATGCCGCCGCACTCCAAACAGGCGGCGACGTGTCACCGCACTCCAAATCCTCGAGATTACTGGGCCGGCGGCGGCGGCGCGGGAATCGCCAGGGTTTCGACGGCCTTGTTGTCGCCCCACTTCGCCGGGTCGGCCGAGACGACCTGGATGACGAAATAGTTGGCGACGGCGGGGTCGCCCTTGCTGTCGAAATTGATCGTACCGGTGATGCCCTTGAAATCCTTCAACGCGCGCACCGCATCACGCACGGCGGGACGGGTCGGCATCTGGTTGTTGTTGGCCTTGGCCGCGTTTTCGATCGCCTTCAGGATCAGGGCCGCGCTGTCATAGGACTGCGCGCCAAACGGTTCGGCATCCTTTCCAAAGCGCGCCTTGTAATCAGCGGCGAACTTCGCCGCTTCCGGGTAGTAGGAAACCGGGCCGGCCACGGTCGTGTAGTACATGCCGTTGACAGCCTCGCCGGCGATCTTCACCAGGTCCGCGCTGTCGAGACCATCTGGCCCCATAAAGGTGGCCTTGATGCCCTTGTCGCGCGCCTGCTTGAAGAGAATGCCGGCCTGGTCAAAGATCGCGCCAAAGTAGACCAGGTCCGGATTGGCGGCCTGAATCGGCGTCAGAATCGGGTCGAAATTGGCCTTCTCCTCGGTGCCTTCGAAGCCGAGCACCTTGATGCCGTCTTTCTCAGCCGCCTGGCGGAAGAAGTCGGCAATGCTCTGGCCGTAGGTGGTCTTGTCGTGCAGAATGTAGACGCTCTTGACGGCGAGCTTCTTCAGCGCGAACTGCTCGCCCACGACGCCCTGGATGTCGTCACGACCGCAGACACGGTTGACTTCCGCATACAGGCGATCGGTGATCTTGGGGTTGGTGTTGGCTGGCGACACCTGCACCAGTTGGGCATTGTGATATTCTTCCGAAGATGGAATCGCCACGCCGGAGTTGTAATGCCCGACCACGCCCAGAATCGCGGGATCAGACACGATATTCTTGGCATTCGCCACGCCCACTTCCGGCTTGCCCTGGTCATCGAAGGGCACAATCTGGACAGTGAAGCCCATGGCCTTCAAGCTGTCGCTGAGCTGCTCAACCGCCAACTGGGCGCCGTTCTTGATGCCTTCACCCACCGCCGCGCTGCCGCCTGAGAGCGGGCTTTGGGTTGCAATTTTGATCGTCTTACCGGTTTCGGCCGGCGCTTTGGTGGCTTCCGGCGCCTTGGTCGCCGGCGCCGTGGTGGACGCTGCACCGCCGCAGGCTGTCAACAGCACCGAGGCAACCAACAATAGGGTAAACAGACCGTACACTCGCTTGGACATACGTTCTCCTCCTGACTGCATACATACAAGACTGGCAAATTTGTTGGGCAATGGCCCAGAGAATGGCGATTGGGGGGTCGTTTCGCAAGACGGCTGAGGGTTAGAAGATTGGGGCGGATTATAGGAGAGGCCGCGTAATTTGTCAAACACTTGCAGGAAGGGTAAATTATGGTACAGTGTCCGGTAACTCAGCCATCCTGGAGGATTACAAAGAATGACTCGCAAATCAAGTAATACGCCCAAACGCGATTGGCGTCAGGTCGTACTGATTGTTCTCAGCCTGTTCCTGATCTTGAGCATGGCGCTGGGCTATGTTTTGCCCTATCTGCTGCCAAAATAATGATGCGTATGGACACCTTTCCTACATGCGGCGCAGCTGACTTGAAAATAGGCCGCGGATGAACACGGATCGCCACGGATTGCCTGTTTTCATCCACGGTTGTGCCACCGGGGCATGGGCAACTAACCTGAAAATAGGCCACGGATGAACACGGATCGCCGCGGATTGCCTGTTATCATCCCTGGTGGCGCGCCCCGCGCATGGGCCGCTGACATGAAGATTGCTCGGCCCCTTTGTGATCCGACGGCCGCGGCTGGTCAAGGGCTGGCCGATCGGCGCTCCGCACGAGTTTGGAACGCCCGGCGCGCCGGCATTTTCATCCACGCGGCTCTCTTGAGCCTGCGCTCCTGCGGTGCGCCCGCGTGACTGAACAACGCAAAGGCTTGCTCCTGGTGGCGCTGGCCGTTTTGTTCTTTTCCACCAGCCCCGTCTTGGTGCGCTGGGCAGCTCCGCTCAGCGCGTACGAGATTGCCGCCGGGCGTCTGTTGGTCGCCAGCCTGGCGGTGTTGACCCTGGCGCGCGTGAGCCGGCAGCCGCTGCGCGTGGCGCGCGGCGACTGGGCGCGCTTCGTGGTGTTCGGACTGATCACCGCGCTCCATTTTCTGTTCTACATCGCCTCGCTCAGTTACACAACGATCGCCCATTCGCTGGCCATTGTCTACACCGCGCCCATTTTCGTCACCCTGGCGTCCGCCTGGTTCTTGAACGAACCAATGCCGCAGCGCAAATGGGGGGGCGTCGCGCTGGCGGTGATCGGCGTGGCCGTTCTTGCCAGCTTCGAACCAACCTGGAACGCAACGATGGCGTTTGGCGATCTGCTGGCGCTTGGCTCGGCTATCACCTTTGGCCTCTACTCCGTGGCCGGACGTTCGCAGCGCGCAGCGTATCCCCTGCTGACCTACGCCGGGCTGGTTTACGGGCTGGCCGCGCTGTGGGCCATACCGGCCGCAGTCGTCAACTTTCACCCGGCCGCTTACGGCTGGCAGCAGATCCTGGCTGTGGTCGGCCTGGGCATTTTGCCGCTGGGCTTTGGGCATACGCTCTACAACGCGGCCCTGCGCCGCGTGCATGCCACCTACGTCAACCTGGTCGCTACGCAGGAAGTCACCGGAGGCGTTCTGTTAGGCGTTCTGTTCCTGAGCGAAATTCCCAGCCTGAGCAGTATCATCGGCGCGCTGATCACGCTGGTGGGGATCGGGTTGGTCATTCTCTAACGATGGAGTAACTATGCCGGCACGTATTGACTGTCGTTTCTACTTCGAGGATTATCATCGCGGCCGCGAGGTGAAGGAATGTCGCCTGCCCAAGAGTCGGGAATCTGCGGCCTGGAATCCAAACGTGTGCAACACCTGCCCGGTGCCAGGCATTCTGCGCGAGACCAACACGCGCTACCTGGCCCTGGAGGGCGCCATCAAGCGCCGTTTTCTACTCGGCGAACGCATGGAGGTGTTTGCCATCTGCACACGCCACAAACAGCAGCTCAGCAATCCCCGCGTGTGCCCTGCCTGCGCCAGCGAAAACGCCTGATCCCCCGCGCCCCGTCAACGGGGCTTGATGCCAGACCGCACGCCAGCCCGGTTCACCGGGCGCCGTTTTGTCGCCGGGGGACTTCATCCCCGGCGATCCCCCGGCGGCGGGCGGCGTCCAGCGAAGCCAGCGATTCGCCTGGCGATGAAATCGCCAGGCTACGCAGCGGCGCCCCGTCAACGGGGCTTGATCCAGACCGCACACCAGCCCGGTTCACCGGGCGCCGTTTTGTAGCCGGGGGACTTCATCCCCCGGCGATCCCCCGGCGGCGCGCCCCGTCCATCGGAGCCAGCCATTCGCCTGGCGATGAAATCGCCAGGCTACGCAGCGGCGCCCCGTCAACGGGGCTTGATCCAGACCGCACACCAGCCCGGTTGACCGGGCGCCGTTTTGTAGCCGGGGGACTTCATCCC
>UETR01000071.1_pt1 | contig 5229 bp, 2 predicted proteins | sample 1817881 | NCBI WGS metagenome assembly UETR01 (sample SAMEA4730918, study PRJEB27012) | Candidatus Amarolinea aalborgensis | place: Denmark | collected 2014-01-09
AACGCACCTTAACAGTTAAAGAGTGATAGGAAGGTAAGAGACACGAGAGTGTCGCAGTTTTAGTTTGAATGCGAAGCGAAAAGTAAGGTTAGGATTAAATGGAGAGTTTGATCCTGGCTCAGGATGAACGCTGGCGGCGTGCTTAACACATGCAAGTTGAACGGTCTGCTTAGGTAGACAGTGGCGCACGGGTGAGTAACGCGTAGGTGACCTATCCTTTAGAGGGGGATAACTCAGGGAAACTTGAGCTAATACCGCATGAGCTTGTGGTTGTTAGAGTGCCACAAGGAAAGCAGCGATGTGCTGAAGGAGGGGCCTGCGTCCGATTAGCTAGTTGGTGGGGTAAGGGCTTACCAAGGCGATGATCGGTAGCTGGTCTGAGAGGACGATCAGCCACATTGGCACTGAGACACGGGCCAAACTCCTACGGGAGGCAGCAGTGAGGAATATTGGGCAATGGCCGGAAGGCTGACCCAGCAACGCCGCGTGGAGGACGAAGGCTTTCGGGTTGTAAACTCCTTTTCTGGGGGACGAGGAAGGACGGTACCCTAGGAATAAGTCACGGCTAACTACGTGCCAGCAGCCGCGGTAAAACGTAGGTGGCGAGCGTTATCCGGATTTACTGGGCGTAAAGCGCGCGTAGGTGGTTGAGTAAGTTGGGTGTAAAATCTCTTGGCTTAACTGGGAGGAGACGCTCAAGACTGCTCGGCTTGAGGTCGAGAGAGGGGTGCAGAATTCCCGGTGTAGTGGTGGAATGCGTAGATATCGGGAGGAATACCAGTGGCGAAAGCGGCGCCCTGGCTCGCACCTGACACTGAGGCGCGAAAGCGTGGGGAGCGAACGGGATTAGATACCCCGGTAGTCCACGCTGTAAACGATGTGAACTGGGTGTTGGCGGTATGAATTCCGTCGGTGCCGTAGCAAACGCGATAAGTTCACCGCCTGGGGAGTACGGTCGCAAGGCTAAAACTCAAAGGAATTGACGGGGGCCCGCACAAGCAGCGGAGCGTGTGGTTTAATTCGATGCGACGCGAAGAACCTTACCTGGGTTTGACATGGACGTAGTAGTGAACCGAAAGGGGAACGAGCCTTCAAGCAGCGTCCACAGGTGCTGCATGGCTGTCGTCAGCTCGTGCCGTGAGGTGTTGGGTTAAGTCCCGCAACGAGCGCAACCCCTGTTGCCAGTTACAAGTGTCTGGCGAGACTGCCGGTATCAAGCCGGAGGAAGGTGGGGATGACGTCAAGTCAGCATGGCCTTTATATCCAGGGCTACACACACGCTACAATGGTCGGTACAGAGGGTAGCAAAGCCGCGAGGTAGAGCCAATCTCACAAAGCCGGCCTCAGTTCAGATTGGAGGCTGCAACTCGCCTCCATGAAGTCGGAGTTGCTAGTAATCGCCGGTCAGCAATACGGCGGTGAATACGTTCCCGGGCCTTGTACACACCGCCCGTCACGTCATGGGAGCCGGTAACACCTGAAGTCGGTGAGCTAACCGCGAGGGGGCAGCCGCCGAGGGTGGGACTGGTGACTGGGACGAAGTCGTAACAAGGTAGCTGTACCGGAAGGTGCGGCTGGATCACCTCCTTTCTAGGGAGAATTGGTGTGCCTGGGGCAGCGCGAGCTGTTTTGGGGAGCCAACTCTGAGACTAGGACTGCACTTTCCTATCACTCTTTAGCTGTTAAGGTTGGGTTAAGAGGAGAGAGGGCCTTTAGCTCAGACGGTTAGAGCATTCCTCTGATAAGGGAAAGGTCTCTGGTTCGAGTCCAGAAAGGCCCACTAAGGAAGGTGGGGAAGGGGGAGCCCGGTTTGGGAGCCGGGTTTTTGTATGGGTTGGGGATTAGCGGGTGAGCTTGTGCGAGAGAGCAGGAGCTTAGCCGCTAGTGTGCAACACTAGAGAGGTTGGGTTGAGAAGACCTGGCCGAGGACATTAACAACTGAATTGTGTGTGAGATGTAGATGGCATTGAAGAGAAGGTTGAAAGACGTTTAATGAATGCCGTCTCACGTGGATTAAGTTATTAAGGGCATACGGTGGATGCCTAGGCGCCAGAAGCCGAAGAAGGACGTGGATGGCTGCGAAAAGCCTCGGTGAGCTGTCATCAAGCGTGAGAGCCGGGGATATCCGAATGGGGAAACCTGCCTGGGGGAATGCCCAGGCACTGCAATCTGAATACATAGGATTGACAGAGGGCACCCGGGGAACTGAAACATCTAAGTACCCGGAGGAAAAGAGAACATTCCCTGAGTAGTGGCGAGCGAAAGGGGAGGAGCCTAAACCTACGTTGTGCAGAAGGCTGCAGCCGTTGCAGCGTGGGGGTTGAAGGGGCTAGGGCGTGTTTCTGCAGAGGCACGAAGGAGTAAGAAATCTCAGGTCTAGTCGAACTGTACTGGGAAGGCAGAGCGCAGAAGGTGAGACTCCTGTAGACGAAAGGTCTGAGACTCCTGCTAGTACCCTGAGTACCACGGGACACGAGGAATCTTGTGGGAAGCAAGGGAGACCACTCTCTAAGGCTAAAGACTTATGGCGACCGATAGTGAACAAGTACCGTGAGGGAAAGGTGAAAAGAACCGGGTTGACCGGAGTGAAATAGAACCTGAAACCGTATGCTTACAAGCAGTCGGAGGACAATGCCCGTAAGGGAAGGTCTGACGGCGTGCCTCTTGGAGAATGAGCCAGCGAGTTACTTTCAGTAGCGAGGTTAAGGCAGAGACAGCCGGAGCCGTAGCGAAAGCGAGTCTGAAAAGGGCGCATAGTTGCTGGGAGTAGACCCGAAACCAGGTGAGCTACTCATGGTCAGGGTGAAGCGGGGGTAACGCCTCGTGGAGGCCCGAACCCATTAATGTTGCAAAATTATGGGATGAACTGTGAGTAGGGGTGAAATGCCAAACGAACTTGGAGATAGCTGGTTCTCCCCGAAATAGCTTTAGGGCTAGCCTCAAGTGTTGAGTACCGGGGGTAGGGCACTGGATTGGCTAGGGGGCGTATAGCTTACCAAACCAAACCAAACTTCAAATACCGGTAGTTGTAGCTTGGGAGTCGGACTACGGGAGATGAGTTTCGTGGTCAAAAGGGAAACAGCCCAGATCGCCAGCTAAGGTCCTGAAGTACGAGCTAAGTGGGAAAGGATGTGGGATTACTTGGACAGCCAGGAGGTTGGCTTAGAAGCAGCCATCCTTGAAAGAGTGCGTAATAGCTCACTGGTCTAGTGATCCTGCGCCGAAAATTTAACGGGGCTAAAGCTCGTCACCGAAGCTGCGGATTCATGTACCTGAGGGTATGTGAGTGGTAGGGGAGCGTTCTGCACAGCGGAGAAGGGTGACTGAAAAGACGCCTGGAGCGTGCAGAAGAGAGAATGCTGGCATGAGTAGCGAGAAACACGTGAGAACCGTGTTCGCCGTAAATCTAAGGTTTCCGACGGAAGGTCAATCCACGTCGGGTTAGTCGGGCCTAAGGCGAGGCCGGATGGCGTAGTCGATGGACAACAGGTTAATATTCCTGTACCACGTAATACCGATTGAGTGAAGGGGTGACGCAGGGGGGTAGGCCAGCCAGTTATTGGATTCTGGTGCTAAGCCTGTAGGGCGACGAAAGGGATAGGGAAAACCGTTCCTAGAGCCTGAGGGGTGATGGCGGAGCCCGAGAGGGCCGGAAGTGGTTGAGCCCGCGCTGCCGAGAAAAGCCTCTAGCGAGGTATGCGTGACCGTACCGCAAACCGACACAGGTAGATGGGTAGAGAATACCAAGGCGAACGGGAGAACCCTTGTTAAGGAACTAGGCAAATTAAGTCCGTAACTTAGGGAAAAGGACTGCCACTGGTTGTGAGGGCGACTAGCTTGTCTGAGCGATTGGTGGTCGCAGCGAAATGGCTCTGCCGACTGTTTAACAAAAACACAGGTCTCTGCGAAAGCGAAAGCTGACGTATAGGGGCTGACGCCTGCCCAGTGCCGGAAGGTTAAGGGGAGATGTGATGAGCATTGAACCGAAGCCCCGGTGAACGGCGGCCGTAACTATAACGGTCCTAAGGTAGCGAAATTCCTTGTCGGGTAAGTTCCGACCCGCACGAAAGGCGTAACGAGCAGAGCACTGTCTCAACAAGGGACCCGGCGAAGTTGAAATAGCGGTGAAGATGCCGTTTACCCGCAGCAGGACAAAAAGACCCCGTGGAGCTTTACTGTAGCTTGACATTGAGTTAGGGCTTTGTCTGTGTAGGATAGGTGGGAGGCTGTGAAGCTGGTCCGCTAGGATCGGTGGAGTCGACGTTGAAATACCACCCTGATGGAGTCTTGGCTCTAACCTGTGGCCCTAATCGGGCATGGGGACAGTGTCTGGTAGGCAGTTTGACTGGGGCGGTCGCCTCCTAAAGAGTAACGGAGGCGCCCAAAGGTTCCCTCAGGCTGAATGGAAACCAGCCGCAGAGTGTAAAGGCATAAGGGAGCTTGACTGCGAGACAAACAAGTCGAGCAGAGACGAAAGTCGGGCTTAGTGATCCTACGGTTCCGAGTGGAAGGGCCGTGGCTTAACGGACAAAAGCTACCCCGGGGATAACAGGCTGATCTCCTCCAAGAGTTCACATCGACGAGGAGGTTTGGCACCTCGATGTCGGCTCGTCGCATCCTGGGGCTGAAGTAGGTCCCAAGGGTCCGGCTGTTCGCCGGTTAAAGCGGTACGCGAGCTGGGTTCAGACCGTCGTGAGACAGGTCGGTCTCTATCCGCTGTGGGCGAAGGGGATTTGAGAGGGGCTGCCCCTAGTACGAGAGGACCGGGGTGGACAGACCGCTGGTGTACCAGTTGTCTCGCCAGAGGCATGGCTGGGTAGCTAAGTCTGGCAGCGATAACCGCTGAAAGCATCTAAGTGGGAAACGCGCCTCAAGATGAGATCCCCCACTGTAAAAGGGTAAGTGCACCGGGAGACTACCGGTTAGATAGGCGGCAGGTGTACGCACTGTGAGGTGTTGAGCCGAGCCGTACTAATGCACGAGGACTTAATCTACGTGAGGCGGCAGGCATTAAGCGTTTGCGAGAGAGACACACAATTCAGTTGCAATGTAGCATGGCGCTGTGAGAGCGGCGCTGTTACCAAATGATGAAAACGGGTGATGTTGGTGGCTAGAGCGGAGGGGGTACACCCAGTCCCATCTCGAACCTGGCAGTTAAGCCCTCCAGCGCTGATGGTAGTCCTCGGGTGACTGAGTGCAAGAGTAGGCCGCTGCCAACATTACCCGTCT
>UETR01000073.1_pt1 | contig 3585 bp, 3 predicted proteins | sample 1817881 | NCBI WGS metagenome assembly UETR01 (sample SAMEA4730918, study PRJEB27012) | Candidatus Amarolinea aalborgensis | place: Denmark | collected 2014-01-09
CCTGCTGTGGCTGCGCCAGGACGACAGCAACTGGATGCAGCTGGGCTGGCGGCGCCTGAGCAACGGTAACCCGCAGATTTTGGTGCAATGGCAAGTAAACGGGGCGAGCAACAGCTACGTGGGCGCCGCGCTGGCGGTAGGAACGACGCCGCGCTTTGAGATCGTCAAAGAGGGCAGCGTCTGGCATTACCGGGTAGACGGGGTGGATGTGGCCGGGCTGCCGGCGGCGGTCACCACGCTGAACCTGACGAATCTGCGCCCGCAGGCCGTGGGTCGCGCGCGCAACACGTGCGACCAGGCGGGGACGACGTTCCAGGAACTGCAGTGGACCCAGGGAGCGTGGAGCAACTGGGGGGATGTGGTGCAGGAGATGGACAACCATCCCGGTTTCTACTTCTGTCGGGTGTCCACCAACCAGTTCAAGGTCAATCCTGACGCCATTTCCTGCCCGTAGTGGTTGCGCCTGCCCGTGCCGCAAGGGGCAGGCGCACGACCGCACGAAGGTGGGGCCGGCTGACAACGCTGCCCCCGGAGCGTGTGTGACTCAAAGACCTGAAAAGGTACAAGGAAGCGAGTTCGATGCAAGGAGGATATCATGACAACGTGGTGGAAGAGAAACCTGCCGATGACGCAGGTACGACATTGGATCACGGCCGCGGTAGTGGCCGTGGGGCTGTGTACATTGCTGCTGCTGGCTGCGTGCACACCGGGCAGTTCGGCGCCCAGTTCGCCCATGAGGGGATCGTTAGCGCTGGATGGAAGACCCGCCCTGGGCGAGCCTTTCATGCTGCGACTGGAATTGCGCACCTCTATGGCCTTCACCGATGTGGCGGCTAGCTTTGTGTTGCCTACAGGCGCCGAATTACTGGACACACCTGGCGAATGGCAGATCGAGAGCATGGAGGCGGACCGAACCTACGTCTTCACCGGTACTGTGCGTATCGTGCAGAATGGATACTTCCGTCTCTGTGGCGGTGGGGTGAAACACTTCAGTAGCGAGTCATATTTTGGTGGTGGCGACTGTATCTATGTCCTGGTGGAAGGCGAAGACACGTGGGTCAGCCATGACCCGCCGCCCAATCATTGGCGCTCGCCACAAGCAAGTGTTGGAGTAACACCGCTCCAACCCGAGTTGATCCAGAACCGGCTGTATCTGTCGGGCACACTGACCTTGAACCAACCGGTGACTCTGGTCTACGAAGTAACGCCGTTGGTTGATCTGCAGATTGCTACCGTGGGAATTGCAGTTCCGGTCGGTGGCCTACAATCAAGTGAACCGCGGGCAGAGGCGAGCGATACTACCCTGATCACGCCTCTCAAATTCCACAGCTCCACAGAAGGCGTGTATTACTGGAACGGTTCCATGAAAGGCCAGCAGACCTACTCGTTCTATATTACCTTAGAGCCAACGGCGGGGGGTGAGAGTGTGGTGGATGCGAGTGTAAACGAATCTGGGACTGTTGATTCTGTGACACGTCCAGTTATTGCCACCAGCCAATCCCTGACGCTCACGTTGTATTCGCCGTCGTTGGCGCGCTGAGCGAGGGAGGCCGCAACCCGTTGCCTCCATGGCGAAGACATCGGCGACATCTACTGAACCGCTCACCTGGCGCCCCCGGTCAGACCACCCCAGGGAAACTCTGCATCCATGAACAGCGACCCCAGGCGCCGCGTAACATCGCCTGGGGTCGCCTTTAGGCTAAGCGGACCACCCATTTTCACGATGCAGTCGAGACTTATGCGCAGTTGTCGAACACGTTCAGACCAGATCATCACGACGGGGAGTGAGTTGCAGCGCCTGCTGTGGCTGCGTCAGGACGACAGCAACTGGATGCAGCTGGGCTGGCGGCGCCTGAGTAACGGCAGTCCGCAGATCCTGGTGCAGTGGCAGGTGAACGGAGTGAGCAACAGCTACGTGGGCGCCACCCTGGCGGTGGGAACGACGCCGCGCTTCGAGATCGTGAAGGAGGGCAGTGTGTGGCATTACCGGGTAGACGGCGTGGATGTGGCCGGGCTGCCGGCGGCGGCCACCACGCTGAACCTGACGAATCTGCGCCCGCTGGCCCTGGGTCGCGCGCGCAACACGTGCGACCAGGCGGGGACGACGTTCCAGGAACTACAGTGGACCCAGGGAGCGTGGAGCAACTGGGGGGATGTGGTGCAGGAGATGGACAATCACCCCGGCTTCTACTTCTGCCGGGTGTCCGCCAACCAGTTCAAGGTCAATCCTGACGCCATTTCCTGCCCGTAGAGGTTGCGCATGCCCGTGCAGCAGGGGGAAGACAGCCGCATAACCGCACGGAGGTATGACCGGTTGACAACGCAATCCCCGGAACGTGGGTGACTCAAAGACCTGAAAAGGGACAAGAAAGCGACTTCGATGCAAGGAGGATCTCATGACAACGTGGTGGAAGAAGTACCTGCGGATCGTGCGGGTACGACATTGGATCACGGCCGTGGCCGTGGCCGTGGGGCTGTGTATATTGCTGCTGCTGGCTGCGTGTACGGCGGGCAGCTCGGCGTTGACGGGATCGTTAGCGATGGAGGGAAGACCCGCCCTGGGCGAACCTTTCATGCTGCGACTCGAACTGCGCACCTCGATGGACATGACAGACGTTGCGGTGAGCTTCATTTTGCCGGCCGGTGTGGAACTGGTCAACACGCCAGGGGAGTGGCGGGTGGACATGGAGCTGAACCAAACCTACGTCTTTACCGCTACGGCACGGGTATTGGAGAATGGGTACCACAAGATCGTAGGCCTTGGGCGGAAGGACTTTCCCAGTGGGGGTTTTTTCACCGGTTTCGGCGCCCTGTACATCCTGGTGGAAGGAGAAGACACATGGGTCAGCCATGACCCGCCGCCCAATCACTGGGAGTCACCAGGGCAAAGTGTTCCTGGGCTACTACCACTGCAACCCGAGTTGATCCAGAATCGCCTGTATCTGTCGGGGACACTGACTCTGAACCAACCGGTGACCCTGGTCTACGAAGTGACGCCGTTGGTGGACCTACACTTTGGTCATGTGGGGATTGCAGTCCCGATTGGTGGCTTACGCTCGAGTGAGCCGCGTGTGGATGCAGGTGACGCCACCCTGGCAACCTCCCTCGAATTTCACAGTTCTACAGAGGGTGTGTACTACTGGGACGGGCCCATGAAAAGCCAACAGACCTACTCGTTCTATCTGACCCTGGAGCCTACGGCCGGGGGCAGCAGTGTCGTGTACGCGGGTATAAGGGAAACTGGGGTTGTTGACTCTATGTCACGTGAAATCATCGACGCAGGTCAATCCCTGGCCCTCAGCCTGTATTCACCATCATTGGCGCGCTGAGCGAGGGAGGCCGCAACCCGTTGCCTCCATGGCGAAGACATCGGCGACATCTACTGAACCGCTGACCTGGCGCCGGCGGTCAGGCCACCCAGGGAGACCTGGCATCCATGAACAACGACCCCAGGCGCCGCGTAACATCGCCTGGGGTCGCCTTTAGGCTAAGCGGACCACCCATTTTCACGATGCAGTCGAGACTTATGCGCAGTTGTCGAACACGTTCAGATCAGGTCATCACGACGGGGAGTGAGTTGCAGCG
>UETR01000074.1_pt1 | contig 3443 bp, 2 predicted proteins | sample 1817881 | NCBI WGS metagenome assembly UETR01 (sample SAMEA4730918, study PRJEB27012) | Candidatus Amarolinea aalborgensis | place: Denmark | collected 2014-01-09
TCGTGCATGGAGGATGTGGTGGGCAAACCAGTTGACGATGGGGCACTATTCACAATTCAGCATTCAGCATTCAGCAATGACAAGACGGTCTTGATCGTGGTGCACGATTATCCGCCGATTGTGTCGGCGGGCGCAGAGCGGATTGTCAAATTTGCGCAGTATTTGCCTGCCTATGGCTTCCAACCGCTGATTTTGACTACGGGGCGCTACGGCGAACGACTGACGGACGCCGCGAGTCAGGTGTACCGCGCGGCAGACCTGGTGCACGCGCTGTTCAGCGGCCTGCGCCAGCGCCGCGCCGCGGGTGTGGCGCAAGAGGCGCAGTTTCGCGTCGCTACGGTAGGCAGCCAGAGCCTGCTGGGCCGCGTGCGTGATGAGTTCATGGTTCCAGACACGAAGCTCGGCTGGCTGCTGCCGGCTGTGCGCCTGGGCAATCGGCTGATTGCGCAGCAGCGTCCAGCTTTGATCTTCAGCACGTCGCCGCCCGAAACCGCTCATCTCGTGGCGCGGCAGCTCGCGCGGCGCTATCGCCTGCCGTGGGTGGCCGATCTGCGCGACGGCTGGCTGTTCGAGCCGCCCAACCCGGCCGTGCGCCAGGCCGCGTGGCGCCGCAGCCTTGAGCAGCGGTTGGAGGCAAGGGTCATCGTCGCGGCCCAAGCCGTGATTGCCGCCACCAACCCCATCGCCGAAGACCTGCGCCTGCGTTATGCGGCCGCGGCTGGGCGCATCCACGTCATTACCAACGGCTTCGACGCCGCGGAATTTGCCGGCTTGCAGCGTCAACGGCCAAAAGACGGCGTTTTCCGCCTGGTGTACACGGGCGCGCTGGCGTCCAGCCGCCAGGGCACTTCGGCTGCGGCCTTTTTTGCGGGCCTGGCCCAATTCGTGCATGCGCGGCCGGCTACCCCACTGCAGGTAATCGTGATCGGCGACGTCAGCCCGGTCGAACAAGCGGCCGCGGCCAGCCACGGTCTCACGGACGTCGTCAGCTTCCGGCCAGCCGTCTCACGCCGCGAGGCGCACCAGGCGCAGTTAGACGCGGACGGGCTGCTGCTCATCACCGCGCCCGGTCAGCGCAGTGTGGCCACGCTCAAGCTGTTCGATTACATCGGCGCGGGCGTCCCGATCCTGGCGCTGGCTGCAGACAACGCTGCGGCCGCCATCGTACAGCAGTACAACCTCGGCGTCACTGTCGCGCCCGATGATCCGGCTGCCATTAGTTATTCACTACACGAATTGGTGGCTCGCCATCAGCTTAGCGACACCCGGACGGGATTTACCGCGGCGCAGCAGCAGTTCGAGCGCCGCCAGTTGACCGGACAGTTGGCGGCCTTGTTTCGTTCCGTGCTCAACCAGGCGTAGACCATGATGCAACCGACCCTTTCTGTGATTATCGTCACCTGGAATGTCAAAGAGCTGCTGCTGCGTACGCTGGCGCGGCTGCCGGCTGCGTGCGCGCCCTTGGCGTGGGAAACGATTGTCGTGGACAACGCATCCAGCGACGGCAGTCGGGAGGCCGTGCGCGCCACATTCCCAGGCGTGACTTATCTCGACAACGATAGCAACTTTGGCTATGCGAAAGCCAATAACCAGGGGCTGAAATTGGCACAAGGCAGCTTCTTGCTCCTGCTCAACCCTGACACCGAGCCGGACGCCGGCGCGCTGGCCGCACTTGTGGCCTTCTTACAGTCCCAGCCCGCGGTGGGAATGGTTGGGCCGGCGCTGGTTTTGCCCGACGGCAGCCCGCAGCCCTATGGTTTCGGCGGCGACCCCACTGTCGGCTATTTGCTGCGGCGCAACTTCAAGCGCCTAGCGCGGCGCGGCCCGCTGCACGATTGGGGCGCGGCGCAAGCTGGCCCCGTGGACTGGGTCAGCGGCGCGTGCCTGCTCGTCCGCCGCGAGGCCTACGCACAGATCGGCGGTTTGGACGAGGGGATGTTCATGTACTTCGAGGACAACGACTGGTGCTGGCGCGCGCGCCAGGCCGGCTGGCAGGTGTGGCGCGAACCGGCCGCCCGCGTGGTTCACATCGGTGGGCAGTCGTTGAAGCAAAATCGTCGTGCGCCCGCCGCCTACTACGCCAGCCTGCGCACCTTCTATCAGCGGCACTACGGCGCGCTCGACCGCCTGGCGCTGGCGCTGCTGCTGCGCCTGCTGCCCGCCTCCAACGCCTGACAGGGTGAATGCCATGACGACGACGCCCACCATCGTGCTCGATCTGCGCAGCGTGCAGGACCATTTCCCCGGCATTGGACGCTACAGCTTTCACCTGGCGCAGGCCCTGGCCGAAGCGGCGCCCACCTGGCGTTTTACTTTCCTGACCCAGTCTCAGGCGGCCAATTCGCGCTACGATGTGGCCGGGTTGGCGCGCTGGCCCAACGTGACCCTGCGTCCCACTGCGCAGGCCATTTTCTCCTGGCAGGAGCAGATCACCCTGCCCCGCGCCTTGCCGCGCGACCATTTGCTCCATTTTCCCTATTACATTTACCCCTATTTCAGCCGGCGCCGCACGGTCGTCACCATCTACGACATCATTTCCCATCTCTACCCGGCGTATTTACCGTCGGCGATTCATCGCGCCCTCTTCGAGATCACGACGCGCCTGGCGCTGGCGCGTTCGGCCCACGTCCTGACCCTCTCCCAGTCAGCCGCGAGCGACCTGCAGCGCGTGTATGGGATGCCCGCGGCGGCGATCACGGTGACGCCGGCCGCGGCCGACGCCCGTTTTCAGCCCGCAGCGGCCGCGGACACGCATGGCCTGCGTCAGCGGCTGGCTCTGCCAGATCGTTACGTGCTGTTCGTTGGCGCCAACAAGCCGCACAAGAACCTGCGGCGCCTGGTGGAGGCCTGGGGCAAGCTAAAAGCCCAGGACGCAACGTCGCCCTCGCCGTTTGCCCAGGGAATTGGCCTGGTGCTGGCCGGCCGCGAGGACCCACGCTACATGGGGATTCGAGAAGAGATTGCGCAGGCTGGCCTGCAAGAGGATGTGATCGTGCTCGGCGCAGTGAGCGAGGCCGACCTGCCGGTCTTGTACAGCGGCGCCGACGTCTTTATTCTCCCTTCGCTATACGAAGGGTATGGGCTGCCGATGATCGAAGCGATGGCCTGTGGAACCGCGGTAGTCTGCAGCAGGACATCGAGCCTGCCCGAGGTGGTTGGAGATGATGCTGGTCTGCTGTTCGATCCGACCGACAGCGATGAGATCGCATCAGCCCTGGCGCGCGTGCTGAGCGACGACGCCTTGCGCACCGGCTTACGGGCGCGTGGCCTGGCGCGCGCGCGCCAATTCACCTGGCAGCGCACGGCCGAGCTGACGCTGGCCGCGTATGAAAGGGAACTCTGAATGGTGAAAGCGGAATGCGGAATCGCAAGCGCCGTGCGCGTTCCTCGTTCAGCGTTCCTCGTTCAGCGTTCCTCGTTCAGCGTTCCTCGTTCAGCGTTCC
>UETR01000077.1_pt1 | contig 1763 bp, 2 predicted proteins | sample 1817881 | NCBI WGS metagenome assembly UETR01 (sample SAMEA4730918, study PRJEB27012) | Candidatus Amarolinea aalborgensis | place: Denmark | collected 2014-01-09
CGCGGCGGTAGTGGGCGTGAGCCCCTACCGCCGCATTGGCGTTTCAATCGCCCGCAGGCGATTCGTTGTCTTGCGACGACGGGCAAGCAGCTTGAGGAAATCGTCTCCACATTTGGTTTCAATCGCCCGCAGGCGATTCGTTGTCTTGCGACTTCTCATGAAACGCACTGGGTTGGCCACCGCATTGGTTTCAATCGCCCGCAGGCGATTCGTTGTCTTGCGACCCGCCGGAACTTGGCCATCACGCTGGCCGAGGTGCACAAGTTTCAATCGCCCGCAGGCGATTCGTTGTCTTGCGACGCCAATGGCCCGAGCCCTGTGTGGACCTGGTGACGGCTAGTTTCAATCGCCCGCAGGCGATTCGTTGTCTTGCGACGGCAGATCACAAGGGTACACATCCATCGGGATGGCGTGTTTCAATCGCCCGCAGGCGATTCGTTGTCTTGCGACCCACAATTCACGTGTTCTCGTGAAGGTGGGCGATGTCGTTTCAATCGCCCGCAGGCGATTCGTTGTCTTGCGACTTGCTACACGCGCTGGGGTGACGTTGGACAGTCCACTGGTTTCAATCGCCCGCAGGCGATTCGTTGTCTTGCGACCAGACGGTACACGTCCGACGGGTTGCGCCGGGGGACGGGTTTCAATCGCCCGCAGGCGATTCGTTGTCTTGCGACACCAGCGTTTTCCCATCCTGCGCCTCACGAAGGATGAGTTTCAATCGCCCGCAGGCGATTCGTTGTCTTGCGACGGCAAGACACTGGTCTTTTTATGCCAGTTCAATAAGCCGTTTCAATCGCCCGCAGGCGATTCGTTGTCTTGCGACATTCCGCCCACGTAAACGATGAGAAGAGTATCCTCGTTTCAATCGCCCGCAGGCGATTCGTTGTCTTGCGACTACGTTAAAAACGACCTCCCTCCTGACGCACGTGGTCGTTTCAATCGCCCGCAGGCGATTCGTTGTCTTGCGACGTCCTGCCCGCCCCTCCGGGGGTGCGGCACCGACGGGGTTTCAATCGCCCGCAGGCGATTCGTTGTCTTGCGACTTGGTAGCTGTAGCGGCCGGCGTGGCCGCCCTGTTCGTTTCAATCGCCCGCAGGCGATTCGTTGTCTTGCGACACGAAGACGAGGGTCTGTACCTCGTCTATGATAGAGTCGTTTCAATCGCCCGCAGGCGATTCGTTGTCTTGCGACTCAGCCAGTAGGGCCGCCAAAATGACGAAAATCATGGGTTTCAATCGCCCGCAGGCGATTCGTTGTCTTGCGACCAATAGCCATTCTGCCCGTGCCGAGGCTCAGTATCGTTTCAATCGCCCGCAGGCGATTCGTTGTCTTGCGACTCTGACCGCCCTCTACGGTACGGATACCGTCATTGCTGTTTCAATCGCCCGCAGGCGATTCGTTGTCTTGCGACAGCCTGCCTCGCGCCACGAAACTGGCGTCCGGTAGTGGTTTCAATCGCCCGCAGGCGATTCGTTGTCTTGCGACACGCCGAGCGGCCTCACCCTGGGGCCGCCCGAGATCGGGTTTCAATCGCCCGCAGGCGATTCGTTGTCTTGCGACTCTGCTGGTCGCCCTGATGGGGGGCGGCTTCTATTTCGTTTCAATCGCCCGCAGGCGATTCGTTGTCTTGCGACTCAGCGGTCGCCTACGGCGACCGCAAGCTAAGGAGAATCGTTTCAATCGCCCGCAGAGAGTGTTGCAGAATTGGATAGCCACGGACGAGGGATAAGGAATTGCTGATAGCCCTACTTCATGGGATCATT
>UETR01000079.1_pt1 | contig 1562 bp, 1 predicted proteins | sample 1817881 | NCBI WGS metagenome assembly UETR01 (sample SAMEA4730918, study PRJEB27012) | Candidatus Amarolinea aalborgensis | place: Denmark | collected 2014-01-09
TTCTGGCCCACGAGGGGCTTCAGGTCGGGCCGCTCCTGCGCCATCTCCCGCGTGATCTCGATCTTCGGGTACAGGTGGCCGATGCGCTTCTCGGCCTCATCGCGCATCCACTTCCCGTAGTAGCGCACATCCTCCGCCAGGCCCTGGGCGCCGCGCCAGGTCTGGGCAAGTAACCGGCTCTCTTTGCGCGCTTCGGGGTTCACTGGAGGCCGGCCCGCGAACTTGGGCGGGATCTCAATCATCGCCTTGTTGATCAGCACCGCCACAGGGTTCAGATCGCTGGCGTAGGCTTCCAACCCCAGCCGCTGCGCTTCCAGCGGCAGCGCGCCGCCGCCGGCGAACGGATCATGGAAAGCAGGCAGCTTGTCGGGGTTGAATAGCTCGGCGGCACGCGGATGATCGCGGTTGTCCGCGCAGGTCACACGCCATGACTTCCAGATCTCATCGCGAGCCTGGTTGAGCACCTCCTCGTTCGTCGTGTTCTCCCACAGCACGAGCTGCTCGATCAAGCGGAAAAGCCGCTGGCGCTCGACTTCTTGCGCCTTCTCCGTGGGGAAGCGCTCTGGGTGGGCCGAGGGGTCGTCCACCATCTGGCTGAAGATCACCGCGCGCGCCGCGGCCAGTGGTCGCCGCGCCCACCACAGGTGCAGGGTGGACGGGTGGCCGTGGCGAATGGATTTCTCTCGCGCGCTGGCGACATTGATCGCCTCCAGCGGCAGGGCGACTTCGATCAGTTTTTTACGGCTGGTGGGCATGGCGATGTCCCGATCTATTGGCACGTCTTAGGGAGTTATGAACCATTATGAACAATGTATGGATCATCATGACTTACTCGTGCTCATCAGCAGGTTGACTTGGCGGCGGAGGAGTCGTTGGCCGGATAGTGATCTCCGTGATCAGCCGATTCATCTCACGCCAGCATTTGTCGAACGAATCGGCTCGACGCGCCGCGGCCAGGTCGAAAACCGCGGCCAGCGCCGGTTGATCCAGGGTTTCGACGTAATGACCGTTGCCGATCATGTGATCAGCCAGCCATTCCTTGGCGCCACGCACACTTTCGGGTTGAGCAGGCGGCTCCAACTCTATTCGCAGACCACGGCGGCCAGCCAGCGACTCGGCGGCCGCCAGGAACCACGCCTCGAACTCCTGTTTGGCTAAAACCACCGAGATCGGAACATCTCGACGCACGGCGCGTGCACGACCGAGCAGGTCTGGCCCCAACACGGCAGGGCAGTCCTCGTCGCTATCCAACAGAATCAGGATGGCGCCAGCGCCGCCGACCTTGCGCGCCGCCAGTTCGACCGCCCGCTCCAGTTCTCCGGTCTGCAGGAGCTTGTTCTTGGTAATACGGATCGGTTGTTCGACCTGCAGATCGAGGGCCGGATCGAAGGTGCTTGCCAGACGACGTAGAAGGATCGGGACTGCTTCCACATCTCCGTGACCCTCGACGATACAGGCAAGGCGCATCACGCATCTCCTTTGTCGAATAGGCGCAGTTGCCGGCTGCTCAGTTCCCTGGCGGCGGGATCCGGCGCCAGCTGGTTGAGACGCAGTAGTTCGCC